>Ga0209536_100000481_pt1 | contig 64744 bp, 69 predicted proteins | sample DeeMarSeWOR28_12_FD_187461 | JGI IMG/M metagenome (GOLD analysis project Ga0209536, IMG submission 187461) | Marine sediment microbial communities from White Oak River estuary, North Carolina - WOR-2-8_12 (SPAdes) (version 2) | ecosystem: Environmental > Aquatic > Marine > Intertidal zone >...
ATCTCTTTCCCATCAGTATTTACGGGGGCCGCCACTTCATTGGGGGCAGGAATGGCGTTCACAATGAATTCCATGACGCGAGTCACCCCACGGTTCTGCTTGGCAGAGGCACAAAAAACCGGGAAAATACCCCGTTGTACCAATCCCAGTTTAATACCCTTCCGCATCTCTTCTTCAGTAAGAGATTCATTCTCAAAAAATAATTCCATCAACTCCTCATCATTCTCGGCAGCTTTTTCAACCAACTCATTGTGCATTTCCTCGGCCTTACTCTTATGCTCATCTGGAATATCAGATATTTTGGGTGAACCATCACCCGAAGGGAATGTATACATTTTCATGGTGATGACATCGACCAGTGCATTAAAAGCGGTGCCTTCATTAACCGGGAACTGCACCGGAACTACATTATTACCATACCGTTCCTTTAACATCTCAATGGCTTTCTCATAATTCGACTTCTCATGATCCAAACCGTTGATTACAAATACCAGCGATTTATTGGCTGCTTCGACGTGACGAAATTGAATTTCTGTCCCGACCTCAACGCCATTATGAGCACTGACCATCATGAGTGCTGCTTCGACCGGTTTCAGCGAAGATATAATACCACCAACAAAATCGTCCAGTCCGGGAGTGTCCAGGATATTGATCTTTACACCATTGAGTTCCGAATACAGAAGGGTTGAAAAAATGGAGTTTTCGTTTTCATGTTCAATCAGGTTATAATCACTGGCGGTATTCTTAGATTCGACTGAACCACGACGATCGATAACTTTACCATTAAATAACATGGATTCGGCAAACGTGGTTTTTCCTGAACCTGAGTTACCCAGAAGTGCAACGTTTCGAACCTCATCGGTCTGGAATGTCTTCATGTTTATAATTGTTTAAGAATGAATGAATGCTCGATTTTTTTGGAGAGGCAAAAGTAATAATTTTTTCATTAGATGTGAAAGAAAACCGCAGTATATGAAATGAAATGTTGAACGACACCAAACCCGTCATGATACCTTATTATATAATGTTTATTTTTACACAATGAGATCAATCCATTCTCCAACATATTAAATATTAAGACATATGGAACGACGTCATTTTTTTAAGCAAACCCTGACTGCAGGGGCACTGACCCTGGCCGGGACAGGAACCCTCATGCTGGCCAATCCAATAGTTAAAGGAAATCAGGTTCGAACCGTATCGAAGCACCCCTTTAAGTTAAAATATGCTCCGCATTTCGGGATGTTCCAAAATCATGCCGGGGACGATCTGCTCGATCAGGTCCAGTTTATGGCGGATGTGGGATTCAAGGCTATGGAAGACAATGGTATGAAGGGACGAACGGTTTCCATGCAGGAAAAAATTGCTAAAAAAATGAACTCACTGGACCTCGAAATGGGGGTGTTCGTGGCCCATACTATTTACTGGAATGAACCCAATCTTACGAGTGGTGATGAAGATCTGCGTAATGAATTCCTGAAGGAGATCAAAGAATCGGTGGAAGTGGCCCAACGGGTCAATGCCAAATGGATGACCGTGGTTCCCGGTCATGTGGACCTGAAAAAAAATATCGGATACCAGACGGCGAATGTGGTGGAATCATTAAAACGGGCCTCTGATATTCTTGAACCCCATGATCTGGTGATGGTTCTGGAACCGCTGAATTTCTATAATCACCCGGGATTGTTCCTGAAGAAAATTCCACAGGCTTACGAGATATGTAAAGCGGTCGGTTCCCCTTCCTGCAAGATCCTCAACGACCTGTATCACCAACAGGTACAGGAAGGCAACCTGATTCCCAACATCAACCTGGCCTGGGACGAAATCGGGTACTTCCAGGTGGGTGATAATCCGGGACGCAAAGAACCCACCACCGGGGAAATCAATTACAGGAATATTTTCCGCCATTTACATAATCGGGGATTCGACGGCATCATTGGCATGGAACATGGGAACTTCAGTCCCGGGAAAGAAGGGGAAGAAGCCCTGATAAAAGCATACCAGGACGTTGACGACTTTTAAGAACAGGCTCGCCGGGCGATACAAGATCGCCCGGCAGGTTCTGAACAACTTTAGTCAATTTGGGGAGCGGATCCAGGCACCGGTATATGAGGGGTCATATCCATGGGGCCCATAACATAAACATCCGGGCCCAGTTTCAGGTCCGAATTCATCATTTCCTCCCAGGTTATCATTTTTCCGGTATACGCTGATATCCGGCCCATGATGGCCGTAAGTGTCGACACGGCGACGTTCTCAGCTTCATTAATGGGCTGGTTGGTTCGTATGGCTGCAACCAGGTCGATATGCTCCTGACGGTATGGACTCATTTCCAGATTGGGTGTGGGAATACCCTCCTCATTGAGCGGGAATTCATATTCCCAGATATTGTTGCCTTCGGAATCCAATGTCAGTGCGTATCCTCCGGAAGTTTTAATGTATCCCTTGGTCCCACGGATGATTTCGGAAACACTGGTAGCACAGTCATTGATCTGGCGGCACATGCTGTGCATATGAACCTCGTTGTCATATACAAAATCCACGCTGAAGTTATCATACTGATCTCCGGTAATGCGGCGTTGACGACTGCCAAACCCGACAGCAGAAATGGGATGCTTCCCGGTAAACCAGTTGACCACATCGATGTTGTGCACATGTTGTTCCACAATGTGATCTCCCGATAACCACAACCAGTTCACCCAGTCGCGGATCATCCATTCCATGTCGGACCAGTCAGGCTGACGGTTCCTGTGCCATAATTTATTTCCATTCCAGTAGACATTGGCGGCTACGATATCTCCAATTTGACCGTTGGCTACATTTTCGTAGGTTTTCAGGTAATGCCGTTGATGGCGGCGTTGGGTTCCGGCAACGACACACAGTCCTGTGGTTTCTGCCCGCTTCCCGGTGGCCATTATGGAACGGATCCCCACCGGATCCACCGCCACGGGTTTTTCCATGAACACATGCTTGCCGGCTTTTATGGCGGCATCAAAATGTTCCGGACGGAATACAGGGGGTGTGGCCAGGATCACCAGGTCGACCCCGGAGTCGATCACCTTCTGGTATGCATCAAAGCCAATGAAGCAATTTTCGTCGGCTACTTCATTCTCATGGTTTTCCAATAATTTCGAGCGTGTTTCATCCAGTCGATCCTGGAAGACATCACCCAGTGCGGTTACTTTCAGGTTGGGTCCGGCACTTAAAAAGTCTAAAGCTGCACCCGACCCACGTCCACCACATCCGATCAGCCCGGCTTTCAGTTCGGGCCCGTCTGGTGCTTCATCCAGCGGAACCGGCAGTACCACTTTGTTTTTTGAAGTACATCCTGTGATGATGGCCTGCACGCCGAGTGCACCTGCTGCGCCTGCGATGGCAGAGTTTTCAATAAACTTCCTTCTGGATAATTGATTCTTTTCCATGGTACTCAATTTATTTATTTTATTAAGGTTTTATAAGGACATGATTTGCAGCCTGCAAGTTATGGTTTCTCAGAACATATATCCATGACAATATTCAGCATTTAAGATGGATTCCCCATGTGATCTTTCAGGGGATATTTTTACAGGTTCAAATATACCTCTTTTTCATGGTCTGGTATATTCCCTATTGCCATATTCCAATGAAATCATACCCATATATATATTAGGCATTTGCGAACGAAATATATTCCACAAAAATTTAATTCAGAACGTTAGGTTTTTAAAAAAAAATAATACCTTTGCAACCCAATTTGGGAAAAATATACTTCATAAAATAAAGTCTATATGCCTACAATTCAGCAGTTAGTAAGAAAAGGCCGCAAGAAAATTGTGGATAAAAGCAAAGCTCCTGCATTGGATTCATGCCCCCAGAGAAGGGGCGTTTGTGTGCGTGTATATACCACCACACCCAAGAAACCGAATTCGGCCATGAGAAAGGTGGCCAGGGTGAGGTTAACCAATCAAAAAGAGGTTAACGCATATATCCCGGGTGAAGGTCATAATCTCCAGGAGCACTCCATAGTACTGATCCGTGGAGGACGGGTGAAGGATTTGCCCGGTGTGCGCTACCACCTGATCCGCGGTGCGCTCGATACGCAGGGTGTAGAGGGGAGAACCCAAAGACGGTCCAAGTACGGCACAAAAAGACCAAAAAAATAATTGAATACAGTCATTACGCAATAATACCATGAGAAAGTCCAAGCCTAAGAAAAGAATCATACTGCCGGATCCAAAATTCAACGATCCGATGGTCACCAGGTTTGTTAATAATCTGATGCTTGAGGGGAAGAAAAATAGTGCCTATCAGATGTTTTATGATGCCCTTGAAATTGTCGAGAAAAAAATGAAGGACGACGAAAGATCGCCTCTGGATATTTGGAAAAAAGCACTCGAGAACATCACGCCACAGGTTGAGGTAAAAAGCCGGAGAGTGGGTGGAGCTACATTCCAGGTGCCCATGGAAGTGCGGCCCGACCGGAAGGTCGCCATCAGCATGAAAAATCTAATCACCTACTCCAGGCAGAGAAGCGGAAAAAACATGGGCGAGAAATTGGCTGCGGAAATCATGGCTGCCTATAAAGAAGAAGGTGGCGCATTTAAGAAAAAAGAAGACACGCACAGAATGGCAGAAGCCAACAAGGCCTTTGCCCATTTTAGATTTTAAATTGGTATCGGACCATTGCCAGTAAATGAATGAGCAGTAACCTTAAAAATACAAGAAACATTGGGATCATGGCCCATATCGATGCCGGTAAAACGACAACGACCGAACGGATCTTGTTTTATACCGGGCGGACACATCGGATGGGTGAGGTACATGATGGCGCTGCTCAGATGGACTGGATGGTTCAGGAGCAAGAGCGGGGTATCACCATCACCTCTGCCGCCACCACCACCTTCTGGAAATATAATAACGAAGAATTCAAGATCAATATTATTGATACGCCGGGCCATGTCGACTTTACCGTCGAAGTGGAAAGGTCACTGCGGGTACTGGATGGAGCAGTGGCCGTTTTTTGTGCCGTGGGTGGTGTGGAACCGCAATCAGAGACCGTTTGGCGGCAGGCCGATAAGTACAAAGTACCCCGGATCGCATTTGTGAATAAAATGGACCGCGTGGGTGCAGACTTTTTATCTGTAATCCAGCAGATTAAGGAAAAACTGTCGGCCAATCCCATACCGATACAGATCCCGATTGGAGCAGAAGATAATTTTAAGGGTGTGATTGACCTTATATATAATAAGGCCGTGGTTTGGAAGGAAGATGAAACACTGGGTACCATTTATGAACTTCAGGATATACCTGAGAATCTGAAAAAGGAAACGGAAGAGTGGCGGGAGAAACTGGTTGAATCGGTGGCTGAAACCGACGATTCCCTTCTGGAGCGGTATTTCGAAAATCCCGATTCCATTACACCGGAAGAAATGATTGCCGTGATACGCAAGTCCACTATCGATCGTACGATCATTCCGGTCATGTGTGGCTCGGCATTTAAGAACAGGGGTGTGCAGCGATTGCTGGATGCCATTGTCGCATTTCTGCCCAGTCCACTGGAGGTTCAAAGTGTCGTAGGGATCAATCCCATGCACGGGAATACAGAAGTGACTCGACATGCGGATCCAAAGGAGCCCCTCACTGCACTGGCATTTAAAATAGCCACCGATCCATTTGTTGGACGGTTGGTATTTTTAAGGGTGTATGCAGGCGTTCTGGAATCCGGATCCACCATCATGAATGCCCGCACAGGGAAACGGGGACGGATTACCCGATTGTATCAAATGCATGCCAATAAGCAAAATCCAAAAGAACGCATTGAAGCTGGCGATATATGTGCTGCCGTGGGTCTGAAGGAACTCAAAACAGGTGATACCATCTGTGATCCGAAACACCCCATTTCACTTGAATCAATGGAGTTTCCGGAGCCTGTCATTGGTATTGCCATAGAACCAAAGTCACAGCTGGATATCGACAAGCTCAGTATGGCCCTGGCCAAATTGGCAGAAGAAGATCCTACATTTCAGGTTCAGACAGACGAAAATACCGGACAAACTCTCATCCATGGTATGGGAGAACTTCACCTTGAGATCCTGATCGACCGGATTAAACGAGAATTTAAAATTGAATGCAACCAGGGCATACCCATGGTCGCCTATAAGGAAAGTCTGACCACCGCATTTGAACACCGGGAAGTCTTTAAGAAACAAACCGGAGGAAAAGGAAAATTTGCCGATATCGTTGTTGAAATCGGGCCTGCCGATGATGATATTCGCGGTTTGCAATTTGTGGATCAGATCAAGGGGGGAAATATTCCAAAAGAATTTATACCCTCGATTGAAAAAGGATTTAAGCAGGCTATGAGCAACGGGCCTTTGGCCGCATATCCTCTGGATAGTTTAAAGGTGGTGGTCAAGGATGGTTCCTATCACCCGGTCGATTCCGATAGTCTTTCGTTTGAGTTGGCTGCCAAAGCCGCTTTCAGAAAATCAGCCAGCAAAGGGAATCCCATCTTATTGGAACCCATCATGGCAGCCGAAGTGGTTACCCCGGATGAATATATGGGTGATGTCATCGCAGACTTCAACAAGCGTCGTGGTCAGGTAGAGGGTATGGTGGCCAAAGGTGGTGCCCGCGTTATACGGGCCAAAGTGCCATTGGCTGAAAAGTTTGGATATGTCACTGTTCTCAGAACGCTGACCTCGGGCAGGGCCACATCCACCATGCAATTTTCGCATTACCAGGAAGTGCCCTCTGAGATTGCAAAGAAAATTATTGAAAAAGCAACCGGAAAAGTTCAATACGTGTAACGAATATATTACTTAAAGAATGAGTCAGAAGATCCGAATAAAATTAAAATCATATGATCATAATCTGGTTGATAAATCAGCCGAGAAGATCGTAAAGACGGTGAAGTCTACCGGTGCTGTGATCAGTGGTCCCATACCCCTGCCCACGCACAAACGGGTCTTTACCGTTCTCCGTTCACCATTTGTGAACAAAAAGTCCAGGGAGCAGTTCATGGTCGCCTCATACAAGCGATTACTTGATATCTACAGCTCCACGCCCAAAACTATCGATGCATTAATGAAGCTGGAGTTACCAAGCGGCGTCGAAGTAGAAATAAAAGTTTAATTGAGAAAATATTTAATGACATGCAGGGATTAATTGGTAAAAAGGTTGGAATGACGTCGGTTTTCAACGATACGGGCGAAAATATTGCATGTACCGTTATTGAGGCTGGTCCTTGTGTTGTAACCCAGGTAAAAACCAAAGAATCGGATGGCTATGAAGCGGTTCAACTGGGCTTCGATGAAAGGAAAGAGAAGCATACCACCAAACCCATGGCCGGACACTTTACGAAAGCATCCACCACACCAAAGAAAAAATTGGCCGAATTCACCGGTTTTGGTGACTCGGTAAAATTAGGTGACGTGCTGACGGTCGACCTGTTCCATGATGATACCTGGCTGGATGTGCGCGGTATCACCAAGGGAAAAGGTTTCCAGGGTGTCGTAAAACGCCATAATTTCCGTGGTGTGGGTGATAAAACGCACGGCCAGCATAACCGTGAAAGAGCGCCCGGATCGCTTGGGGCTTCGTCTTATCCGTCACGGGTGTTCAAGGGCATGAGGATGGCTGGCCAGCATGGCGGGAACCAGGTCATGTCCATAAGTCTTCGGGTCATGAAAATCGTCCCGGAAGAGAATTTATTAATCGTCAGTGGATCCGTTCCTGGTCCGAATGGTTCATATGTAATTATCACGAAATAATGAAGTTAGCTGTATTCAATATCGACGGTACGGAGACCGGCAAAAAAGCCGATCTGAAAGATTCCATATTTGGGATCGAACCGAATGATCACGCCATTTACCTCGACATCAAACATTTTATGGCCAATAAACGACAGGGTACCCACAAAACCAAAGAGCGTGGTGAAATCATGGCCAGTACACGCAAGATCAAACGTCAGAAGGGAACCGGAACAGCCCGTGCAGGTGCCATATCCAATCCCATTTTCAGGGGTGGCGGACGAACTTTTGGCCCGTCACCACGGACCTATAACACGAAGCTGAATAAGAAGGTGAAGAAGCTGGCCCGGAAATCGGCCCTAACGTATAAGGCCTTGGACAAAAACATTCTGGTCGTTGAAGACTTCAACCTCGAAGCACCTAAAACCAGTGAGTTAGCAAAAATCGGCACCAATTTACAGCTGACCGATAAAAAATCCTTATTTGTTTTAAATGAAGCAAATAAAAACATATATTTGTCGTCTCGAAATTTGCCGGGAACAAAAGTTGTAAGTGTCTCAGAATTAACTACATACGATATAGTTAATGCAACCACTTTGGTCCTTTCCGAAAGCTCCATTGAAGTTTTAGGACAGATTTTGGATAATTAAGAAAACGTATACGCATGGAAATTTTGCTGAAACCTATAGTTACGGAAAAGATGACGGCCCAGGGCGAAAACCTGAACCGTTATGGCTTTATTGTCAACAAACGAGCCAATAAAATACAGATCAAAAAAGCTGTTGAAGAGATGTATGGTGTGACGGTTGAAGCAGTAAACACCATGCGATATGGAGGGAAATCTAAATCCAGGTATACCAGGACCGGAATGCTGCATGGAAAAACCGCATCATTCAAGAAGGCTCTGGTCACTTTGGCTGAGGGTGAGGCGATCGATTTCTATAGCAATATTTAGATAGGAAGAACATCATGGCTGTAAAAAAATTTAAACCTGTTACACCAGGACAACGAGAAAAAATCGCAGGAACCTTCGATGAAATTACATCCGGGAAACCTGAAAAATCCTTGCTTCGACCCGCTAAGAAATCAGGAGGGCGAAATAACCAGGGCAGAATGACCATGCGCTATTTGGGTGGGGGTCATAAAAAACGCTACCGGTTAATTGATTTTCTGAGGGATAAAGATGGTGTTGCGGCCACTGTAAAATCGATTGAATATGATCCGAACCGGACGGCACGGATCGCCTTATTGGTATATGCCGATGGTGAAAAGCGCTATATATTGGCGCCAAATGGTTTAAAAGTAGGCCAGACCCTGATGTCAGGAAAAGAGGCTGCACCAGAAGTGGGCAATACATTATTCCTTTCAGACATTCCGCTGGGTTCGGTCATTCATAATATTGAATTAAAGCCCGGAAAGGGTGGCAGTATGGCGCGCAGTGCCGGTTCCTATGCCCAGCTGACCAGCAGAGATGGAAAATATGCCATCATCAAGCTGCCCTCCGGGGAATCCAGAATGGTGCTAACCAGCTGCCGGGCTACGGTGGGTTCGATCTCAAACTCGGACCACGGTCTGGAGAAATCCGGGAAGGCCGGAAGGTCACGCTGGTTGGGTCGTCGCCCCCGCACACGGGGTGTGGTTATGAATCCTGTCGATCACCCCATGGGAGGTGGTGAAGGCCGGGCTTCCGGTGGCCATCCCAGGTCACGGAAAGGGTTGCCGGCAAAAGGTTATAAAACCAGGTCCAAAAAGAAGGACTCGAATAAATACATTGTTGAGAAAAGAAAGAAAAAGTAAAGCTAAAATATATTTAACATGAGCAGATCACTAAAAAAAGGCCCCTTTATTGATTTTAAGCTGGAGAAGCGCATTCATGATATGAATGATTCGGGCAAGAAATCTGTGATCAAAACCTGGTCCAGGAGATCGCTGATCTCTCCTGAATTTGTTGGACATACCATTGCCGTGCATAACGGTAACAAATTCATTCCGGTCTACATAACAGAAAATATGGTGGGTCACAAACTGGGCGAATTTGCCCCGACCAGGATATTCCGGGGGCATGGTGGTAAGGCCAGGTAATCAAATTGCATGAAAAAAACAGTATAAAAATGGGTGCACGAAAGAGAAAAAGAGCTGAACAAATAAAAGAAGCAAAAAAGGGTCAATATTTTGCCGTACTCAGAGATTGTCCGACGTCACCCCGGAAAATGAGGCTGGTCGTGGATATGATCCGGGGGCAGGAGGTGAACAAAGCGTTGGATCTGCTAAAATTTAGTTCAAAGGAAGCATCGCAACGGGTCGAGAAATTATTGCTTTCGGCCATCTCCAACTGGCAAAATAAAAATGAAGGCGTCCGCCTTGAAGACAGCCAGCTGTATGTCAAGGAAGCCTATGTCGACCAGGGACGAACCTTAAAACGTCTGCGTCCCGCTCCGCAGGGCCGTGCACACCGGATCCGGAAACGGTCCAATCATGTGACCGTGGTACTGGATAGCCTGGTACCGGTACAGGAAGAAGAAGTTACTACAACAAAATAAAATTTATGGGACAGAAAGTAAATCCAATAGCGAATCGACTGGGCATCATTAAAGGATGGGAATCCAACTGGTATGGAGGCCGGAATTATGCCGATAAACTGGTTGAGGATAGTACCATCAGGGAATACCTGAATACCCGGCTGGCCAAAGCCAGTGTATCGAAAATCGTTATTGAGCGTACATTGAAATTGATCACGGTGACTGTGAATACGGCCCGGCCCGGTATCATCATCGGAAAAGGGGGCCAGGAAGTGGACAAGCTGAAGGAGGAATTGAAAAAACTCACCGGCAAAGAGGTTCAAATAAATATATATGAAGTCCGGAGACCCGAACTCGACGCCACGATCGTAGCCAACAATATTGCACGGCAAATCGAAGGGAAGATCTCATATCGGCGAGCCATAAAGATGGCCATTGCATCCACCATGAGAATGGGTGCTGAAGGTATCAAAGTTCTGGTAGCAGGCCGGCTTGGTGGAGCCGAAATGGCTCGCTCCGAAATGTATAAGGAAGGCCGCACCCCTTTGCATACCCTGAGGGCCGATATCGACTATGCCAAAGCAGAAGCCCTGACCAAGGTCGGGCTCATCGGACTAAAGGTGTGGATCTGCAATGGTGAAGTGTACGGGAAACGTGATCTGTCTCCGAATTTGGGTGCCAAAGCCCCCCGTTCAAAAGGATTTAACAGGCGGAGCGGCAGGCAGTAATTTGAGGAATTATTATTAAATATCTTAAAAAGAGATGTTACAACCGAAGAAGACGAAATACAGAAGGCAGCAAAAAGGCAAGATGAAAGGAAATGCCCAGAGGGGAAACCGGCTGGCGTTCGGTTCTTTTGGAATTAAAGCCCTCGAGCAATCCTGGATTACAGGTCGCCAGATCGAAGCCGCCCGTCAGGCCATTGCCCGTCATATGAAACGTGAAGGTCAGATCTGGATCAGGATCTTCCCCGATAAACCCATTACTAAAAAACCCGCAGAGGTGAGGATGGGAAAAGGGAAAGGTTCTCCTGAAGGCTTTGTCGCCCCGATTACACCCGGACGGATTTTGATAGAGATTGAAGGTGTACCCTTCCGCGTGGCTAAAGAAGCACTTCGGTTGGGATCTCAAAAATTTCCGGTAACGACCAAATTCGTGGTGCGCCACGATTATGAATATTAAAATTGCATTGGTACAATGAAGACGAGTGAAATAAAAGAACTAACCGTCAAGGAACTGGAGGAGAGAATTGAAAATGAACAGTCATTTCTTACAAAAATGAAACTGAACCATGCCATTTCTCCACTTGACAATCCTATGAAAATCAAGGATTCCAGACGCAATATTGCCAGGTTGAAAACCGAATTAAAAAGCCGACAATTAATTGAGAATAAGGATCAATAAGATGGAAAAGAGAAATCTTAGAAAAGAACGGATAGGTATTGTGGTCAGTAATAAAATGGACAAGTCCGTTGTGGTGGCTGTTAAACGTAAAGTGAAACATCCGATCTATGGAAAGTTTGTGAACAAGACCACGAAATTTACGGCCCATGATGAAGAGAATACCTGCAATATAGGTGATACTATTAAGATTATGGAAACCAGGCCATTAAGTAAGAATAAATGCTGGCGGCTGGTTGAAATTGTTGAAAGAGCTAAGTAATCATGATACAACAAGAAAGCAGACTTTCAGTCGCAGATAATAGCGGAGCTAAGGAAGTGTTATGCATCCGCGTGCTGGGTGGCACCAAAAGACGATATGCATCCATTGGCGATAAAATTGTGGTCACAGTGAAGAATGCCATGCCCGGATCCGAGGCCAAAAAAGGAATGGTGAGCCGGGCCGTCGTGGTACGGACCAAGAAAGAGATCAGACGTGCCGATGGTTCCTATATTCGTTTTGATGATAATGCAGTGGTGCTTTTGAATAACCTGGATGAAATTCGTGGCACACGTATTTTTGGACCTGTGGCGCGTGAGCTCAGGGATAAATACATGAAAATTATTTCCCTGGCACCCGAGGTGCTCTAGAAAATTCTGAAACAATGGATAAGTATAAAAAAATCAATATTAAAAAAGGAGATTCGGTTTTCGTGATATCCGGTGAATATAAGGGACAGCAGGGTCGCGTTCTGGAGGTATTTAAAAACAAGAGCCGCGCCATTGTTGAAGGGGTGAATATGGTGTCCAGGCATACCAAGCCCAACTCCCAGAATCCGCAGGGTGGCATCGTGAAAAAAGAAGCTCCGGTTCATATTTCCAATCTCATGCTGGTGGACCCGTCATCCGGTGAACCCACAAGAGTTGGAAGGATATTAAAAGACGATAACAAATTGGCACGTTATGCCAAGAAATCAGGAGAGGAGATTAAGTAATGGAATACATACCTAATCTTAAGAAAAAGTACAGAGAGGAAATCATACCGACACTCACAAAGCAGTTCAGTTATTCCTCTGTTATGCAGGTTCCCAGGTTGAAAAAGATCGTGATCAACCAGGGCGTAGGTCAGGCGGTTGCCGATAAGAAGTTGATCGATAACAGCATGGAAGAAGTATCATCCATAGCCGGTCAGCAAGCCATTATGCGTCTGGCATCCAAAGACATCTCAAACTTCAAGTTGAGGCGGAAAATGCCCATTGGTGTGAAAGTGACCCTGCGCAAGGATAAAATGTATGAATTCATGGAGCGGTTGATATCGGTTGCGCTTCCCAGGATCCGTGACTTCAAAGGGGTGGGTAGCAAACTCGATGGCCGCGGGAATTTTACCCTGGGCATATCAGAGCAAATCATCTTCCCGGAAATCGATATTGATAAGATCAACAAGATCATGGGTTTGGAAATCACATTTGTAACCTCTGCGAAAACAGACGAAGAAGGGTATGCTCTTCTTAAAGAATTTGGAGTACCATTCAGTAATATTAAAAATAATTAGCATGGCTAAGGAATCAATGAAAGCCCGCGAAGTAAAGCGCAAACGTCTCGTTGAGAAATTTGCAGAAAAACGTGCCAGAATGAAAACCGAAGGGGATTATGTTGGCTTGAGCAGACTGCCCCGGAATTCGAATCCCATCCGGGTTCATAACAGGTGTAAAATTACAGGCCGGCCAAAAGGGTATATGCGTCAATTTGGCATCAGCCGTATTACATTTCGTGAAATGGCATCCCAGGGTCTCATTCCTGGCGTGAAAAAAGCAAGCTGGTAATATCATAGCGCAGTATAGATTTAGAACAGAAAAAGATAAAAAGAACATGACAGATACAATAGCAGATTATCTTACACGAATCCGCAATGCCCTGATGGCAGGTCATAAGGTGGTTGAGATCCCTGCATCCAATTTGAAAAAAGATATGACCAAGATCCTGAAGGAAAAAGGTTATATTCTCAATTATAAATTTGAGGATAAAGGGCCCCAGGGGACCATTAAGATCGCCCTGAAATACAACCCCAAAACACAACTTCCTGCGATTAAATCGTTGCAGCGGGCCAGTCGTCCAGGACTGAGAAAATACGCCGGTGTGGATGAGATCCCCAGAGTGCTGAATGGTCTCGGCATTGCCATTCTTTCAACGTCGCAGGGGGTGATCACCGACAAGGAAGCACGCCAGCTCAACATTGGTGGTGAGGTTTTGTGTTATGTTTATTAAAAGGAGGAACGAATTATGTCACGTATAGGGAATGCACCCATTAATATACCCGAAGGCGTCACCATACAGGTTAACGATGATCATGTGGTAACGGTAAAAGGACCCAAAGGTGAATTGACTCAAAAACTGAATCCGAGCATCACCCTGAAAGAGGAGGAGAACCAGGTGATCCTGGAACGCTCTACCGAAACCACCGAGGATAAATCAATGCACGGATTGTATCGGTCTTTGATAAACAATATGGTGATCGGTGTCTCTCATGGATATGAGATCCAGCTTGAATTTGTTGGTGTGGGATATCGTGCTGAATCACAGGGCCAGAGACTGGAAATGAGCCTGGGATATTCACATGACATCGTCATGGAGTTACCCGAGGAAGTCAAAGTCGAGGCGAAAACAGAGCGCCGGAGTAATCCCATTGTCACATTGACCAGTATCGATAAACAATTGATCGGACATGTGGCTTCCAAAATCCGCTCACTCAGGAAACCTGAGCCATATAAAGGTAAAGGGATCCGATTTGTGGGTGAACACATTCGTCGGAAAGCAGGTAAAGCTGCAAGTGTATAATTGAAAATATTGGAACATTAAAATGGCCTTAACGAAGACAGAACGGAGATTTAGAATTCGACAGAGAATTCGGAAACGTATCGCTGGAACACCCAGTATTCCTCGCATGTCGGTTTTCAGAAGCAATCGACAGATTTACGTTCAGATCATTGATGATATCAGTGGCAAAACACTGTTATCGGTATCATCATTGCAGAAAGAAATTCAGGATAAAAAGAACATCAAGAAATCTGATCAAGCCAAACTGGTCGGTAAAAAGGTGGCCGATGAAGCCAAGAAAAAAGGCATTGAAAGCGTGGTTTTCGACCGGGGTGGTTATTTGTATCATGGCAGAGTTAAAGCGTTAGCAGATGCGGCCCGCGAAGGCGGCCTTAAATTCTAAGATATTATGACAGAAGGTATCAGAAAAGTAAAAACAAGCGACCTTGAATTAAAAGATAGGTTGGTAAGCATACAGAGGGTCACCAAGGTAACCAAGGGTGGACGGACATTCAGTTTTTCGGCCATCGTCGTGGTTGGTAATGAAGATGGCATCGTAGGACACGGCCTGGGGAAAGCAAAGGAAGTCACTACTGCCATTGCAAAAGGTATCGAAGATGCCAAGAAAAACCTGATCAAGGTGCCCGTGATCCATGGTACCATTCCGCATGAGCAGGTCGCCAAATATGGGGGTGCCAAAGTATTCCTGAAACCGGCGTCAGATGGTACCGGAGTGAAAGCAGGGGGAGCCATGCGGGCCGTACTGGAGAGCGTGGGTGTAAAAAATGTACTGGCGAAATCAAAAGGATCATCCAATCCGCATAACCTGGTGAAAGCTACTTTTTCAGCTCTCCTGGAACTCCGGGATGCTTTTACAGTGGCCCAGTCGCGCGGTGTAACAATGGATAAAGTATTTAATGGATAGAAAGCACAATCATGGCCAAGATTAAAATAACACAGATTAAAAGCCGAATTGGCAGTCCGAAACGTCAGAAATTAACTCTCGACGCTTTGGGCATCACAAAGATGCATCAATCGGTTGAGAAAGAGGCCACACCCCAGATCCTGGGCATGGTCACCAAGGTTCGGCATCTGGTAAAGGTTGAGGAATTGTAATTGTTTATAAGCAGCTCGAAAATGGACTTAAGTAATCTTAAACCTGCAAAGGGGTCAGTAAAAAAGGAAAAACGGATTGGACGAGGACAGGGTTCCGGAAAAGGCGGAACGGCCACTCGGGGCCATAAAGGTCAGAAATCCAGATCGGGATACTCCCGGAAGGTTGGTTTTGAAGGAGGTCAGATGCCCTTGCAGCGTCGTGTTCCTAAATTTGGATTTAAGAATATCAACAGGAAAGAATACAAGCCGATCAATCTGAGCACACTTCAGGCCCTGGCTGAGAAGAAAAATCTCAAAGAGGTGGATCCGGTCGTGCTGAACCAGGCTGGCCTGGTGTCGAAAAGTGCACTGGTCAAGATCCTGGGTAACGGGGAATTGAAGGCGGCCCTGAAGGTAAAGGCCCATGCCTTTTCTGAAACTGCCGTAAAAGCCATTGAAGCCGCTAAAGGAACCGTTGAAAAAATCTAATTGAATGAGAGCCTTTATTCAAACCATACAAAATATTTTTAAAATTGAGGACCTGAGGAACCGGATCCTGTACACCCTGGGTATGCTTTTAATTTACCGGCTGGGAAAATATGTGACCCTGCCCGGTATCGACCCGTCCCAGTTGGGTCAGCTGAAAGCCCAAACCTCACAGGGCATCATGGGATTACTCGATATGTTCTCGGGTGGTGCGTTTTCTACAGCGTCCATATTTGCCCTGGGGATCATGCCTTACATTTCTGCATCTATCGTGGTGCAGCTCCTGGGTATCGCCATCCCCTATTTTCAGAAATTGCAGCGTGAAGGTGAGAGTGGGCGTCGTCGTCTGAACCAGATCACCCGGTACCTGACAGTCGGAATACTCTTATTGCAGGGGCCCAGCTATCTGGCCAACCTTGATGCCCAGTTACCCGATACGGCATTCATTATTAAAGGCCCTTTCTTTATTGTATCATCTGTTATTATCCTGACCACAGGTACCATGTTCGTAATGTGGATGGGTGAACGGATCACAGACAAGGGAATTGGAAATGGTATTTCCCTGATCATTATGATCGGGATCATAGCCCGGTTGCCCTTTTCTACAGTGGCGGAATTTGGTAGCCGGTTGAATGGCTCGGGTGGCATGGTGGCTTTCCTGGCCGAGATCCTATTCCTCTTTGTGGTGATACTCGGAACCATATTATTGGTGCAGGGAACGAGGAGGGTCCCGGTTCAATACGCAAAACGAATTATTGGGAATAAACAATACGGAGGGGTACGGCAGTATATTCCACTTAAGGTAAATGCCGCCGGCGTCATGCCCATAATTTTTGCACAGGCCATCATGATGTTGCCCATCATGCTGATTGGTTATACCACCAACCAATCCTCGGCCATTGCCGTGGCATTTTCGAATATGTATGGATTTTGGTACAACCTGGTGATGTCGTTGCTGATCATACTTTTCACATATTTCTATACAGCTGTGACGATCAATCCGAATCAGATGGCGGAGGACCTGAAGAAAAACGGAGGATTTATACCGGGTGTTAAACCGGGCCGGAAAACAGCCGAATTTCTTGATTCTGTCATGTCACGGATCACACTGCCCGGTTCGGTATTTCTGGCACTGGTAGCCGCGCTTCCAACATTGGCAGTAAACATCGGTGTATCCGGCCAATTTGCACAATTTTATGGAGGAACCAGTCTGCTGATTATGGTGGGTGTGATACTGGATACCCTGCAGCAGATTGAATCGCATCTTCTGATGCGGCATTATGACGGCTTGATGAAATCTGGAAGGATCAAAGGTAGAACGGGTAGTGCGGCGATTTAAAAGGAGAGATAGTTCTTTGAAGTTTAAAATAAAATCGGAGGAAGAAATTGAACTGCTGAGACAGAGCAATTTACTGGTATCGAAAGCACTGGCTGAAGTCGCCAGGATGATCAAACCAGGCGTAACAACGTTGCAGTTGGATCGACAGGCTGAGGAATTTATCCTGGATCACGGTGCAAAGCCTGGATTTAAGGGCTTCAGGGGGTTTCCGAACACCCTGTGTACTTCAGTAAACAGCGAGGTCGTCCATGGCATTCCTTCGAATTATCAACTGAAAGAAGGTGATATACTTTCAGTGGATTGTGGTGTTCTGAAAAATGGATTTTATGGTGATACGGCCTATACTTTTGCTGTGGGTGAGGTCGATGAGGCGGTTGCCAGATTGCTGAGCACAACCCGGGAATCGCTTTTAAAAGGTGTTGAACAGGCTGTTGCAGGAAACCGTTTGGGCGATATTGGATTCGCGGTGCAACACCATGCTGAATCACATGGTTTTTCGGTCGTGAGAGAATTGGTGGGACATGGATTGGGAACCGGGTTGCACGAACCACCAGAGGTGCCGAATTATGGAAAACGCGGTCGCGGGTCCATCCTTCCGGAGGGACTGGTCATCTGCATTGAACCGATGATTAATCAGGGTGGCAAGGAAGTGATCCAGGCCCGGGATGGCTGGACCATACGAACCCAGGACCAAAAACCCTCGGCACATTATGAATTCGCCCTGGTGGTAAGGAAAGGTACACCGGATGTGTTGTCGACATTTGAGTTCATTGATGAAGTTCTGAATAATAATACATAATAATTATGGCCAAACAACCTTCAATACAGCAAGATGGTACTATAATTGAGGCCTTATCGAATGCCATGTTCAGAGTAGAACTGGAAAATGGGCATATCATTACAGCCCATATTTCAGGTAAAATGCGAATGAATTACATCAAGATACTGCCCGGAGATAAAGTCAAGGTAGAAATGTCTCCCTACGACCTGTCCAAAGGCAGAATCACGTTTAGATATAAATAAATCAGGTTAGAAATGAAGATAAAAGCCTCTGTAAAAAAACGGTCTTCTGATTGCAAAATTGTAAGAAGAAAAGGACGTTTATACATTATTAACAAGAAAAATCCCCGGTTCAAACAGCGCCAGGGATAGTGGATTTGTATTACAACTTTATGAAATAATATTATGGCACGAATCGTTGGTGTTGATTTACCAAAAAATAAGCGCGGTGAAGTCAGTCTGACATATATTTATGGGATTGGCAGAAGTACCGCCAGGAAAGTTTTATTGAAAGCCGGCGTTGATCCCGAAGCGAAGGTCAAAGACTGGTCAGATGACAATATCGCCAATATCCGTAAGATCCTGGGCGAGAACTACAAGCTGGAAGGTGAACTCCGTTCGGAGATCCAGCTGAACATCAAACGGCTCATGGATATCGGCGCATACCGGGGGATCCGCCACCGTATTGGTTTACCTGTACGGGGGCAAAGCACCAAGAATAATGCCCGAACCCGAAAAGGAAGAAAGAAAACCGTTGCTAATAAGAAAAAAGCAGTATAATATTTGATTGAATTATGGCTAAAAAGACAGGAACATCCAGGAAGCGGGTCGTAAAAGTAGAACCGAATGGTCAGGCCCATATTCATGCGTCTTTTAATAACATTATTATTTCCCTGACGAATAATGCCGGCCAGGTCATCAGCTGGTCTTCATCAGGAAAAATGGGTTTTAGAGGATCCAAGAAAAACACCCCCTATGCGGCCCAAATGGCGGCCCAGGATTGTGCCAAGCTGGCCTATGATCTCGGTTTGAGGAAGGTGAAAGTGTTTGTGAAAGGACCGGGTACGGGCCGCGAATCCGCCATACGTACCATTCATACCTCCGGTATTGAAGTGACTGAAATTGTGGATGTGACGCCACTACCACATAATGGTTGCCGGCCGGCGAAACGACGAAGAGTATAAACAACCAAAACGTAAATAACCTTTTAAATGGCTAGATATACAGGACCAAAAACAAAAATTGCACGGAAATTTGGAGATCCGATCTTCGGACCGGATAAAAGTTTTGAAAAGAAAAACTATCCACCCGGACAGCACGGCATCAACAAAAGACGTCGTAAGCAGTCGGAGTATGGCCTGCAATTAAAGGAAAAACAAAAAGCAAAATACACCTATGGTGTGCTGGAACGCCAATTTTCCAACCTGTTTAAGAAGGCATCAGCCAGTAAAGGCGTTACGGGGGAAGTGCTTCTGCAATTACTCGAATCCAGGCTGGATAACGTGGTGTTCAGGTTCGGGATTGCCCCCACACGTGATGCCGCGCGCCAATTGATTTCACACCGGCATATTATCGTCAATGGGCAGGTTGTTAATATTCCCTCATTTTTAGTAAAACCTGGTGATTTGGTTGGTGTGCGTGAGAAATCAAAATCATTGGAGATCATTGCCAATGCGCTGGGTTCCGCACGTCTGGCCAGCAGTCCGTGGCTTGAATGGGATGAAGATAAACTCATTGGCAAATTTTTAAATGTTCCGAATCGGGAGGAGATCCCCGAAAATATTCAGGAACATCTTATTGTTGAATTGTATTCGAAATAATATCTATACTTTTTATGGCGATTTTAGCATTCCAAAAGCCTGACAAGGTTATCATGGTGAAAGCCGATGATAACCATGGTAAATTTGAATTCAGACCATTAGAACCCGGTTACGGTATAACCGTGGGCAATGCTCTGAGACGAATCCTGCTGTCCTCACTCGAGGGATATGCCATCTCATCGATTCGTATTGATGGAGTGGAACATGAATTTTCCACCATCAAGGGCGTGATCGAAGACGTAACAGACATAATCCTTAATCTTAAACAGATACGGTTTAAAAAACTGGTGGATGATGTTGACGATGAAAAAATCATAGTCAGCATCAATGGGCAGAGTGAGTTCAAAGCAGGCGATCTGAGTAAATTCCTGAATAGTTTTGAAGTTTTGAACCCCGACCTTGTGGTATGCAATATGGAACCCGGTGTGAAACTGCAAATGGAAATGACCATCACCAAGGGCAGGGGGTATGTGGCGGCAGAAGAAAATCAGCCCGAAGATGCACCTTTTGGTTTTATTGCCGTGGATTCTATTTTTACGCCTATAAAAAATGTAAAATTTTCGGTTGAGAATTACCGGGTGGAACAAAAAACCGACTATGAAAAACTGGTTTTGGAAATCATTACCGATGGATCCATTCACCCGAAAGATGCCCTTAAAGAGGCTGCAAAAATACTCATATACCATTTTATGCTGTTCTCGGATGAGAAAATCACATTGGACTCGGATGACAAATACGCCAATGAAGAGTTCGATGAAGAGGTTTTGCATATGCGTCAATTGCTGAAGACCAAATTGGTAGACCTGGATCTGTCAGTACGTGCATTGAATTGTCTCAAAGCAGCAGAAGTGGACACCCTGGGCGATCTGGTAAAATTCAATAAAAATGACCTGTTGAAATTCAGGAATTTTGGAAAAAAATCACTTACCGAACTGGAAGACCTGTTAACCAATATGAGCCTGAATTTTGGTATGGACACGGCAAAATACAAGCTGGATAAAGAATAATAGTTGAAAAGGTAACGACAGAGACATGCGACACAGAAAAGGATTTAATCACTTAAGCAGGACAAGTGCCCATCGGAAGGCCATGATGGCCAATATGGCATCATCACTGATATTACATAAGCGGATCAGAACCACCACTGCAAAAGCCAAGGCATTGAGAATGTATGTGGAGCCTTTAATTACAAAATCAAAAGAAGACTCCACGCATTCCAGGAGGGTGGTTTTTAGTTACCTGCAAGATAAAAATGCCGTATCTGAATTGTTCCGGGAGGTCTCTCCTAAAATTATGGAACGGCCGGGAGGGTATACCCGTATCCTGAAGATCGGAAACCGGTTGGGCGATAATGCCGATATGTGCATCATTGAGCTGGTGGATTACAATGAAAACCTGCTTGAAACCCAGGAGGCTGCTAAAGCCAAATCAACCAGAAGACGGCGGGGGAAAAAGAAAACTGCCGATCAGGTGCCGACTGTTGATGCCGTTGAAGAAACGGTAACCGACTCAGGACCGGAAGAGCAGGCTGAAAAGCCCGTCGTTGAGGATGTACAAACCGCCGGGGTAGTTGAAGAAAACGCATTACCCGAAGAGGCACAAACGGAGGAATCCGCACCGGTTGAAGCGACTCAAGAATCGGACGTTGAAGAACAGGAGACACCGGAAGAACCAACCGTTGAGGCATCCCAGACTCAGGATGTGAAAGAAGAGAAGACGCAAACGCCAGATGTAAAAGAAGAAGCACCCCATGAATCGCCTGATAAAAAGGAGGTGAGAGCCGAAGCTGAGAAGGAGGTGAAAACGTCAGACGAACCCAAAAGTGAAGTCTCATCAGACACGGCCGAGGAAAAAAATTCAGGTTCTGAGAAATCCAGTGAGAAGAATGCCTCAGACGATGAGGGCGACCCGAAAGCGGAGAAAAAAGACCAATGATATACGGGGACACAACCCTGACATGGATGGGATGGTTTAGCGACCATCCCTTTTTTTTTGCGAATTTTTGGGACGATCATAGCCCCTGTTTACTGTGGTATTGATTTGAAGAAAACCTATTGTATAACACATGGCGCCATAAAGAAGTTGAGATCATTTTTTGGTAACTTTATTAAGTTCTAAAGAAACAGCTATTGAACCTTTATATTTCTAACCCATTAAATTCAACTAAACATGTCTGATCTAAAGAAAAAGTTAGAGGAAAAAATTGAAGCCTGGAGGCCTCGTACTGTAAAACTCCTTAAGGAACATGGTGATGTCAAAATCGGTGATGTGACCATAGCTCAGGCCATTGGTGGGATGCGTGGGGTCAAATGCCTGGTAACGGATATTTCGTACCTAGATCCATTTGAGGGTATTCGTTTCAGGGGATATACCATTCCAGAAACCCTTGAAAAACTTCCCAAGCCAGAAGGTGGTGAGGTTCCATTGGTCGAGGGTTTTGTATATCTCCTGCTAACAGGGGACCTGCCCACGGCCAAAGATGTGGATGCCATTGCTGCCGAATTTCGCAAGAGAGCCAAAGTGCCATCCTACGTATTTGATGTCCTGAATGCCATGCCTGCAGATTCACATCCCATGGTCATGCTCTCAGCCGCCATCGTATCAATGCAACGTGAATCTGTTTTCGTAAAGATGTACAACGAGGGCCTGAACAAAATGAAAATGTGGGAACCCACCTACGAGGATGCCCTGAATCTCCTGGCCCGCTTACCAGAAATCGGAGCCTACATTTACAGGAAGAAATACAAAGGTGGTGACATCATCCCACCCGATCCAAATAAAGATATGGGCGCCAATTTTGCTCATATGATGGGCATTGACAAACCCTATGATGATATGTCGAGGTTATATTTTATCCTGCATAGCGACCATGAAAGCGGAAATGTGAGTGCCCATACCGGACACCTGGTGGCCAGTGCCCTCTCAGATATATATTATGCCATTTCATCAATGGTGAATGGGCTGGCCGGACCATTGCACGGATTGGCCAACCAGGAAGTGTTGCGCTGGATACAGGGCGTCATGGATAAAATGGGTGGTAAAACGCCCGATAAGGAAGAAATGAAAAAGTTTGTTTGGGATACACTCAATTCCGGACAGGTCATTCCGGGATACGGACACGCCGTGCTGAGAAAAACCGACCCGAGATATACCGCACAACGTGATTTCTGCCTGAAACACCTACCCGATGATCCGATCTTTGAGTATGTCAGTACACTCTATGAAGTGGTTCCCGACATTCTTAAAGAACATGGAAAAGCGAAAAATCCATGGCCCAATGTCGATGCCCAATCCGGTGTTATACAATGGCACTATGGCCTCCGGGAATATGATTACTATACTGTACTGTTCTCGATTGGCCGGGCTATTGGTGTTCTGTCCAACATCATCTGGGACCGTGCGCTTGGCTATCCTATTGAGAGGCCAAAATCACTTACAACTACCATGCTGGAAGACATTGCCGCAGGTAAGTAAGCACGCGTTCCACGATTCACTATATAGGGGCTGCCTCCAATCAGGAGGCAGCTTTTTTTGCGGTTTTGAAAAAATCTATTGAAGAAATCTGACCAGGGCACCCCACTTCTGATCGACCTTGAACTTCAGCTTGAGGTAAAAACTGCCATGTAAAAAGTGGGCTTTTATAACTTTGGTTCCCGATTCGGCCATGCGGGCACAGAAGTCTTCGATCATGGCCGAACCAATACCCCGTCCTTTCAGTGGTGTTGTGACAGCTGCCCCATCCAGTAAAATGACATCGTGTTCGAGAGGGATATAGCATAATCCGCCAATCACCTGTTGCCGGCCATCGAGCACCACAAAATGCTGGTCCATCTCGGAAATGGTTTTCGGATAATTTTCTTCATAAAACAGCCGGTAAAGCTGACCGATCTCTGAAGCATCGAGGGGCTCACGAATGGTGTACTTGGTTTTCTTCTTATCCGTGATCTCTGTGGTCACCAATACGTGCTCAGAAGCATCCTCTCCGATCTTTAACAAATCAACCTTCTGATAATTCTGCATTCTTGAAAACACCATACGGCTGAAAATCAAACGGTCTTCTTCATCTTTGATGGCCGATTGCAAGTCGTACAACTCCGTATGTTGAATGGCAGGGATATTCACATCCTGGTTGATTTTCCTCAGCAGTTTATCAAATGCTTCACGCGTATTTCCATCACTTCTGGCAAAATAGGAATGGCGATAAAAATAATAGCGTACAATTTCCGGGAATTTGTATAACCTGAATAAACTGGTGAGCTCAAACATGGTCTGCTCCCGGGCTGTGGAAATGGAATCCGGATTGAGTTTTTCCCACTCTTTATATTGATCAATGGCATTAAACAGGGCAATGGGCAGGTAATAGGAGCCCTTCAATTGTTGGAGATAGGTTTTGAGATATGATTTGAGTTCATGCTCTTTACAATATATGATATCGCTGCCATGAAGATCTTTGTACAGGTCCTTCAGAAAAATAATGCCCCGATCGAATCCCAGAGCTTCAATACAGGCATCGAATATCCATTGGATATCAAGCTGTTTCCGGCACCAGGGATAGTGGGCTACAGTTTTATCATAGAAATTGCGGATCATGGGGATTACAAGAGAAACGGGCGAGGTGTATTTTTCCCATCCGGCCAGGGATTGAACAGTTGCGGTTTCAAGGTAATCCAGCTCCGGAACAACAACATTCTCGGGTCCAATGTAACCCGGGGTGATCTCAAAATCGCTCTGCTGCCAGAGGTTAAAAAATACTTTCAGGGCTTTGATGACCAGTTTCCGCCAGGCATTGGGTTTGTTAATATACCCCAGAGAGTAATGCAATCCGGCATATTCCCGTATTTTATCCCAGGCCGACAGTTCGCTGAGAAACTTGGATGTCATGGCACCCATGCGGGGCTGTGAGCATCCCAGCGCTGGGAGGCTGAGCAATCCGTATGGGTGACCGGCCAAAGAAGCCCACAGGTAAATGGTTTTCAGACCATTGGGTTTGTGAAGCTCTGAATTCAACATCAGACAAAGATCATAATGCCGTCCACTGTTGGTGTTGACGCTGAGCCGGTACTTTAAAAAGTGGAAAGAGGCGGGCAATTTTGTAATCCAGATGCCCCTGGGAGGGACCATCCTGAGTTCGAAATTCCCTTCATCGTAGGCCAGTTTTATCGATTGTTGCAAGAAAATGGTCCCAACCAGGACATCCAAAATTTTGTCCTGTTCCACATTGGCAATCCCGGGTTCGAAATTGAGTTTTAGCCGCCACTCGTCTTCTTCTATAATCGAGTAGTTTTTGAGTGAACTTTCTTCGAAGAAGTGATTCAATTCAATAAAATATTTCAGGGCAATATGCGACAGGACGGGATCAGATTCATGAAGGATCCAGCTGGCCAATTCGGAGCGGATGGGAATATAATACTCCAGATTTTCCATTGCAAAATTGAAAAGCAATTTTAAAAGATTTTTAAACTGCTTCTGAATGGCGGCCTCTGCTGGCCAATCGAGCTGCTTCCGGTACGTCAGTAATCGCTGCCGAAGCGATTCCATTTTCTGTTTTCCGATTTCCTGGCGGGCGATTTCCTTTATCGATTGTTCGGTTAAAAAGGATAATCCGGACTGGATAAACGTGGGGAATAATTTACTGTAATCGAGATGCGGATCATGAAGCAGCAGGGTTTGATAGGCCTGGGCTCTGACTTTCTCGTTCTGATGCCGGGAAAGGGCTTCGAGTCTCCGTCGAATAACCACACCGACATGTTCATCGTAATCGGAGAATACATCGCCGATCTGTCGTGTGCACTGCAGCGCAATAGGGGATTCGGAGAAAAGAGCACAACAAATTAAATGATTAATGAAGTTCAATTTCTGATCCCGGACAAATTCCAGCGGGGGATATTCATTATGTGGAAAATGTGAAAATCTTTTCCCTGGCAGGATCACCTGGGCTGAAATGGGTTCCAGGGGCAGATCCCAGCCTTCTTTGCAAGGACAGAATTGAATAAATGAGGGATTTCCGATCCAGAGTCGGGGTTGCCGGGTCATCAATCCCAGATCGATCAGGTCGTCATGAATGGTATAAATGAGATCACCGATTAAAAAGGTATGAGGTTGGGTTTCTTTCCGTACCGGTAATGTCATACCGGAAACCATATTTTTAAGGGTGCCGGCAACCATACGAATATCATTTTCCAGTATTCCCAGGTCCCTGTAAAACCATCTGGGGATCTTTATACGGACATTTTTGGATTTTAATATGATGAAGTTCTGCTTATACAAATCGCTGATTTCCGATTGCAGATTCTTTTCAATGACCTTCCGGTTAAAGGAACCCTTGGGGGTGAGTTCACCTTTTTCCAGTGAGAAATCACGATCCAGTAAAGTGAAATTAATGACCCGTTCAAAAGGAGCCAGATCTTTATTAGCGGCTGTGACAATCTGGTGAAAATATTGGATCTGGATCTCGTCACCGGGTGCATCCTTTAAAACGGGATCCTCATTATCCGGAACAATGATCAACACATTGTAAGGTTGGGCATCACCCACCAGGAACGTCCGCTTGATCCCGGGTACGCCCGTGAATTTTTGTTCAACGGTGCGTGGTGCTATCGTTTGCCCTTTGTTGTTTTTGTAAATGTCTTTAACACGATCCACAATGGAATAGTGCCCATGGTCATCCATTTTGAATATATCCCCTGTCGACAAATAATAATCGTTTTTCTTCCCCGGATATGCGATGGTATCACCCGGCCCTGCATCTTCCAGGTACCGGGCGATATAATGTCCGGAAATTTCCATTTCCTGTTCTTTGGTGAATCGTGTATACACACCTGGTAAAGGAATTCCTGTTGAGTTGTCGATATATTCACCGGGGGGGGTCATGGTAATTCCTCCGGTAGCTTCCGTCATGCCAAATCCGCTTGAGAGCTGGATACCATGATCCTGGAAAAACCGGAATGTTTTCGGATCGAGGTATCCGGCTGCAGAAAGTCCCCATTTCAGCCGTTTACCAACAATTTTTCTCAGTATCTGGTTCCGTTTCCTGGAATTTTGTTCCTTCTCAATATGTTCCAGGGCTTCCTCATGCAATTGAGTCCACCGCAGGGGTACACTGATAAAAATGGTCGGACTGATTTTCGGAAATAATTTGATCAGGGTTTCTCTTGATGGATTTCCAAGAAATACATATTTTCCTCCCCAGTATATGGTTCCCAGCATTTCGAGATACCGTCCGAATGTATGATAAAGTGGGAGGTAGCAAAGCATGATCTCATCGGTTCCAATATGCGGAAGGGCAGCCCCGCGTGCAAATCGTTTTGACACCAGGTTGTAAACAGAAAAAGAGACCCCTTTTGGAATACCCGTGGTTCCAGAAGTGAACATGGTGGTTGCGACTTCATTTAAAGGCTTTCTTTTTCGTTTTTCAAGGATACTGATGATCCTGTACTCACTCAGTCGTTTGCATTTTTCCCCCAGAAAATCATCATTTTCCGTCTTCAAACGAATATTGGAATCGGTCACATAGATGGTAAAAGGGATCCGGGTATTTTTTCGAACAGTTTCCAGGATCTCGAGCCGCTGTGCGGTGTCAGTAATAACAATGGAAATATGAAGCTGGTTGAAAATAGAGGCCAGGATGTCTGCATTAAAGTGGACGTTAAGGGGTGTTACAAAAATATCGTAGAATAAACAAGCCAGATCGGAACTGGCCGATTCCACATTATTGTCGCAAAATATTGCCACACGGGGCTCACTGACTGAAGTATCATGGAATACGGCAGCGATTTCACGGATATGGCGATACACCTGCTCATAACTGAACTGGGTCATAACATTCTGTGACATGTCCTGGAAAAGGATATCATGCCGATGCTCATCGACCCGTTGTAAAAACAGGTCCTTCAATGAAAAACCGGTGACCTGAATAATTTTAAAAACGATCTCGGCCCACCGGTTCCTGGCCTCATGGTTGCCCAAAGCCATCAGGTACGCTGGCTTGGAAGTGAAATCCAGAAACATATGCCAGGTTTTTACCTCCTGGGATTCACCGGAATATTTCGGTGCGGTTTTTTCCGCCAATCTCAGTATTTTACCGGCCATTGAACCGGGTTGTTCCGCATCATCCCATTGCAATAGAAGATTCCTTAAGGTGTGGAGGTCTGGATTCATATTCAAAAAAGTTATTTAGCAGGAATTCACTGCTGAGAGGTGCCCGCTATGTGATGTTGGATCCAAGACCTAAAAATACCTATTTTTCCTGATCTAAAGTAGGTTTTTAAGATTTGAAAGGGAGTCAAAGACCCCATTTGGTTGAAACAGACGAATCGGGTTACTAAATATTTAAGTATATTCGAACCACGTCTGGTCGAATCCCAAAGGCAATCATAATGGCATTTAAAGACCTGCAGGAATTCATTCATGCTCTTGAGCAAAACAACGAATTGGTCCGCATCCGGCAACCGGTTGATCCGGTCCTGGAAATGGCTGAAATTACAGATCGCATCTCAAAACAACCAGGTGGCGGAAAAGCACTGTTGTTTGAGCAAACCGGGTCAGCATTCCCTGTTTTGATGAATGCTCTGGGTTCGGAAAAACGAATGTGTCTGGCCCTGGGTGTGGATCACCTGGATGACATTGGGGGTGAGATCAACCAGCTGCTCAAAGACGTAAGTGCCCCGAAAAACCAGTTAAAGGATAAACTTCGGATGTTGCCACTGCTCAGTCAGATATCGTCATGGATGCCCAGAATCACAGGTAAAAAAGGACCTTGCCAGGAGGTGGTGATAACAAAACCAGACCTGAATATTCTTCCGGTTTTAAAATGCTGGCCTGAAGATGGGGGTCGGTTCATTACATTGCCTATGGTCCATACCCTCGATCCGGAAACGGGCAACCGCAATGTGGGGATGTACCGAATGCAGGTTTATGATGCTCAGACCACGGGTATGCATTGGCACCGTCATAAGGTCGGTGCACGGCATTACCAGTTGTACAAGGACCTAAACCAACGGATCCCATTGGCAGTGGCACTGGGAGGCGATCCGGTATATACCTATGTGGCAACAGCACCGCTCCCGGATCAGATAGATGAATACATGTTGGCCGGATTTCTTAGAAAGCGACGGGTGGACCTGGTAAAATGTGTGACCCAGGATGTGGAGGTGCCGGCCGATGCCGACATCATAATTGAAGGCTATGTGGATCCAAATGAACCGCTGGCAGAAGAAGGACCATTCGGAGACCATACCGGCTTCTATTCATTGATAGATCATTATCCGAAATTTCATGTGACCTGTGTGACCCACCGGAAAAATGCCGTTTATCCCGCAACGATTGTGGGCATTCCTCCCATGGAAGATGCCTACATTGCCAAGGCTACAGAACGAATTTTCCTGGTGCCATTGCAACTTTCTGTGTTGCCTGAATTAAAAGATATGCACCTCCCTTTCGAAGGGGTTGCGCATAACCTGACCATTGTTAAGATCAGGAAGACCTATCCCGGGCAGGCACAAAAGGTCATGAATGCCTTATGGGGAGCCGGTCAAATGATGCTGAATAAGATCCTTGTGGTGGTGGATGAGGAAGTGGATATCTTCGACTATTTCAGCCTGGGTCAATATCTTACCAATCATTATATTCCCGAAACAGATACCTACTTTAATCGTGGACCGCTTGATGTTCTCGATCATGCCGCACAAAAAATGGGTTTTGGGGGCAAACTGGGATTGGATGCCACCAGAAAGTGGCCCGAAGAACAACATGAAACCGTATCTTCATCCGCCATTCAGAATACAATTGATGAACCGAGGTATGGAAAAAGCCAGGTAAGCGGGATCGGAGCCGTGAACACGCAATTGCTGGAATACGGTATCGGATGTATTATAGCCTCCGTTCATGATGATTCAATACCAAAAATAAAAAATATTGCAACCCGGTTACTCGATGAAGTTCGCAGTCCAAAAATACGGATACTGATGCTTGTAAACGAAGAATTGAATGTTGAAGACCTGGGTTTGGTGATGTGGGTCGGAGCAAATAATATTGATCCGCAACGCGATTGTGAGCTGTTACAAAATGGACCATACACGGAAAATAAAGTTCTGGTGATTGATGGTACCAGAAAAAAAAGGGGGGATAAAAATTTTCAACGCGACTGGCCCAATGTCATTGTTATGGATGAGAATACCATCAGGAACGTTGATACCAAATGGCCACAATTGGGACTTGGAGATCTCCTGCCATCCCCATCGCATAGATACATGAGCTTAAAAAAGAAGGGCGGGGCTGCCATTGATCCTCAGGAATGAAATGAGTGTATGATGCATCTCTGTATTGGGACAAAAATGGGTACATTTTTTGCGGTGAATTATTCATCCCTGACAACGATGACATTCTTTTTTCTGTGCGGGATTTCATAAATTTGTTGAGAACAAGAAGGAGGCGTTATGAGGTTTATTTTCGTATTACTGGGAATGATGGTCGCAATGCTTGTTGCAGCCCAGGAATCTGGCAATATGGTTAAGTATACCCATGATTTCAAATTCAAGGAGGGGATCTATATGAATTTTGAGCAGGTCAGGGCCAATGAACCCATCCCGAAATATAAAATCCTGACCAATGCGGATTACCATGATCCGGAATTTTTTGATAAGGTACTCAATCGTGATCAGATCTATTATTTTGATGATGATGCGGTGCGACAAGAGATCCAGCTTAGTGATATTTGGGGTTATTCACGCAACGGGGTGCTGTATATTCGGTTGGGCGCAGAATTTAATCGTGTGACCATTGTGGGTGGCATATGCCATTTTGTGGGGACGGTAACGATCACAGACACCCGGTATGTCGATCCCTATTACAACCGTTATAATTATTATAATTACTATAATTATTATAATTCATATTATAATCCGTACTACTCTAATCCCATGCGGACACAGACCTATTCACGGACCGAGATGAATCAGTATATACTCGATTTTGAGACGGGGAAAGTTATGGAATATGAAGTGGAAAGCCTTGAAATTGCTCTTATGCGTGATCCGGAGCTGCATGATGAATATGTGAATTTGCGTTCGAAAGATAAGAACAAACTGAAATTTTTATATATCCGGAAGTTCAATGATCGTAACCCGATCTACCTTCCTGAATAATCCCGGAAATTATCCGAACCGTCCCAGCCCATTCCATCCTGCCAAATTACACGGCTTCAAAGCAATATTCTGGATTGTGCGGATGACCCCCGGGTTTGTCCTGCTGACTGTCTCCAATACACTGCTAAATCGAACAGAATAACTATTGAATAAGATTTGGCTTTTTGTATCTTTAGCGTTTAATCTGGAAGCCCATTAGATACATGATAGCAATGAAAAAACTATGGATCTCAATATGCATCAGCATGATGTGGCTATACGGCCATGCCCAGAATCCACTGCCTGATACCGAACAATTGAATGCATTTCTGAATTCGAAAACCATGGTGGTGCTCGAAGGGGGTTTGTTTTCAGCATTCAGTATTGAAATTAAGGCTGTCATGAAGGAGCATTGGACCATTACGCCATACGATTTCATCGATGGGAATGAATTGGAAGAACTCATGACCGATGGATCATATTCTTTTCTGATGATAACATACAGCCGGTTTGAGCGCGACCGGTCAGCCCGCCGGTATAGTTTTTTAAATTTGTTATTGGGCTCTGATGTCGGCTCCCTTTCAGAATTGCCGGAATTCGGTCACGTACCATTAACGTATTATGGTGATGATGATGAGCAATATGTATATAAACTGGAGTTTATCGTAAAATTTTTGCAGGATCGGATCCAAACCCTCCGGGATGAACCCGACATAAATGCCATGAGATTTCTTAATTATTATAATAAAAATACCCCCGCCATCAAAGAGCATACACTTTTTCTTTCAGAGGGCGACCTGGACCCGGCGCTTCGCTCAGCCGAAACGATTAAACAGTATTATCCCCATCCTGTGCAGATTGTAACCAGCGAAGAATTGGAAGAGATCATAACCACCCGTGATTCGCCCATATGGTTTTTGCATAAAGTTGGGCCACAGAACTTAAACAGTGAAGGTTGGACATTTAAAATGATTTTTGATACAGATGGCAGGCTGTATTATTACGACAAGCATACGATTAATTCAAGGCGGCCAAATGCCTTCCTGTCATCCGACTTTAAACGTATTGCCAGATAATAAACTCAAATCACAAAATGATGGAACGACAGGATCCTTATAGAAGTGATGAAAAAACATGGGCCATGGTCTGTCACCTGGCTGCTCTTGCCTACTTCATTCCTTTTGGCCAGATCATTGGGCCCCTGATTATCTGGTTGCTCAAAAGAGAGGAGTTTCCCCTGGTCGAAGACCAGGGAAAGGAAGCGCTGAACTTTCAACTCTCGATACTGATATATCAGCTCCTGAGTATTCCGCTTATCTTTATTGTTATTGGTATTCCCATTTTGATCTTTCTGGGTGTCATGAATATTGTTCTGATCGTGATCGCCGCGGTGAATGCAGGACGTGGTGTCGCATACCGATATCCGCTTTCACTCCAACTGATCAAATAAAGGCATGTAATCATCTTAGGAAAACCGTATAAATAACTTCTATGAAACGATCCCTGGTCGCCTTTATTCTGCTTATTCTTCTTTGCTCCCATGATCTCTTTTTAAAACCCGATCAGTATTATTGTGATCCGCATAGCATAAATACGCTGGCACTTTTCAATGGTACATTTTTTACCAGCGAAAACATAATCACACGCGATCGTATAAAAGATGTTCAGGTGGTGGGCCCTGATTATGTCTTTGACAAGAGTTTGGCCACCTGGCTGGATTGGGACCGGAAAACACTCTTAAAGGTTGAAACCGGTCAATCCGGGACCTACGTTGCGGGCATTTCCATTCACCCGAGAACATTGGAGCTTTCAGCCGATGAGTTTGATGAATATCTTGAACATGACGGGGTGGTGGACATCTTGAAAGAACGGAAAGAAGCAAAACATAATGCAGGGAATGTCATGGAACAATATGCCAAACACGTAAAATGCATTTTCCAGGTAGGTGAGAAACGAACGACTGATTTTAACAGGGTATTCAATTATCCGGTTGAATTTGTGGCCCTGACCAATCCCGGTAATATTAGCACGGCTGGTGTCATGGATGTGAGGTTGTTAAGATTTGGCACACCCTTTCCTGATCAGATGGTGTATCTGGGTGTACCGCAGCATGACACACCTCATCAGGAAGACGGGCATGCACACCAGGAAAAATCATATCGTACCGATCAAAATGGTATGGTTCGTATTCATCTTGATCACCCAGGTGAGTATTATCTCCGCACCATACATATGGTGAAGAGTCATACCGACAACATTGACTATGAATCCAACTGGGCTACCCTGTCATTTGAAATTCGGTGATGCAGCCCGCTATTCTATAGTTTTCTATCTTTGCGTTATTAAGACAATTATTACCGGAAAATCTGATGTCAAAAACCAAACCTTCCATTCCTAAAGGAACCCGAGACTTTGGACCTGAAGAAATGGGTCGCAGAGAGCATATTTTCTCAACCATCAGGAAGGTATTCTATAAATATGGATACCAGCCCATCGAAACACCGGCCATGGAAACCTTGTCCACCTTGCTGGGCAAATATGGTGATGAGGGCGATAAACTCTTATTCCGTATTTTAAATTCCGGCGATTTTTTGTCCTCTGCAACCGATGGTGATCTGCAGGATCGAAACCTGAGGCCGCTTTCTGATGCAATCACTGATAAAGGGCTGCGGTATGATCTGACAGTACCGTTTGCACGTTATGTGGTCCAGCATCAAAATGAGATCACCTTTCCTTTCAAACGATTCCAGATCCAGCCCGTATGGCGTGCTGATCGTCCCCAGAAAGGCCGGTATCGGGAATTCTACCAGTGTGATGTGGATGTGATTGGCAGTACATCTCTTTTGTCTGAAGTTGAATTGATTCAGGTCATTGATGAAGTCTTTCATCGGTTAGAGGTGGCCATCGAAATCAAAATGAATAATCGAAAAGTACTGTCTGGACTGGCAGAGGTTATTGGTGAACGGGATCGTTTCTCTGATCTGACCGTTATCATTGATAAGATTGAAAAAATCGGTATCGACCGGGTGATGACGGAATTAAAGGACTTGGAGATCGCTCCGAAATACCTGGAGCAGATCCGGAGTGTCCTCACCTTTAGCGGCGGACCTCAGGATAAATTGAAATTCCTTGAAGAAATCCTGGATGGATCGTCCATAGGGATACAAGGTGTGAAAGAGATGACCATGATCTTTAATTACCTTCAGGATCTGGATGTGAATGCAACCGTGATATTTGATATGTCACTGGCCAGGGGATTAAACTATTATACCGGAGCCATTATTGAGGTCGTGTCAAAAGATGTTCAAATTGGTAGCATATGTGGAGGTGGACGTTATGATGACCTGACCGGTGTTTTTGGATTGGAGAACATTTCTGGTGTCGGCGTTTCCTTCGGAGCCGACCGGATCTATGATGTACTGCATCAAACCAACCGGTTTCCAAACACAAAAAAATCAGTGTCATCGCTCTTATTAGTGAATTTTGGAGAAGCCGAAGAAAAATATTCTCTCAAATTACTTCAGCACATACGCCAGGCTGGGATCAGTGCCGAAATATACCCGGATCATGCGAAACTTAAAAAACAGTTGGCTTATGCCAATGCCAAGAATATTCCCCATGTGGCACTGGTAGGTGCTTCGGAAATGGAAGAGGGAAAAATCACCCTTAAAATGATGCACAGCGGCGAACAAAAAATAATGACCCTGGAAGAGCTGCTTCAATTCCTGGCCTGATCCTGAGTTCTGTCAGTTTTTAAAAACTGAATTTTCCGTATTTTTAAAATATAAAAGCATATAAAATGTTTGACTGGAATCTCGGATTTAAAATCAAGATCAACAGGACCGCTCTTTTTTAATATTTCCCATTTTGCATAATGAATGGGCTGCAACCACCGCCCGATTCATTTTCTTGCTTTTGAAGTCATTTTTAACTCGACAATTGATCCCATCAAAGTCTGGGAAAATTAAAAATTAAAACATTCTAAAAAATGAAACTCATAATTACAGGTTCGGGCCTAACCATCGAGGATGTGGTCGATGTGGCCAGGAACAACCGTCCGGTGGAACTTCATCCCGAGGCCATTGCACGCATTCAAAGATGCCGCGCCATGCTGGAGAAAAAAATAGAAGCACGGGAAATCATGTATGGTGTAAATACGGGTATTGGCGAATTTTCAGAGGTTGTTTTAACCGATGATCAGGTCCAGGAATTTCAAAAATATCTTATTTACAACCATGCGGCAGGTATCGGAGATCCGGCACCCATTGAATATGTCAGGGCAGCCATGCTGGGCAGAATAAACGTGCATGCCCATGGCAATTCTGGCGGTCGGCTGGAAATTACACAGACACTGATCGATATGTTGAATAAAGGGGTCACTCCTTTTGTTTGCCAGAAAGGTTCTGTGGGTGCAAGTGGCGACCTGGCACCCATGTCTCAGATTGCCCTTTTGCTATTGGGAGAAGGGAAAGCATTTTATAAGGAGGAACTTCTGGAGGGCAGGGACGCCCTCGATCGTGCCGGAATTCCGGTTCCCGGGTTAAAAGCCCGGGATGGTCTGGCCACCATCAATGGTTCTAATTTATTAACGGCCATGAGTGCATTGTTTCTTTATGATGCCAACAGGTGGTTAAAGCAGGCTGAAATTGCCGCTGCTATGTCACTGGAAGCACTCAAAGCCAACATGCGGCCCTACACTCCAAAACTACATGAGGCCCGCGGGTTTAAAGGCGCCGTGCGGAGTGCCAGGTCCATTAATAAGTTGATCGATGGGGGCGATCTCAAAAATGGCAAGATCCCTTGCAAGGTTCAGGACGCCTACTCGATGCGGTCAACGCCACAGGTTATTGGGACAGCCCATGATGCAATGGAATTTGCCAGGCAACAGGTAGAGATCGAATTGAATGGGGTGGGGGATAATCCCGTGTTTTTTCCGGAGGAGAACATGCAACTTTCCGGAGCCAACTTCCAGGGCACACCGGTATCCCTGCCAATGGATATGGCCGGTGCGGCTATTACCATGGTGAGTGTGATGTCGGAGCGGCGAATGAACCGCCTGAATAATCCCGCCCTGAGTGTTGGATTACCGGCTTTCCTGACCAAAGGTGCCGGGATGTTTTCAGGAATGATGCTGAGTCAGTATACTGCAGATATGCAAATCGTGGAGCAACGCATTCTGTCGACCCCTGCCTCAATTCAATCCATTCCAGCAGCTGCAGACCAGGAAGATTTTGTTTCGATGGGTATGAACACGGCCATCAAGAATTTCCAGATCCTGGACAACGCATATGGTATACTGGGTATTGAATTGATGGCCGCTGCCCAGGCCCTCGATTTTCGTGATTTTAAATTTGGCAACGGAGTATCGAAAGCCAGGGAGGTCATCCGGAAATATGTTGAGTTCCTCGACATTGACCGTCCTCTGTATCCCGACCATACTGCTATGAAAGAGTTGGTCAGGTCATGCGAAATCCTCGAAGAGGTCGAGAAAACGGTCGGGTCGCTTGAGTGAATGTCAGCCCAGGTTAGATTCGCGTGGAATCATTCCGACGTCACCCATGATGTCGGATGAATATTTTTTTACCATCGGTCATATGTTGTCCAGGATCAAGTTCCTCTAAGTCAGGATTTAGTCTGTCATTTTTGAGCACCAGGCCATAGGGTGACCTGAGATCCATATGCGATACGACTAAAAGATGGTCATATCGACGTTCGATCGGGCCCTACTTGGGATTCCTGCGATTTGCAGGACGCTGATCCCTGAGCTGTTGCAACAACATGGTCATGTAACTGGTTTCAGTCTGATAGAGGATCATGACTTTCTTAATGGGCAGGATATCTTTGAATTTTTGATGGTAGTTACTGTAGAGTGCCGCTTCGGCTGACTTCGATTGAACAATGCCATCTGCCAGTTCTTCCATTTCATCCTCAGAGAGGGCCCCGATGTTCTGCCTGAAATATTGGTTCGATTTTCGTTGTTCCAGAATGAGGGCATTCTTTTCTTTCTGGAACTGGTTATAAAGTGGCCAGAATTTTTCGGCTTCGTCGGGTGTGAGCTGCAGCTTTTGGGTGAAGTATGCTATTTTCTGTGAATTCAGGCGCTCCAACCTGGTCAGATCATTCGTCTGGCCCTGCATTCTTGTTGAAATCATAAAAAGAAATAATGAAGCGGCGAATAGTAGTGTAATTTTTTTCATAACAATGGGTCTTATAGTTCTTCAAATATTGTCAGTTCATCGATACCTTCATTCAACAATAATATGATGATGGCATCTTTTTGCTCATCCGATATGTCATCGACTGGCAATGTTGTTCCCAGGTTTTCATGCACGACGGATTCGTTCACATCGCCGGAATAAAATTCAATATATTCCATTACTTCCACCTGGCTCATATGGTCACCGGGCTGTTCATTGAAAAATATGCGGATGCCCAGATAGCTCACCATCAGGATCCCGATCAGGGCAGCAGCAGCATATATATACCTCATGAATACCCGTTTCGGTCGTTCCATGAAACGGGACGGTTGCTCCTCTAGCTCAATGGAATGCAGGATCTCATCAGTAACCCGTTCAAAATAATGATCGGGAACAGAGAATGCCCGTTGTCCTTTCATTTTTTCGAGATCGGATCCTATGTCTGGTGTTTTTTTCATGGTGATGGTTCTGATTATTAGACCATTTTCATGGTATAAGGTTTAATCGCCTTTCATGTATTTTTCAATTTTTTTAACCGCATGATGATATGACGCTTTAAGTGATCCGGTTGAGGTGTTCAGGATCTTTGAAACCTCCTCATAGCTCATATCATCAAAATATTTCATCTGGAATACCAGTCTTTGCTTTTCAGGTAAATGCAATACAGCTTCCTGTAATTTTTGTTGCAGGTCATCACCATCAAAATATATGTCATCGACAAGAGACCGCATCAGAATGGACCGGTATTCATCAATAGATACATGCAGATTCCGTTTTTCCTGTTTTAAGAACGTAATCGACTCGTTGGTGGCGATTCTGTAAATCCAGGTATATAACTCCGCATCTTCCCGGAATCCGTCCAGATGGTTCCAAACTTTCAGGAATGCATTCTGCATAACATCGTCGGCGTTCTCATGGGTCAGTACGATATTTCGTATATGCCAATAGATGCGTTCCCGGTATTTTTTCAATATCAGTGTAAATGCCCGGTGTTTATCCCCCGGCTCCTTAAACAATCTTATAAGTTCCGTATCGGTGTGTTCCATATATGGGCCCGACTATCATGGTATAAGGGTTGGACTGCCCTTCTTTGAAAAGGTTTAATAAGAACAGTCTAAAATGTCAGCCGTACCGATTGCGACGTGCCTGCTCGAACGGATATTGTTTTTTCAATGGTATAGAAACTGCGTTTGGCATTACGAGCACGGTACACAACCAGGTATTCACCGGGTTGCAATAGAATGGCCTCGTTAGTAATATTTTGTCTCAGGTTATAGATCCATATAATGGCGTTATCTTTTAGTGTATAAATACTGCAAATACCGGGTGTGTTTAAAAGGAAGGTCACAATGCCATGTCCCGGGATCTCAATGGTGGTCGTTGTGGATTGCTTTATCTGAACATCATGAATATACATGATGGGTAGTACCGGAATTTCCAGGTCGTAGGAGCCAACAAGGTATCGTTCGCCGGTATTCATTTTCTGGATGTTCAGAGTTTTCATATCGCCATCTTTCCTGACAATAATTCCCAGGTCACGATACCGGTTGCCATCACTCTGGATCACCAGTTCTCCCTGGGGAACATCTGCGGCGATGATGGTATGTTTCCCTTTCAATACCGAAATATTATCAACTTGAACCGGAGGCAGTGTATTGACCACCATTCGGTAGGTGATGAGTGGATCAAGGATAATGGTATCCGGATTGCCGCGATTATTAATCGTATGCACGTAATTATATTTCATTTTCCCGGATTCCTGATCGTAAAAGGTCATATTGACATTCGTTTCGGAAGGGTATCCGTCACGGTCCAGTAAATTTACCTGTGCTGTAGTAGCATTCAAGGCTTCTGAGATAACCACTCCCAGAACTTCCCGGAACCGGGTTTCTTCAGCCGCATTATAATACTGACCCACACATTCAAATGTTTTTTTGAATTCGGGATCAATCCCGATGCCAATGATGAACGGTTTAAGAATGATCCCTTTTTTCTGAAGATCAGAAGACACACTGCAAGGATCTCCTTCACAGGCCTCAATACCATCCGTGATGAGGATCACGATGTTTCTGCAGTCGTCACAGGGTGTAAAATCTCTGGCTGTCAGTGCCAGTGAATTTGCGATGGGCGTGGTTCCTTTTGGATTCAGGTATCGCAGTCTGCGCCGGATCATAGAGGCATTATCCGGGCCAAATGGGACTTCCAAACGTGTATCATTACAATCCTGTGGGGGCACCACGCTCTGATGTCCATATACCCTCAGTGCCATTTCAACATTCTGGACCTGTTCCAGACTATCCACGGTCTGCGTCAGAAATTCCCGTGCAATATCGATCTTCCGACTTTTTTCCCAGTACCCTGACATGCTTTGAGAACAATCCAGAACGAATAAGATGCGTGTTATGGCCGGTTTTTCTTTTTGATTCGAGAATGGAATTTGGGCCATCCCCGGTCCAGGCATTATCCCAACTATAATTAGAAGCCCAATCTGCAACAGGTATTGATATATGTTTCGCAGTGATGTCATTTCGCTCTAAAGTTAGAAAAAAAACACCATTGAATGTCTTTAAAACATGTCATCATGGCCTCCGAAGCTTTCCTTTTCATAAACGGAGAATTAATGTAATTTTATGCCCTGGAATTAATATAATTGGATCATGGGCCTCAAATGTGGCATAATTGGAATAACGAATTCAGGAAAAACCACACTGTTCAATTGCATTTCCAATACCAGGGCGGAAATCACCAACTTCGCTTTTGGTTCAAATAAATCCAACGTGGGAATGGTGGTGGTGCCGGATCCACGGTTAAGAAAACTGGAACAGCTCCAGGAAACACAGAAGGTGGTTCCAACAGCCGTTGAAATTGTCGATATTCCGGGACTTACAAAAGGCTCAAGTAAAGGAGAGGGGGTGGGAAATGCCTTCCTTGCCGATATTCGAAATACGGATGCGATCATTCATGTGGTACGATGTTTTGATGATGAAAACCTGCCCCATATTGAAGGTTCGGTAGATCCTGTAAGGGACAAGGAAATTGTGGATTTTGAACTGCAGGTTCGGGATCTTGAATCCATTGAAAAAAAGATCGAAAAATTTTCAAAATTGGCTAAAAGTGGGGATAAGGATGCAAAGCATGGTCTGGAGGCGCTGACATTGCATAAACATCATCTGGAAAATTTTCAACCTGTTCGGACCCTTCAGGTAGCAGAATCCGATCGCAGATATGTGGAAGATTTGTGCCTCTTAACCGGCAAACCGGTATTGTATGTGTGCAATGTGGACGAGGAATCCGCTACCAAAGGAAATACCTATGTGGAAGCGTTTCGGAAGTCCATCCTGGAGGAAAACGCCGAAGTGCTTGTTGTTGCTGCAGGACTGGAAGCCGAAATAGCAGAATTGGATAACCTGAATGACCGTATGGAATTTCTTAAAGATGTGGGTCTTGAAGAACCCGGAGTTGACAAACTCATCCGGTCGGCATATACGCTCCTTGATTTGATTACCTTTTTCACGGTCGGCCCCAAAGAGATCCGGGCATGGACGCTACGAAAAGGTAAACCGGTTACTCAGGCCGCAGGAGTCATTCACAGTGACCTGGAACGTGGCTTCATCCGGGCTGAGGTCATGCATTATCATGATCTTATACAATTAGGATCGGAGCAAGCCTGCAAAGAAAAAGGAAAATTGCACATAGAAGGTAAAACCTATATGGTTCAGGATGGAGATATTTTGCACATCCGTTTCAATGTTTAAACCATGAAACGATATATTGTTTTCATAATATCCCTCCTGGCGATTGGTAGCCTGGTTTATTCCCAGGGCACATTGCAAGAAAAAGCCCTGAAGATACTCAAAGAACGGGGTGAGGTGATTCTGGAATTTGAAAGGCCCCCTGCCCAGGTACTGAATGAACTGTCCAGATTGATCTCAATCGACCGGGTGGATACTCAATCGGTCAGGGCCTATGCAAATACCCAGGGATTTTATGATTTCCTGGCTTTTAATATTCCGTTTCGTATTCTGGACTGGCCGGGAAAAAATTTTGATTCAAATCTGAAACAATATCTCCCGGTCACCTCCTGGCAGGTATATCCCACCTATGAACAGTACGATTCCCTGATGGTACGCTTCCAGGAAAACCATCCGGAATTGTGTCAGCTCGACACCATTGGCTATACCCAGGAAGGCAGGTCATTACTGGTGGTCAAGATATCGGATCATGTCGCGATCGATGAAGCCGAACCGGAATTTTTCTATACATCATCTATTCATGGAGACGAAACCGGTGGATATGTCATGATGTTGCGGTTGATTGACTACCTTCTGACCCAATACGGTCTTGATGCACAGGTCACGAGATTGGTGGATGGTGCTGAGATATGGATCAACCCATTGGCCAATCCGGATGGCACATACCATGGCGGAAATCATACCATCGCAGACGCCATTCGCTATAATACCAATGCAGTGGATCTGAACCGGAATTTTCCTGATCCGTCTGCAGGACCTCATCCCGATGGACAGATCTACCAGCAGGAAACCCTGGCCATGATGGATTTTATGCAGGATCGGCATTTTTCCATGTCGGCCAATTTTCATGGGGGTGAGGAAGTTGTGAATTATCCATGGGATACATGGCAAACCCGGCATGCTGATGATGATTGGTTTCAATTCATATCGCATGAGTATGCTGATACGGCCCAGGCTTACAGTATGAATTATATGCTTGGATTCAATGATGGTATTACCAATGGATATGATTGGTATTCCATTACCGGGGGGCGCCAGGATTATGTGACCTATTTCCTTCATGGTCGTGAAACCACATTGGAAATTGATGTGTCAAAAATAACACCTGAAAGTGAACTGGACCCATTATGGTCATATAATTACCGGTCGATGTTAAATTATGCAGCCCAGGTTCTGTATGGTGTACATGGATTTGTGACCGATGCTGATGATGCCGAATGGCCTGTTCGTGCCAGCGTGACCATAGCCGGACACGATTATGATAGTTCCCGGGTGTATTCCGCTGAGCACCACGGATTCTACGTACGCTTGCTGAATGAGGGTACGTATAACCTCACATTTGCTGCCGATGGTTATGTGGAACAGACCATAACCGGAGTGTCGGTGTCCAATTACCAAACCACCCGCCTCGATGTACAACTGGTGAAAAATGCCAGTTCTGTCAGCCCAATCTCAGCAAATACCAATCATGTCGCGCTCTTCCCCAATCCAGCCCGCAGTTTCAGTACAATCAGGTTTCTGCTGGCAGAGGAAGCATCCATCTCCATACGGATACTCGATCTGAATGGACGAGTTCGGCAACAGATCCAACAGGAAAATCATGCTGCGGGTCGTTTCGAGAAAGACATCAACCTTGAATCCCTGAACAGCGGTTTATATATTCTGCAAGTGTATATTGATAAACAGGTGATTTATCGGAAGCTACTGAAGTATTGAAATATCAGTGCCGCTGAATGAACGGCCGGTTGGTTTATGGATTCGAAAATTAAGGTCCCGGGCAATAACTCAAAATCAATCGGGTTATTATCTTTGCATCTTATTATTGCACATTTAAAAGAGGATCATCAGGAATGATATATTTTCGATTGTCTACCAATTGGCTGGCATGGTTTCTTATTGCCTGTATTAATATTTCAGCCCAGCAACCGGCTCAGATCCCTACCGATAAACCGGCCCTTATTGTTGGTTTGGTGCTGGATCAGATGCGGCCGGACCAGATCAACCAATACTGGGACAAATTTGGAGACGGGGGATTCCGGAAACTCATGAATCATGGATCGGTTATGACACAGGCGGCATACCGGTATTATAATACCCAGCATGCACCGGGCATCGCCACCATTGTCACAGGTGCCCAACCGGCAGTGCATGGTGTGGTTTCAAACGACTGGTTTGAACTATTGCGTGAAGATATGATCCATTGTACTTCTGATGAAACAGCCATGGCCATTGGAGGCAGTTTCGAAAATGGCCAGTATTCTCCAAAGAATATGTTGGTTTCGACCATTGGAGATGAATTGAAACTGTCAAGTCGCTCGCAATCACGTGTTTTTGGAATTGGTATGCGTCATGAAGCAGCCATTCTTTCTGCCGGGCATTCAGCGGATGCCGCATATTGGTTCGATACCGAATCAGGGCAGTGGATGTCCAGTTCGCATTATCTCGATTCATTACCTCAATGGCTCAGGACGTTCAATGAAAAAGCATTACCGGACATGTATCTTGAGCGTCGCTGGGAACCCCTATATCCAATCGGCGATCATGATGCCCGTTTGCCAGACACACTCCAAACCAGGAATCCATTGGGTGGGTTTACCGGATTTCCATATGACCTTAACAAGATCAGCAGGATCGATCGGAATACTAAAAATTACCACATTTTGCAATATACACCGTTTGCCAATACACTGACCATGGACCTGGCCCTCTCTTTGCTTTTTGAGGAGCAGCTGGGAGAAGATGATACGCCTGATCTTTTAATGGTCAACGTGGGGGGGCTCGGCATTGCAGCATCACAATTTGGATCCGAATCAGTGGAGTTTGAGGATGTGTTGCTGAGATTGGACCAGGATCTGGCCCATTTTATCGAAACGGTTGAGCAGAAGGTGGGTAAACACCGGGTTCTCTTTTTTATGACTGCCACCCATGGGATGCATTCCGAACAGAAATATAAAGCCGCATTAAAGTTGCCGGGTGGGCAGTTTGATCGCAATCAGGCCCTGGCACTGTTAAAGAGTTATCTGAATGTGAAATATGGCCAGGGCGATTGGGTAAAGGGATATTACGGGAACAGTATTTTCCTGAACCGGCAATTGATTGAGGATTCAGAAATACCTTTATCAGAAATGCAATCGATGGTGGCTAATTTTTTGGTCCAGTTTGCGGCTGTTGCAGAAACCATCACATCCACTGCCCTGTCCAATGGAGAGTTTTCGAAAAATGTACGCGGATTGGTACAAAATGGTTACCATCCCAAACGTTCGGGCGACATCATTGTAATTTTACGTTCAGGGTGGACCCTGGATAATCCCATCCGGACGGGTACCGGATACAATTATGACCGGAAAATCCCACTGGTATGGTATGGTTGGAAGATTGGCAAACGCTCAATATACAGGGACCTGGATATGACCGATGTGGCTGCCACTCTTTCATTTTTTCTCGATATTCCCCCTCCTGACGCAGCCTCTGGCTCTCCCATACTGGAGTTGGTAGAATAATTGGCATAGTTTTGGTTAGTTAATTTGCATTTATCTATCAATGAGCCACATCCATATATATTTTATTTTTGATTATATATAGTTATTTATATATTTGCAAGCTGATTTAACCTGTATAATTTAAAGCAAAAAAAATGAGAACGACTAAAGGATTGAATGTTAAAAGTTTACTGGTGCTTTTAGTCATTACGGTATCACTTCCCGGTATGTCGCAATCAGTAAAGGAAGCTGTTGATGCCTTTAATGAAGGTGCTGCACTTGTAAAATCGGATCCAGCTGGTGCCATTAAAGCATTTGAAAAATGTATTGAAATCAGTGAACAGCTGGGAGAAGAAGGCAATGAAACCAGGGATATGGCGACCAAACAGTTGCCAACCATGTATTATACTGTTGCCATGAACACCTACAAAGCAAAGGATTATTCCGGAGCCATCAAAGGTTTTGAAGACGCAGCTGTTGTTGCAGATAAATATGGCAACCCGGAGATCAGTAAAAAAGCCAACCAGATTATTCCACAGCTTTATAATATCGAAGGAAATGCATTTTATAAAGATGAAAATTATGAAGCCGCATTGAATTCTTTTGAACAGGCCATTCAACGCAGTCCCAATTTTGCAAAGCCACACCTCGGGAAAGCCCTGGTCTACAAAAACCAGGAAGCCTATGAAGATATGCTGGCCGCCTGCGATAAGGCCATTGAAGTGGGCATGGCCAGAGGGGATGCCCAGACCACGGAATCAGCTGAAAAGTTGGCCAGGAATACCATGTTTAACAACGCGGTGCTGGCGATTGAAGCAAAAAATTGGAGCGAGGCTGAAGATGGACTGAAAAAATCCATCATGTATGGCAATGATTCCCCTGATAGTTATTTTCAATTGGCACGGATATATAATGCTCAGTCCAAATGGGACGAAGCTGTTACACACCTGAACAGGGGATTGGAACTTGAAAATGGGGATGCTGAAGCCAAAGCAAAGTATTATTATGAAATGGGAACGGCATATGTCGGAAAAGGAGATGCAACCGCCGCATGTAATGCGTTCAAGAATGCCATGCATGGGCAGTATGCTGAAAATGCCAAATACCAGGTTGAACAGGTTTTAAAATGTAATTAGTCCAGATATCCATACTGGATCATAGTGAGAAGGGTTCCTGATTCAGGAGCCCTTTTTTAATGATAGCCCGATCTGAGTCCGGCGATTTTCTGTATCAATTCTGTTTTCTTTTCAATGGCATTGCCCATAACGATCATATCAGCACCGGCTGCGTATACGGTATGGGCATCGGATTCGGTTTTTATACCGCCACCGACGACCAGCGGGATGGATACATTTTTCTTAACTTCCCTGATGGTGTCAGCAGGGATTGGTTGTGTGGCACCGCTTCCGGATTCCAGGTAAATAAGTTGATGACCCAGCATTTCACCGGCCAGAGCAGTGGCCACAACCAGGTCGGTCTTATGATCGGGTATGGGCCTGGAATGACTCATATAACCAACGGCTGTATGATCTGCCTGGCCCGTTAAAATGTAGCTTGTCGATATGACCTCCAGGTTGTTTTTTTTCAGAATTGGAGCAGCCAATACATGATTTCCAATCAGATGTTCCGGGTTTCGCCCCGAGATCAGGGAAAGCAATAGGATGGCATCGGCTTTGGAAGAAATTTGCCAGAGACTTCCCGGAAACAGGATAACCGGTATGTTGGTGAAAGACTTGATAATTTGAATGGGTCCTTCCAGGGGTTCCGATACCAGGCTCCCTCCAATCAGGATCCAATCCACCTGGTGTGCGTCTGCAATCCTGACAATTTTTTCAAGAGCGGCAGATGAAAGGCCCTCAGGATCAATAAGGATGGCAAAATATTTCCGTTTCGGAATGCCCTGTATTAATGACGTATAAATCATGATTTAAAAATCCTTGCAGCACATTACCAGAATGTAATTTTGCCATTTGTAATACATTAAATCAAATTCCTGCTGTAATGAGTTTTTATGAACCATCCCTTTCAATAGTCCTTTATCGGCAATCATAAAAGGTTCGATAAAGATATTTTCCTTGAAATTCAGTTGATCCTTATCACAGATTTTATAAAGTGCTTCTTTGGCACACCAATGAATGTAAAGATGGTATTTCAGAAGTTCCGGGTCTTCTGTGATCACCTCATCCGGATGAATGAATTTATCCCTGATGTGGCGGATACGATGCGACATGTATTCAATATCGATTCCCACACGTTTGGTTTTACTGACCAGTATGGAGGTCAGTTTGTGAGAATGGGAAATACTGATCTGATGTTGGTTTCCCCGAAGAAAGGGTTTGTTGGTCTGGTCATATATGATTTTATTATTCTTCCCAATGAGTTCTTTAAGTAAAATTCTGACACTCAGGTATTCCAATTTCCGGTTATGGCTCCTGAAATGTTCCAGACGTTCTATTTCATCTGCTTCCAGTGTGACCGAATCCATCAGGTCCTGGTAATTTTCGGTAATTTGCCATGTTCCCAGTAAACATCCTGGTGCAATATGTCGTTTTTCAAGAATGCTCATTGCGGCCAACCCCCCTTTAACATTTTGCAAAAATACCTAAACCTGATCAATTCCACTCAAAAGTGTTAATAAAATGGATGACATCGTCCCTGAAGAACATGATGACAGGCAACAGGGAGTCTTTATTGATTTGTGTTTCGAAATACAGGGCCCCCCTGAGGAAGTGACTGGTACTGTCAGTCAGGAAAAACTGAACGGATGAAGCGGTATTTCCTTCAATATCATATAAAATACCGAATACCCGTTTCGATGCATTGGATATCCGTGTTTCATTGATGGCATCCGCCTTTACAGTATGTTTATAGGCCAGGGTATGACTATCTTCAAGAAAGGCACTGAGATTTTGATCGACCTCCTTATAACTTATGTGAATAATTCCGTCAAAATCAGGAAATTCAATATTGATCCAGCAAGGTTCTGATAAGACATCCTGGTCTTTAACGACCCGGGCATAGGTTGGAAATTCAAACCGGTAAGGACATTCTCCCAGGTATGATTGATATTTTTTCTCAGGGAAGTCAATCCGGTAATAGCCTCTTGGTTTGGGAATGGTATGTTTTGGCCTGCAGCCATTCAGGCTCCAGGAAAAGAAGATAGCCAGGAACAGCAACAACAGATATGGTTTATGACGTTCCTTCATGGGATGGATGGAATGTAACCTGGATCTTTTTGATACGCCGGTTATCCACAGAAACCGTTTTAAACTCAAACTCCTGGAATGCAAAAATCTCATTCTGCTCGGGAATTTCGCCTTTCATTTCCAGGATCAACCCGGCCAGCGTATCGGCATCGCCCCGGATCTCATTAAAATAATCATCAGGTTTGGCAAACACCTTATAAAAATCATTTAGTAATGTTTTTCCTTCAAATATGTATGTGCTTTCATCCAGCTTTTTAAAATAGATCTCATCTTCATCAAATTCATCGGTAATTTCACCGACAATTTCTTCCATAATATCCTCCAGGGTGACAATGCCGCTGGTACCGCCATATTCATCAATAACAACGGACATGTGGATCTTTTTGGCTTGAAATTCTTCCAGGAGGGCACTTATTTTTTTGGTTTCAGGCACATAATAAGGTGGCCGGATGAGGGATTGCCATTTAAAATTCGATGTTTTATGCAGGTGTGGTAATAGGTCTTTAATGTATAGAATTCCTTTGATGTTATCAATGGATTCGGAGTAAATCGGAATCCGTGAATATCCTGAATCTAAAATGCTCTTCAATAGGGTTGAGAAGGGCGTTGAAAGATTGACTGCAAAAATATCCAGCCTGGATCGCATGATCTCTTTGGCATCGATATTTCCAAATTTCACAATGCCTTTCAGGATGTGCTCATCCTCTTCAATTTCTGTTGAAGGCAATTCCAGGGCATCCGATAATTCATCCATGGAGATATTGGATCGTTTTGAAGCCAGGCGTCTGTTTACCAACTTGGTAGAATGGACCAGCATCGCCACAATGGGTTTGAAAATATAGCCAAGTGCGTGGATCGCGCGGGCCATCATTAGCGAAAACCGGATCGCATTTCGGTTCGCATAAATTTTTGGCAATATTTCGCCAAATAACAATAATATAAATGTAATTAAAACCACCTGGACAAGAATGCCCAGAAACCTGGCATCACCAAAATCAAACAAGGCATTGGTCACATAAGCTGAAATAATGACAATACCCACATTTACAAAATTATTGGTAACCAGGATGGTTCCAAGAAGATAATCGGGTGTTCCAAGGAGGTGAAGGACTTTTTGAGCTGCCTTACTTTTCTTTTTCTTCAACTCACCCAGGTTCCCGGGAGTCATTGAAAAAAATGCAACCTCCGATCCGGATATCATGGCAGAACAAAACAGCAGAAATACAATCACCACCAACCAGATAATCGTGATGTGGTTTATTGGTTGCAGTGTGGCCTGGACATCAGGCAGGTACAGCAAAGGAATGGGATCGTCTGGTTCCAAAATATCCATTAAATAAAGGGAAAATTACTAGAATGGAAGGTCGTCATCTCCGGATTCTGCCGACATGGTATCCATATCCATTTCTTCTGATATATCCTCTTTACTGGTATCCTGTGGGAAATCAGCAGATGGTTTTGTATCTGACGAATCGTCGCTCTTTCGTCCCAGCATTTGCATATTGTCGGCAACAATTTCTGTAATGTATCGTTTGTTTCCATCTTTATCGTCATATGACCGGCTTCTTATTTTCCCTTCGATATAGAGAGGATTTCCTTTCTTAACGTATTTTTCTGCAACTTCTGCAAGCTTCCGCCATAACACGACATTGTGCCATTCCGTGTTGGTGATACGGTCGCCATTTTTATTGGTATAGGTCTCACTGGTAGCAAGAGGGAACTTGGCAACAACAACGCCATTATCCAGGTATCGGACTTCCGGATCACGTCCGACATTTCCAATCAGCATTACTTTATTAATCATGAAACAGCACCTTATATTTTATATGCCAAAATTAGACAATTTAAATCCATAAACAAAACTATTCCTTTAAGTTGAAATGGGCGTCAAGAAAATGACTGATCAGTCTCGGAAAGCCATGGTCCTTCAGATTGCGGGTGGCTATCATTTGGATATCGGGAGTTTTTTTTACATTGTTTGGTATGTGATTGATGATGTAGAATCGGGCATGAATAGTCTGGTGACTGAGTTTATGGATATACGGTCTGGAGACCTGATCAAAAACGGTCTCATTGTCTGATAGCTGATATTGATCCTGAAGCATTTTACGAACGGTTGCAGCGCTACTTCGATTCCGCGTTTCTACTGTCGGGAAATCAAATAATTGAGGCCATATATCATTCTGGGATCGTTGGTGAATCAATACCCGGTGGCCAGACTGGAATACAAAAAAATGCAGGAACCGTTTTGTGATTTGAGATTTTTTTTTCCTGGGCGGGAACATTTTTACCATCCCGTCCCTATAGGCCGCGCAATGGTTAATAAACACACATACCTGACATATGGGATTGACCGGTACACATTGGAGTGCTCCAAATTCCATAATGGCCTGGTTGTGCAGCCCCGGTTGGTCCGGATCAAGAATCTCCCTGGCCTTTTCAAGAATATCTTTTTCAAATTTGGCATCATGGGTTACGCCCACGGAAAATAGCCTGGAAATGACCCGTTTCACATTTCCATCAACGACCGGGTAGGGTTGTTCGAAGGCAAAGGAAACAATAGCGGCTGCAATATAAGGACCGATCCCCTTCAATTGAACGATCTCTTTATAATCCGTGGGAAACACCCCATTGCGATGCGCCATCAGGTATTCAGCGGTTCTTTTCATATTGATGGCCCGGTTATAATACCCCAGGCCTTGCCATAATTTCATGACCTCCTCAATGGATGCATTAGCCAGGCTTTTAATGTCTGGAAAAGCGCTGGTAAGCCTGAGGTAGTAATTCTGCCCTTGTTGAACCTGAGTTTGTTGCAGAACCACTTCAGAAATCCATATCCGGTATGGATCACGGGTATGACGCCATGGTAAATCGCGCTTATGAGTGGCATACCAATCCCTCAATATGACTGAATATTCTTCCATAAATCCAAATTTATTCGACTCAATAAAAATAAAACTATATGTTTTGATAAAAGTTTAAAAATCTTTTTATATTTGCAGTCCCATCGGAAATACTTTTGTAAACTATTGATAACTAAAGATTTTAAAAATGACTAAAGCAGACATTGTAAATGAGATTTCCAAAAATACAGGAATCGAAAAAGTTACCGTCCAGAAAACTGTTGAAGCCTTTATGGAAACTGTAAAAGATTCGCTCATTAAGGATAAGAATGTTTACTTGAGGGGTTTTGGGAGTTTTGTTGTTAAGAAAAGAGCCAAAAAAACTGCGAGGAATATTTCAAAAAACACAACCATAATCATTCCTGAACACTTCATACCTTCATTCAAACCTGCAAAATCATTTGTGAACAAGGTCAAAGGTAACGTTAAGCGGTAAGGATTAAAAGGAAAAAACTACTTGTATGCCAAGCGGAAAGAAAAGAAAGAGACATAAAATGGCGACCCATAAACGCAAGAAGCGTTTACGGAAAAACAGACATAAAAAGCGGAAGTAATATCTTTCTAATAATATTGTATTTGATTTCCTTAATAAACCTAAAGATCCTGCCGGAACTTTAGGTTTATTGTATTTTTTCATGGTGCAATGTTGCGTATTGTTGTATACACGTTAACCATCAAGTATCGTGAGTAATGAATTAGTGATCGATGTATCTTCCCAGGAAATTACAATTGCCCTTCTGGAAGAGAAAAAATTGGTCGAACTTACCAGGGAAAAAAGTAGCCTTCAGTTTTCAGTTGGAGATGTATACCTGGGTAAGGTACGTAAAATCATGCCCGGTCTGAATGCCACATTTGTTAATGTTGGATACGAAAAGGATGCGTTTTTACACTATCTCGACCTGGGAGCGCAATTCCAATCCCTGAACAAGTATGTGAACCTTTTACATTCCAAGAAAGGAAAACCCATTGCCCTTCCAAAATTCCGGACAGAACCCGACATTCCTAAGGATGGTAAAATCTCGAAAGTGCTGAAATCCGGGCAACATATCCTGGTGCAGATAGCCAAGGAGCCCATTTCCATGAAAGGGCCCCGTCTCACTTCAGAGATATCCATTGCCGGACGCAACCTGGTTCTGATCCCTTTTTCCGATAAAGTCTCTGTATCCCAAAAAATTGAATCGGCAGAAGAACGCGACCGACTCAAGAAACTACTGCTCAGTATTAAACCAAAGAATTATGGCGTGATCGTGCGGACTGTAGCAGAAGGAAAACGGGTGGCCCTGCTGGACCAGGAACTGCGGTCACTCATTCAGAAATGGGAAGAAGCAACGGAGGAAATAAAAAAAGCCACACCACCGAAACTGGTCATCAGCGAATTGAATCGAACATCAGCCCTGCTGAGAGATATAATGAACGTTAGTTTCAATAATATCTATGTCAATGACCGGTCACTCCACAGGGAAATTAAAGAATATCTGGAAACCATTGCTCCGGATAAAGTTAAAATAGTCAAGCTTTATGAAGGAAATGCACCCATATTCGAGCATTTTAGTATCAATAAGCAGCTGAAGCAACTCTTCGGTAACACCGTTTCCTTTAAGAACGGTTCTTACCTCATCATTGAACATACGGAGGCATTGCATGTCATCGATGTGAATAGCGGGAACCGTTCAAAATCAGGTGATGACCAGGAAACCAATGCACTGGAAGTGAACCTTGCTGCGGCTGAGGAGATTGCACGTCAGCTCCGGATGCGGGATATGGGCGGCATCATAGTCATTGATTTTATCGATATGGTCACCTCGGAAAATAAGCAAATGCTTTATGAAAAATTCAAGGAAGCCATGTCGAAAGACCGGGCCAAGCATAATATTTTACCGCTAAGCAAGTTTGGTTTAATGCAAATTACGCGGCAAAGAGTACGGCCTGAGATGCATATGGAGACCAATGAATCATGCCCGACATGCAAGGGCACAGGGACGATTGGTCCCAGCATACTCGTGGAAGATGAGATCGAAGGTGCCATCCGGAATATTATGGATATTCATAAATTCAAAAGTATGACTTTGCAAGTGCACCCATACATACACGCTTATCTGACACGGGGGGTTTTTTCAGTCATCCGCAAATGGCGAGGTAAATACAAAACAAAATTACAGGCTCAGTCGCTTTCATCGCTGAATTTCCTGGAGTATCATATACTCGATCCTTACGGTGATGAGATCATCGAAGAAGAGTTGTCAGATACACGACCAAATTAGAATTTCTGAGATATTATTTTTGACAAATAATCAGTTAAAAATGAAAATAAAAACCATTATTTCAGTATTCCTCTTATTCATTCTGGTCACATCAGCAAATGGCCAGGTATTGAAACCAGTGCAATGGAATTTTTCAGTCGAAGCCCTTGGGAACAATGAATACGATCTGGTGTTTGTTGCATCCATCGACGATAAATGGCATTTGTATGCCCAGGATATTCCGGAGGGTGGACCCATACCTACAAGTTTTAATTTTACCGATTCAGAGAACTACGAATTATTAGAAGAAACCAGAGAACTGTCTGAATCTTATGAAGTACACGATCAGAGTTTCGACATGCGTCTGAAACTGTATTCCAATGAAGCTGTTTTCAAACAGAAAATAAAGGTCCTTACAGACGCACCATTCTCCGTGGATGGCTATGTGGAATTTATGAGTTGCGATGATGAGCGGTGCCTGCCTCCGGATGAAGAGGAATTCAACTTTACCATAAATACTGAAGCCAGCGTAGCCACCATCTCAGAAAGCGGTACTGAGACCGATTCCAAAACAGGTGGTTCAGGCATGCTGGGTTTTTTCCTGATTTCCATGTTAACCGGATTTGCAGGTATTCTAACACCCTGCGTTTTCCCCATGATCCCCATGACCGTTGCATTCTTTTCACAGGGATCCGGGTCGCGGGGGCAGGCCATTGGAAAAGCGCTTATTTTTGGACTCTCCATTATACTTATTTACTCCTCCATCGGAATAATAGTCTCCTTAACCAGCGCGGGGGCAGATTTTGCCAACAACCTCAGCACCCATTGGATCCCCAATACCATCTTCTTTCTTCTGTTTATGTTGTTTGCCGCATCGTTCCTTGGAATGTTTGAGCTGGTGTTGCCGAATAAGCTGGTGAACAAAGCAGACCGGCAGGCCGATCGTGGTGGATACCTGGCTGCCTTCTTCATGGGACTCACCACAGTTTTGGTTTCATTTTCATGTACGGGACCCATTGTTGGGGCCCTGCTCGTTGAAGCGGCCTCAGGAGATGTGGTCAAACCCACCATTGGCATGTTCGGATTTGGGCTGGCATTTGGCCTGCCCTTCACTCTCCTGGCCATTTTCCCGTCATGGCTTAGCAAGATGCCAAAATCTGGCGGGTGGCTGAATTCGGTAAAGGTGGTTCTGGGTTTCATCGTACTGGCATTTGGCATGAAGTTCCTCCTGACCATAGATGCATCATACCATCTTGGTATATTTTCCAGGGAAGTTTACCTGGCCATCTGGATCGTTCTGTTCACTTTGATGGGCTTTTATCTGTTGGGGAAAATCAAGTTTGCCCACGATAGCGATTTGAATCACATAAGTGTACCCCGGCTGGTTCTGGTGATTGCCACCTTCGTATTTGTCATTTATTTGGTGCCGGGCCTTTTTGGAGCACCGCTAAAAGCCATATCAGGCTTGATACCATCCATGGATAAGCAGAATTTCACCCTCACATCAGGACCCGCATCAGATAATTTTGCCATTTCAATGAATGAACCGGTACAGGCCCTTTGTGAAGATCCTAAATATATTGATTTTCTGCATTTGCCATACGGACTGGAAGGATATTTTGATTATGAGCAGGGGATGGCCTGTGCCCGTGAGTTGAACAAACCTGTGTTTCTTGATTTTAAAGGTCATGCCTGCAGTAATTGTAAAGAAATGGAAGCCAGGGTATGGTCCGATCCGAAGGTACTTAAACGCTTGCGTGAAGAATTTGTGATCATTGCACTGTATGTGGATGACCGAACAAAACTGCCCGAATCTGAATGGGTTACATCCGGTGTGGATGGAAAAGTCAAAAAAACCATCGGCAAGGTCAATGCAGACCTGCAGATCGACATGTTTGAGGTGAATTCACAGCCCTATTATGTAATTGTAGACCACGAAGGCAATGCTCTGGTTGAACCCATGGCCCATGACCTGAATGTAGACCGCTATGTGTCGTTCCTGGACCGTGGTATTGCAGCTTTTAAACAACGCTCAGAGTAAGGTTTTTAAGCGTCTAATCCTCAAGAGAGATGATGTCCGAAAATTCATCTTCGGCATACGCCTGGAAAAATCCAAGCGCACCATTAGATATGTTCCCCTGTATATTCGCCGGGGCCGCTTGAAATGGATCATCGGTATACAGGGTTTCCCGCATGATGCCAATGCAGTAGTTATAAAATTCTTTGGTTATGGAGGCCATCTGCAGTGTGACCCAGTTGCCTAACCGCGCTTCCAGTACCTGCACCTTCAAACCGTTTAAATAGGATCCATTGATCAGGTTATCACTGGCAAAATACAATTTCAATAAACTGTTGGTCAGGTAGATATTATCGATGTAAACACCCCAGAAATAGTAATCTCCAGGCAACGGATCTTCCTGGGCGTATAATTTGACAAAATAGAATTTCGGATCTTCATCGTCCAGCTCAAACTTAATGGAATCGATCTGAGGGGCACGGGGCATCGTGGAGGATGCGGTATAGATTTCTCCGTCGACCTGAACCTCCAGAAAATATGTGTTGCCAGGTACGCCGGCGACCTCATCCACTGAAAAGTACCGGCCAGCACTGGATTCTCTGAAGTCAATCGTTGTGGATCCATCTGTAATGGAAATAATGGCACCACTGACGGGTTCGGCCCGCTGATTATCGAAATATCCACTGCTGCGTGTCACCCGTATGAACTGATAACCCTCGGTATTGGAAAGGGCGGCTTCGATCACCAACCGGGGTTCCTGATCATCCAGTTCAAGATCCACTTTTTCCGTGCATGAAGCGAAAGATATAATGAGCAGCAACAATATGTATATTTTAAATTCGTCCATTTTCTCAGAATTTGAAATGATAACTAATGGAGGGTACAACAGGAAATAAGTATAATTTGTAAGCTTCTGTTACCAGTTCATTGTCGTCAGTTGATTCAAAGAAGTAAAACCAGGCATTTTTGCGGTAATACAGATTATATACGGAAAAATTTAATTCCCATCGAAATCGCTTGCCTGCTTTTGGCAGGCCCTTCAGGGTGGCGCTGGCATCCAGTCGATGATAGGGAGGTAACCGGTATGAATTACGTTCTGAAAATATGGGAACCACAATGTTGCCAAACTCAAACCGGCCGACCGGGAATGTGGCCGGAGAACCGCTGAGGAAAAGCCACTGGGAAGAAAAAACCCATCGTGTTTTCAGGTCATAGGACAGCAAAATTGAAAACTGGTGTCGGCGGTCATAAGTCGATGGAAAGGGCCTCCCATTATTGATATCCGGAAAATCTTTTTCGGCTTTGGAAAGGCTGTAACTGATCAAACCCCTCAAAGATCCAGTGGTCCTGGTGGCCATCAATTCAATCCCATAAGCTGTGGCAGAACCAAACCTCAATTCGCCTTCCATTTCCGGGTTCAGAACAATATCCGCATGGTCTTTATAATCGATTTGGTTCGTCAACAATTTATAATACGCCTCCACGGTAATCTCGACATTTGGTTTCTGAAGGTGTTTCACATATCCCAGTGCCACCTGGTCAGAATGTTGTGGCTTTATATTGGGATTGGATGGCAGCCAGATGTCTATTGGTGTACCGGTTGTGCTGTTCGACACCAGGTGAATAAACTGGGTGGTGCGATTGTAACTGGCCTTTAAAGATGATGAAGAGGACAGGAGGTATTTGAAACTCAGTCGGGGTTCCAGTCCCCAATAGGAATTAAAAAAGTCACCCGGGGCATAAACCGTGGAATCTTTTTTCATGTAATTCTCATCAAACTGATATACGGTTGCGCCACCCACGTTTTGGAACAAGGAGGCCCGTAATCCATATGCCAGAAATAATTTTGAACTGATCTTGTGCTCATTCGAAATATAAATGGCATGTTCAAGGGTTTGGCTATCCGGGATCCTGAAGTCATTGAATATTGAGGAATCACTGGCCGCAATAATATAGCCTGGTTTAAACTTTTTGTAGGAAGACGTAACGCCAAAACGAATGGTACTGGATGGGTTGGCAAAAAAGGTGAAATCATACTTTAGCCTGAGATCCGAAATACCGGCATTCCACTCAACGCCCCTGATATCCGCCAGCTGTCCCAGCCGGTAATCATACTGGCTGTATATAACCGATAAGTTTGAGAAAATTCGAGAAGAGAAGAGATGATTCCATCGGAATGAACCGGTGATATTTCCCCAGGTGACATAATATTCATTTTTGTATTTGAAAACATCCCGCCCCAGATACCCGGATAAGAACAATTGGTTTTTTTCATTTGCACGGTAATTGGCCTTCAGATACATATCATAGAAATAGGTGCGGTTATATTTGACATCCTCATTCTTGCTCAGAGGCAGAAAAATATCGGCATACGACCGGCGGCCTGAAAATAGTACCGAGCCTTTCTTATTAAATATCGGACTTTCCAGGGTCAGTTTACTGAGAATGGTCCCAATGCCACCAGATCCTGAAAACCGGGTATTATTTCCTTCTTTGGAACTGACCTTGAGCAGGGAAGACAGGCGCCCACCATACTGGGCCGGGATGTCGCCTTTGTAAATTCTTGAATCCTTCAGAATATCTGAGTTGAATATGGAAAAAAATCCCAACAGGTGGGTCGGATTATATACGATGGCTTCATCCAGAATGACCAGGTTTTGATCGTAATTCCCTCCCCGGACAATATAGCTGGATAAACCTTCATTGGTGGCCTGTACCCCGGGAAGTAACTGAATGGCTTTGATGAGATCGGGTTCCCCGGCAATGGATGGTATCTGCTTGAGCTGTTGACTTGAAAAACGACTCGAACTCATTCTTAAGGAAGACAGCTGTGAATGCTGACGATCGGCTGAAATTTCAACACCCTTAAGACTTTCAGATGTTTCTGTTAAGGTGATATTAAGGATACGACTCGTATTCAGATCAACTTGCTCAACCTGTTTTTCATAACCGATAAAGGAAAAGCTGATTTCATAAATTCCCGGCGGCAGTCCGATCGAATAGTAACCATAGGCATTGGTAATGGATCCGACCTGAAGCGATTCAATAAAAATATTCGCACCAATCAATACTTCTCCATTTTCATCCCATAGATATCCGCTCAACACACTGCGCTGCTGGGCATCAGCCAGTGGGGCATGCGTGCCAACAAGTATAAGAACCAGGGCAAAAAATAAGAAATAATGTTTCATGAATACATTTCCTTCTCATTTAAATAGTGACACCTGTTATCCCGGACTCACAAAATATGCATGCCGGAAAATGCAATTAGAATAATCAAATATTATAAAATTTTTAGAATTTGCTATGGACGTACCTCGATTTACTCCGATTCTATTCCATACCGGGTGTATGGCGGGACGGATTTCGTTTCCGGATGATGGCTATAACCATCGTGTAGAGGAGTGTCAGGATACCAAAAAACAATGCAATCCTGCTGACAAAATCTCCATGTTTAGCATAATATGTAACCACCTCATTGGCGTTGATTTGCCCTGAAATGACATCGGATTCGCCAAAGTGTGTGGCCTGCAGGATCTCACCTTTCTGGTTGATAAAGCAGGAGATGCCGGTACTGGCTGAACGGGCAATGCTTCTCCTGGTTTCAATGGCCCTGAGACTGGAATAAGTAAGATGCTGTTTATAACCTGGCGTATCGCCCCACCATCCGTCATTGGTAATAACAAACAACAGGTTGGCACCGGCTTTTACATAATCTCCAACAAACGAACCATACACCGATTCATAGCAGATCATGGTACCGACGCGTGCCGCCCCATCAGGATCTGTAAAGTTGGTCCGGTCCTTCTGAGTGCCATAGCTTCCTGTAGCTCCCCCCAATTTGGTGATGAGTTTTTCAAGACGTCTGAACACCTTTGGAAAAGGCATCTTTTCAACTCCAATAACCAGTTTTGATTTGTGGTATACCTGGATCAGACCGGTGCGATCCACTTGAATACTGGCATTATAAACATCATAGCGTTTATCAGTGTCCCTGAATTTCCTGGATGTAACAGAAGGTGTTTCCCCCGCTCCGTATTCATATAAAGAAGTCACACCGATTATAAATTTAAGCTGAGGATAGGATTCGACAAACCGCTGCAATCTTTTTATACTGCGGTTAAGACGGATGTTATTCTCCCAGATATTATCATTGAGTGCGGCTTCTGGTCCCACCACGTAATCGGTCTGATTATTGGTCAGTGAATCCGCCAGGTCCAGAATGATATTTAATTGGTCCTCATTGGTCAGTCCGGAAAAAACAGTATTATATGGATCGATATTGGGCTGGACGATCACGACGTTATACGGATCCGGTTTCTCTTCGTATTTATGAAACATGATCAGTGATAAGCCTATTGGAAATCCAATCAGAATGATCAAAATCCCCATCTCGAATAACCGGTTCCTGATGCTTTTAATGGAAATATATTCCAGGAGAATGATAAAGATCAGCACATTGATGAACAGGATCCAGGTGGTGGCACTGGTGGCGCCGGTAAATTCAAACCACTGGATCAGACCGATATCTTTTGCAAATCCATTGCCCAGGTTTAACCAGGGCCACGAGATATCAACATTCAGATAGATATATTCAAAACCAGTCCAGTATACGATGAAACTGAAATACCCGTATGGATGTCCTAAAATACGATGCGTCAGGTGAAACAACCAGAATACGGAAGCCATAAAAAGGGCGTTCACAATGATGGCTGCTGCAGCTCCAAAAAAGGTGGCATTATGGATCCAGTAGGTAGTGAAAAAATTCCATATGAAAAACACCAGGTACGACCAGAAAAAGGCCTGGACAGACCGGTTGGAATGCCGTCTTTCATAAAGCTGACGTTCAATAAATAATAAGGGTACAAAAGCAATAAAAAGAATCAGTCCGGAAAATCCCCGATACCAGGGTAGGATCAGGAGGAGCGCGCTGAGGCCGGCCAGTATAAACCATTGTTTTTTACGAAATGGCTTCATGCAGTGGAAATTTCAACGAGTTTTTTCTTATTTACAAGGTATACACCGATCAGGATAACAATGATCCAGAAGAGCTGGTCCAGGGTGATCTTCTCCCCGTCAAAAATTCCCCAGAACACTGCAAAAATCGGAATGATATAAGTTACAGATGCACCAAAAATGGCCGTGGTATATTTGATAAGAATGTTGAACAGTACCACCGCCAGAACCGAACTGAATACGGCCAGGATCAGCACAAAACCAAGGCTCTGAAAGGCATAAGGATGCGAAAAAGAGGTGTGCAAATCTGAAAATAACAGATGCACGCCAGCAATGGGTCCGATAAACATGAAAGATAAGGCTGCAATACTCAATCCATCCAGATCTTCCAGCTTATGCTTGATCTCGTTTACACTGGTGCCGTAACATATGGTTGCTGCCACGACAAATAATGCATACCAGCTGTTCTGATCCGGTCCGGTGGACAGGTTTCCCTGGTATACAAGACCGAAAGCACCCATAAATCCTAAAATTACCCCCAGGATATTGATAATCTTGAAACGGCTTTTATAAAAGACCAAACCAATGATCAGGGCAGATAAAGGGGTTAAAGAGTTCAGAATGCCGGCCATGGAACTATCTATCTGGGTCTGTGCCTTGGTGAACAGAAATGCCGGAATACCGTTACCGATAATACCGACGATGAGGAGGGATTTAATATTATGACGGTTGATCTTTTTAATGCGTGGAATAAAAAATGGCATGAAAAACAGAAACGAAAAAAAAATTCTGAATGAGGCCACCTGGCTATTGGTAAATGATATCAGGCCCTTTTTCATGAGGATGAACGAAGACCCCCAGATGAATGCGAGAAAGATTAAAATCAGCCACTGCCAACCCTTTTTGTTTAAGTCCATACCAAAAATTTGTGTCAAATATACACAAAATGCCGGGGTCCGGAACGGGTGGTAAAGATACCCCGGAAACAAATGATGATTTTGATACCTTTGTTACTGAATCCAGTCTGGAACTTATATCCAGATATCATTTTCAAAAAAATGAATGACCATGAAGGAATATAAAATTTTTATTGGTGGGCGGTTTGAGACGACCCAGGAACCTCTGAAAATCCATAATCCGTATTCAGGTAAGCATTTTGCATCTTGCTATCTGGCGGGGAAAGATGAGCTGGAGCGGGCTATTAATGCAGGTATTCAGGCAGAACAGCCAATGAAAGACATGCCGGTATTCAAGAAATTTGAGTCGCTTGTGTATATCTCCAACCGCTTGAAGAAAGAAAGAGAAAGATTGGCCAGTGTTCTGGCCATGGAGTCGGGGAAGCCAATTCGATACGCACTGGGGGAAATAGACCGCGCGGCACAAACCTTCCTGGTTGCAGCAGAGGAATGCAAGCGCTTGCCTGGCGAATACCTTTCACTCGATTGGACACCGCCCGGTGCGGGTAAGGAAGGGTGGGTGAAGTTTTTTCCTATTGGCCTTGTTGCCGGAATCGCCCCATTTAATTTCCCCATGAACCTGGCGGTCCATAAAATTGCCCCGGCTATGGCGGCCGGGAATCCCATTATACTTAAACCCTCACGATCCACCCCGCTATCGGTGTTGGAACTAGCTGCCATAATGAATGAAACCGATTTCCCTGAAGGTTCTGTATCCATTCTTCCAATGGATCGAGACGCGGGAAACCAGCTGGTTGAGGACCCCCGCTTTAAAATGCTCACATTTACTGGATCTCCTGAGGTGGGTTGGAAAATGAAACGGGAAGCGGGAAAGAAAAAAGTCATATTGGAGTTGGGTGGCAATGCCGGTGTTATTGTGTCCGAATCCGCAGCTATCGATCTGGCGGTCGATCGCTGTCTGGTCGGTGGATTTGCTTATTCCGGACAGGTCTGTATACATGCCCAGCGCATTTATGTGCATGAAAAAATATGGGAAGTGTTTACGGAGCAGTTTTTACATAAGGTCAGACAACTCAAGGCCGGTGATCCATTGGATCCGGCTACCGAAGTTTCAGTCATGATCGACCGGGAAAATGCCGAGAGGGTGGATGCCTGGGTCCGCGAGGCGGTGAACGATGGGGCCAGGATACTTACCGGTGGAAAGAAAAAGGAATCCTTTTATGAACCCACCGTATTAACCCAAACGCAGTCTTCCATGAAAGTCTGTGCGCTTGAAGTATTCGGCCCCGTTGTCATATTGGAACCCATTTCTGATTTTGATTCGGGGATCGATGCGGTGAATACATCACGCTATGGACTTCAGGCAGGCGTGTTTACCAATGATCTGTCGGAAATGAACCGGGCTTTTGAGATTCTTGAGGTAGGTGGGGTGATCGTGAATGATGTTCCCACATTCAGGGTGGATCACATGCCGTATGGCGGGATTCGCGATTCAGGTTTTGGCCGGGAAGGATTGAAATATACTATCCGGGAGATGATGGAACCAAAATTGCTGGTCAAAAATAAATGATGTGAAGAAAAAAACCCGTGCCAGGTCACAACAAGCCTGAATATTAAAAAAAAACGATGGTTTTGAAATAAATCTCGGCATTCTTTTTGCTGAATGGTTGTCAATTTATACTTTTGCCTAATTTATCAGAAGCGAGGAAAGGAAACATGCATTTTGAACTGGGGTTTTTAGCGAAAGGATTGTTGATCGGGATCATCACCACCATCCCTATCGGTCCTGCAGGTTTATTGGTGGTGAATCGCACTTTGAATAATGGTCGCATTTCCGGTTTTCTCTCCGGGCTGGGCATTGCCACAGCCGACCTTATCTTTGCCATCCTCGCCGGATTGGGTGTTACCATTCTGGTACAATTCCTGGAAGAAGGAAAATTATTTTTTAACCTGGCTGGTTCACTCGTCATTATTTCCCTTGGGATTCTGATTTTTTTCAACAACCCGATAAAGCAGCTGCGACATCATAAACCTCAGGAAAAGCGAAACACCTGGTATTTTTTTTCTGGATTTTTCCTGACTTTGTCGAATCCGGTCGTATTGCTGATTTACCTGGCTCTTTTCACAGGACTCAATGTCAATGCCGGTAGCTCTCATATGACCATTTTCACCCTGGTATCCGGCATGATGGCCGGAGCCCTGATAGGCTGGTTACTCGTGACTACTATTTTCAATAATATCCGGAGATCCATTCGTTTAAGAAAGATATTTTGGCTAAATAAAATAGCCGGTGCGGCCATTTTTACTATTGGTGCCCTGACCATCCTCGGATTGTTTTTTACCATCTAGTCCAGATTGTAAATGGCCATCCGGGTGTGAAAAGAAATTTTTACTGTGACCTTTGACAGGCATTTACAACAAAACCCATGAAACATTTTCTGCCTTATTTATGCGGCCTGGGATTGATGATTTCTACCCATGGCTGCCAATCGGCTAATGAAAATCCTGAAGAAAAAGCTTCAAGGATCCATGCAAAAATTCTCACCATCGATACCCACTGTGACACACCCCTGATGTTAACGCGTGACGGTTTTGATATCGGTCAGAGAAATGATCCGTCCAGACGGGGTGGTCGGGTTGATTTTATTCGTATGCAGGAAGGTGGTATGGATGCCATGTTCTTTGCTGTATTTGTAGGACAGGGAGAGCGCAGTCCCGAAGGCAATGAACGGGCAAAAGAAAGAGCATTCAATGTTTTGGAGGGGATCTATAATGCCACGGAGACATACCCGGAATTGGCCCGTGTCGGGACCGAACCGGAAGATGCCTATGCCAATGAAAAAGAAGGACTTCGTACAGTTTATCTGGGTATGGAAAATGGCTATCCCATTGGAAATGATCTTGAGCTGATTGAAACATTTTACAATCGGGGCATCCGTTATATTACCCTGGCCCACACAAGCAATAATGACATATGCGATTCGTCCACCGACAGGAACGGACCGGAGCATAACGGTTTGAGTTCGTTTGGGGAAGAGGTTGTGCAGGAGATGAATCGGCTGGGAATGATCATCGATGTATCCCATATTTCTGACAGTGCATTTTATGATGTATTGCGCCTCAGTAAAGCACCCATCATGGCATCCCATTCCTGTGCCAGAGCCTTGTGTGACAATCCCAGAAATTTATCCGATGAAATGCTGATCAACCTGGCTGAAAATGGTGGTGTATTGCAGATGTGTATACTCAGTGATTACCTGAAAACTCCTGAACCCAATCCCGAAAGGGATTCGGCTTTTGCGGCACTGAGGCAAAAATACAGCCGGTACGATGTAATGTCGGAAGATGAAAGGCGTCAGGTGCGCGAAGAATGGTTTGCCATCGATCAGAAATATCCTGCCAAACTGGCCACTGTTAAAGATGTGGTGGATCATATTGATCATGTGGTGAAGGTGGCCGGTATTGATCATATCGGCATCGGCACCGATTTCGATGGTGGTGGCGGTGTGGAAGACTGTTATGATGTCAGCCAAATGGGTAATATCACACTGGAACTGGTCAAAAGGGGATATACTGAGAAAGAGATCCGGAAGATATGGGGTGGCAATTTCATGCGCGTTTTCCGGGAAGTAGAGAAGGCCGCCGGGTAGAATCTGACATTTCGGGTTCCAAATCCCAAATCATTTAGAATTTTATTTCAGGAATGGGGTGAGTCCCGTTGGGACTTATTGGTCATAGGCCAGCACTTCACAGCATGGTAATTGGTCGAATAGTATGATTTTCAGCCTATAGGGTTGGAATGGGAATGACACCCCAAAGCGGGTTGGCACATGTTTTAATGAAGAGATTCCCAATTTAATCTGGGATATTTTGAACCTAAATATTAATTCCATACATCATTCTATCCCTGCGGGATGTGCTATCATTTGGCCCATTCTTCCAGGCATTAAAATGCCTGCCTGTTTCCTTTTTGTCCCTGACGGGACCTCTACAA
>Ga0209536_100000483_pt1 | contig 64729 bp, 53 predicted proteins | sample DeeMarSeWOR28_12_FD_187461 | JGI IMG/M metagenome (GOLD analysis project Ga0209536, IMG submission 187461) | Marine sediment microbial communities from White Oak River estuary, North Carolina - WOR-2-8_12 (SPAdes) (version 2) | ecosystem: Environmental > Aquatic > Marine > Intertidal zone >...
TGCCCGGGTATCCTTTCAGGCCGCTTATCTCAAGGTCCATTACCCGGCCGAATTTATCGCCGCGGTGATCAGCAACCAGGGCGGCTTTTACGGCACCTTTGCCTATGTCTCCGAAGCCCGGCGCATGGGTCTATCCGTTTTGCCGCCCGATATCAATTTAAGTGCCATCCGCTGGACCGGCCGGGGCAGAACCGTCCGGGTGGGACTGCTGTCCGTTAAAGGGCTGGGAGCTAACACCCGCCAGCGCCTCGTTGCCGCGCGTCGACAGCAACCCTACAGCAGTTTGCAGGATTTTCTGGAACGTGTGCGTCCTGATGAAGACGAAGCTCGGGCATTGATTAACGCCGGCGCCCTGGATGCCCTCAACCCCGACGGCAACCGCGCATCCCTGCTATGGGAACTGGCCTGCTGGTTGAAATCAAAACGCCTCAAGGCAGCCACGCAATCCCTCTTTACCCGTGCCGACACGGCCGGCAATTGCCAACCGCCGCTGCTGCCCGCCGAAGATGCGCACGAGCGGCTGCGACGCGAATTTTCCGTGCTGGGTTTTCTGTGCGACCGCCACCCCATGGAGCTGTTTGCCGATAAGCTGCAAAAACGCCGCACCGTCAAAGCCGCAGATCTGCCGCGTTTTATCGGCCGGCACGTGTGCCTGGCCGGCTGGCTGATCACCGGTAAAGTGGTTTCCACCAAAACAGGTGATCCCATGGAGTTTTTAACTTTCGAAGATGAAACCGGCATTGTGGAAACCACTTTTTTCCCGCAAGCCTACCGCCGATTTTGCCACATCATCGACCGCCAGCGTCCCTATCTGCTAACCGGTAAAGTCGAGGAAGACTGGGGTGCGCTGACCCTGACGGTGAAAAAAGCGGAACGAATGCAAAGTTGAAATTTTAGCCGGAGGAGCCCAGCGCCACGACTTCAGGCAAGGGCTTGATAAACTCCTGGCGCAAACTGTAGGTGTAAGCCCCCTGATTGGGGACCAGAAGCAGATCACCGGGCTCAATACCCTTGCCGAAATAGCCGTATCCCCAGACATCGTGCGGGGTGCAGAGCGAGCCGAGGATAAAGCACTTGTGCTCCGACTTTGATGGGCGGCTGAGATTGATGATCGGAAAATAGTCGGTTTCGAATCGCTCCCAGCCGATGATGTTGGTGCCGCCGTCTGTAATGACCAGATCCTCTGACTTCTTGTCAACGACGGTTAAAAGAATGTGCATGGCATCGTTGCATAACCAGCGGCCCGGCTCGGCGTAAAAACGACAATCGACATAGGGTGCCACATATCTCTGGATGGCCGTGCCGATTTTTTCGGCAAAGGTGGTGATCGGCGACGCAGGCAGCTTGTAATGCTCTGTTGAAGGGGAGTTGGTGTTGAGCAAAGCCTGGTGCAGGCGTCCTTTGGAAGTGCCCGCCCATTGCAACCACTCGCCCTGGGGGGGCCAGTAGCCGCCGCCGATGTCAATAAACTCGAGTATCTGCCGCCGGTTTTGGCCGAGATTCTGCAGCGATTCTCCCAGACGTGCAATGAAATTTATCTGCTGGCCCGGATCCAGATTCCAGCTGGTGTGAAATTGGAGCCCACCCAGCAATACATGGGAACAGCCGGCAGCCTTTTGCATGAAGCGATCCAGTCTTGAAAGCGGAATACCGAATTTACGCCAGAGGCCCCGGTCATCGGTCGTCAATCGCACACCGGCTTTTATCCGGGTTTGCAATTGAGCGGCGGCATTTTCGAGACGACCGAGCTCGCCAAAACTATCCATCAGGACGGTGACATTGTTGGAATGTCTGACGGCCAGCTGCAGCTCTTTTTCGGTTTTACCCGGACCGCTGAAAATAATATCGGAACAGTTACAGCGTAAGGCCAATTCAAGCTCCAGCCCGCTGGAGACATCCAGACCCAGCCCGGATTGCACCAAGCTGCCGACCAGTGCCGGGTGGTTGTTGCTTTTGACTGCATAAAAAACACGAATCTCGCCCAGCGTTTCTTTAAAAGCAGCGGCAAACTGCGCGGCGCGCTCCAGCAAAGCCCTCTCGTCAAAAACATACAAGGGTGAGCCATGTCGCGCGACTGTTTCGGCAAAGGTGTCGGCGCGTTTTAAAAAGGAGCCGACGAATGCGGCCACTTCATCGTAATCCAGGACTGAATTGGGCTGCTGCAGCACTTCGGCTGCTCTTTTCAAAAGACTTTCAAGGCTGTTCATGGTTCGGCTTCAATTTCAACGCTGAGCTTTGATTCAAGCTCAGCGCATTCAGTTTCAATAGATTGCGGCTTTGCCGGCTTAAAAATAACATGCCCCAGCAGGCGTGACTCGTAATCATCCGGCGGCAGCGCCACCCGTTGTCCCGGCCGTCGTTTTAGATGCAACTCCTTTACGCGCGAATCCTTTCGCAAAGCACCATCGCCGATATTCTTAATGATACCGCTTTTTTTGGCCATTAAGCGCAAACCGACCAGCTTTACCCAGCTCGAAGCCGCCGGCAGGGTAATCGGCTTTCCTTCAGCGAAATCGAGCGCCAACCCCAGCATATCCAGCCCGCAGCTTTGAAAGATGGTTTGCGGAAGGCAATCGCCACCGGGCCGCGGCGTTATTTCAAGCAGGTAGGCAATACCCGCATGCACAATAAAATCCACCATGCAAAGGGCCCGATTCAGACCCAGCGCGCGCGCGGCATTTCGAAGCTGAAGTCGGAATGCGTCTACCTGAAGCGGCTCAGGAAGCCGGCTCGGCAAAACATACGCCCGGGTGGTTCCGGCCGACTGATCGGGAGCCGGGATCTTTTGGGCCAGCCGGATGATCTCCACCTGATCATTGTCGAGCATAAAATCACAGCTGTATTCGCGCCCCTCAATGAATGCCTCGATGACAAACTCATAATGAGGATCCATTCTCACCATTCCGGATTTTTCCGGCCGGTACATGCGGATGTTCGGATGCGCTGAAAGCTTTCGGCCGATCAGGTCAATGGCACGGGAACAATCAAGGCGATTGTCACATTTGAACAAAAGTTCGCTGCCGGAACCGGTCAGCGGTTTGATGATGACCGGTTTTGCGATTTGCGCCATGAATTTCAGGGCATCCGACAGGTTTCGAACCACCGCTGTTCGGGGACAGGGTATTTCCGCTTTTTGCCAGATTTGTTTGGAAAGAAACTTGTTGCGGCTGACGACGACCGCGGCGGGGTCCGGAAATGGCAGGGCGAATTGCTTTGCCAGGTCTGCAGCGAGTCCCAGCGATTCGCAATCATAACACACCACCCCGCTGATCCCAACTCGCCATCGACTTAAACGGGTCCTGAGTTCGTCGTTAACCCGGCGGGAGTTCTGCAGGTCACATAGCAATTCATCAGCCGGCGCAGGAGTCCTCTCGCGGGCCGCGGCTCTCTCAGCCGGATCGGTCACAAACAGCGCCCGCCCCGGGTAGCGCGTACAGATATGATCAATGTAGTCGGCGGTGGTCCCGACGACCAAAAGGCGTTTGTCAGGCATGCACCGCCCTGCGTAAAACTTCCAGATCTGCTTTCTGATCAATTTCTGAAGCGAGACTTGAGAAAAGAAACAGCGGTCGCGGCGTCAGATGGAATTGTTTTTTCCAGTGAAAGTCACCACATAAAAAATCGACCTGCTGCAACCGCTGCCGACAGGCCCACTGCATATGGTGCAGATTAATGAGCTTGGCCACCCCCCTGAACCGGCTGCTGGTTCCGCCGGCCATCAGCGTGTACACACTGCGATAAAGGCAGCCCATATCAACGGCTGCAGGCTCCCCGTTTATCAGAACCGTGGTAAAACGAAGCCAGCCCTTTTCGCTTAAAAAATTCGCCAGGCTTCTGAAACCTTCCTTAAAGCGGGAATCATGGAAATAGGAGTCGGCGCCGAACCGGCTGATATTCATATCAACCATTAAATCAAAATCAGAGCCGTCGTCATATCGGTAGCTAACGCCCAGCTCCTCGATCGCGGCAACTTCCCGCAGAATCTGTTTAATCGATTTGCGGGAAAATTCCCGGAAGTAATTTTGCATTTCAAAGTCATAGTGAGGCGGCAGAAACAAATACCCGATTTCATCTACCGCCATTTCAGGATAAGGCCGGCCTGAATGCGGTAAAAGGTACCGCAGATGATACGGTGAAAAACATTGGGCAAGAAGGTCTGACGGCTGCGTATCACCGCGAGCGTATATCCGGTTTTTTTCCAGCCATGTCTTGCCGTGCCAGATTTCTCCCGGAAAATAGCCGTAGCACTGACTTTCCTCAATCCAGCTTAACGGCAGCAGGCCGCAGATGCCCCTGTCGTCTTCGGCAACGATAAAGTTTGGCCGGTGCCTGAAATGACGCTGAAAACAATTGCGAACTTCCCAGAGATCGGCAATCGATTCAGCCGGCATGACCTGCTGCCAGATCTGGCGGCCCTCTTCCAGATCGGAAATAATTCGAAATCTCGGCATGATCACCGCCTCAGGCTGACCTGGGTGATGACTTGCGAACCGCCAAAGTATTTCCGGGCGAACTCTGCCACCACCTCGGGATCGTAAGGCTTGCAGCTGAACACATCGAGATAGGTTGTGTCGGTGAGATTGGCAAAATGGGCCGATATCAAGGACGTTTCAATCAGCTGCACCATGGAAAATCCGGCGACCCGCTCGTCTTCTCCGAAGTTAACGACCAGGGTATCCTGGAAGCGCTTCATCTCGATCAGATCGCAAAGTTCAATCACAAACTGCTTGATTTTGTCGGCGTCGCGAATGGTGTCCGGGTTGCACCCATAAATGTCGAAACTCGAGGAAATCCCCCAGACCGCTTCAGTAACCGCCTGCTGCATAATGTTTTGTTTGTTCACTGGCACCTCTCTAAGAATAAATTGTTAACTTTCCTAAAATCGAGCAGGATCGCAACTCCCCATGGAAGCCGCCGACCTGCGCAGCCCTTTTCACCCTTTGTTGTTCTGAGACAGCGCCTCGCTGATAAACCGTGTCAGGCTCGCCACCAACGCTCCGCGCAAGGACCGAAATGTAGTGTCAACATCTTCATCTTCCGACGTGATCACCGCAAAGGAATAATATCCGGAAACAAAGCCGGCGGTGGCGCACGCAATTCGATGGGACACGGGTTTCGGTATGCGATGTTTGATTAACGAATTCAACAGGCTTTCGATCGTCTCCAGGTAGTCCAAAAAAGGCTCTTCAAGAACCGCGTACCCCTCTTTAAGCTTCAAGTCAGCGCGCCCCTGATAATACAGCACGAAATCTTCCCAGCGCGAGCTGAAAAACTCGATGTGAACGTTGATCAATGTGTCCATCAGCTCGGATAAGTCCGTAATGCCTTCGGCCTTCTTATTTAGCGCTTGCCTGAGCTCTCCCAACACATTGTTGATCATTACCTTGATGAGGCCCTCTTTATTTTTGAAATGATAATAGAAGGTGCCTTTGCCGACATCGGCGCGTTCGGTAATGTCGTCAATGGTGGTGAGATCAAGTCCTTTTTCGGCAAATAGGCCCCTGGCGGCGTCCAAAAGCTTTTGCCGGGTGCGACTGACCCGCAGCTGCTGGCGGGTCTTTTGCGGTTTTTTCGCCATCGGTTAAACGCTATTGAAGATTATAAATTATAGACTGTCCCGTCATATCTGACATTATGGTCAAATTCGACTTATTAGTCTAATATGACATAATAGTCAGATACGACCAAATAGTCAACTTTTTTTCAAAGACGAATTTTTTTGACTTAAAGGGTGAAGTCGGGATATTATAGTAGGTAATCGGGATTGGAACCGATGAATTGGTCCGGCATTTTAACGCCCAACCCGGGGTTATAAGTTGCGCCCCGGTTTTTTTGTGGATAATGAAGATATGAAAAAGAGCCTAATTTTTTTAAGCGTTATTTTTTGCGTCTGTTTTCTGGCGACCGCTTATGCTGCAGCCCAGACAGCACCAGGCGATGAGCCTGTTTCATTAAATTTCGAGGAGCGGCCTCTGAGCGAGGTGCTGGCGATGATCACGAAAATCACGGGACATGCGTTTATTATCGATGCCCAATGGCTGGATATGCCGGTATCGATTTCCGTCGAGGCGACACCCCTGCACAAAGCGCTAAAATATATTTTCACCGACATGAATAATGCCATTATTTACAAGGCGGATGGAAATATAAAAATAATCGTTTACAGCGAAAATTCTGAAAGCGATAAAGGGACTGTATCTCAAAGAACCACATCATCAGAAGAATCGGCATCATCCCCTGCGGCGGAGCAGGAATCCGAATCTTCTCAGGAAGCCGCCCCTGAAAATGAAACAGACAACTCGGTCGATAGCGCAGAAGAAGCCGGGGCGCAGCCGGCTGAAGAACAGGAATCGACAGACGAAAAAACAGATGACAGTGACGCTGAAAAGGCCGAGGCGCAAGGCGAGAACACAGAAGGGGTTGCCGATTAGTCAAAATCCTGCAAATTCCTCCGAAGGCGCAAAGTTCGCCGCTTCATCTTTCAATTATTGCCGGGAGAAATCAGAATCGGCAATCAAGAATCTTTTAAGGCTTCGATTTCCTTTAGGGCTCGGTTGTGTCCCGATGTGCGGTCGCCGCTAGAGGTTTTTAGTGAGGACTGCCGGCGGGGGCCTGGGCTTGTTCCGCTACCAGCGGCTCTGTCTCCGGATGCCCGCTTTCGTTACCGGAAGGGTTGGTGTACATATCATTGAGTTTCTGAATGTAGGTGTTGGTGTCTTCCAAAACTTTCGCCAGTCGGCGCTGTGTTCGCCGTCCCCAACCCGCCGGCTTACGCTTCAAAAAAAGACGATACCAGCGACTGTTCTTTTCAAAGGCACGGGCATAATTCGATCGCAAATCAGCGTCCTTAACTTCTGCTAACAGCTTGCGCGCTGCATATTTTGCAGTTACCCTGCGCACCGAAAAATGAACATATCCAAAGAGCAGCACCAACAACAGTAACAAACCAAGCTTGCTGTAATTTCCGCCCGGCAGATTGTCCAGAAATGCCAGCTTGAGCGTCATCCCGTTCCAGTATCCACCCCAGATGGTGCCAACGAAGAAAACGGCCAAAACTGCCCCTAAGAGGATCCCGTCTATCCAGACGATTTTGCGATGCCAGCGGGAAATAAACTGCCGGATGCGGGGTATAATGTCGTTCTCAAGATTTTGGGCGGTTTCTTCCAGCATGCCCACAATTCGATAGGCCCTTTCCTCCCCGACGCGTTCGATACGATTGAAAATCTGATCTAGATTTGAATCGCGCTTGTTCTCGAAACGAACCCGAATGCTTTCATCTTTAATGTCTATGGCAACTTCCGGAACATAGATGGCGTAACAAGATCCTGCCGTCAGTCCGTATTGGGCAAGGGCCCGTTGCCAGGATGCAAAAACTTCCTCGGTATTGTCCTCAAATGCTGTGTTGTCGATTTGGTTAAGGATAAATAAAAATTTATTTGAGTCTCGCCGGTCCTTGGTCCGTTTAACCAGATGCTCAAGCGTGTCGTGCATGGAGCCGGATTCAGGGTGACGGGCATCGAAAAACACCAGAACCAAATCGGATAAATCAATAATGTGATCGGTAATTCGCAGGGTGGAAGTCCGTTGAGCGTCCGCATCAAAACCGGGTGAATCGATAAGGATCTTTCCGCGCAAGCGCTCGTTTGGGCAGGTTTTGAGTTGAAGGTAAGAATCGATCCGTTGCCCTTCTCCTTCGGCTACCTCTTCAATGGCCTGACTTATCTTATAAAAAGGAAAACGGGGGTCCGCATCCAATGCCAGGCCCGGCAGCACCCTTACCTGATCATCATTCGTATAAGAAATAACCGTAAACTTATCATCTACCGCCTGGTTGCCGGTGGCCTGCAAGCGGTATTGAAGATAATGGTTGATAAAAGTTGATTTGCCGGATGAATAAATTCCCAATATAGAGATCAATGGCCACCAGGATGTACGTGTCGCATGGGACTCCTCGCTATGGAAAAATCCGAGTCGCCGGGTGATATAATCGAGTTCTTGAAAACTATCTACCACTTGAGAAAGGACCGGATTTTCCTGTTTTAGGCGCTCTTTGAGATTTGTTAAACGTTGGTTGATTTGGCTATCCTTGGGCATGTCTCATACTCCTGTCGTTGTCGGACCCAGCGGTGACAGTAAGAACCGTCTCCTCCCCAGATGACCGTTTAAAATTGCGCGTTGGAAATTAGCCCCCCTACTCTTATTAATATCAAACTTTAAGGTTTAATTCAATTTTCGCAACTGGTCGTTAGGGGCTAAAAATTTTAAAGATCGCTGAAAGTAAGGTGGAACCGATGCCTCTATTCGAGTAAATGGGGATGTCCCCTTTGTTCTCTTAAGAATAAAATTTTTGTCGCCAGAAGTTTTAAATTGACATGCAAGCGAACAGGTGCAATTTTTTTCTTATATGGATATATAGATATCTTCTTTAAGCAATGCAATATGACATCTTCCTCCCGACTGGAGCATACCGATGCCACTGTTTTACAACCTTGACGGGTTGGGAAAAGATACCGCCAGGATCGCCGGCCGATTAGAAGATCTGCGCAGTACCCTGCAAAATCATCCGGAAGGAGCTAAACGCAGTGTACCGAACAAAAATGCCACCGACACGCTGCTGCTGGCTACCTGGAATTTGAAAGAATTTGAAGGCGGCAAAAATGATAAACGCACGGCAGAGTCCTACTGGTATATTGCCGAGATCATCTCGCACTTTGATTTGATCGCCATTCAGGAAGTCGGCGGTCACCTGGGTGCTCTCAATAAGCTGCAGGCCCTACTGGGGCGAACCTGGAAATTTGTGGTCAGCGATGTAACTGAAGGCTCCGCCGGCAACCAGGAGCGCCTGGCTTTTCTGTTTGACCGTCGTAAAATCCGGTTTAGCGGTGTCGCCGGTGAGATCGTCATCCCGCCGATCGAAGATAAAAACGGCAACATCATTGCCCCATCTAATCAGCTGGTACGTACCCCCACCATTGTCGGCTTTGAAGCCGGTTGGTTCCGATTTATGCTTTCCACCGTGCACATCATCTGGGGAAAAGGCATAGCAGAATACCCTGATCGCGTCGCGGAAATTAAAGCACTGGCTGAATTCCTCAGGGAACGCAGCGAAGACCCGACGGCCTGGAGTCGCAATCTGATTTTACTCGGCGATTTTAATATTTTCGAGGCCGATCCGGCCAACGCGGCTTTTAATGCCATTACCCAAAACGGTTTTCAGATACCTGAGGCCCTTCAAAACATTCCAGCCTCCAATGTCGGCAAAAAGCCGCGCTTTTATGATCAAATCGCATTGAAGGTGCGGAAAAACAACTTCGCCCCTACCGGCCGCGGCGGTGTTTTTGACTACTTTGACCTGGTCTACCGGAAAGAAGACTATGAAGCCTATATCCCGGCCATGATGGAAGGCAGGGCAGAAGATGATCCCGACAACCGGTTTGTGTATGACGCCAACGGCAACGTTCGTACAGAAAAACAGCGCCGCGCTTATTACCGCAATCATTGGCGGCGGCGGCAGATGTCGGACCACCTGAACATGTGGCTGGAATTAAAAATTGACTTCGGTGAAGAATATCTCAAGAAAAGGACGGCTGAATCCTGAAGGTCGGAAATATTCTAGAAGCTATCTTAAAGATAGCTTCTGAATGACCGAAGGATCTTTTGGTCACATCATTCCTGGCTTGCCGTATGTCGGGCGCTTATCTTCTGAGAAAGTTCCGATGTTTTTGTGCTCGGTGTTGCATTCCCGGCAAATCCAACGGTCCAGACTTTGACTTTACCGGTGGTGGTTGAGTACGTTTGAAATCTAAAATGACCGGTATTTAGAAGGTAAGTATAATCAAAGTTGGTGGAATGGATGCCAAGCGTCTCAACATGATACGACCGCCAGCTTTGACCATTGTCAAAACTGCGGTGCAGCATGTTATGGCCGTCAACGGCTGTAACAATGCCATTGGCATCTGTTAAAATTCTGGCCGGAATGTATTCATAGGGCAGCTTTACAGGAGCAGACCAACCACCTCCGGGACGCCACAAGGACCACCAGGCAGTATCATTACCGTTATCCGCAAAGGATACGGCCGGATATCCGTCTGCGGTAACACCCACATAACTTGTGTACCAGAGGCCGCCGTCGCTGCCGCACCAGTCAGGCCCCACAACGACATCGCTACTTTCCAGAGTAATCGGCAGGGTTTCGTAAAGAGTACCATCGGCCCGCATAAAGGTGTCTCCGCCATCATCCGAGTACGCATACAGCACATGGGTATGGTATCCCGAGGCGCCATTACCGTCATCCACCACCCAGGTCACGTGCATGCGGTGTTTGCGGTCAAAGAAGATGCGCGGTCGATAGGGCTGATAGGCCGTGCCTTCGGCGCCGGAATTATTCCAAAAGAAGGTTTTAACACCATGGGGGTATTCAGTGCCGCCCAACATGACCCAGATTTTGGCATCCGCATCATATCTGGCGATAGCGGCGGCCATGATTCCAGGAGACCACCCGGTACCGAATTTTATGCGGTGACGAAATGTAATGAAAAGCACGCCGTCCGGATCGCGCGCAAAAGAGGGATAAGTGATCCAGGTCCCCGGGATCGTGCGGGATTCATTATCACCGATAAACGTAAAGGAAGAGATGTCTTCCGGTTTATCGGAAACAACGTATTGCCAGGCATATTCATAATATGGATTGCCGTTTTTGGGATGATTATACGGCGAGTGATGCATGTTGCCGGCCACATGTATATAACCGTTGCGATCGATACCCACCGAAGCACCGTTATGCCAGGGGTCGCTATCGGTTTCTTCAAAGATCACGTTCTGAGATACTCTGCCGTCCGATGATTTCTTGATAATCAATGTCTTTAATTGCCGGGTGACATATACATAGTAAATCGAATCGTTGTATGTGGCCACCGGCGTTTGCCAGTCGCTGCCGGTTACTTTGGAAGCGTCGCTGAATTCAAATTCTTTGGTAATGGTGACGGTTTCCGGCGGCGGTTGCCCCCATGCCGAATTTATATATATAAATAAAGCCACCGGAACCGTCACCAAAGCGGAATAGGAAAACTTCATGGATCGTCTCCTTTTTTACGATGCTCCGACAATTTTCGCGGGAACAGGGACCGTAATGCCCCCCCGGGTGTTAGCCGGCCCCAATCATCCAGAAAGAAGAGCGTCGCTTTGTCGGCAATAAAACCAGGTGCAAAATGAGTACCAAATGACAGCGCGAATTCAATGCATCATCGCTCAGACGCATGAATGAAATCAGGCTTTTCCCATGGACCCCCAAAACCCGCACATAATCAAAAGTTTAGGCCCATAAAATTCTACCGGATACAATCTGATTTTCCATCACCGTATATGCACAGCGGCTGATCAAACCATATTCCAAACGCGAGTGTGTGCGAAAAATTATACCTGTGCGTATACAGAATCATAACTATTGGAGATTACAATCGGATTCCATCTGTTTAAATTCATCTTGTTATCGATCCAACGAATGTCTGCCGGTCAATTGACAGGCAATTTGCTTTTATATAGTTGCGCATTACACTGTTTTCGGATAAACTCCCCTATTAAGGATAAAAATCAATCTTCGCATTCTTTTGATCTAGCGCTGATTTTAATAATAATGGCTTGCACGTGTTTGTTTCCTATAACAGTAATACAAACGTTCTCACAAATTAAAGATTAAAGGAGGTAACTAAATGGAAGCTTATTGTGTGAAATGTAAGGCAAAAAGAGAAATGAAGGACCCCAAGGAAATAACCATGAAGAATGGCAGACCCGCTACTCAAGGTGTCTGCCCAACCTGCGGCACCAAGATGTTCAGGATAGGCAAGAGTAAATAAGCCTATTCATCTCGATTTTTTTCACCGTCCGGGGTGGCGCGAATGTTGGATTAGCTTGCGCCCGGTTTTGACCCGTATAATCCTTCGTATCTCACAACGAGAGGTTGCGTTACGTGCAAACCGCCGTCGGATGTAAGACGGGTATGGAAATTCATTTTCCCGGCATTCGTGCCACAACCGGACACAATTCTACCACAGCATTTACTCCCGGGTTAACCAAATCATCGCATCATAAGGAATTAGAGCGCGGCGCTTTATCCGAATATAAGGGCGTTGTGAAATACCATCCATTATTTGCGCAATAACATTTGACACCTAAAGGAGGTATTACCAGATGGCAGCATATATGATTGCCAGAATCAATGTGGCCGATTGGGACAAATACCAGGAATACATGAAAGTCACACCGGGAATAATCGCAAAATATGAGGGCCGGTTTATCGTCCGCGGCGGAGAAATGGTCACCCTGGAGGGACCGGAAGAAAAATGGCGCATCGTTGTTGTTGAATTTCCCGACCTTGAAAAAGCCAAAAGCTTTTACAGCTCAGCAGATTACACCGCCGCCAGAAAAATTCGCGAAGGTGCTGCCCTGGCGCAATTTGTCGCCGTTGACGGTCTTGAGTAATCATCTGCTTTTTACCGGATCCCTGTATAACTAATCTGATTTCATATAGAAAATGTCTCCTCTAAAAATTCGAGCTGTCCGCAAAGATGATTTAAATAACCTGCTGGAGTTAAACCAGTCAAATTTGCCACACGTCGGCTCCATTTCAATGCCTGACATGGAGCATCTTTACAATCAGGCCATCTATTTCCGTATCGCTGAATTCGAGGGTCTAACAGCAGGATTTTTAATCGTGTTTGATCCGCAGGCCGATTACAATAGTATTAATTTCCAATGGTTTAAAAAGCGCTATAACACCTTTGCCTATATCGACCGAATCGTCGTTGTACCCGAGGTACGTGGAAAAGGCATTGCCTTCGCGCTCTACCAGGATCTTGAACATTTTGCCGCCCAACGCAATATTCCCCTCATGGCCTGCGAATACAATTTACGGCCGAAAAACGAGATCTCCCGGCAGTTTCATCAAAAATATGGTTTTAGAGAAGTTGGGATTCAGAAAACCGAAAACGGTAAAAAAACCGTTTCGCTTCAAATCAAACAAGTGGTCCCGCTGTCGGCGTCACCTACCTGAATTTTGCACGGGCCGGAGGTTTCCATAGGCAATGGCTAAAATTCAAATCAATCGTAAAGGCCTGCTAACGCTTACACAGAATTTGATTCAAATTGACTCGGTGAATCCATCGCTTTCAGGCAGGGGCACCGGTGAGGCCATTATTGCGCGATATATCGGGGCATACCTGACTAAATTGGGGCTCACGGTTCGCTTTCAGGAGATTGAGAAAAACAGGGTCAATGTTATCGGGATATTAAAGGGCACCGGCGGTGGGCCATCTCTTATGTTAAATGGTCATACGGACACCGTCGGTGCAGATCGCATGGAAATAGATCCTTTCCTGGCCGAAAAAAAAGGAGGCAAAATCTATGGCAGGGGCGCCCTGGACATGAAGGCCGGCGTCGCCGCTCTGATGATGGCTGTGCAGACAATCATCGCGGCGGGAATCACATTGAAAGGCGATGTCATCCTGACTCTGGTTGCAGATGAGGAATATGCCAGCATTGGAACCGAAGCGGTGGTGGATGAATATACTGCCGATGCAGCCATCATCTGTGAGCCCACGGATCTGGATATCGTCATTGCGCATAAGGGGTTTGCCTGGATAAAAATTGAGATTTTCGGCCACGCCGCCCACGGCAGCCTGCCGCACAGGGGAATCGATGCCATCGTCAAGGCCGGCAAAGTCCTGGCAGCGGTTGATGAACTCGGGAAAACGGAGCTGAGCCGAAAGCGTCATCCGTTACTGGGATCTCCGTCCATTCATGCTTCCCTGATTGAAGGGGGCACTGAATTAAGCACCTACCCGGATTACTGCAAAATCGAGCTGGAAAGAAGAAATCTACCCGGCGAAGATTGTAAAGCGGTAACCGCAGAAATCCAGGACTTACTGCGAAATATCCGGCGGCAAGATGATCAATTCAAGGCCGACTTTGATGTTTTTTTCTTTCGGCCCGCATTTGAGATTTCCCCGGATCAACCCATCGTCCAAACCATCAGCCGTTCTTATGAATCTACATTCGATAAGCCTCCCAGATTTGAGGGAATGCGGGCCTGGCTGGATTCCGCTATTTTAGCGCAGGCCGGTATACCCGCTGTTATTTTTGGCCCGTCCGGCGATGGTGCCCATGCAGCCGTTGAATACGTCGATGAGAAATCGGTCATCGCCACAACCCATGTTTTGGTGCGATCGATCATCGATTTCTGCAATCCGTAAATGAAAAAGGAGATCCTGCGATGAGCGAATTTGGAGAAAAATTAGTCAAGCTTAGATCTGAGAGCCAACTGACTTTAAAAGAAATATGCCGACAGGCAGGCATTCCGCCATCAAGACTAATCGAATTGGAACGGAATGTGAGAATACCGACAGCCGGACAAATAGAGCGTCTCGAAAAATTTTATAAGGTCAATTCAGGAGAACTCGCCGAGCTGGCCAAATCATTTTTTAAATTTTAGTAGGAATTTCCGTCATTTGTGCTATAATTAGTGCATAAATTGAGTCCATCCGGATTTTGGAGCTTATTCTATGGAGTATGATTGGGAATTCGGTGAACGGATAAGGTGCAGCGCGGATGAAAAAAGCCAGTGTTTAGCCCTTGTCTCGCAGATCATTTCCATGGCCAAAAAGGCCAAGCGCAACGGACTGCTTTCCCTGGTGCAGGAAGCCGAAGAAGCCACCTCTTTCCTTTTGCGCAAAGGCCTCCAGCTCGTCCTGGAAGGCGTGCAGCCTGCGCTGGTGGAAACCACACTGGAATATTATATCCTTTCCGGTACCTACACCGGCAAAGATCTATTGGAACGCTGTATCGTTAAGGAGGGTGTTCTGGCCATTCAAAAAGGGGTCAACCCCCAGATCATCGAGGAGCTGTTGCTATCCTTATTTGGTGAACAAGGCCATAAAGTGTACGAAGCGGAATTTGGCGAGGGGAAAAAGGACAAACAAGAAGCTTTTTTTGACAAAATAGAAAAGGATCGAGCAGAAACTCCGCTGAGCTCCAAGCTGGGGCATACGATTATGGCGCTCGATGATCAGTCCATTCAACAGTGCCTCAAAGAAATCAGCACCGTGGACTTGGCCCGGGCACTCAAGGGCATCGAGGGTGAGGCCAAAATAAAAGTATTTAAAAATCTTCCGAAAAGATCCGCCGCGATCCTACAGGAAACCGTTGAGCACCTTGATTTGATGAGAGATTCCGAAATGACCGAGGCTCAGGAAAAGATCCTCCTGGTAATTTCCGGCCTGGAAGAGCAAGGTGATATCAGGGCTGTCAACTAGAATCCACCTATTTATTACAAATGGACAATGGTTTCGGGTTTCGGGTGTTGGGCAAAATAGCTCGCAGCTGATAGCTCATGGCTCATAGCTGGAAGGCTGGGAGCCCAGAAAGCCTATAAGCTCCCAAGCTCAAGAACCTGCACGCCTTCCAGCTTCCGCGCCTTATAGCCTCCTAGCCTATCCGCTTTCTTGAACCCTGACACCCGAAACCTTAAACATACTTATTCCTGACACATACCTGCGGGCGTCTGCTTTGATTTTTATGGATCTTTCCAACAAACTTGCAGCTCTGGAAAAAATTTACGGCATTTTTGATAAATTTGCCGCCTCACTTGATTTGGCCTGCCGAAAATATTGCGTCCACTGCTGCACCACAAGTGTTACGCTGACAACGGTGGAAGCATACAAGATTATTATGGATCTGGAGTCAAACCCAGTGGTGAATTGGATCGAAGAAATTCGACAGGCGGCCGCCCAAACACACTTCAAACCTAAAATTACCACCAACCAGCTTGCGAATCTCTGTGCGCAAGGTCTTGAGCCACCGGAGGAAGAAAGCAGCGCATGGAACACGTGTCCTTTTTTAAGCGCTGACCTGTGCACAATTTACGCTGTCCGCCCATTTGGTTGCCGCTGCTTATTATCGCGCAATGATTGCGGAGCAGAAGGGTATGCCGATGTGGATGATTACGTGCTTTCGGTAAATACGGTCTTCTTACAAAGCATCGAACACATGGATGACGGCGGATGCACGGGAAACCTGCTGGATGTGCTGGCGGTGATGGCTTCTACAGAAAACCGGCAGGCGTATGAAAATAAAACGCTCACATGCCCTGCTGTGGGACTGATTGCGAATCAACCCCTGAGCATCTTGATGATCCCTCCGGAGCACCGCACCAAAATGGAACCGATTCTGAGGTCCCTGCAAGAAATCCGCATTTGATTTTATTCACCGCAGAGACGCAGAAACCGCAGAGGGTAACTTTTTTTGATTTCCCGCTGAGAGGGCGGTAAATCAAAATCCTCGGCCGCTGCGCGGCAGGATTATTTTATTAGAAGCAATACCGGACAATATTAACAGCCGCATGATTTTATCGCCAGGTGGATATAAAAAATTAAACCCGCCCGGAGGGCTTGGGTTTATTTCTTTTCGGCCTCTCACCGAAAAGAAATAAGAAAAAAACCCTCTGCGCTCTCTGCGTCTCTGCGGTGAACCCAGTCTACCCTTCAACCTGAAAGAAAGACTCGTCAAATTCGGGCCTATTTTTGTAACGGCTGAAGAAAAGGCCCGGCAGCTCATCCCAGCGCTCAAACAATTCCGGATCCGCTTCGATGCCGGCCTGGTGGAGCGCTTTGAGCATGGTTTTGGGTGAAGGCGGGCAGCCTTTGACGGCAATCATTTCCCGGATGTCCGGATTGTCTTTATGGGCCTGGTACATGCATTTGCCGAGCAGAATCGTTTTTTTCCTTCCGGGCGTGGGGGCCATGGATTTCCCGGTAAGAATTTCAACGTCATCCCAGGCTTCGCCCTTCCAGGCATAACGGATTGCCGACACCATCAGGCCGTTTACCCCGGAGCAATACGTACACATGGAAAGATCATATTTACGGTAATAAACACCTTTAAGCCCCTGTTTCATCATAGGCAGCGGCAGTATACCGTCTTCGGTCTCCGTGTATGGAAAATCGTATTCGTGGTATTTAGTCAGGCCCTCGATTTCTTCGCCCATGATTTCAATGTCGGAAAGATCGTGAGGCCTATTTCGGCTATGGGCGGCATGCACCAGGTGGGGGACATTCTGCGGCTCATGGCCCAGGAGTTTCGCGCCTACCAGATCGGCTGCCAGCATATCGGATGATGCCACCAGCAGGTTGCGGCGGTGCATGCGGCCGTCCACACCGGGTCCCCGCTCGTTGGTATAAATTCCGTCTAAAAGGGCAAACACGGGCGGTATCTTATCCGCCAGCTTTGCTACCCAGAAGTGCAGGTCCTTACCCGGTGTCATTGTGTGACATCGTTTGCGGGAGGGAATATCAATCAAACCCTTCAGGTTCTTGATTGCCAGGCTCACCACCGTCTGGTTGTGCGCTTTCATCACCGGCAGATCCACAACAAAGTCGCTGTTCAGGATATCGGTGTTAAAGTTCAGTACGACATCGTCGCCCAGATCCACCTTTTCAAAAGGCCTCTCGAAGACATTAATATACTTGATGCCGTATTTTTGTTTCAAAACGCCGTATCCCAGGGTCTCAAAGGCGTGGGTCGCGGTTGCGGAACCTCTGCGATACATGGAGACAGAGCCCTCCCCGATGGTGATATCATCGATGCCGCGTTCCTTGAGCAAAATGATGATATCCTCTACAACGCGGGACGTGGTAATCACCCCCCATTTGGGAAAAGCAACGGCGCGGGTCCAGAACACAATGTTGGGCTTGATAAAAACCCTGGCCTGAGCCGGCACATGGCCCAGACCCCCTGACATCTCAACAGCCCTGCGAACCGATTCGCCGGGTTTTTCATACTTCACCACCGCAACCTTGTACTTCCGCATCGAACGTCTCCCAAAAAGACGGAATTTTTGACTTTCAAGAAAATTAGCCACGGACCCACACAGACAGCATTATTTCCTCGGGCAACCCGCCGTCGCAGAAGCTGTAGCGCGGCATGCATTGCTCGAGGAAAAACTGTATGCTATACGGGCCATACAGTAACTAAATTTATAAAATCATAGGCAACAATATTTAAAATTGTTTCCTACCACGACTCGCTGCTGATTAGAATGGATTTTTTTCCCGCAAAGCGGGATGACGCTTTTTGTTTGGCCAATGTCGGCCAAGCAAAAGGTCCGTGTGAGTCTGTGTGGGTCTGTGGCCAATTAATAAAATCGCCTAAACAGCCACTTTGAATAGTTCAGCAGCATTCAAACCACAAATCTGATGAATCTCGTCTTCCAACAGTCCGGCCGTCTTCATTTCATCAAAATACCTGGCCGGCGGCAAGAGGGGATAATCGCTGCCGAATAAGATTTTTTCCACGCCAACCCGCTGAATGGCCAGCCGGTAGACTTCGGCATCGTAGAGATAGGGGGAGGCCGCCGTATCAAAATAGACATTTTTGAGACTGTCTTTGACCTCTTTTTTAAGAAGACCGAAAAAAAACAGACCGCCGCCCCAGTGGGCCAGAACGATTTTATTTTGCGGAAAAGCTTGAATCAACGCATAAATCTGTGCCAGGGTGTTGGGCGTTTTTCCGGGATAATCGTGCCCGATGGGTTCATTGGTATGGATCATAACCGGCAGATCAAGCCCTCTGCAAATATCCATGACCGGTTCCAGCCTGGACAGAGCAGAATTTTCAATCCCGCTTTGATAAAACGCCAGCTCTCCGATTCCGGACAATCCACTCTTCTGCAGGCAGCGGCGGGCTTCTTCGGCCACCCCGTCGCTAAAAGGGTCGAAACATCCCAGGCCAATAAAGCGCTGCGGGTGGCGGTTGACCACCTCGCTGATGTAATCATTATGCTGTTTAAAAAGCAGCGGATCTTTCCAGGGAAATCCGAAAACAACGGCCTTATCCACCTGGCTCTCATCCATCGAAGCGAGCATTTCTTGCGCACCGATCAGCCGGGATTTGGGTGCCTGGTATAATTTTTTAAATGCCGGCTCGCGGGAAAAATAATTTTCTCTGTTTTTGCGTATTTTTTGGGGGAATATATGTGTGTGGGCATCAATGATCATCAGGTTTTAATTTTCTTCGAACAACCAAAACGATACTGCTGCGCCGGCACCGTCTAAAAATAACTGTTTAAACTTCCATATCCCTTCGGTGGATAGGGTCAGGGGGCCCAGAATTTTAATACTCCTGGCCACGAACACGTGATAGCCTTCGACCACAAAATAGCGGTACCCTGAAGCATCCGCCGGCGCCTCGTAAACCGGTTCGATCTCCTTTAAATAGCCTTCTATTCCCGCGCGACGAATTTTGAAAGTGACATCCGTAATTCCATTTTTCTGCATAAATTTCCGTGCAGAGGACGACAGTTTTATTTTGGTATTTCCCATGATACGTTAGTGATTGACTCTGATTGTCCATTTCCCAAAAAAATAACGGCTAACTGGTTTATTTCCAATTAGCCGTTAAGGAGGAGAACAGATGAAGAAATTATTAGGCTGCAAATAAGCATGCTGCAAATTTCTTGCCAAAGATAATTTCGCTCCGCGGAATTATTTATTTTTATGATTTTTATTATAAAATTCATATAGATATAAAAATTGAAATTCATGCCGCGCTGCTTTCAATAACAATATAGGGGGCTGAAATTTAGAGATTTTGTTCATAATTTTTAACCCGATTCGGGCGTAAATGGAAAAACCTGTTGTTTTTAATAGATTTTTTTATTATCGGGGGAGGTTCAAAATTTTGAACCCTGAGTTTTTTTACCAGGCAAAAAAACTATAACATATTAAAATTATACAAAATAATTGAGTTTACAACCTTGAACTTGCCGTACGCTAGATGCAAAAACAATCATAATTAGATGCTAACCCTGGTCAAGCAAAAAAAATTATTTATCACGAAAGCACGAAATTACGAAAAATTAAAAAAATTTTCGTGCTTTTAATCTTTCGTGTTTTCGTGATTATAGTTCTTAACATTTTGTCCGGAAAAGCGAAAAATTCAGCTTTAAGCTCATGAGGCCATCGGAATATGAAAAACGAAAAAGAAATAAAAAAGAACCCCATGTTTTTGTACCTGGCGGTTTTAACCATTAGTTCCACAGTTGGATTGCAGGCCTGGTTAACCCTGTTCAACAATTTCGCCGTGGACATTGCCGGATTGCATGGAAATCACATCGGGGTGATTCAATCCTTGCGGGAGGTCCCCGGATTTCTGGCGCTGCTGGCGGTGTATATCATCATGATCCTCAAAGAGCATCGTCTGTCGGCATTGTCGATTCTCGTTATGGGCCTGGGCCTGGCCGTAACCGGCCTGTTGCCCACTTTTCCCGGGCTCATTTTGACCACCCTGGTTATGAGCTTCGGCTTCCACTATTACGAAACCACCAACATGTCGCTCACCCTGCAATATTTTGACGAAATCACCTCCCCATGGGTTTTTGGAAAACAGCGCAGCTATGCCGCGGCTTCCAGTATTGCCCTGGGTCTTTTGATATATATTCTGGCTTTTTTCCTGACATTTTCGCAAATCTACCAGGTGATCGGCGGTCTGATCATCGCCTCGGCCGTCTGGGCGTATACCCAGCAGCCGGCAAAACTGACGGTGATACCCCAGCGCAAAGAAATGGTTTTCCGCAAAAAATACTGGCTTTTTTATTTTCTCACCTTTATGGCCGGCGCCCGTCGTCAGATTTTTATGGCTTTTTCCGTGCTGCTGATGGTCCAAAAATTTCATTATTCGATTCAGGAAATTACCATTTTATTTGTTATCAACAACATCTTCAACTATTATCTGAGCCCCTTGATTGGTAAAAGCATTATCCGCTTCGGGGAACGCAAAGTTCTTAGCTTCGAATATTCCATCCTGGTTCTTATATTTATCGCTTATGCCACAACCGATTTCAAATGGGTGGTGGCGGTCCTGTACATTCTGGATCATGTTTTTTATAATTTTTCAATTGCGATTCGAACCTATTTCCAGAAGGTCGGAGATCCGCGGGATATCGCACCCAGCATGGCGGTTGGCTTTACCATCAACCACATTGCCGCCATTTTCCTGCCGGCTATCGGCGGCTTTCTGTGGGTTGTGGATTATCGCATTCCGTTTTTCGCGGGCGCTGCCATCGCGGTGATATCATTCATCGCCGTGCAAAAAATACGGGTGCCTTTCCGCAACGTTACCGCATAGCTTCATATCTTCAGAATTCGATTTGCAGCATTAAAAATAGCCTTATTCCAATAATCCCGGAAAACCTGAAAAATCCCTCCCCCTTTATGGGGGAGGGTTTGGGTGGGGGTGATGAAATAGAAAACGATCACCGCCATCAAGGCATCATCTTGACAGCCGCATAACGATGCCATATGGTGAGCCATGGACTCAGCAATGAAAGAAAAAATAGACAGGGTTCTGAACACGGTCAAAGAGCCGGAAACCGGATTGACCATGGCGCAATTGGGTTTTGTGGAACGTGTTCGCTATAGTGAAGCCCAGAAAAAACTGATGGTCTTCTCCTGTAATCTTAAGCCGAACCATAAATTTTGCTGCACCGTCATGCAGGGACTGCTCATTTCCGGCACCCTAAACTCCCTTACGGAAGCCTTTCAGAAAGAGTTTCCGGATCTTGCTGTGGAAGTCGTCTAGAAGTGGTTTCAAAACCTCAGATCAGGTTCAAGGACAAGGCGCAGGCCGATCGAGAAAGCGCAGCATACATGAGTATGTGAGCATTTATCGAAGGTCTGCAACGCAGCCATTGGTCCTCAGATGGGGTTTTGAAGCCACTTCTGATAGATTCCCGCTACACCGCCAGTAACCAAAACGTGCGCAAAGCCCATTGAGAACACCGGTTATACTGACTGTGTTTCTTCAATGGTTCGAGAAAGAAGACTAATGGATAGCGCAATGCTTGAGTGGTGTTGATTGACGCAAGATTCCTCCGAAATATCCTCATCATCGTTTAATATGGTCCGTTAGTGGAACGTTATTGCTCAATATCTAATTATAAGTATTTGCAATTTATATATAATTTTACTAAAACCCATTTAAATCAAAACGCAATTTCGGGCCTTTTTATGATTTTTTGCTCAAATTCATCATTATTCGCTCGCCCAAAATTAAAAAGATTAAAATTTTGTTGACATTTTTTAATGCATCCATAAGGATTCCAGCCGGTGAATTAGCCGATCCAGGCACGGTCGATGGGTTGGGGCTGCAACTCCATGCGCCGTGCTTTTAAAGCATTCATTGTGGACATCTGGAACGTAACCAATACTCTTGTACAGGCCTTTGGCCAAGTGTTAAATTAATTTTTAACCGAAAGGAGGAGATATGGGTGCTTTAGCGATTATGGTGATAGCATTCGCCGGGTACATTATCATGTACCAATTGTACGGCAAGTATATCGGCGCAAAGATTTTTGCGCTATCCGGCGCAGCCAAGACTCCGTCCGTTGAAATGGAGGACGGAGTCGACTATGTACCGACCAAAAAGGAAGTCATTTTCGGCCACCACTTCACCTCGATTGCCGGAACCGGCCCCCTTGTCGGGCCGGCTGTTGCCGTTATCTGGGGCTGGGTGCCGGCGATGATTTGGGTGTTTGTGGGCAGTATTGTGATGGGTGCGGTGCATGATTTCGGGGCCCTGATCATTTCCATGCGCAACCAGGGCAAATCCATTTCCGAATACACCGCCAAGTACGTCAACAACCGCACCAAGATTTTTTTCTTCCTGATCGTTTTTCTGGAGTTGTGGATCGTAATCGCCGTGTTCGGGCTGGTGATCGCCATTGTGTTCGCCGCATATCCGACAGCGGTGCTGCCGGTCTGGCTGGAAATCCCCATTGCCATTTATCTGGGCTACCTGATCTACAAAAAGGGCGCAAATGTGATGACCTGGTCGATTCTTGCCGTCATTGCGATGTACGTAACGGTGGTCATCGGTGCCTACCTTCCGATCAAGCTGCCCACCATCGCCGGTATTCCAGCCACAGGAGGGTGGACGATTCTCCTGCTGATATACGCCTTTATTGCATCGACGCTTCCGGTTACCACTTTGTTGCAGCCGCGTGACTTTATCAACTCCCACCAGCTGGTCGTTGCGATGGCCCTTCTGGTCTTGGGCGTTATTTTTTCGGGATTTGGCGGCCGGCTGGATATCGTTGCGCCGGCGGTGCAGCTCTCACCGGAAAAAGCGCCACCCATGTGGCCCTTCCTGTTTATCACCATTGCCTGCGGGGCGATTTCCGGATTTCATTCCCTGGTATCCTCCGGCACCTCGGCCAAACAGGTGCGGGATGAGCAGGATTCTCTGTTCGTAGGCTATGGATCCATGTTGCTGGAGGGTGCTCTGGCGACCCTGATAATCATCGCCGTCTCGGCGGGAATTGGCATGGCTTATACCACCAAAGACGGCACCACATTGACCGGCGTAGCTGCCTGGACAACCCATTATACATCCTGGGCTTCTGCGGGAGGTCTCGGAGACGCTGTTCGCGCTTTGGTTGACGGCTCCGCTAACATGATCGCCACCCTGGGTATTTCCAAACATATTGCCGTGGTGATTATGGGGGTATTTGTGGCTTCCTTTGCCGGAACCACCCTCGACACCGCCACCCGGATCCAACGCTATGTGATTGCCGAACTGTTCGGCGGCCTCAACCTCAAGGCGCTGACCAACCGCTATGTGGCTACCCTTGTCGCCGTCGTATCGGCGCTGATATTGGCATTCGCAACCGGTGCCAGTGGAAGCGGTGCCATGAAATTATGGCCGCTGTTCGGTGCAACCAACCAGACCCTGGCTTCTCTGGCATTGATTATTATCACCCTGTACCTTAAGCGCCGCGGTGGATTGAAATGGCTGATTTCCGGAATCCCGGCCGTTTTTATGGCGGTCATGACCATCTGGGCGCTCATTTTGAACCAGGTTAGCTTCGGTGCCGTCGGCAATATACTGCTGACGGTGATCAACATCTGCATTCTGATCATCACGCTCTGGATTGCGGTTGAAGGTGTCATCAAATTCTTTGCAACTGGCGAAGAACCTGCTGCACCCGCCGAACCGGAACCGGCGTAAACCATCTTAGTGGAAGTATCGCCGCATGGCGATACTTCCACGTTTTACCAAACCCCTGCAAGGTTCGATCATGCTGCCGGTATTTTTTTAATGGGGATTCACTCAGCGCCCATTTGAGATACTTTTTTTATGACCCATGACTTAAAACGCACCTATTTCATCCTCCTGCTGCCGGCGGTTGCGGGGTTTATTTTAATTTTTGTCCTGCAGCACTTCCATCCGGTCAGTTTTAATATTCCGCAAATTCCAGCTGTACTCTACCCCATTATCTTTGTTGCCTCGGCCTGTTTTGCGGTGGCACTGCCGATTTTTTACCGCACCGTGTTTGCGAACAAAAGGCGCCATCAAACCCATACCGCTGAAGAAGATTGGTTGAAATTTGAACGCAATCTGCTGTATATCGCCATGGCCACGCCCTACATCGCCCTGATTGCCCAGATTTTGCAGTTGCCCCGTTTTCACCTGGCCGGCTCGATTATCATGGCCTTATATGCGGTCTATTATTACTATCCTTCAAAGAGACGCATCGTGTTCGAACGACGTGTTTTTCGAGTAAAAGCCTGACATAATGAAGATTGACAGGCCTGTTTAAATGAAATCACTTATAAAATGGATAAAAGCGCAATTCGTCGAGGCATTTAAGATCAGCGATGAGGTCATGCGCGGCAAGGCGGTGGAGACCATCGAACATGAAGTGGCGGAGCTGGATAATATCTTCGGCATCCTGGTTTTAGGGGCCTTTATCGGCATCCCCTCACCACCGATTCATATTACCATGGAGCTGTTGCCCCTGATGGATAAAGAATTTGACATCATGCTGGATAAGGTGCTAACCGCCCATGACCCCCTGGGCCATCTTTTTTCGGTATTGGGTATCGATTAATTTATCACCACAGAGACCACAGAGCACGCAGGGTCAAAAAAAAAATAAAATCAAAGGTAATCTGAATTGTAAATTATGAATATTGACGAAACAAAAATGAAACCGCAACTTCTTTTTTTTATCGGCAAAGGCGGTGTCGGCAAATCAACCAGTTCGGCGTTGACGTCGGTTTATCTGGCAGCGAAACCCTATAAAACCCTGCTGGTCTCCATGGACCCGGCCCATAATCAATGCGATATTTTCGAACGGGATTTTTCTGAAAAACCGAAAAAGGTCTCCGAAACCTTGATGGTCAAAGAGGTCAATAGCGATTTCTGGATAGAAAAATATCTAAAAGATACAACCAATCAGATCAAAGAAACCTATAGATATGAAAGCGCCTTTAATCTACAAAATTATTTTAATGTCCTGCAGTTTTCACCGGGTCTGGAAGAATATGCGCTGCTTTTAGCCTTTCAGGACATTCTACAAAAATATGGTGACCAGGACTATATTGTATTTGATATGGCGCCCACGGCCCTGACGCTGCGATTTTTTTCACTACCCTTTATCACCCTGATCTGGCTCGAAGAGTTGTTGACCCTGCGCAGCCAGATTTACAAAAAAAAGGAAATCATTTCCAAAATCAAAATTGCCGGCATAGAAATCGAGCAGGATCGGGTCAAAGCCAAGCTGGAATCTCTGATCGGCAACTATGAAAATCTGCGCCAGCAATTTTTATCCGATACCACGCGCGTAAACCTGGTCATGAATAATGACAAACTGTCGTTTTCGGAAGCCTTTCGCATCCGGCAGAAGTTATCCGATATCAGTATCGCTATCGATCGCATCGTCATCAACAAACTCGCCCGGGATGAGAATACCGCTGAGATCGAAAAGGAATTTAGCAAACAAAAAATAGGAAAGCTCCGGTTAGCGCCCGAAGGCCTGACCGGTTATACCATGCTGAAAAATTATATTGAGGCCCATACGGAAGCATTTGAGGAACGTTAACCGACATCGGTTCAAATATCCAATAGCAAACGCAGGCCATGCAGTCATAAAAAATATTGGGTTTTCCAAAGCGGGTGGTTGTTTGTGTACCCGGTTCCACCCGCAACGATTGGGGCACTTCGCGCCCTCTGTCTTTTACCGCCTATGGCGGTAAAATCCAAGCCACCCGCTGTGCGGGTGGTCGTTGGCTCAGCGCCATACCCCATCCATTACCGCACCGCATTGGCTGCATTTACCGTCTTTGATTCGCAGGGCGCCCACCTGAAATCCCCAGCGCTCGATAACCATCTTCCCGCAACTGTAACAGTACGTATTTTCGCCGGAATTGCCGGGCACATTGCCGGTATAGACGTATTTTAGCCCGGCCTCCAGACCGATTTCACGTGCCCGGGTAAGGGTTTTCAGCGGTGTGGGGGGTCGGTCGGTCAGCTTATAGGTGGGATGAAACCGGCTGATATGCCAGGGGGTCTCCGTTCCCAGATCACTGGCGATAAATCCGGCGAGCTCCTGCAGCTCGGTAGCGTCGTCGTTGAGTCCCGGAACGATCAAGGTGGTCACTTCGATAAAAATATCCAGGGCCTTCATGCGCCTTAAGGTTTCCTGCACGTGCTTTAGCCTGGCGCCGCATAGCTCCTTATAATATTTGTCGGTAAATGCCTTTAAATCCACGTTGGCGGCATCCAGATACGGATTGATCATCTCGAGGGCTTCGGCCGTCATATAACCGTTGGTCACAAAAACATTTCGGATTCGATGCGCATGGGCAATCTTGGCGGTGTCATAGGCCAATTCAAAAAAGACCGTCGGCTCGGTGTAGGTGTAAGAAATGCTGCTGCATCCGGATTTTTGAGCGGCTTCCACCACCACCTCCGGGGTAACCGTATCACCCATGATAGCTCCCTTATGATCGGTCGGCATCTGGGCAATATCGGCGTTCTGGCAAAATTTGCACCGCAGGTTGCAGCCGACGGTGGCGATAGAATAAGAAAGCGTGCCGGGGAGAAAATGAAACAGGGGTTTTTTTTCGATCGGATCAACATGGCGGGCGATAACTTTGCCATAAACCAGCGTATACAGGACGCCGGCCTGGTTTTCGCGAACGCTGCATTTCCCCCGGCGGCCTGCTTTTATGACGCAGCGATGGCTGCACAGGTTGCATTTGACCTTTTTGTCTTCCAGAGGTTCATACAGGTAAGCTTCCATCGATCACCAAGCTCTCTTTTAACTTAAGTGAATCCTGACCATGTTCAGATAAAATTGGATCAAATCCCTAAAAAATCCAAAATCAACACAAACTATCCCGTTACCACCCCCCTCGTATTGCGGGTTTCATATCGCATCGTGAGGGGTCGGGTTCGAAACTTGGGAACCAGCGTCACCACCATCCCGGCAAAGGCGCCGAAGGGGCAGCGCTGAAGGATTTTGGATTGTTCCAGGCTGGTTGCAATCTTGCCCGAATTTCCCGATTGAGACGGCAGTTGACATACCGTCCGCCAGGATATCGGGACATTGCCTAATATCTTGCGGATTTTCTGTTTGAGTTCCCAAACACTAAAAAATTGCGCATGATTAAAAATCGTAGGGGCAAACATGCCCTTTACGCGCCGCTGGATGCTTTTGATGGCGTAACGGTTCAACACGCCGATAAAGATTCGGTCTTTGGCCACTCGGCAGGCTTCTTTCAGTGCTTTTTGAGGGTCATCGACAAATTCCAGGGTGGTAAAAAGACAGGCATAGTTAAAGGAATTGTCGTCAAAAGGAAGATCTTCGGCATAGCCCCGATAGAGGTCAGCGCGGTTGGCGACCGTCTGGGATGCGATATCAAGCATATAGCTCGAGGGATCCAGCCCGGTTACCTGTAGCCCCATTCCTAAAAAAGCAAGAAGGCATGCCCCGGTTCCACAACCGATATCAAGTACGGATTCGCCGGGCACGGGTTGCAGCAAAGTCCGCATCAGCCGCGTTTCAAGCTCAAACGCAATCCGGGAATCCGGCCTTTTGAACCACTGCTCGTAAGCGATGGCATCTTTAAAGTCGAACACATATCCCATGAGAGGTAATTTAAGTAATAAATCGAACTTTTTCAAGAAAAGAAAATCAAAATTCGATGGGAGGTTACAGCAGCGCCCTATGTTTGCAGGACATCACGCGCGGTTCGTTTTCATATCCGGCTTTGAATTATGCGCAGTCCGGGCGGGCCCTTTCTTTTTCCGCCGGGGTTGTCTTTTCTTTTGGGGAGTGGATTCTTTAGAATTTGCCGAGGTCTTGGATTGAGGCCCTTCGCGCCTCTGTCTTTTCCCGCCTTTGGCGGGAGACTCCGCGCTACCCTCCGTGCGGGTGGTCGTTGACTCAGCCCTTTTGGGGTCACCGGGACCAAAGCCGAAAAATGCGCCGGGAAACGTGCGGGGTTTGGTCTTCTTTGACGAAGGCTGTGTTTCGGTCCCCTTGCTTTTACGGTTCTGACTCCGTCTCCTTCCGGACTTTCTGAGACGAGATCTGCGCTCGGCTGTAATCGGTTTGGACTTATCGGCAAGGTACCAGTCGTTTTCAGGCCAAACCACGGGAATTTTATACCCCAGCATTTCCTCCAGGGGTTCCAGATGGTAGACGTAGTCTTCACATGCCAGCGCAAAAGCCTTGCCGGTCTTGCCCGCCCTGGCAGTTCGGCCGATCCGATGAACATAATTTTCCGAATCCTGAGGCAAATCATAATTAATCACATGGCTGATGTCTTCTACATGAATGCCGCGCGAGGCTACATCGGTGGCAACCAGTATTTTGATTCCGCCCTTTTTGAATTGCGACATCAGCCGAAACCGTTTGCGCTGGGGCAAATCACCGGTGATTTTTTCAGCCGGCCAGCCGTTACCCTTAAGCTTTCTCGTCAGCCAATCGACACCAACCTTCGTATTGACAAAAATGAGCATCCGGCTCCAATCTTCTCTCGTGAGCAGGCCTAACAGCAATGGCAGCTTCTTTTCAGATCCGACATGAAACAGCTGTTGCTCGATACCTTCCACGGTGATTGACTGGGGCGTAACCGATATAAATTCAGGCAGGTTCATGTATTCATAAGTCAACTCCATAACCCGATACGAGAGCGTCGCAGAGAAGAGCATGGACTGCCGTTTCTCATAGTGGGGGAGTTTGCGAAGAAGATAGCGCATATCGTTGGTAAACCCCAGGTCAAACAAGCGGTCCGCCTCATCGATCACCAGAATTTTAATGCCCTGGGTTTTAAAAATCCCCTGCTTGTAGTAGTCAATGATACGCCCGGGTGTGCAGATAACAATATCTACCCCCCGGCGCAGTGTTTCAGCCTGGCGCTTATAATCAACGCCACCGACCACTTCGGCTAAGCTTAAATCCGTGTGGCGACACAGGGCGAGCGCTTCCTCGTATGTCTGATGGGAAAGTTCGCGGGTGGGCGCGATGATAAGTGCCGAAGGCAGACGCGCGTCGCGTTCGGGAAGCATCAAAATGCGGGTGATGACGGTGACCAGAAAGGCTGCCGTTTTCCCGGTGCCGGTCTGCGCCTGGCCGGCAACATCGCCGCCGGCCAGCGAAACGGGCAGCGTCTGCTCCTGTATCGGTGTGCAATACGTAAAACCGGCTTCACTCAGAGCCGAGATCAGCTCGGACGGCAAAGCAAACTCGTCAAATCGTTTCTGGGTTAGAAACTCCGGTTTATCAGCCCGCGGGTACGGGATCGGAGATTCAGATGTATCGGACATGGTGTCTTAATCGCTCTCTATATATATGATCGATAGCCTATCGCTGTTTGACTCTGCGAGATTATACACATGTATTTGGGTGTTTTGCAAGAAGGGAAAGTCCTGGCTGCTGGCAGCTGGATAGGGCCGTCCTGCTTCTAAGACTTCAAGTCTCGCAGCATTCCGGCTTCAAGCCTATGCGCCCAGGCTGGGATGCTTGGAAGCTTGGAGGCTATAAAGCTGAAGGGCTTGAAAATAATTTAGCCTTCCAGCTTCCTGGCCTCCCAGCCTTCAAGCCATGAACTATGAGCGCTTTGCCTGACACCTGAACACTGATCCTGAAGCCTATTTGAGGCCGGGGAATTGAAGAGGTGACATTGGAAATCCGGTATTCGGCATTAGATTGATACTCAGGCACAGAAAAATACTACTGTTTGAATTAAGTTACGCTGTATGCTAACAGAAGACGCATTCGAATCGCTCACGGAATAAGGGAAGAATGGCATGAAAGAATTTTTCAAAGTTACCGATTTAAAAAAGGTTTTAGAATATCGGCCGGAGTTTCCAAAGGTTCGGACAGAAGAAATTCCGCTGCTGGAAACCGTCGGGAGAATCCTGGCAGAAGATATCGTTGCGGATGTGGATCTGCCGGACTTTCCACGCGCCATTGTTGACGGTTATGCACTTCAGGGCGCCTCTACCTTTGGCGCCAGTGAAGGCAACCCGGCCTTTCTTACCGTCACCGGCAGCGTTGCCATGGGAGAATCTCCGGAGATTACCATTGGACCGGGGGAAGCGGTTCGCATCGCCACCGGTGGAATGTTGCCCCAAGGTGCAAACAGTGTGGTCATGGTTGAACACACCCAGGCCATCGATGACGCAACAATCGAAGTTTACCGGAGTGTCGCCCCCGGCCAGAACATGATTGCCGTCGGTGAAGATATTAAAAATAAATCACGCATGCTGAGGCAGGGGCAAACGATTCGACCTCAGGAGGCCGGTCTTTTAGCAGCTTTGGGAAAACAAAAAGTGGCTGTTTTCCAGAGACCGATCATTGGGATCATTTCCACCGGAGACGAAATTATACCGATTACGGAAGCGCCAACACGCGGACAGATACGCGATATCAATACCTATACCCTTACGGGACTCATTCATGAAGCCGGCGCGCAGGCCGTCTCATTCGGGATCGTCCGCGATGATTTTAAAACTCTGTTTGAAAAATGCAAGCAGGCCCTTGATCAATGTGATATGATTTTAATCTCCGGCGGCAGTTCTGTCGGTGCCCGCGATTTTACCGTTGATGTACTTTCCGCCTTTCAGGATGCAAAAATACTGGTTCACGGGATATCCATCAGCCCCGGCAAACCGACCATTCTGGCAAAGGTCCAAAACAAGGCGGTCTGGGGAATGCCCGGACATGTGGTCTCATCAATGATCGTATTTTCAAGAGTGGTCGAACCATTCGTTGAACATTTTAGCGGACAAACCCGCAAGCCAGGAAAAGAACACCGGCTCAGCGCCAGGCTCAGCAGAAACCTGGCCTCGACCCAGGGCCGGGTTGACTTTATTCGGGTTCGCCTTCGCCGGGAAGAAGGCCAGCTATGGGCCGATCCGGTGCTGGGCAAATCCGGCCTGATCAGCACCATGGTTCTGGCCGATGGTTTGCTTGAAATCGATATCAATACCGAGGGGCTGGATAAAGGGACGATGGTAGAAGTAATACCTATGTAACAAAGTTGTCAGGTTTCGGGGGTCAGGAAAATAGCTCATAACTGATAGCTCGTAGGTTGGGAAGCTGGAAAGCTTGGAGGCTATACGGTTGAAAGGATTGCAAATAATTCAGGCTTCCAGCCTCCCAGTTTATTTATGCCTTCCAGGTTCCCAGCTTTCAAATTTTTTACTATGAGCTATCAGCTATGAGCTGATTTTGAACACTGAAACCTCATTTATGGTGATAGGACACCCATGAGCTTTAAGCGCAACATCTACCTTAAAATGAAAACCCTGCAAGAGGCCCGGGACATTCTCTTTCAGACCTTTTCCGGTTTAACCTCTCTGGCTACAGAGGAAATTTCAGTTCCGGAAGCGGTCGGTCGCGTGCTGGCGACGTCGGTGAGCGCCCGGCTTTCCTCGCCGAATTTTCATCTGGCAGCCATGGACGGGCTGGCTGTAAAAGCGGAAATCACCTTTGGCACAACCGCAGCCGCACCTAAAGAGCTGATCGTCGGCCGGGACGCATTTTATGTCAATACCGGCCATGTTCTGCCCGAAAATACAGATGCGGTCATAATGGTCGAAAATGTCAATGAACTGGAAGAAGGGCGCGTCGAGATTGAAGCCCCGGCCTTCCCCTGGCAAAATGTTCGCAGGGTCGGGGAAGACATTGTCGCCACCGAACTTCTTTTCCCCCAAAATCATGTGATCACGCCCTACTGTGTCGGCGCCCTGCTGTCCGGGGGTGTTTTTAGCGTAACGGTCAAAGTCAAACCGAAGGTGCTGATTATTCCCACCGGCTCAGAGCTGGTAGACTGGCGCAAACTTGAGCTTGATGACTTCAAGCCGGGGCAGGTGCTCGAAACCAATTCATATGTTCTGGGTAAGCTTATTGAAAAGTGCGGGGCCACCTTTACACGGCATAAGATGGTGGTCGACAAGGTTGAAAAAATCAAGCAGGCGGTCACAGCAGCGGTAAAGGAGGATTATCAGCTGATCCTGATTTTGGGCGGGTCCTCGGCCGGATCTGAAGATTTTGCCAATAGCGCAATTGTAGATCTGGGTAATATTCAGGTACATGGCGTAACGATCATGCCCGGCAAGCCGGTGGTCATCGGAACGGTGGAAAATAAGCCGGTCTTTGGAATCCCCGGCTATCCGGTTTCGGCCATTATTGCCTTTGAACAGTTTGTCCAACCGCTGATATACGCCCTGTTGGGTCAACCCGAGCCGGTAAGAGAAACGGTTGATGTCCAGCCCACCAAAAAAATTGCCTCAAAGCTCGGCGTGGAAGAATTTGTGCGCGTAAAGCTGGGGGAAGTGGGCGGCCGCATCGTGGCCACGCCGCTGGCCAGGGGAGCCGGCACCATCACCTCCATTACCGAAGCCGACGGCATCATTCGCATACCGAATCATGTGGAGGGTCTGAATGATGACGAGATCGTCTCCGCCGAACTTCTTCGCCCCCTGCCGGCAATCCGCCGGACAATCGTCATCGTGGGAAGCCATGACAATTCTCTGGATGTGCTGGCCGATCAGCTCAAGGCCGCTCACAGTGAATTAACCCTGTCCTCAAGCCATGTCGGCAGTATGGGGGGGTTGATGGCCATCAAACGCGGCGTCTGCCATCTGGCCGGCACCCACCTTTTGGATACCGAAGACGGGTCTTACAATTTGTCTTACATAAAAAAATACCTGCCGGATACGGCGATCAAACTGATCCATCTGGTCCAACGCGATCAGGGGTTGATTCTAAAACAGGGCAACCCCAAAAGGATTAAAGGTATGGAAGATCTTGCCCGCCAGGACGTTACCTTTATCAACCGGCAGGTCGGTTCGGGTACGCGAATTTTGCTGGACTATAAATTAAAACAGATGGGTATCGAGGCGCCTGCCATCAATGGGTATCAAAATGAAGAATTCACCCATATGGCCGTGGCCGTATCGGTGCTGAGTGGTGCCGAGGATGCCGGCCTGGGGATTTATGCAGCGGCCAAAGCCCTGGGTCTTGAATTTATACCGGTTGTCACCGAGCAATACGATCTGGCGATTCCCCTTGAGTATTTCGACACCCAACCCATCCAGATCCTGCTTGAAATCATAAATAGCCAGACATTTAAACAGCGCGTGGAAGCGCTGGGTGGATACAGCACCGAAAAAACTGGTGATATACTTCTTTAGGTTCTTGAATCTTTAGTTTGAGTTTTCGAGTCAACCGATTTTAAATATCGAATATCGAACATCGAATGATGAATCTCGAAGTAAGGTATTCTATCATTTTCACCTGCTAAGAAAGACAGAGCAAAGCGATTCCATACTTCGGCATTCGAAATTCCTTGTTCGATATTCGATATTCTTTTATCACATCAGATTATTTATCACATAAGCAAAAGGTGTTAAAATTAGCACATGGATCCTATAGAAGCGATAATCCTCGGTATCATCCAGGGATTGACCGAGTTTTTGCCGGTTAGCAGCTCGGGTCATCTGGTGTTACTTCAACAGTTATTCGGGCTCAAAGAAGCCGAACTGTTTTTCGATGTCTGTGTTCATCTGGGAACACTGATGGCGGTTGTCGTTGGCTTCCACCGGGAAATACAAAATATAATTGCGGCGCTGTGGCGACTTGTTTTTTCAGCGGGACAAAAAAACACGATCTTGCAGCAGGTTGAATCCGATCCGGAATTAAAAATGGCGCTGCTTATCATTATCGGGTCCATCCCCACCGCCTTCCTGGGGCTGATGTTTCAGAGCATCGCCGATCGGCTGTTTTCATCCTCCTTTATCACCGGGCTGATGCTGATAGTGACCGGATTGCTTTTATGGCTCACCCGTCGGATCAAACCCGGCAAGGAAGGAGCGGGTATCGAAAGTTTTTCCAGGACAAAAGCATTTATAATCGGAATCGTACAGGGATTGGCCATTATCCCCGGTATTTCCAGATCAGGTTCAACCATCAGCATCGGTCTGCTGCTGGGCATAGATCGCGAAGTGGCGGCCCGATACTCGTTTTTGCTCTCCATACCGGCAATTGTCGGGGCCGGCGGGCTAAGCCTTAAAGACAGTTTATCCCGGACGGATCCGGCCATTCGGCTTTCACTGTTGGGTGCTGCAGCGGCTGCTCTGGTCGGTTATGGCGCCTTAAAAGTGCTGCTTCGTATGGTTAAAAAGGGGCACCTGTATGTGTTTGCACCTTACTGCTGGTTGATCGGCATCCTCGCAATCCTGTTCAGCTGGTAGCTGGCCACTGGCACCCAGCCTCAGGCTGCTGGTTTAGGGATTCCTGTTTTGAATATCGAACAAGGAATTTCGAATGATGAAGTTTTTTTATCCTTCGATATTCAACATTTTAAATTCGATATTCTGCGGTTCTCTGTTTTCTGACCGCTGACCTCTGTCATCTGTCTCCTGTTATCCAACCTTTGAACCCATTAAAAGCCCTGCCAGATTAAGCCGGAAAACGACGATTCAGAGCCCCCTGGGGACAATTCAGGCCGGAAAACGACAAGTCAAAATCTGGTAGGCTGGCTGGCCAGGAGGCTTGGAAGCTTGCGATCATCGAAGCCTTCAAGCCTACCAGCTTCCCAGCCTGCCGGCCTATTTGCTTTTTTTGAACCTTTGAACCCGGAATTGCCCTTGTGTAGAAGCTACCGCAATGATAAAAAAGACCACTTTGCGCCAAGAAATGTGAAAAATTCAGTATGGATCTAGCTGATAAAAAAATATTTGCCACGCTTTTCTTTGCGATATTTGCCACCGTCACCGGCGTTGGAATTGTGGTACCCCTTCTGCCGGTTTACGCCCATGAACTGGGCGCCAGCGGCTTTTACATCGGGATGATTTTTGGCGCCTTTGCCCTGGCCCGGACGTTTTTTTTGACCTACTTCGGCCGGCTTTCAGACCGGAAAGGGCGCAAGCCTCTGATTATTCCGGGACTTCTGGCCTACACGCTCATCTCCCTGGGATTTATTTTCTTCGAAGAAGTCAATGCTCTCATCGTCCTGCGATTTTTTCAGGGAATTGCCTCGGCCATGCTGATGCCCATCATCCAGGCCTATGTCGGCGATATTACACCGCCCGGAAAAGAAGGATTCACAATGGGGCTGTTTAATATGTCCATGTTTAGCGGTTTAAGCATCGGGCCATTTTTGGGTGGCGTCATCCACGATCATTTCAGTCTGCAAACCGCCTTTGTCTGTATGGGGCTTCTGGCCCTGATCGGATATTTTTTGTGCCAATTTTTTTTACCTCCCACCCGTTCGGAAAAATATATCACCAGCGGAAAAGTCCCTTATGGATGGAAACAACTGTTTCTTAATCGAGATATCGCCAGTATTTTTATCTTCAGATTCTCCCATACGCTGTGTATCGGAATTGTCTGGGCCTTCTTGCCGCTGTTTGTAAAATTAAGATTTTCCGCTACAAGCTCCACCATCGGCGTCTTAATCATGCTGGGGGTGCTTGTCAGCGGGATACTGCATGTGCCCATGGGGCTATTGGCGGACAAAATCAACAAAAAATGGATGGTGGTCACCGGCGGCCTGATCGTTGCGTGTGCCGTCTTTTCTTTTGAATGGGTGCAAGGCTTCCGGGGGCTGGTATGGGCCAGTATTTTTTTTGGAATCGGTGGGGGCATTTCGATACCGGCATTGATGGCAATTGCGGTTTTTAAGGGCAGCGAAACCGATTCGATGGGCTCCGTGATGGCAATTTTAACACTGGCGCATAGCCTGGGAATGTTTGGGGGATCCATAACCGGCGGTCTTATGATGGATTTATTTCAGCTGCGGGCAGCGTTTCCACTTGGCGCAACCATTATGATAATAACCGTTGTCATCTTTTCATTTAGCATAAGCCCCCGGAAAAGATAATCCAGCTGTTAAATTGACATCAAGTATACTTGCATTACATTAGATCAAATGTTACGGGCTTCGCTCGAATTGGAATGGTGGCATATTGGAAGAATGGGTTTTGGGATATGTAATATTGGGTAAATGGTAAAATCCGGTTTGACGATAAAGTTTTAAATGGATTGTATCCTTTGAAAACCCACTATTCCAGCTTTCCACAATTCCATTATTACATGATTGAAACAAAAGCTCAGGTCGCAAAAAATGCCTTGTATTTCTATTCAATTGTAGAAATTTTGAGGCGTTTAAGTGGAAAGATCTATGGGTACCAAACGGGACTATTACGAAACTTTGAGTGTCGGCCGAAATGCCGGCGACGACGAATTAAAGGCAGCATACCGTAAACTAGCACTAAAATACCATCCGGATAGAAATCCAGACGACAAAACAGCTGAAGAAAAATTTAAAGAAGCGGCTGAAGCTTACGAGGTCCTGCGTGATCCGCAAAAACGCGCCCTTTATGATCAATACGGCCATGCCGGACTCGAAAATACCGGCTTTCACGGATTTGGCGGCTTTGAAGATATTTTTTCCAGCTTTGGAGACATTTTTGAAGATTTTTTCGGTTTCACGTCTCGGCGGCGCTCAAGGAGCCGCGCAATGCCCGGAGCCGATCTTCGGTATGATCTGGGTCTCAATTTCATGGAAGCGGCCTTCGGAACCGAAACCGAAATCGAAATCGAAAAGAAACAAATCTGTACCGGATGCGGCGGCAACGGATGCGAAGCAGACACCCAGCCCGAAACCTGCAGGCACTGCGGCGGCGCAGGACAAGTTTCCCGAAGTCAGGGGTTTTTTACCGTTCGCACTACCTGCCCCACATGCCGCGGCAGCGGCCAGATCATTGCACATCCCTGTCCGAAATGCCGCGGAACCGGCCAGGTGATGGCCGCTAAAAAAGTGGCGGTCAAGATTCCGGCAGGCGTCGATCACGGCTCGCGGCTGCGTCTGACCGGTGAAGGTGAGCCGGGAGCTTTTGGGGGACCGCCAGGCGATCTTTATGTTTTCATCCACACTGAGCCGCATGAGTTTTTCAAGCGCCGCAATACGGATATTATTTGCGAAATTCCAATTTCATTTGTTCAAGCCAGCCTGGGGGACAAAATCAGAGTGCCGACCTTAAATGGCAAAAAAACCCTCGAAATTCCTAAAGGGACCCAGCCCGGAGATATTTTCTATTTTCGCGGTGAAGGCATCCCCTCGTTAAGAGGTCCTGGACGGGGTGACCAGATCATCCAGATCGCAATTAAAACACCAACCCATCTTACAAAAAAACAGGAAGCCCTCCTGCGCGAATTTGCCAAGCTCGAATCAAAAAAGCTGTCGCATAAAATAAAAAATATCCTCAAAAAAGATGCCGGCGAAACAGCCAGTTGATCGATTTTAGATTTTGGATTTTACAATACTGTTGGTCACTGAATTAGATAAAATTTATTTGAATGCCTTAATTTGTTTCCCATTATTCCAACATTTCATTATAGCGCTAAAGCTTCACTTCGTGCCCATCATTCCAAGGGCAGAAAGAATCTGGGCAATTTAAGAATAAGATTAATTTTTATTCTAAATATAAACATTACGGATTAGGATAATGTACGAGCTAAAAGTTGTCACGCGTTTTGCAGCCGCCCATCAGCTGACGATGGTTGGATCCAAATGTGAGAATTTGCACGGTCATAACTGGAGAATCGAAGTCTATGTGACCGGAGAAAAACTAAATAAAGCGGGCGTCCTGGTGGACTTCGGGGAGATCAAGGCCCAACTGGCCGATGTTATGAAGAAATTGGATCACACGTTTTTAAACGAACTGGATTATTTCTCGGATGGCAATCCCTCCTCGGAAAACATTGCCTATTTTGTAGCCAGGGAGCTTCAGGCCAGAATAGATAATTCCTCCGCCCGAATCAGCCGGGTCACCGCCTGGGAATCCGACGATGCGTGCGCAACTTATATTGTCCGTCGTCCGTCGTAAGTTGTCCGTTGCATTTAAAATTCCGTCTATAAACCCCTCAATCACCCTACACCCATTTCAATCAACCGCTGACAACACACAACGGACCGAGAGTCGCCGTTGAAGGCTTCGGTTTTTTAACAGGCTTTTTGAGATGGATACTCGTTACTCACCCTGGATAGACTTCCAGTGCCGAACCAACTCATCGCGGGTGACGATAGCGGATACATTGGATATGTGTTTTCGGATATTATCAAGCCCCCCTTCCTGTCGATCAACCAGGATCACGGCCTTAATAACATCCAGTCCCTCCGATTGTGCGCGCTCGATGGCTTTAATCGTGGAACCGCCGGTAGTGGCCACATCATCGATGATTGCCACCCGCTCGCCCGGCTTGATATCGCCTTCGATCCAGCGAACAATCCCGTGGTCTTTGCGGGTTTTACGAATGGAAAAAGCATTGACAGGTTTTTCGTTTAATTCGGAGGCAAAAGCTGCGGCGACGGCCAACGGATCGGCGCCGAATGTGAGCCCGCCGACGCCACTTAAATTTTCGTCCTGGATCGCTTCAAATATCAGGTGCCCCGCCAAAAATATGCCCCGTGCGCTAAGCGTAACCGGCTTGCAGTTAACATAAAACTGGCTCAGACGGCCCGAGACCAGTTTATAGATCGGCTCTTCACTAAATTTAAAAGACTTGCGACACAGCATATCGATCAATTCAGCTTTCATTTCTACTGTCCCATTATCAGAAGGTTGAGGTTGCAAAAAATAAACCTTGCGCAAAACGATGAACTTGAAAATATGTATAACACGAAATCACGAAAATATAAAAAACCGAAATCCAATTCAGCATGAAAGATCAATAGCGTTGTTCGATTTCGATTGTGTTCGCTTACCAAGAAAAGATTGATTTTAAAACCGCATTTCGATATAAAAAAGCCTCCACCGAAAAGGAAGAAGCCTGTCAATGGGATTCAGCGGAGGCTTTAAGCAAGGAAAACCCACAAAGGCACTCCTTGAACTCAAAGGGTATTTATCAGTAAAATAAAAAGGGGTCAAAGGCTTTATGAGGTCAAAAATGTCTCTTCGGAATCTATTTTTTTGTCTGTCGATCGGATGTCTTACGCTCTTTGCGGTTGCTTCATCCGGTGATGATGCGGCCAAAGCGCTTTCCCTAAAAGAAACGATCGATACAGCGCTCGAGGCCAACCTGGGTCTCAAGCGATCCCAGGAAGAAATCAGGGCAGCCCAGGAAATCAAAAAGTCGCGCTTTACCGAGTTTCTTCCCACCCTCAGTACATCTTACGATTATCTGCATCGCAACAAGGAATTGACCCAGTCACTCACCGGTCTGGGTCAGGGGCCAGACTTTGTCGTACGCCCTGATGACGAATATACTTTTGTTACCTCATTTACCCAGCCGATTTTCAGAGGATTTTCACTGATTAACCAGTACAAAATTGCGGAGCTTGGTCTCGACGCGGCCGAATTTAGCGAAAAAGTTACCCGTCAGGATGTGATTCTGGATGCCAAAAATGCCTACTATTCGGTGTTAAAAGCGCAAAAACTGCTGGGGGTTGCCGAACAGAGGGTCACCCAGATAGCGGCTCAAAAAGATGTGGCTGAAAACTTTTATGAAGTCGGGATGTCTCCCCTAAACGATCTGCTCGAGGCCCAGGCCACGCTGGCCAATGCCCGGCAAGGTTTTGTTGTCGCTAAAAACAATCTTCAAATCGCTAAATCTCAATTTAACATCGTTCTGCGCCGCAGGGTCAATGCACCGGTGGAAATACAGGACATCCTCGACTATGCGCCGTTTGTCCATGATGTCGACTACTGTCTGTCTGCGGCCAGAGAAAATCGGCTTGAAATTACAATCGCCGACTTAGAAGTGGAAATCGCCGAAAGAGAGGTAACACTTGCCAAAAAGGATTACTACCCCTCAGTTAATCTGACGGGAAGATATACCCGCATCGGCGACGATTATGCTGTTGACGGCGGAGAAGGCATCAGCGATGCCGCCAGCTGGAACATACAGGCGACCGCCCAATGGGATTTCTGGGAATGGGGCCGCACCACATTTGGCATTAGAGAAAAACTGCATCGACTTTCCCAGGCCCAGTACCGTCGATCGGAAATACTTGACAATATCGATCTGGAGGTAAAAACGGCGTTTCTGAGGACCAAAGAGAGCGAACAAAATATTATTACGGTTGAAAAAGCAATCGAGCAGGCGAAAGAGAACTTTCGCATCAATCAGGAACGCTTCAAAGAGCAGGTCGCGACCACCACCGACGTCCTGGATGCCCAAACCCTCCTATCGGATACGCTTACCAATTACTTCAACGCTCTATACGATTTTAAAATTTCAAAAGCCACCCTGTTCCGTACAATGGGCCAGGAAGTGATGGAATGATTGACGCAGACGACAAAAGCTCTGTAATCCGGATGTTCCATGTTCATCATAATTACGGTACCCAGAAAGCCCTGATCGACATCACCCTCGATATTTTCAAAAATGACTTTGTATTTATCACCGGGCCCAGCGGAGCGGGCAAGACGACCCTGCTGAAGCTCTTGTATCTGGCCGAAGCGGTCACCGAAGGTCAGGTGTTAATCGACGGTATGAATCTTTCCCGTATTCCCCGCAAACGCGTCCCGTTTCTGAGAAGAAAATTCGGCATTATATTCCAGGATTACAAACTCATTGCCAACCGCAGCGTCTTCGATAATGTATCGCTGGTCCTGGAGGCCGCCGGTAAAAAAAGACGTCTCATCCAAAAAAAAGTCAGGAGCGTACTTCGCTTGGTCGGTATGGAAGACCGACAAACCGCCCTCCCGCTGAGTCTATCGGGCGGGGAACAGCAGCGCGTAGCAGTCGCGCGGGCAATTGTCGGTGATCCCAAAATCATTCTGGCTGACGAGCCTACCGGCAGCCTGGATGATGATTCCGCCGGCATCGTTATGGATCTGTTAAGAGGCGTTCACATACGCGGAACGACGGTTATCATTGCAACCCATGATAAAGATCTGATCCGCAAAACCGGCGGCCGCGTCCTGTATTTGAAAGAGGGACGATTGGACGCATCGTCGTTCATTGAAAAGGATTATGGCACTTCTATTTTTTAAACGCGCCATTGAAGATTTTCGCAACAATCGGCTTCTAAACGTCGTTACCCTCCTGACGATTTCTTTATCCATTCTGATTGTGAGCGCATTTATTCTTTTTTTTATCAACACCAGTGCAATTATGAATTTCTGGAAAACGGGGCTGCGGGTTATGGCCTATCTGAAGGCGGACATCCCCAGATCCGAAATGTTGGACCTAAGACACCAAATCCAAACCATGTCCGGTGTCGAGAGCGTAAAATTCATTTCAAAAGAAGAGGCATTGAAGCAACTGAAAGCACAGATGAAAAGACAGGCCTCGCTTTTTGACAATCTTGTCAAAAATCCCCTGCCCGACGCGTTTGAAATTCGGATGAGCGCTGCCGCCCAGAGCTGGGAAAAGGTTGAGTTTTTGGCCGCCCAAATTGAATCTATGAATGAAGTAGAAGAGGTTGAATATGGGCAGAAATGGCTGGGGCGCTTCACGCAAATCTTTGATCTGTTCACCCTCACCGGATATGCCATGTGCACCATTTTTTTTATGGCTGCCGTGTTTATCGTGGCCAATACCATTCGCCTGGTCATATATTCCCGGCGGGATGAAATAGAAATTATGCGGCTGGTCGGCGCAGCGGAACGCTTTATCAAGATTCCCTTTTATATTCAGGGCCTGCTGCAGGGGGCGCTGGGCGCCGCCATCGGCCTGGCGGTCTTGTTTGTGGCTTTTTTGTTCATCGCATCCAATATAGAGCAGGGATTTTTTTCCGGCCTTTTTAATATCCAGTTTCTTTCTCTCCTTATTTCAGGGGCTGTCGTTTTAACCAGTATGCTGGTGGGGTGGCTGGGGTCTTACCTTTCTCTCAAGCAATTTTTGAAGGATTGAAAACACGAAAAAAATATATGATAATGTTTTGTGTTTCTTCTATTTTGCATGCCCAGTTAAACCTTTGAAAGTTTGAGTGGGGTGTTTTCGTGATTAATCTTTTATTTTGTCAAAAAGAAACGAAAGATTAAGTTCACATGCACGACCGGTTCAGCAACGTTAAGATGAGGTTTTGCAGAAAAAACATAGGTTTTCGAATTTTAGGCGTGATGGTCGGCTGTCTTTTGATTTTTTCAGGCGCCCAAATTCTAAAGGCCCAGGACCAACCGTCCCAAATTGAAGCAATCAAAAAAAGAGCCGAGGACATCGATCGGGAAATTGAGAAGAGCAAAGAAAAAGTTCAAAATTTTGCTCACCGAGAAGCCGATATTATTCACAGATTAAATCAGGTTGATTTGATGTTGAATCAATCCAGAAAAAGGATATACGCCCTTGGACGGGAAATTACCCAGATCGAGAAAAAGATAACCGAAACAACAAAGGCGTCCGAGGGTCTGAAGCAACAAATAAAGGCCAGTGAGCAATACGTCGCCAGCCGCATGGTAACCTTATACAAATTGAACTGGCTGGGCAAATTCCATATACTAGCCTCAGCCGAGAGCCTGCATGAATTGTTGCAGCGCAAAACGGCGCTTGAGCGCATCCTGACCTACGACCAAAAAGTTATGAAAGAGCTCATCGACAATCAGTCGCGTCTGAAAGAGGTGCAATCTCAACTGGAAAGCCACAGTGATGCGAAACGGCAACGGGCCGCCGAGTACCAAAAGCAAATCGAGCAAATGGCAAATGAACGTGCAAACCGTACTTCATTGTTAGCCCGGGTGCGCAAAGAAAAATCTGCCCAGCTGCTTGCCATTAAGTCCTTAAAAGAAGCAGCCCGGAATCTGGACCACAAAATAAATAGTCTGAGCAGCCAATTATCTGCCAGCGCTCCGAATGAATATTCACCGCGAGAACCGTTTCGCGCATATAAAGGCTTGCTTAAAATGCCGGTTAAAGGTAGAATAGTAAGTCTTTTCGGTAAGTTTAAAAATGCCCGGTTTAACACGCTGAATTTTCGCAGTGGCATTGAAATTCAAACCGAAAGAGGCGAACCCGTTCAAGCGGTCTATGGAGGCAAAATCCTTTATGCCGATTGGTTTAAAGGATATGGGAACATGATTATTATTGATCATGGGGACAATTACTACACAGTATATGCCCATATTGAAGAAGCCTTCAAAACAGCGGGAGATGTGGTCGCAGCCGGTGAGGTCATGGCGACCGCCGGCGATACCGGATCCATCAGTGGTCCGAAACTTTATTTCGAGATACGGCACCACGGCAAAGCCTTGGATCCAATGCAATGGCTCGAGGCAGGCTAGCAGCCTAATTGAGCGATAAACGCTCAATTAACAAATAACGAATAACAGATAACGCCCAATTGGTTTTAATTCAATTGGGGCAGTACTCAATAAGGAGCAACTTAATGAACCCAAAGAAAATCCAGCACGTGAAACTTTGGATGGTAATGGTTACCGCTGTGGTCTTTTGGACGATCGGAGCGGGCTTTTTTGGTAATCTTGCCGCCAAAAGTGAGGAGACCTACGAAGGGCTGAAAATTTTTGCGGATGTAATTCAGATCATCGAGAAAGAATATGTTGATGATGTCGAGTCAAAAGAACTTATCCAGAATGCCATCCAAGGCATGGTTCAAAGCTTGGACCCTCACTCCTCTTTATTGCCACCGGAGGCGTTTGAAGATTTGCAAATAGACACCAAAGGAAAATTCACCGGGATTGGAATCCATATCACCATGAAAGATGGATTTGTCACTGTGATCTCTCCTATCGAAGATACCCCTGCCTTTAAAGCTGGAATCAAGGCCCAGGACCGAATCGTCAAGGTTGACGGCAAACCGGTCAAAGATTTACGGCAGGCTGTAAATATGATGCGGGGACCGAAAGGCACAAAGGTTTCGGTTTCAATCATGCGCGAGGGTGTTAAAACGCCGATTGATTTCGAACTGATTCGCGATATCATTCCCGTCGTTAGCGTCAAGGCCCTTAATCTGAAACCCGGTTATGGCTATATTCGCTTATCGCAATTTTCAAGCACCACCAGCCAGGAACTCGAGGAGGCCCTGAACGAACTGGAGTCGAGTGGACCAGAAGTGAAAGGGCTCATTTTAGATTTACGCAACAATGGTGGGGGGTTGCTCAATGCGGCCATTAAAGTAAGCGATCTTTTTCTGGAAGAAGGCAAAATTTTATCTATCAAGGGCCGGGGCAAAAAGAATACCAAAGAGTATATGGCCACGGCGGGTTCGGTCAGCCGCAAATACCCGATGGTTGTACTAATCAACGGGGGCACTGCCAGTGCTTCGGAAATCGTGGCAGGGGCTCTTCAGGACCAGAATCGCGCCCTGATTTTGGGCACAACCTCTTTTGGCAAGGGATCGGTCCAAACGGTAGAAACCTTACGGGACGGTTCCGGTCTTAAATTAACCATCGCCCGGTATTACACACCCAGCGGCCGCTCGATTCAGGCCAAAGGAATCGAACCGGACATCGTTTTAAAACCCAGGCGTCTTGATACCAAGGATCTACAGGAAGAAGAAGGCCTGTTAAAAGAAAAAGACCTGCTAAATCACCTTGAAGCCGAGCCCGGAAAAAAAGAGGACTCAAAAACCGAAGCGGAAGAAAAAAAACCGGAAGCCCAGGAAGTGGATTTCAGAGTCGGCCCGCTGAGCATCGAACAGCTCCGAACAGACAACCAGGTCATGCGTGCGCTTGAAATCCTTAACAGTTATGACATTTTTAAGAGTTTAAATAGCTGATACAGGGAGCCGGTTGTCTGCTACCCTTGGATTTCGCTAATAGCCATAGACCACCGATTTTAGGATTGAAGCTCCGGATTTTGATACCGACTTAATTTAGCAGATATCCTGAAAGATGATTTTGGGCTTGCCGGCGATTTCAAATTATTAAGCGGCGGTCAGCACAACCGCTGACGGTTTGCGGAATGAAGGGCGAGTGGACAATGTCTCCCTAATTGATAGCGCTTAAATGGCTAAACGAATACCAACCCGAAAAAAGAGACGTTCCCCCAAAAAACGCAAAAAGACTTCCCCTAAAAGCTCCCTTTACAAGGCATTTGCCGGACTGGCGATTCTGGCCGTGCTGATTGTTGCAATTGGATTTCTCGTCTATCATCTATCACCGCCTGAAAAGTCCACCCCTGCGTCGTCCGTCACGAAGTCGACGCCAGCCAGGATAAAACCGCCCTCCAAAAAACCGGCATTTGAAATCTTTCCCAAAGACAAGACGCCGCCCCGTGAGCCCCAGGCAAAAATTGATATTCCGAAGCCAATCCCTACCCCCGAGCCGGTGCCATCAGCTAAATTCCCCCGGGTTGCACTCATTATCGATGATTTGGGGTACGATAAAAAAATCGCCAAAAAATTTTTGGGGCTTGATATCAATTTGACCTTCTCCATTCTGCCTCATAGCCCTTTTCAAAATAATATTGAACGCTTTGCGAGTTCAAAAGGTTTGGAAATCATGCTGCATATGCCGATGGAACCGGTTGAATATCCGGGCGTAAACCCCGGCCCCGGAACACTGTTAAGCTCAATGACACCTGATGAACTGATCAAACAGCTCGAGGAAAACCTCGATACAATGCCCGGGGTTAAAGGAATCAATAACCATATGGGTTCAAAATTAACGGCAGAATCAAACCAGATGTATCAAATTTTTTCAGTTTTAAAGCATCGCGGACTCTTTTTTATCGATAGCCGCACAACGCCTGATTCTCTATGCAAACCGTCGGCGCGTCTGTTTCAGGTGCCTTTTGCCCAGCGGGACGTGTTTATTGACCATTACCAGAAGCCGGATTTTATCCGAAAACAAATTAAGGAACTCATCCGTATCGCCAGGGTAAATGGTGAAGCGGTAGGCATCCTGCATCCACATTCGACGACTTACCGCATATTGCAAGAGATGCTGCCGGACTTGCAAAAAAAGGTACAGCTGGTCCCGGCTTCGAAGATCGTGCACCTGCCTGGATAGATCCCGTAGCAGCAATAACATTAAGGAATAATTGTAAAAACAAATTCGATCTTGAAAATTGTTGTGAAAATTGGATAGAATAGCAGCATGACCGAAACAGCGCCTCTTTATAACAGCCGTCTCATGAAAATTTATCTGGAATATGTCGGCAAGTATTATCCTGATGTAAGTATCGATTCAATTCTCAATGAGGCTGGCATCACCTGGTACGAGGTGGAAGATCCGGCACACTGGTTTAACCAGGAGCAGATCGATCGCTTTCATGAGACGCTGGTAAAAAAGACCGGCAATGCGAATATTGCCAGAGATTCCGGTCGCTATATGTCGACATCCGCATCTGCGGGTGCGGTCAAGCAGTATGCTTTGGGATTAATGAACCTGACCGCCATTTACCTGCTGATGGGAAAGATGTACCCGTTCATGAGTCGCGGGGCCAAGATCAAAGTCAACAAGTTGGGCCCGAACAAGGTGGAAATCACCTCCATTCCTATGCCGGGTGTCAAAGAAAAACCTTACCAGTGCCAGAATCGAATGGGCGTATTCGAGGCGGCACCGAAATTTTATGGCGACACTCTGGCCAATATTGAACACCCTTCCTGTTTTCACAGAGGAGATGACTGCTGCCGCTATATCATCAGCTGGCAGCGAATGCCCTTAATGTTATGGAAGCACCTCCGCAATTATTTTCTTTTCTTCAGCGTTCCGGCGTCCCTGATCCTTTTTTGGTTTCTGACACCGCCGACTTGGAGTTTTGTGGTGCTGTGCTTTGCCACGCTGGCTACAAGCATTTCATTTTATTCCGAATACCTTGAAAAAAAAGAGCTGACCCAGACCGTCGAAACCCAAAAAGCAACCGCGGAAGACCAGATTCTGGAAAGCAACATCCGCTATAATAACGCCTTGCTGGTTCAGGAGATCGGCCAGGCGGCCTCGAAAATATTGACGATTGATGACCTGCTGAAAAGCGTCGTCAACATAATGGATAAGCGGCTTGACTTTGACCGCGGCATGATCATGCTGGCAGACAAGGAGAAATCCCACCTGCGTTACAGTGCCGGCTTTGGCCATACCGAAAAACAGGAGAAATTTTTAAGGGGACTCGAATTTAACTTAAATAATCCGGAATCCAGAGGGTTGTTTGTCCTGACCATGAGAGAAAGCAAGCCGCTGTTGATCCAGGATATCCGTGAAATTGAAGATACACTGTCTCCCAGGAGTCTGGAGTTTGCAAAACAGATGGGCGGTCAGTCCGTGATATGTGTTCCCATCGTATATGAACAAGAAGCGCTGGGGATTTTAGCGGTCGACAATATTATATCCAAAACACCGCTGCGGCAAAGCGACATGAACCTCTTGATGGGCGTTGCGTCCCAGCTCGCGACCAGCATCATGAATGCAAGGTCTTTTGTAAAACTACAACAGAGCGAAAACAAATATCGCGAGCTTGTCGAAACCGCCAACAGTATTATCCTGCGGATAGAAACGACAGGTCGGATTACTTTTTCCAATGAATTCGCCCAGCAGCTATTTGGTTATACCGAAAATGAAATGCTCGGTAAAAATGCCGAACAGATTATTTTACCGGCCGGCCGGGCAAACCGTCAGGCTTTTGAAGCCTTTGTCGCCGCGCTGCAAAAAAAACCGGACCGGCCGATGGTCAATGAAAACGAAACGGAACGCAGAAACGGAGGGAAAGTCTGGATCGCCTGGACGTATCAACCGATTTTTAATGAAAAGGGGCTGTTTAAAGAAATTCTGTGCATCGGCAACGACATTACCGAATTAAAGCTGGCGGATCTGGAAAAAAAGGACTTACAGGCCCAGCTGCAACGCGCTCAGAAGATGGAGGCCATCGGCACTCTGGCCGGTGGCGTGGCCCATGATTTGAACAATATTTTATCTGGAATTGTCAGTTATCCAGAGCTCTTATTGATGGAAATCGATGAGAACAGCCCGCTGCGAAAGCCTATTTTAACCATCCAAAAATCCGGCGAAAAAGCGGCGGCTATCGTCCAGGATTTATTGACGCTGGCCCGAAGGGGCGTCGCGGCCACAGAAGTCGTCAATTTAAATAGCATCATTTCGGAGTACCTGCTCAGTCCCGAGCATGAAAGATTACAAATAGAACATCCCGATGTGAAAGTGGAACGGCATCTGGAAGCCAATCTGTTAAACATTTTAGGCTCTCCGGTTCATCTGTCAAAGACCCTAATGAATTTGGTATCCAACGCGGCCGAAGCAATGCTTGAAGGTGGCAAAATAATCATTCGTAGCGAAAATCGACACGAGGACAAAAATAAAAACGCGTTTGATGAAATCGGCAGGGGCGATTATGTTACATTGACAGTTGAAGATACGGGAATCGGCATGGCCCCTGAAGATATTGAACGTATTTTTGAACCGTTTTATACGAAAAAATCCATGGGCCGCAGCGGTACCGGATTGGGAATGGCGGTGGTGTGGGGCACGGTAAAAGATCACCGGGGATATATCGATATTAACAGCAAAGAGGGCAAAGGAACGGCCATCACCCTTTACTTTCCCGTCACCCGTCAGGAATTAATTAAGGACACTGACCTCGTAAGCCTCGAAGAAATCAGGGGCCGTGGTCAGTCCATCCTGGTTGTCGACGATGTCAAAGAACAGCGGCAGATCGCCTCCGAGATGCTGGAAAAGCTGGGGTATAACGTCACCTCCGTGGCCAGTGGCGAAGCGGCTGTGAATCACATGCACCATCATTCTGCGGATTTAATGGTGCTGGATATGATCATGGATCCGGGGATAGACGGCCTTGAAACCTATAAGCAAATTACAGCAATTCATCCGGGCCAAAAAACCATCATCGCCAGTGGATATTCGGAATCCGAACGTGTGAAAGAGGCCCAGAGAATCGGAGCCGGGCCCTATATTAAGAAACCGTATTTGCTCGAAAGATTGGGCCGTGCGATAAAAACAGAGTTGGCGAAATAAAAACCATCCTTAAAACACTAGATTTCAAGCTCCCAATCTCGAAGTTAATTCGTTTTCTTTTAGTTGTTAGGCCCATGGCTTCTCGCATCTGGCCGACCCAGAGACAAGCAGCCAGTGACAAGAGACCAGCTGGCAGCAGAGGCCAGGTGCCAGTGGCCAGCAGCGAGCGACAAGAAACCTGTAATGAACTCAATCGGATTTAAATATACCACAAGACTTCTGTAATATATTTGAGGGTAGGAAACTTAGGAACTAACATCCCGCAGCATACTGTATAATGACTTCGGATAAAGAAATGTAAATTCATAACGGGCAAAGCTGATGACATCTTTATCCTTAAGCTGCGTGCGCTTTTTGCCCAATCGCGTTCCGTTCAAGCGGGTGCCATTGGTGGAGCCGGTGTCTCGAATGTAATAGGCCCCATCCTCGATATCAATAATGGCATGGCGTTTGGAAATGGCATAATCCGGCATAATCATGTCGTTGCCGTTGATGCGTCCAATATAAAAAGCGCCGGGCGGCGTTGCCGGGTATTCGCCTTTAACCATCGGATAAATCGCGTGTTTTAAGCTTTCTGAAGCTGAAATTGAACTACCTTGAGTCCGGGATGGTTCAAAAATTTGAGTCGTGTTAAGGGTATCTCCACCCGGTCCGGCACTGGATATGATTCCCGACTTAATCGCAGAACCGACCAGCACAGGGCGTCGAACAAATTGAGTGAACGCCTGGAGCTCATTCTCCTGGGCCAATTTACGCAGGGACGCCAGACTAACCCTTCCGGATGCACTTAACATTTTGGCAATCTCGCCGAGGGATTTGACCCTATCGGAGTTCCCCGACGACACCGCCGAGGTGCTCTCATTGTTTTTTTGCCTTCTTAAACGGGCGAACGTTTTCCCCAGCATTTTTGCGCTCCTCTATAGCGACTCGACTCGCTGCATCAGATGCTTTGCAACAAAACCCAAAATGATAAAATCATTAAGTTATTACAGTATATTATCGCAGAAAGACCTCCAAAAGTCAAGAATTGGCTAAAGTGTTAAATATTACAGGGCCTTAGATAGGCGCCTGCCGAAGTGATTTCAATGATGCCCAAAAACAATAATTTAAGGTGCTAACCTATATATCGGCTGTTGAGAAGAAAAATTTAGGTTGTTTAAACGGATTTGATTGACTCCGATCGCACAGCTTTATATGATGGGTAACCGCGATGAAATTATTTCTGAACATTACATTAGTCCTTATCACAACTTTTGCCTGCTTTGCGGAAACCGTCTATCTTACCGTTCGTCCCCCCAAACCCGAAAGCAAAATAATGCTCACGATAAGAGCCCGCCAACCTTTCAACTTTGATCAGAAAAAAGAACTGAGTTCAAAGAGGATGCAAGCCTTTTCGCAGTATGTTCCGGTATTTAACTATGTCCCCGCAAAGGTTGAAGCATCCCGAAAAAAAATGGAGACGCTGATAAAAGAATTTTTATCATTTCGGGCCCTGAGGAAAAAAAGAATCGATGAATTGGTAAGGCTTATCCAATCGGAACACGGTGTGGAAGTTTCCAGGGAAACGCTGACCATAGTGCTCCGGTACCGGGATCTCAAAAACCTGCTGGAGGGAATATTAACAATCGAGGAGAGCATTCTTCAGCGCAAAATTTTGCCCGGCCCTCAACATGTGACGAACAAAAAGGCCATCGAGATCCAAGACCCCGCACTTGCAGCTCCGGTGATTACCCCCGTCGATGAATTGATATCCCTGGAGAAGGCCCGATCCTCGATGCAGCAAAAGGTCAAGAAGCTCTTCTGGCAGGTGAACGACGCCATCCTGGATCCCGTTCTCAAGATCTGCCAGGCGACCCTGCTGCCAAACTTAGAATACGACGATAAAGAAAACGCCAGACGGCTGGACAGGATTCAACTCCAATATCCGATTCAGACCCTTCGTTTTCAGGCGGGCGATATTTTAATGCCGCCTCGGAGGCAGTTAAATGAACAGGATGTGCTGTTGCTGAACGCCTTTCAAAAACAGCAAATGAAAGAGATCTACCGCAACCTGCCGTGGAGCCTGTTTGCCGTTCTATTTATGGTCATGTTTTATAACGTATTTCTTTCAAAGGTGCTGACAACAGGATCACGCAATGCCCCGCCGCAACGTCCTCTGCTTTCCTTGCTGCTTTTGTGTGTATTTCTTATAAAGGCGGGCCTGCTGTTTACCCCGTTGTCGATCTATGCCATGCCCTTTGCTTTCCTGCCATTGCTGGTGATCTCATTAAACCATGGAAGGCTCACGGCCACCGGCACCGCAGTAGTGGGAACCATTCTGGTCAGTCTGTTTGCCGGACCCCAGTATCCGGTTATGCTTTATTTTCTTTTCGGCGGTCTGACCGCCGCACTTGTGTCCGCCTATATCCAGAAGCGCTGGCACATTATCCTGCCGTCTCTGAGCGTGGGTCTGGTCAACTGCGTCAGCGTGCTGGCCTTCAGCCTGGACTGGCAAACCGCTTTTCCGACGGCTTCCGGTCTGCCGGACATCAGCGCACTTCTCACGCAAGGGGTTCTCAATGCCGCGTTGATAGACCGCCTCGCCTGGGCCTTTGCCGGCGGTCTTGTTGCCGGGCCTTTAGCGCTGTTGTTATTGCCATTGCTTGAAATCAGCTGGGATACGGCCTCAACATTTAAACTCAACCGATATACGGATCTGCAGCGCCCGTTGATGCAGAAACTGCTGAAAGAAGCCCCCGGCACCTATCAGCACTCCATGGCTGTCGCTTATCTGGCGCATTCGGTGGGCGAAGCGATAGGCGCCAATTCGCTGCTTTTAAGAATCGGCGCTTATTACCACGACATCGGAAAGATGGAAACACCTAAGAACTTTATCGAGAATCAATACAACAGCGAAAATCCGCATGATTCTTTAGATCCGTGGGAAAGCACGGAGCTGATCATCGACCATGTAAATCATGGAATAAAAATAGCTATGAGTTCCAGGCTGCCCAAAGCGCTGGTGGATTTGATTCTGCAACATCATGGAACCCAGCTCATCGAATATTTTTATGATATTGCCGCTAAAAACCAGCCCAGGGCCACTCTGAATGAAGCGGATTTCAGATATCCGGGCCCCAAACCCAGGAGCAATGAAGCCGCCATTCTCATGATCGTGGATGCCGCGGAGGCCGCCTCCCGTTCAATGCAGGATCCCACGCGCAGCAGGCTCCAAAAAATGGTCCAGTTAATCGTCGCCAAAAGGATTGCTGACGGACAATTCAGCGAGTGTGACCTGACCACCCGCCACATCTCCAAAATTGTCCGTGCCCTCGTGGATGCCCTGGAGGCTTCGCTGCATTCCCGAATCCGCTATCCATGGCAGGAGAAGGCAAAAGTAAAAAAGAGGACCGGCTGGACGGTTGGAACCGACGAAAAAGAATCCGAGGCCCACAGTTCATTCAAGATGTAGTCTGGCCACCACATTGTTTTTAGAGGAGTTGCTTGCCAAGCTTTCCAAAAATAGGAAATCATATTTTAAGGATAAAGCATTAAATAAGTGACTAAAGTGAACTAAAGTTGGAAGTGCCTAAAGTTAAGGTGTCGCTACGCTCCATCTTTATTTATATTTAAATGACAGAATTCCTTAACTTTAGGCACCTTAGCTCACTTTAGGCATTTTAGGCACTTTTTTTCAAAGGAGTGTGGATGGCATATAGTCTACTGGAAGGCAACGAAGCAATCGCCCGCGGCGCCATTGCCGCCGGTTGTCGTTTTTTTGCAGGTTATCCGATTACTCCGGCAACCACCATTTATCACACCATGCTTGATCTGCTTCCCTCTGCCGGCGGCATTTGTCTGCAGGGCGAAGATGAAATCGCGTCTATCGGGTTTTGCCTGGGGGCATCCATGGCCGGGATGAAGGTAATGACAGCCACCTCGGGACCGGGAATCAGCCTGTACAGTGAAAACATATCCTTTGCGGTGGGCAGTGAGATTCCGATTGTGATTGTTGATGTCCAGCGATTGGGGCCTTCTACCGGATCAGCCACCCGGGGAGCCGATGGAGATATTAACTTTTTACGCTGGGGCAGCAGCGGGGGCCTGCCGGTCATCGTTTTAGCACCGGTAGATGTGCGCGACTGCTTTATCCTGACCATTGAGGCCTTTAATCTGGCTGAAAGATTTCGCTGCCCGGTTTTTATTGCTTCCAATAAGGAAATTGGAATGACCCGGGAAAGCATTGATCTGAATGGGCTGGACATTCCTGAAATTATTACGCGAGCACCGGCACCGTCCAAACAGCCGTTTCTTCCCTTTCAGGCCGACTCGGCGCAAGCGGTCCCAGGCTTTCTTCCGGTCGGCAATAGCATATTGGTGCGACAGACCTCCTCGACCCATGGTCCGGATGGATATATCACCACCGATACTGATGAAATTGGCCGCAGCCAGGCGCGCTTAAGCGCCAAGCTCTTATCGGCGGTTGACCAATTTGCATTCCATGAAACGCTTAACGCGGACGAATCCGATACCCTGGTAATCAGTTATGGTGTTAGCGCCCGTGCAGCAAAAGCGGTTTTCAATGAACAAAAGCAGCAAGGCAAACCCGTTTCTTTATTCGTTCTGAAAACATTATGGCCCGTGCCCGAGCACCTCATCCGGCAGGTCGCCCGGCCCGTCAAGCGGGTTGTCGTCGTCGAGATGAATATGGGGCAGTATGTCCGGGAAATAGAACGGATCCTGCCGGAAAAACGAATCGATTTTCTGGGGCAGATGGACGGCCGGCTCATCACACCTGCGCAAATCAAGGAGGTCATTGCCCGTGAATAGTTTTTTAAATACTCAAAGACCGCCTGTTTTTTGTCCGGGATGCACCCATGAACGCATCACCCGCAGCCTGGATCACGCATTTCAGGATATGGGCCTGTCCGGGCACCAAATTGTGATCGTCAGTGATATCGGCTGTTCCGGTCTGTTTGACACGTTTTTCCATACCCACGCATTCCACGGCCTCCACGGCCGGGCCCTCACTTACGCGGCCGGCCTAAAAATGGCGCGGCCGGAATTGAAGGTGGTGGTCACCATGGGCGACGGGGGGCAAGGCATCGGAGGCGCCCATTTGCTGGCGGCGTGCCGCCGCAATCTGGATCTCACGCTGCTGATTTTAAACAACTTTAATTTCGGCATGACGGGTGGCCAGTTTTCAGCCACCACCCCGCCGGATGCGCAGTTAGGCTCCGGTTTTTTGAACCGGCTGGAACGCCCCCTGGATATTTGTGAAGTCGCTCGAAGCGCCGGTGCCCCATATGTCCGGCGCTGCTCAGGTTTTCTTAAAAATCTTGCCGAAGAAATTCAATGCGCCATTGAATATGAAGGGTTTTCCGTAATGGACATCTGGGGAATCTGCCCGGGCCGCTACACGAAAAAAAACCGCCTTAACACGAAGATGATAAATGACGCCCTGGCCAAGTTGACTCCCCTGGAAGGCATTGTGGCTGAAAATATTCGCCCCGAATACGGCCGGCAGTATCGTAAAATGGCCGCCGCTCAGAAAAAAGCCGGTCGGCCGGCTGTCATCGAGGCCCAGTATAAAGCACCCCGGGCCGGCCGCCAGGAAGTCATTCTGCTCGGCAGTGCCGGCCAGCGCGTCATAACCGCCGGTGAAATTCTGTGTATTGCAGGGCTAACCGCCGGCCTGAAAACCACCCAGAAAAATGAATATAACATTACGGTGCTCAGAGGTCCTTCCATCAGTGAATTAATTTTATCCCCTGAAGAAATCGATTACACCGGAATTGACATGCCGTCGGTGGTGGTCGCCCTGGACCAGGAAGGGGTCGATCGGCGTCGCGGCCGCTTCAAACACTTCGCAGAGGATACACTCGTTATTCAAATCAGCGGTGTGACAGTCCCCACCAGCAAAGCCCGCATTCATCTTATCGATCTCAAAGCTCAGGGCATTAAACGCACGGACCGCGCGCTGGCGTCACTGGCTGTGTTGGCCAAGCTGAAAAAGGTGATTCGACCTGAAATGCTGGAAGCGGCTTTAAAGGTAAGATTTAAAGGCGCCGCCTTGAAATCATCATTAGAGCTGATAGATCGGGTCGAAATCGGCCAATGGGTCTAGGTAATTTCCCGCAAAAATGTTACAAAAAGCCTAATCAATATGGTGTCGGTCTTCAGAGTCAATAAATAAGTAATGAGTGCTGAGGACTGAGCAATAAAAGCCCTCTTGGCGCCTGACCATTTCATATAACTGGTCGTTTTCCGGCATGGGCTGGCAACGGCTATTTACGCCCTTTCTTATTTGGATGTACCTCAGACCTCAGCACTCAGTCCTCAGTCCTATGTTTTCAGGCCTGACACCTCGTTTTGCGAATTACATAAGGGGCGCAAGGTTAAGATTGGCCGGGGGGTCTGGAAATCTTGAACTTTCTTTTTAGCCCGGGCCGATTGTAAATTTTGCGGTGTTCTGAATTTATGTAGCCTTTGCGGAATGACGCATTGAACTTATAGGCCATGATTGTGGTGACAAAATTTTTGGTGGTCAGAAGCGTGTTTATCGTTCTTTTCAGCGTCTGCCAAAACCCGTAATAGATTTCCCGCAGATAGGTAAAACCTTCATAAACATCATCGATAGACATATTTGTCGGTTTATAAACCATCTTGGTAAATCGAAATTCTTCCCAGTCCTCTGGAAAATCCTGAGTTAAAATTCGTCCTTCATTTAAAAGCTGGTGCCATAGCTGGGTGCCCGGCAGCGGGGTCGGCTTGGTAATTTGCAATATGTCTATGTGAGAGGTCTTAATAAATTCCAAGGTTGTATCAAATATTGAAATATCCTCATCATCGCCGCCAACCACGAATGCGCCGATCACGGCAATGCCGGCTTTGCGAATCCCTGAAATCAACTCATGGTATTTATCTTGCTGGAGTCGTTTCAAATTAACACTTTTTTGATATAGTTTTAAAGTCTCCGGTTTCACCGACTCCAGCCCGATGAATAAAATTTTCACCCCTCCTCTGGCAGCCGTCTGGATGAGCTCGCGGTCTTCGCCGAACTGGATGGATGCCTGTACGAAAAAATTTTTTCTTATTCCTTTTTCGATGATTCGCGCAAAAAAGATGCGTGCCCAATCTCGATCTTCCTGGCTAAATCCAATGATATTATCATCGGCAATCATCACATTTTTCTGGGGTATTTGTCTTAATTCTTCGATGACGGCGTCGTGGGGGCGTCGTCTAAAACGCCTTCCGTTAAAGGCGGTTACAGAACAAAATGAGCAGTTCATCGGGCATCCACGCGATGTCTGGATACCGCCCCAACCATAGTATTCGTTTTTGAGTATATCGCGTCGCGGAAATGGCAGATTCTCCAAATTTATCCAGGAACCCCGGTACTCCCTTTGCAGGCTGCCCGCCTCAAAGTCTTCAAGGACCCGCGGCCAGGCCCCTTCGGCTTCTCCAATGACAACCGCATCGCAATAATTTAGCGCCTCCTGCGGCATCATCGATACATGGATACCGCCCATCACAGTTGGGATTCTGTGTTTCCGGTAAATTTGAGCGATCTCATAACCTCGGTTCACAGAGGAGGTGAAAGCGGTTATCCCGACAATATCCGCTTTTTGAAATTCGAATCGCTTAATATTTTCGTCAATGACCTCGATCTTGTAATGATCGGGGGTTAGCGCTGCCACATAGGGCAGATTAAGTAATGGATAGGCCGTCGTTCGATAGTCGCCAATCCCTTTGTGCGTATTCGATGGGTTTATAAGTAGCAATCGAGGCATGGTATATCGATTTCAAATGAGGCTGAACATGGGAGAGTGTCATATGAACTGAAAAAACAAAGGCTTAAATATCAGGGATATCGTTTATTGTCAACGTCGATTATTTATGGGGATGCACTGTTTTCCGCCTAATTGAGCCTCTTTAAAATTCGAACCGCTCCATTTAGGTTTTGGTAAATTTGAGCATTGCTTACCTTATTGGCCGGGGGGGGCTTATTTCATCACCCGCACGACATCAAACTCTCCGTCTTCAAAAATAAACCGTTTGGACGCAGGCGGCTGGCAGCGATCAAAGGCGGCGACAACCGTCTCGTCAAGCCATCGCAAAAAGCGCGAAGTCGCCCGGCGTGATAATACACACTTTACCCAGGTAAACGCGCCACCAAAGCGGGTGATGCGCTGCCGCTTTTCAAAAGCCGGCAACCCGGCTTTCTGAGCCGCCCGCCAGTAATAGGCATAGGTTGTAATAATCAGAAGCATTGCCGCCCCCCGGGCCAGAGATATGCGCGGCGCTTTTAAAGCTTCAATAAAGATCCGAAACTCAGGGGCCTGGCGCAGGGCCCTCAGGACCAGTTGGGAGCGCACTTCACGAATAACCTGTTCCCGGCGGACACCTTCCAGGCCCGGCAGATCCGGATGGTAAAATATCCCTCTGTGGTAGTCTTTTTCCAGATCCCGCGTAATATTGGCCAGTTGGATCACCTCACCGATCACCGCGCAGGAGCGCAGCCGCGCATCGCTGATTTCCGGTGAAAGTCCTTGATCCAGCCGCTGGACTTCTTCCGCAAAAAGAATAGGGGTACCGAGCACATGCCAGCAGTAACGCGAAAGCTGTCCCGGAGTCTGCAGAACCCCACCCTGTTCGGCAAAAATACGGCTGGACCAGATCATGCCTTCACCCATACGCTTTACCAGCCGGCGAATGGCTGCCTGCTGAGGAGATGGTAATCGATCAAAATTTCGATCGATAAACGCAGCGCGATTCACCAGCAGCAGATGCGTGCTTTCGCGCACATCGTTGCTAAGTCCGGGATCAAGGGCCGGTGCCGTTTTTAAGGCTTTACCGTCGCCAAACCTTTCGATAAAGCATTGTAACGCCCGTTGCTGTTCTTCAACCGTTGGCAGAAGATCTTCATAGGTGTCCAGCATCCGACAATAAAGATAGGCAACTGCCAGCGCCCGCCGCATACGCGGTGGAAGAAAAACGATCACAAGAGAAAATGTGCGCGCGGCATGTGGTAAAATCTGCCATAAAAATTGTTCGGGATCCTTGATCTCCCGAAGTTTGGACAGGGGCGGCCGTCTGCGGTTTGTGAATATGTTAATGATAATGGGTCCCAGCAATACAACCTCTTCTGTCGGGCCAATCAGCTCAAACCGAATTTTTGGCGATAAAAACCAAAGGCCCGAACGTGCGCATCAGTCGGGCCTTTGGTCTTGTTTCGTCTATACAGGAACTGAATGCAATGAAGTGGTTTCAAAACCCCATCTGAGGCCCAATGGCTGCGTTGCAGACCTCCGATAAATGCTCACATACCCACGTATGCTGCGCTTTCTCGATCAGCCTGCGCCTTGCCCTTGAACCTGATCTGAGGTCTTGAGACCACTTCATATTACTCTAATACGATCAGCACCTGATTGGTGGACACTTTATCTTCCACTTTGACTTTGATTTCTTTTACCTTGCCGGCCTCAGGAGTCGGAATAGCATTCTCCATTTTCATGGCTTCAAGAATTACCACCTCTTGATATTCTAAGACTTCCTCACCTTCCTTCACAAGGATATCGATGATCGTTCCGGGCATCGGAGCCACTATCTCTGTACTCATTCCTTTCCCCTCCCTTTGTTATATCTGAATATTCTTTCTGACAGGAATCCGCAAGCACGTAAGTGCCCAGTTATTTTATTGTGTCTTGATACTTAATGGCAGCTCGAATGTCAAGTTTTAAGAACACCACAAAAAGGGATCGGTTTCAGCGTTCAGGTGTCAGGGTTTAAAAAGGGCAGATCGGCTGGGAAGCTGGAAGGCTTGAAAGCGGGCGGGCTTCCAGGCTTTCTGGCCTCCTGGCCTCACAGCCTCAAGCTATGAGCCATGAGCTATCAGCGACGAGCTATTTTGCCTGACACCTGAAACCCGACACCTGACACCTTTATCTTGGAAAAAGGATCTTGACAATATTATAAAGGCTGTTAGAAAAGGGTGGTTTAGACGTTCATACCTCAAAACAATCAAGGAGAAACTCATTATGGCAATTAAGAAAGTACTCGTTATCGGAGCCGGCATCATGGGTGGCGGCATTGCGCAACTCTGTGCCCAGAATGGACTTGATGCGGTGCTTACCGACATCAGCCAGGATTTAGTTGATAAGGCGAAAGCGCGCATCGAGAGCGGTCTTGCCAGGAGGGTCGCCAGCGACAAAATCACCGAAGCAGAAAAGGATGCTGTCCTCTCTCATATCTTTACGGCAACGGACCTCTCTCCGGCAGCCGAGGCCGACATTGTTATCGAATGCGTTATCGAGGATCTGGAAATCAAGAAAAAAATCTTCTCGGAGCTGGACAAACTCGCCCGGCCAGAGGTTATCCTGGCAACCAACACGACCTCGCTTTCGATTTCTGCTATGGCCGCCGCCACAAGCCGACCGGACAAGGTCGTCCAGATGCACTTTTTTAATCCGGCAGTGATCATGAAGCTGGTAGAGATCATGCCCGGCGAAGAAACCTCCCAGGAAACCCTGGATGCAGCCGAAGCCTTTGCCAAACAGCTCGGCAAAGATCCGGTTGTGTGCAAAAATGAAGCCCCGGCAGGTATTGTCAGCCGAATTCTGGGTCAGATGCTAAACGAGGCCTCGTGGCTGGTGGCTTCCGGCGTGGCCGAAGCAGCCGATGTGGATAAGGCCATGAAGCTGGGTGCCAACCATCCCATGGGACCGTTGCAGTTAATTGATATGATCGGGCTGGACACCCATCGCGCCAAAATGGAAACACTTTACACGATGCTGGATGATCCGCGTTACAAACACCCGAAACTGCTGGATGAAATGATCGCAGCAGGCCATCTGGGCAAAAAATCCGGTAAAGGATTCTACGAATATGGTGATAAGTGATGGATAAGAACACTCTATATGAAATCGACGGCGCCATTGCAAAACTGACGATTAACCGGCCAGATAAACGCAATGCGATCGACAACGCAACGGTCGAGGAAATTGATCAGGTTCTCGCACAGGTGGAAAAGGACTCTGAGATCCGTGTGCTCATCCTGACGGGCGCCGGTGATAAGGCTTTTGTCGCCGGCGCAGACATCCATGAACTGAACAAACGCGACACCCTGCTGGGTCGCTCGGAAACAAGACGGCGCCAGGAGGTTTACACGCGGATTGAACAGCTGGAGATTCCCTCCATCGCTGCCATCAACGGCTGGGCTCTGGGTACCGGTCTTGAACTCGCCATGGCATGCACGATACGCGTGGCGTCGACAACAGCCAGACTGGGCCAACCTGAAGTTAAACTGGGCATCACACCGGGGGCCGGCGGTACCCAGCGATTACCGAAGCTTGTCGGCATGGGGCGGGCAATGGAAATGATTCTCACCGGTGATCCGGTAAGTGCTGAGCAGGCCCTCGCAATGGGCCTGGTCAACAGGATCGTCGAACCCGAGCAGCTGCTGGACGAAGCCGAGAATCTGGCGAAGACACTGGCCGCTCGCCCAAGGCTTGCCCTTCAGTACGCCAAAGAAGCTGTTTTGCGTTCCGGCGAAGGCTCCCTGGCCGAGGGCCTGGCGCACGAGTCCTACCTGCACGCTCTTTCCTGCGGCACCCAGGACAAAAAAGAAGGTGTGGCTTCCTTTTTAGAAAAGCGAGACCCCAAATTCACGGGACAATAAAGCGCATATCCGCGGCATGCAGCCCGGATTGTTTCTGAATTGATTTTCTGCCGTTAACGGGTAAATTCAGATGGAGCGTTGACGTATGAAGCCTTATTTTAAAAAAATGAAGGAATTTGGACGGGAACTCAAAGAAGGCCAGATTAAAAGCACAGCGGCCAGCGTCGAACAGATTCGCAAGGTCGAAGCCCAGGTGACCGAAGCTGTTGAAAAGGTCAAAAATGCCGGTTTGCCGACCGAAAAGATTAACGCCCGCGGGCAATTAACCGTGTGGCAGCGGTTGAAGTACCTCATCGACCCCGATACCTGGTGTCCATTGCACACCCTGTTCAATCCGATGAATAATGCCGAAGGCACCACCAATGTCATAGACGGCCTTGGAAAGATTTCCGGCAAATGGGCCGTGATTATCGGTTTCGACAACAAAATCTTTGCCGGTGCCTGGCTGCCGGGGCAATCTGAAAATATTTTAAGCGCAACCGATCTTTCAAAACGGTTGAACCTGCCTCTGGTCTGGCTGGTGAATTGCAGCGGCGTTAAGCTGACCGAGCAGGAAAAGTTTTACGCTGGCCGGCGCGGTGGCGGAACCACATTTTTCAGACATGCCGAACTGGAGCAGCAGGGCATACCGATACTGGCCGGAATCTACGGTACCAACCCGGCGGGCGGCGGATACCAGGGCATCAGCCCCACCATTCTGTTTGCTCACAAAGACGCGAATATCGCGGTCGGCGGCGGCGGAATATTAAGCGGTATGTCTCCCAAAGGTTACTTTGACCTGGAGGGCGCCGAACAGTTGATTGCGGCCGCAAAGCAATTCAAGGTCGAACCGCCCGGATCGACTAAAATACATTACGACGAGACCGGATTTTTCAGGTATGTTTTTGAAACCGAAGAAGCGGTTTTGGATGGAATCAAAGATTATATGAAGGACATGCCGGCATACAAGCCGAAATTTTTCCGGGTAGCCGAGCCCAAAGCGCCCCGCTTTCCCCAGGAAGATCTCTATCACTTAATCCCTTTTAACCAGAAAGCCATGTATAATTTTGAAGAGATTCTGGCGCGCCTGGTCGACGGCAGCGAGCATATGGAATACCGACCGGATTACGGGCCCGAGGTATACACCGGACTGGTCAAAATCGACGGGTTCCTCCTGGGGGTCATCGCCAACCGGCAGGGATTTTTTGGCGAGGATTACCCTGAATATGCCGACTACCCGGGAATCGGCGGCAAACTCTATCGCCAGGGATTAATTAAGATGAACACGTTTGTCACCCATTGCGGGCGAGACCGGGTACCGATCATCTGGTTCCAGGATACCAGCGGCATCGATGTGGGCGACATCGCCGAAAAAGCCGAGCTGTTGGGGTTGGGCCAGGCGCTGATTTATTCGATTCAGCAAACCGATGTGCCCATGATGCTGGTCCTGCTGAGAAAAGGAACCGCGGCCGCGCACTATATCATGGGCGGCCCCACCGCCAACCGGCATAATGCATTCACCCTGGGCTTACCGACCACCGAGATATACGTAATGCACGGTGAGACCGCGGCGGCGGCCAGTTTCTCGCGCCGCTTGGTCAAAGAAAAAGATGCCGGCCGGCCGCTGGAGCCGGTAATTGAAGAAATGAACAAACTGGTTCATGAATATTATGACAACTCACGGCCGACCTATTGTGCCCAGCACGGTCTGGTGGACGAGGTCGCCAAAATGACCGATATTCGCCGGTACCTGACCGCCTTTGCCGGTGCGGCCTACCAAAATCCCAAATCCATCTGCCCTCAGCATCAGATGATGTTGCCCAGGATCATCAAAGGCTAAGAACGCATCTCAAAGATGCGTTCTATTTAATTTAACCGCAGACTTTCGCAGATATTTTATCCGATATGGTTGAAGTCTTGGATATCTGCAGCTAAAATAGTAGTATCGTGAATTATTTTTATTATCGCGAAGCGATTGCTGTTTTTGGCCGAGCAGGTCGCTCGGCCAAAATGTCTGCGGTGTCTGCGCATGTCTGCGGTTAATTATAGAATATGAAATCAGACTTAATTCGATCATCACATATTATCGCTATCCTGTTAACAGCCCTTGCCATAATTTTAGCAGCATCCCAGCATACTTTTGGAACCACCGAAAAGGAACCGGACAACGTTTCCCAGGTGGCAACCCTGTCATCCGCGGATGTTGCCAATGGCCAGGTCACCGTGCTTGAAATTGACCTGCGCAAACTGGGCCCCGCCGCAACGGATCCCACAGCCCGCTTTCGCCAAAATACCATTGCCCTTTTCCAGCACCCGCTTAAGCCCTCCGGCATCTACTGCGGATTGATCGGAATTCCTTTAAGTGCCGCACCGGAAAATGCGGTTGTTCAGCTGGAATGGACCGACTCTCGGGGTCACCGGGCCGCAGACATTCCCTTGCGTATCCTGGAGGGAAAATACAAAAAAGAGGCCTTAAAAGTCGACTCCCGGCATGTAACGCCGAGCAAAAAGAATCTGCAGCGTATTCGGCGCGAAAAAAAAGAGATCCAACGCATCTACGCAAGCAGCAGCGAAACCCGACGCTGGTTCGGCAGTTTTAAAAGACCGCTTGCAAGCGACACCACCAGTTCCTATGGCACCCGCCGGTTATTTAACGGTCAGCATCGAAGCTATCACAGAGGCACTGATTTTCGCGCAAATATCGGCACCCCTGTCTATGCATCCAATTCCGGAATTGTCAGATTGGCCAGAAACCTTTTTTACTCCGGCAATATCGTGATCATTGACCACGGCATGGGCGTCTTCACCAATTATGCACACTTGAGCAAAGTTCAGGTCGTTGCCGGTCAGCTCATTGAAAGTGGTCATCAAATCGGGCTGAGCGGCGCCAGCGGACGTGTCAGTGGACCCCATCTTCACTGGGGCGTGAAAGTAAGCGGGGTTTATGTAGATCCGTTGCAGTTTCTCGCCGTTATTGCCGCCCTGCTAGGACAGGAAGGCTAAAACCCCCCTTAAGGGAAAATATTGCCCACCCCACACAGATATCGTCCTGTTTAAATACTTATATATCATTGAAAATATTAACATATCATATTAAATCGATTTGGAACGGATATTGCTTTTCAGTTCAGGATCAGACTCAAGTTTAAGGGTAAAGAAGCACTGTTATGGCACTCACGAATCTGTATTTCATCCAGAATTATATCGGCAGCCAAACCAACGGTCGCTTGAACAGCGACCGAAGAAACTTGTCCGATTGGATCCCATCAAAAGAAGACAGTAGATTTAAAAACATCCTTTCGTCTTTAGGGACCCGCCCCTCCAAAAATGTGTTTAAAATCAAAGGCTTAACTATTGCCGACTATCGGGCCCAGCCGGTCATTTCGAAATCACGCTCCAAACTTTATCCCGGATTAGCATCGATGCAATTGGAAAACACGGGCCCGAATCGATTTGCCGAACCGGAGCCACCGGCGGTGATGAAAAAAGACAAACTCGAAACCCGGTCTCGTTCGCGTCAAAAAATTCAAGCCGGCGGCTCTATTGAGCGACCGCAGAGCAAAGGCAATCAACAAAGGGTCGAGGCAATGACCACTCGCCCAGCGGGTGGTTCGGATTTTACCGCCAGCGGCGCCAGCGGCGGGATCTGGAAAACCCCATTAACAGAGCTCCGGATTATCGATCAAAATGTTCAAAAGGCCGCCACAAAATACGATTTGTCCCCGGATTTAATCAGAGCTGTAATTCGGGCCGAATCAAACTTTAAGGTAAGAGCCGTATCTTCGGCCGGTGCGCAGGGATTGATGCAGCTGATGCCGGCCACCGCCAGAGAGCTCGGTGTTCAAAATCCCTTCGATATCG
>Ga0209536_100000484_pt1 | contig 64717 bp, 42 predicted proteins | sample DeeMarSeWOR28_12_FD_187461 | JGI IMG/M metagenome (GOLD analysis project Ga0209536, IMG submission 187461) | Marine sediment microbial communities from White Oak River estuary, North Carolina - WOR-2-8_12 (SPAdes) (version 2) | ecosystem: Environmental > Aquatic > Marine > Intertidal zone >...
TTCACCGCTTCCGGTACTTCATACGGCCGGATCATCGTTTTGGGCGATAATTCAGACAATAATACCGTCTCAAATTGTGTTTTCAGCGGTGCGGCTGTTAACACCACTTCGGATGCATTTTCCGCTGTTTATTGTGCGCCGACCACCAATACTTCCGATGCAGTTACGATCAGCGATAATGTGTTTAATGATGTCAGTGTCGGTGTTTATTTTAACGGCGTTAACTATTTAACCCTGGCCTCCGGCATCCAGGTGACCAACAACACCTTCACCCATGTCCGCCGCGGGATCGTGCTCAACTATCATCTCGCCCCGGTGATCTCAGGCAACGTGATCCAGTCCGACGGCGACCGCGGCATCGAGGTGCAGTACGGCAACAGCGCCATGCAGATCACCAAAAACCGCATCGATCTGGCCAACACCTACGGCATCTACCTGCTCTACTGCACCGGCGGAACGCCCCCCGCCGGAACCCCCGGACTGACCGCCAACAACTTCGTCACCGTCCGGGCCGAGAACGGACGCGGCATCTACAACCTGTACGGCAACTATAAGAATTTCTACCACAACAGCGTCAACATGACCGCCGGGGTCAACAGCCATGCCTTTGAGGATAACGGCAGTTCCGGCAATATCAACGTGGTCAACAACATCTTCGCCGCTCCCGCCGGCGGGTATGCCTATTATGTCAACACCCCCGCCGCCATCGCCAACAGCAACTACAACGACCATTATACAACCGGAGCCAGACTGGCTTACTGGAATGGTGACCGCGCCGATCTTGCCGCATTTCAGAGTGCCAGCCAAAAGGAGATAAATTCATTTGCCACAAATCCGGGTTACCGGTCGGCAACAGACCTGCATGCCACTTCTGCCCTGATCGACAGTGCAGGAACTCCGCTGGCTGAAGTTACCGATGACATCGACGGAAATCCCAGAGATGCGGCTTACCCAAGTATCGGTGCAAATGAAATCAGATTCGGTGTTTCGGGTCTGGACAATGATAATAAGCCAGACCATGATCTGACAAAGATACCGGTTGTATATGCGCTGTATCAAAACTATCCGAATCCGTTTAATCCGGAGACTAATATTCAGTTTGATCTGCCCAAGTCTTCGCATGTAAGCCTGAAGATCTTCAACACACTGGGCGAGCAGGTCAAAGTCCTGGTCGAATCAAATATGCCGGCCGGCAGGCATCGGATCCACTGGAACGCGGCAGGATTTTCATCGGGGACTTACTTTTATGTGATTCAGGCGGATGCGTATACCAACGTAAAGCGGATGTTATATATTATATAACAATTTCAGGTGAGACCAAATTTCATAACCGACAGGATTACAGGATGAACAGGATAAATATAAAAAAGAATATAGCTGAAAAGGTGTTCGAAAATGAAAATCTTTTAAGCAGCGCAGGTTTTTCTTCATTTTTATCCTGGAAATCCTTTGATCCTGACCGCCTGATAGCAGCAGGATATAATCGGTCGGAGGACTAGTATCCCGGCTTTCAATATCAGCTGATATGTGCTAAAGAGAATTAACATTGCGGTCGGAACATAGGAGACATTTTTGTTTGATGCGCAATAGGGTACATAAGTGCAAATTAAAGAACAAAATCCGAAAGGAGTTAAAATGAAATCATATCTAAGATTCACCCTTGCAATTTTTTTTACCGGAATGTTTGCGCTGAGTGCAGACGCCCAGAATCCGATCCCAAATCCCGGATTTGAAAACTGGACTGCTGGTTATCCGGATCACTGGGTGACAGCAGATGTTCCAAATGTTTATACCACAATTACCCGGTCAAACATCCGTCATTCCGGAAATTATGCTGTCAAAGGGGAGGTCACCAATTATGCCCAGGTTAATGTTCCCCCGCTGTTGACAGCAGGAAGTAGTCTTATTGAAATAAGCCAGAATTACACCCGGTTGACGGGTTATTACCAGATGGACAATAAAGGTGAAGACGCGATGTACGTCGAAGTTTTTCTATATGACACGCAGCCGAATCTGGTTGCGGGCGGAATCGCTGAGCTTGCCTCCACCAGCGGGGGGTATCAAATGTTCACCGTTGATCTCGAATATGTTTTCGGCAATCAAAATAACGCCGCTTCTGCATACATCCTTTTCACCATCGGAATTTCATCCACGGCTTCAGGCGAGGATATAACGCTCGGCAGCAGTTTTATGGTGGATGATTTAGCCTTCGATATGGCATCATCGGTCGAAGATCAGGCTGGCAACGCTGCTCCGGATATATTTTTCCTGGGCCAGAATTATCCAAATCCGTTCAATCCGTCGACCACGATCACTTTTTCCATACCCGTGGCCGAAAAAGTCTCGCTTAGTGTATACAATAATCTTGGACAAGTGGTCAAAATGCTGCTTGATGAAACTATGTCTGCCGGCCTTCATCAGGTCAGTTTTGATGCCTCCGGATTACCCAGCGGCACATATTTTTACAAACTGGAAGCCGCCACACAGAGCAGTGTAAAGCGTATGATGGTGATTAAATAGAGGGTATATGGCGGTAAAGCGACAGAGTAACCAAGCGACAAAGTTATTCCTTTTGTAGCTCTGCCGCTAAGTTGCTTTGTCGCTTTTCCAACGCAAAGATATGCTCGTTAAACAGCGCAGTTATCTGACATCATATCTCAAAAACGCCGTCCAGGCGATGCTGAATACCAACAAGCAGGAAGCGATAATCAGCATAAAATCCAAAACAGACCGGGGCAGGATTTCGGCCAGATTTGTTTCGGGTTGATCAAACAGGGGCATTTCAGTTATATCGATTGTTTTTTTTAAATCGGAAGTCTGGAACGAAAAGCCGTTTTCCGTATCAAAAGTTATGCGGATACCCCCAGGGTCATTTCCTTCGCCTCTCTTGTTTTTAATAAAATTATTCAGCAGATCCTTATAGTTCTCCATCGCCATTTCGTATCGTTTTTTCAATTCCATCCCGGTTCCAGCCAGTTGCATCGATGCCAGACGGAACGCCGAAGACGGGGATAACCTGGATATTCCAAAAGCCAGGTGTTGCTGATATTCACGCTGGTTGAGAATCTCCTCTTTCATTTTGCGGGCATATGCCGATATTTCTGCCTGTATGCTTCGCCGGTTTGCCTCATCCTCCTCCATCCATCCCCACATGTGATCGTCTTCATAGGCTTTACGCTCTTCTTTGCTCATACCACTCATTGCGGCATTTCTGCTTCTCCAGGCTTCCAACATAATTTTTTCATGCTCCTTCCAGCGCTCGACGGTATAACCTTCTATCCTCGCATCGACCTCAGCTATACCCGGCACCCGGACAAAATTTGCCGCTGTAAGGACACCTGCGCGTGGGATGATAAGCACAAGAAACACCCAGACTACCATCAGCGCCAAAAAAGCTACCGATGAAGTCCGGGTTAATGATGAAACGGTGACTCCGCAGATAATAAAAAAGGTATAGTATACGATGGACAGACCAAATAGAATACAAATCCTGACCCAATGATCCGGCGTGAGCGGGATATTATATGAAAGTAAAAGCAGAATACTCAGCAAGAGCGGCATTAGCAGGGGGATCGATAAACCCAGCCAGGAACCGGCCAGTTTCGCCAGTAAAAAACGGGTCCTCGGGACGGAATTGGCAAATATCAGTTTTAAGGTTCCGGATTCACGTTCTCCGGTTACGGCATCAAAGGTAAACATAATAGCAAGCAGAGAGAGAACGATCTGCACAATAAAGCTGAAATCCAGATAGCGGAAAGTGGCGAAGATCGGATCATCGGAGTATGTTGAGTTGCGCAGTTTAACCTGTTCCCAATCGTTTATACTGGAAAGTCTGCCAATATCATTGCTGATACCGCTGACAAATATCTGCATCGGATCAGGTGCACGGAAGACCCGTGTACCAGCCCCCATCCAACTGTTTCTTTCCTGCAGATCCTGCGCGGCCAGTTGTGTGCCGGTATTGTAATTCGATACAGCGGCCTTATATTCCTGTATGCCGATAAAAACACTTAACAGGATCAGGAAAGCGCAGGTTGCAAAAACCGCCACAAACTTTGGACTGGTGAAATAGCTGCGCATTTCTTTAATGATGAGTGTTCTGATCATCAGAATTATACTCCATATTTATTGATCGATGCAGGTGGTCCATCATCCGGTTGTCATTATATTGGAATTTTGTGAAATTTCCGCCAAAAAGCGGTCAAAACAATCCCGGAGAAAAATCTTAAGCGCCTCTGCCTGCCGGCCCGCAAGGAATTCTCATAAAGAGAATTTCGATGCAACGGTTTTACAAGTCCGCGAATCAACAATTATTTACCTCAGGTCATACCTGAGAAACGCCGCCCAGGCGCTGCAGAAGAAAAGCAGAGCGAAGGCAATAAGTATGATCAGATCGAATCCAGCCTGCTCGAACGCTTCTAGACTCGATTTTCCGTTAAATTTAAATTCGGGTATCTCGTGCGGATCGATCGGAACCGGTTCCTTTCCGTTATCGCTCATCATGCGAAACACCATACCACTTCCGGGCAAAACACCATCAGTCTTGGAACTGATAAATTGGGCATAACTTTGCTGATATGATCGGGCGGTGGACAGAAAGTCCTGTTTTAATTCAATTGAAGTGCCTGCCAGATGCATCACCGCCAGCGAAAAATTTGCCACAGGTGCGATGCGCGCCAGTGAGAAGGCTAACGTTTCCTGTTGGTCCTGATGATTTCGGCGTTCCTCGTTTAGCCGCTGATTGAACAGATCCATTTTTTCATTACGCTGCCGGCTCAGTTCCTCCATATATTTATTGAATGCATCCATCATTTCCTGAGGATTTTCGGTTTCGGGTAGTTTGAACGCATTCATCTTTTGTATGTCTTCCGTCCACAGCTGTGAACGGTATCTGAATTTTTGTGAATCGAGTTCATCGATTGATGGTACATCCACGACCCGGCCCGCAAGCAATACCGCCGCCCTTGGCATAATCAGAGTGGTAAAAATCCAGATAACCAGGGTCAGAAGAAAAGAATTTGCCGGTCGTTCAGTAACGGTGGATAAAAAAACAGCCAGCAAATGCATTACGCCGAAATATACCATTCCTGATAAGATGATCAGACCAAGTCTGAACCATGCCTCCGGATCCATGGGTATTTTCATGATCACCAGGAGGAGGCACCCGATACAAACAGGAATGAGTAACGGAACCATCACAGCCAGCAGGGCACCGGCCATTTTGGCTAATATATAAGTGTGACGGGGCAATGCATTGGAAAATACCAGCCGCAGTGTACCTGACTCTTTCTCACCGTTGACCATGTTGTAACCAAACATAATGGCAAACAGAGCGAGAACAACCGAGAAGATAAACTCGAGATCTAGAAAATGAAAGACACCGAAAATCGGATCATCGCTTAAGCGGCTGTCATTTGTTTTAAGCTCCCCTGCGGCAAACATTTCAATATTTCGTCCGATGTCATTATCGATCCCGGTAACCAATGCAGCGAGCGGATCCGGAGGGAGAAAGATATGGTGTTTCACCATTATCCAGTCAGTGACACCTGACATCTGCCTGAAATTTTCACTTAAGGCAGTTTCATACCGGCCGCGGTTGCTCTCATACCAGCTGGCACCAGTATAAAACGATATGATCAGCAAAATCGAACTGATCAGGAAGGAAAAAATAAATTTTCTGGATCCGATTATATCTCTGATTTCTCTCAATAATATCACCCTGAACATACTTTTTCTCCGTTTCAAACTTTATATACCGGTACCGGTCCGCCTGCCATATACATCAGATATAATTTTTCCAGATCCTCTCCATGCAATTCTTCCCGCTTTTTCTGCATCACCATCTTGCCGGCAGACATGATCCCTATCTCATCAGCAACTTCCCGGGCGCGGAAAATGTCATGGGTCGACATCAGAATCGCCTTTCCTTCATCCCGGAGACCTGCCAGGAGATCAATAAACTCCCTCCCGGCCTGCGGGTCAAGACCGGATGTCGGCTCGTCCAGCAGTATGGCCGGTGCATCCTTTATAATCGCAATTGCGATACCACATTTCTGGCGCATACCTTTTGAAAGGTCCTTTATTTTTTTATTGTGCTCGGAAGCTGCCAATCCGACACGCATCAGTATCTCCCTGCAACCCTCATCATCAATTTCTGCCCGACCCGCCAGCCGTGCAAAAAAATCAAGATTCTGCAAAGCTGTGAAATTCGGATAGAGCATGACATTTTCCGAAACATAGGCCAGTTTTGTCTTTGCTTTCAATGGATCCAGATGAGTTACAATACCGTCCACTTCGGCCTGGCCGGAAGTGGGTTCAATAAAATTTAAAAACAGATTGATCGCAGTCGTTTTTCCGGCGCCGTTCGCACCAAGCATGGCAAATATCTGCGTTTCCTTTACCTGAAGATTCAGGTTATCGAGAGCCAGCACACCGTCTTCATATCGTTTTGAAAGATCCTTTGCCTCGAGCAATATCCGCTCCCCAGGGCCAGCTGTTCCGGTCATATTTTTCTCCTTTGCAGTATTACCACATCTAACCGTTTATTTGAAGCTTGATCCGTATCGGTCAACATTATCTTTTTTGTTACCATCTGCGGCTCCGTTATGCCCCAGACCCAAATCTCCCCGGGATTAATTCCGCACATCTTTATCGCTACGTTTTCCGATTCAACAGTTCAACCGTTGAACGATTCAACACCGGGTATGACACACCGTATCCCTACCGATGCGTCAACCGTATACCGTAGACAATAATCCCGCTGACCAGGCCGAGGATCAAAACGATCACAATCACCGTTCCGGTTGTATTGGACCCGGCACCGATCTCGGCCGTAAAAATTTTATCATCGCCGGCAACCGGTTGATTATCGGAAGTGGAGTTGGTTCTTATTCGCATTTCATATTTCCCGGGGGATATACCATCCGGGGGTAAAAAGTGCAATAACACAATCTGTTCTTCACTCACTTCCAGACCCGGAATTATCGATGGATCGATCCGTTTATCCCAGTTAAAAGGTACATCTGCCTCAATTTCCACATTGTCAAGACGTCTGGATCCTTCATTTTTTATCACAAGCTGCATTTCAAATAAACCGCCTGCGTCCACCTGCTGATATAGTTGCGGTGCACGAACCAGTAGTTTTCCGATACCCCGGGGGATAACTTCCAGTGCGGCAAAACCTATATTGAGCGATTCTATATCCTGCCGTGTCCAGTTTTCCGTACCATGGCTCTCAAGGATCTCCAGCCGGTCGTTCGGGACAACAAGGACATAGAAAGGCTGGGCCCGGTCAATCACCACCTCTCCGACGGACCGGTCCGGCATAAACACCCTTAATTCTGCCTTGCGGCTGTTCGAAGATTCCGTAAACTTAAACTGACCGAGCCGTGCCTTGCTGGCTGGATCGGTGAAATAGCGGTTAATCTGTTCCGGCAGATTGACAACTTCCAGTTTATACGTATTTGTTTGTCCGCTGAAAAGTTCAAGTGTCAGATCAAATGTGGCCGAACCACCAAGCTCGACCTCCTGCGAAAATTGTCCTGATTGGATCATGACTTTATTTTCCGCCGAATCCTTTTCCAGCAGGACCTTGGGACTTCGCGTCGAGCCGTTGCTGTAAACCAGATTCACTGTCACCATGTCGAGATCCTGCAACAGAATGAAATCAATTGTCTGTGGCCTTCCGGCGATCAGCTGTTCTATTTTGGCCTCATAGGGTTTACTGATGATTGCATTATCATCGTTCAGCAGTGACACATAGATATCATTGACCACATCAGGCTGCAGTGAACGAAATAATTCATCTTCGATTTTTAATAATTTTTGGAACTCGGCACTACCTGCGGCATTGGCCAGTGTCAACCGGACATGTTTCTGGTTTTTGCCGTCACGATATTTCACCGCCCGGGCAATCGTAACATATTGTTTTTCAAATATTACCGCCAACAGTGACTGCTGATAATTCACTTCGGCATCGGCATACATATTCTGAGCCTGCAGAAGTTCCCGCTCTGAGATCATCTTCTGGTCATATAATTCCTTTTGCCTGTCCAGTTCCGCCCGGGCAGATTCGTAGGCTGCCTTGGCCCTTTTCAGACCCAGCAGCCGGTATTGATCGTCACGCTGGTTGAAGGGGACCCCGATTTGTGCTTCAAGTATACCTGTGAATGTTATAAACACCAGGATCTGGATTAACCAGATATGTGGACGTAAATTCAATTTATTGCCTTTTCGTAATGCTTAAGGTTTGGTTTCTTCTATTTCAATCTTTACCGCACTGGAATCATCTTCAGACTTCGATTTTTTCATCTCTTCAATGATCCGATCGGCTTCCTCCCCGGTCCATTCATTCCCTTTTTCATCCACAACCTTTTTCGTCACCTCACCATCTTTTTCCTCAACAGTCATCTTCATCACGCGCTTTTTCGGGAATTGACCCGGATCAGCCTTTTTAAATGCAACAATGCGTAATCCGTCTTTCCCCCGGACACCCAGTTTAAATTCTTCACCAACCGCGTAATCCTTATACATTTTTTCCAGATCCTTGACCGATCCGACCCGCTTGCCATTCACCATCAGTACAGTGTCATTTTTACTGATCTGAATATCCCGGTACTGTTCAAGCCTGGTATCGGGAGGTAAAACGGCTTCCACAAGGATTACGTCATTGTGTTCGGTAATGATTGATTGAATCTCTTCGATATGCAATACCTTTCCCGGTTCAGCTTTAATCATAACCTGAGCTCGCATTGGTATACCTGTACCGAACAGCATTATGAAAACAACAGATATGACTTTAGTTTTCATTTTGATTCTCCATCTGTTTTAAATTGATCTCGGATAGTTTACTGATTTTCACCAATGAAGTTGTTAAGAGAAAGTTAAAGAATTGTAAAGAATGTAAAATCTGGGTAAGGACATCTTCAATACTTGTTGCCGGTTGGTGATTAGACTAAATTATCTCATGAATATCGAGAAAAAAAATCTGTTCATATGAGAGAAGTGATTTAATATTTAACAGGAAGACTGTACCGGCCAATTTCAATTCCCGGTCTATCAAATTATGAAGCCTGAGTTTTATGTAAAACTGACTCAGGATTATGAACCATAGCTTTTGCCGTGGCAATTTTTGATTTTTGATATTGGATTAAATCTGTAATTATGTTCCAGGGTAAACAAAAAAATCAGTTCAATGCATATGGCCTGAAAAAGCCGGGAGATCGGTTTATCCGGCTTATCCTGATCATCGTGATTACGCTACTGCCGATAATGGCTTATTTTCAGTACACCTGGCTGGGACAACTCAGTGAAGCAGAGACCGTCAGGACAAGATCAAATCTAAAAATCAGTGCAGACCGCTTCAGCGAAGATTTTGACGGCAAACTCACGATGATCTATGAAACGTTTCAGATCGAAGCTGGCTTGAACGGCGTCAAAAGTCTGCCCACCTACCTTTTTTCACGCTATCAGGAATTCAATAATTCCTCTAATACGGACAGTCTTATTGAAGAAATATACTTTCTGACCCTTACCGGCGGCAAAGAGACTATGTTATTCCGTCTGGATCTTTCAAACGGCTCCGGATTGAAAAGTGACTGGCCCCCATGGTTGACCTTTATACAAAAAGCACTCCTTTCCGGGGGGCATGATATAGTCATGCAATTGATGCAATTCACCCAAACCCCATGGCTGGAAGAAAAACAAATTATAATTACCAGCGATGCCCCTCCCCTGTTGTTTGACACCCCGAAGATGCAGGATTTTCATCTGGTCATGATCGTATTGAATTATGCATTCCTGCAAAAAAGACTGCTACCTGCACTTGTCGAAAAACATTTCGGTGGATTTGAGGATCTCGAATTTGACCTGGCAATTGTGCATAAAGGGGATCCTGAAAAGCTTTTTTATCAATCTGATCCATCGGGGGTACCGAAAGATTTTTCCAATGCGGATGTACGCACCGATCTTGGCAGGTGGCGGATGCGGGGAATTTTTATTGCCACTGCCGTGACCAACAAGGCGCAAATCAATGTTCAAGAATTCACTCAAAGCGTTGACAACGCTGAAATTTCCTTGAAAGTGATCAAACAGGATTCAATCGAGAAAAAAGAATTTTCCCGTTACTCGATCAGTAAGATTCCAAGGTGGGAATTACTCGTGCGCCATCATTCCGGTTCTCTGGAGGCGGCGATTGCAGCCACACACCTGCGAAATCTATTGATCAGCTACGGTATTCTTGCATTGCTGGGAATCAGTATATTTATGGTATATATTCTATCTGTGCGGGCAAAACGACTGGCCAATCAGCAAATGGAATTTGTCGCCGGCGTATCGCATGAATTGCGCACACCGTTGTCTATCATCCGTTCAGCCGGAGAGAATCTTGCCGACGGGGTGGGACACTCCCGCCAATACGGCCGTTTGATACGCGACGAAGGACGGCGGTTAACCGAACTGGTCGAACAGGTGCTGACCTTCGCGGGTATCCAGAACGGCAGACAACCACTCATCCGGCAGAAATGTAATATCAACACGATGATATTGGAAATTCTCGGGCATTTTGATGAGGAGTTTAAAACAGCCGGAGCTTCCGTAAAATCAGATCTTGGTGAAAACCTGCCTGAAATCCAATGTGACCTTAATGGGATGAGTATGGTTATAAAAAATATTATTTCAAATGCGCTGAAGTACACCCGCCATATAGCCATTATCCATCTGACAACAAAATTCAATCCGCACGACAAGGTCATATCGATCGGCATATCCGATAATGGCATGGGGATTGGTTCTGATGAAATCGATCACATTTTTGAGCCCTTTTTCCGTTCCCGCGCCGCAGTCGATGCCCAAATTCGCGGAACCGGTCTCGGCCTCAGCCTGGCACGCAAGATCGTCGAACTTCATGAAGGAACAATTTCAGTCAGTTCCAAACCGGCAGAAGGATGTTCCTTCGAGATCATCCTACCGGTCAGGGAATCTGACGCATGATACGCCGGGTACTGATTGTTGAGGACGAACCCGGGCTGCGCCTGACGCTGTCAGACCGGTTAACGTCCGAAGGATACCGGGTTGAGACCGCGGATAACGGTCCCGATGGATTTCAGTTGGCCACAAAAAAATCATATGATCTGATTATTCTTGACATTATGCTGCCGGGTAAGACGGGTTTTGATGTGTGTCGTGACCTTCGTGCACGGGGATTCTATCAGCCGGTGCTCATGTTGACCGCCAAGGGAGAGGTCACCGATAAGGTCGTTGGACTGAAACTGGGGGCTGATGATTATCTGACAAAGCCGTTTGAGATGATCGAACTGCTCGCCCGTATCGAAGCACTTCTTCGCCGGACACAACCAAAATTTTTATCTGCCGGCCGGTTGGCTGATACGTACAGCTTTGATGATATCGAAATAAATTTTAAAAATGCCGAGGTTTGGCGTAATGGCACATCCATAGATCTCTCCGCTCAGGAATTCCGGTTACTGCAATACCTGGTGATGCATGCCGGTGAAACCTTGTCGCGGCACCAGTTGCTCGATGAAGTATGGGGGTATGAGACGATGCCTTCCACGCGGACTGTTGATGTTCATGTCGCCTGGCTGCGGCAAAAAATAGAAAAAAATCCCCGCCGTCCGGCATATATCATTACGGTACATAAACTCGGTTATAAATTCACCGGATAATTATCCGATTTTGATTCATTTAGCAGAAGGCCGTTTTAAGCCACTCCTTTATCTTCGGATCCGCCAACTGGCGTGACCCCTTCGCTGACGTATCATGGAGGAGAAAACAGGGGGTAGGTCAACATGGATGATAGCTGAAAATTACGGATAAAAATTATCGTTCCCAGCTCTAACGTTCAGGAAGTTGTCAGAGATGCCAAACGCTTTTTAGCATCGATGAGGGGCTCAAGGTCAGGATCAGCATTCCGCCATAATTTCAAAAAGATTTTATACTGATCGACCGCATTTTCCACATCACCGATCTCCTCGTAGATCTTACCGAGACTGTAATGATAGACTGGATTGGGAAAACCCCAAATCACTTTGATATTATCCAATTTGGTCATTTCTTCATAGATGGAAATAGCGATCTCACTCCGACCTTTTTTCGCGGCCAGCTGAGCCAAGGCATCCTTTCTCAGGGGGAAAATTTTCAAGTAATTATTGAAAGTAAATCTGAATGGACGTTCATAATGCCGTGTTTGGCTATACACATCATATGCCTTATAAAGCGAATCATCGGCCACCAGGATCTGAGTATATAAGTAATCATAAAAATAATTCAACCTTTCTCGACCCAGCGGGGTTAATTCCGGCATTATTCGTTTGATCTCCTTTAAAAATTGCTTGGCCGAATCCGATTTTGCCTGGGAGACCAAATGTATTGCCCTGAAATAATAATAATCTGCTTTATGATCAGCCAAATACTGGGGACTTGTAAGTCTTCTATAGGTATAAAATTTTTCGTATTCAGTCAGACTGCCTCGGGTATCACCTTGGTCTAGATAAAACCAGGTTCTCAACCAATAATTGGGAATCTTAACTGAAGTGCTTTGCATATCATCGGCGGCCCGGTCACTTTCCGATAAATTTTGAAAAGCTTCCTGTTTTCTACCTGTGAGATATAAGAAAAGCGCTTTCCATCGGTATCCACGGACCTGATACGTAATTACCGGCTGATCCTTAAGCATACGATCCATCCATTTAATGGCTTGGTCGTAATCCCCTGTCAGTGCATAAATACAGGCAATGCGCCATTCGGTATTAAAATCCGGCTTCACTTCAATCGCCTGTTTATAATAATCAATAGCATTATCGAATTGTCCCATACTCAGGTATAGTTCTCCTATGGAATCATATGGATTTGCGTCTCCGGGCAGTGCTTTCAAATACCGGTCAAAATATTCAGCTGCTTTTTCGAATTGTTTCATATCACAATATGTGTAGGCCATCAAGTTCAGTACCGGTCCATATTGAGGATCCATTTCAAGTACTTTTTCATAAGTTGCAATGGCAAGATCAATCTGTTTCCGACTTTCATAGTACCAACCCAGATAGGTATAGGCCTCCTTTTCCTGCGGATATTGATGAATTATTTCTTCCAGGATGCGGATTCTTTTTTCAGGATTATTTTCAATCCGGTTGGCATACCACGCATCGATATACATTTGATCTTTCTTACCGGCCCTGCCAGCATACATTTTGGCCTTTTCATATGAATTGTCGCTCTCCTCATCCTCGCTTAAGGCACCCTGTGCACGGGCAAGATATAGATAAGCTATCGCAAATGTTGAGTCAAAAGCTATGGCTTTCTCAATAAAATGTTTTGCATCCGGATAATATAACTTATGAAAGGCATCACGACCCTTCAGAAAATAATGGTAGGCTTCTATTGACGATGTCGTTATATCGGAGACGCTCAGACTTGATGCCCTGCCAGCTTCAGCCGTCGGGATGATCACCTGGGATATCTGTTCGCTCAGCTCATCGATCTGGCGCTGCAGGATACTGCCTACACCTTCCCCTTTCGCGCTCGCACTCTTTAAGAGCACTTTACTTTGTACATCCAGGACTTTGACATCGGTGGCGAATATATCACCGGCTTTGATGAAACTTCCCAGTACAATGGATTCCACCCCTTCCAGACGGCAGATCTCAAAACCGAGTTCCCGGTCAATCTCTTTTACATCCGGCTTTCCGAGCTTTTTCAGCAGATCGTATATACGCTCCCAGGTGATAACCCGCAGATATTTGGATTGCTCCAGGCTGGTGATCAGCAGATTGGGTATGGCCTGCTCAAGATAATCGTAGGCAGGTTCGCCGGTCTGATTTTTAAACGTGATCACCACGATCGGATTCGGCTGAATGGCGATAGCCGAATTGAAAAACAGGGATCTTGCTACAAAAGTGACAATCGCAAGCAGGATTACAGCGGCAGCAAATCCGATAGGCCACCTGAATCTGCGGATTAACGGCACATGTTCTATTTGTGAAACCTCAGAAATTAGCCGGGAAGGTTCGGATTCTTTTTTGAGTCTTCTGAAGTCGGCCAGGAGCTCGTCAACGTGCTGGTACCGTTCCTCCGGTTTTTTGGCCAGGCATTTATTGATCAAATATTCGAGTTCCACCGGCACACCGGTGCGCACGCCGGTCAACGACCGCTGTTTTTCAGACGCGATCTCGTACAGAACGGCCTGATCATACTCCCCCCTGAACGGTGTCCTTCCGCAGACCATTTCATACATGACAATCCCCAATGACCAGATATCGGTCCGGTGATCGACCTGGTCACCCCGGGCCTGTTCCGGTGACATATAGGCCACCGTTCCCAGCGTTGTTCCTTCTCTGGTCAGGACGGTCTGGCCGGAAAGTTTGGCCAGTCCGAAATCGACGATCCTGACTTCATCATCGGTGGTGATCATGATATTCGCCGGCTTGATATCCCGGTGGATAATCCCTTTCTCATGGGCTTTCTGCAGACCTTTGCAGATCTGCATGGAAATGTCGATAATCCTCTCAAACGTCAGGGGTCCCGATTCGATGTGCTTTTTCAGCGTTTTACCTTCGTAATAGGCCATACAGATAAATAACTGACCGTCAGGGGTTTCGTTGATCTCGTGGATCGTGCAGATATTGCTGTGTTCGAGGGAAGAGGCCGCCTGTGCCTCGTGGATGAACCGCCCTTTTGCATCAGGATCAGCGGTCAGTTCCAGTGGCAGGAATTTGAGGGCGACCTGGCGTTTGAGCTGCAGATCTTCGGCTTTATAGACCACCCCCATGCCCCCGCCGCCCAGTTTTTCGAGGATTTTATAATGTGCTATCGTCTGACCGATCATGCCGTGTCACCTGTGGAAGAGATAAATACAGGAATAAACTAATCTTTTAATCAGCGATTATCAAGAAAATATATTTTATAATTTTTGCATTAAGATTGTCTAGAACCATAGTAAGCAGCATATTTACGATAGTACTCGGCTTAAATTCATAACTTATTGTATATATTGTCCTTATATTATTTATTCAGCTCAAAATTTTTTCAGATTGACTTTTTATCTTGTTACTATATATTTGAATGATTATTTTTTAAATATTGCATTCCGATTAATTACCCAGTAGCAGTATTTCAGTTCTTTAACAAAACATTGTCGTCCGGTCGGAGTCCATACCTTCCGGGCAACAATTTTCAATAAAATACCAAACCTTTGCTATCGGAGGTCCAGGTGTTTAGAAATTTAATTGTTTTCGTGCTTTTTTGTTTAGCATTCGTCTCGAGCACATTCAGTGGAACGACCGGGAAAATCATGGGTCAGATCACGGACAAAAAAACCGGGGAACCGCTGGCCGGGGTAAATATCGAGGTTCTTGATAAAAATATTGGTGCCGCTTCGGATTTTGAAGGATATTACGTTATCCTGAATGTCCCCCCGGGATCATATACCCTGAGAGTGACCTATATCGGTTATAACACAACTGAAGTCCAAAATGTTATGGTTACGGTTGATCAGACCACCACCATCGAGATCGCCATGGAAGATCAGACATTGGAATTCACCGAAACCATCAGCGTTGTGGCTGAACGCCCGCTTATCCAGCGGGATGTAACATCAAAGAGGTCCGTGGTGGAAGGAAATCTGATTACCGATATTCTACCTGTGACCAGCGTGACCGAGGTGCTCTCGATGCAGGCCGGGGTGGTCAGTGATGAAGACGGCAACGTCCATATCCGTGGCGGCCGGACGGGGGAAGTTGCCTACCTGGTGGATGGCACCTATGTCCGGAATCCCTTCGATAATACACTCGGCGGCCGTGTCGACATGGAGGCAATTCAGGAGATGGAGGTCATTTCCGGGACCTTTAATGCGGAATATGGCAATGCCCTTTCCGGTGTTGTTAATGTGGTCACCAAGGACGGGGATAACGATTATCATTTCAAAATGCAGTATGAATCACCTATGCTCAACAAATCTCCTTATCACGAACCGGACTGGCTGCTCAACCAGGATGAATATAAAGATCTGCCCCCTCAAGTGAAAGAGTTGTACCGGGATGAAGTCCGGCAACCTGACGGGAGCTCCGGTTACCGGCATATCGGTGTACTGGACAGCAAATTTGCTGACCGGGCTGAGCTGAAGGTGTTGGGCCGCTTTAATCTGGGGTTAAGCGGACCGGTCCCTTATATCAATAATATGTATTTCTTTATTTCCGGAACGTATCATAATGAAGACAGCTATTTGCCTTATGGCTTTACCATGGACCGTCTGCTGTCTTCAAAAATTTCGTACCAGCTGACCAATGCAATCAAGCTCCAGTTCAATGCCGATCTTTCAGAAAGATATGATCAGGATTATAACCATCAGTACAAATACTGGCAATATTTTGACGAAGAAAGAACGGGTAGTTACCCCTTGCGGCGTGACAATAAAAAACGATTGACCTTTAAATTAACCCATACCTTAAGCAGCCAGACCTTTTATACCTTAAGTTATTCCTATTTATACAATTATGAAGACCGTAAAATTCTCGGGCGGACTGTGATAACCGATCCCGATACCGGCGATATAATATACAGTGACTACCTGACCCGGGGTTATTACGCGGGTGTCGAAGGCAGTTTCCAGACCGGTGATGACCGTTACTGGTATGAGACCAGATCGGAAACTAACGATCTGGATTTTGACTTTGTCAGTCAGATCGACCGGTATAATCAGATCAAAGTTGGTGCCGAATATCGCTATTATGATATGTTCCGTCATCGCGTGGGAATGAATCCCCGCCCGCTTACTGAATTTTTTACCCGGAACCCCTTTGAATTCGCGGTCTATGTTCAGGATAAGATCGAACTTGAATTCCTGATCATGAACTTTGGCCTGCGTTTTGATTATTTTAAAGCACAGGATGTCTTTTTCGAGGATCCGGCAAATATTCTGGGATCCTATACCGATCCCGAAGGCAATAGTGAGTATATAACCGTTCCCCAAAAAGATGTACCGGCGCGTTACAAATTCAGTCCCAGGATCGGATTGGCATATCCTGTGACGGAGGAAACCGTATTTCATTTTTCATACGGTCACTTTTTCCAGATCCCCCGTCTTTATGACCTCTATCGCAATGATGGTCTGAATGATATCCTTGCCAACGATGCCCTGGTCGGTAATCCGGGCCTGGAGCCGGAAGAGACCGTTGCTTTCGAGGCGGGGATCAAGCAGCAGCTCGGCTATGATTATGCCCTTGACGTTACCGTTTACAATAAGGATATCAGCAATCTGATCTCCAGCTTTTATTACTTTTCCGGGCGTGATTATACCATATTCATCAATGCCGATTACGGCCGGATCCAGGGTGTCGATGTTACCCTGAACAAGCGCTACAGCAGTTTTTTTTCCGGTGCGCTGAATTATACCTATATGGTCGCCATGGGCAACGAATCCGATCCCACAGAAGGGTATTCGAGCTATCGTGAAGAAAGTGCCCATCTCAAACCAAACCGTAATTTCTATCTCGATTTTGACCGGCGCCATAATTTTAATCTGAATGTCAATTTCATGTTTCCGAAAGAATTCGGCCCCCGGATCTTTGGTTTTCATCCGTTCGAATATTTTTCAGCCAATTTTATTTTTGCAGCGGCCAGCGGCCTTCCATATACTCCCACTTCCCGTGATCCGGATGCGACCGTCGAACCGGAGAAAAATTCAGCCCGCAAACCCTGGGTGAACCAACTCAATTTCCGGATTGCACGCGATATTTTTTGGGGCAATGTCTCTTTCAGACCCTATCTGCTGGTCGAAAACCTGTTTGATCAAATCAATGTTCTTCGCGTATGGACCGCCACCGGTGAAGCCTGGGATCAGGGTTCTACCTCAAATTATTCCAAGGACCGGCAGGCCAATCCGGAGAGTGTTGATCTCCGCCGGATAATCCGGGCAGGAATCATCATCAGGCTTTAATGTTTTGCGTGAATAATTCACCACCATGCCTTCGGCGGGCGGGCAGAAATGCACAGAACAATGAAAACTATTGAAATAAAATTACTTAGGCTAATCTATCCGAATAAGCTAAAAAAATGAAACCATTATAACTTTATGATGAACAAATTAAATGAATTCGTATTATTAGTGGTTCTCCGTGGTTTATGCATACGTCAGGTTAGGAGATTATGTATGAAAATTTTGGTTAAATCAGTGTTCTTTCTGATTCTATTCTGGCTGCCGATTGCAGGATTCAGTCAGAACGATATTCATGAAACAGAACATGATGATATCAACTCAAATTCCCAATCCCTGAGGCTGAAAAAGCCGCAAAGTTTTGCTGATGAAGCCGTAGGGGTGCTGGACAAGGGACAGTTGCAAAATTTGACCATGAACTACGGTCAGATCACAGACACGCGATATGAAGATGTAGGCAATGCCCCAACACAGTACTTTTTCGATTTCCGGTATCCCCGCAAAGATTTTACTGGATTGTGTGATGATTTTTCCATCTTATTTGCCCTGCCCGAGAACACCATGAACGGCAACAACGGCAATGTGATCGAGGGCTGGACTGATAATGACAACGAGGACTGGATCGCAAAGGATGGTTCCTATGGGAGAACGCATTATAATCCGGCAACCGATCCCAATCCGCATGCGCCGCTGCTCTACCCCCCCGACAGCCCGACAACTCCGTATTTGGCACACAGCGATCTGCCTGTTACCTGGCCGGTTGACGAAAACGGTGTACCTTTCTGGCCCGGTTATTTCCGGCGCGATCGCATCACCGGTGAACAGATGATCGGAGAATTCGCTTCTGACCGGGATGTCTATGCTGTATTTGACGATTCCCATAACCAGTTGGGCAATACCATTGGTATTGAAGTGGAGATGATGGCGTACTGCTATGGCCGTCCTTATGCCGACAAGTTCCAGTTTTATGAGTTTTTTATCCATAATAAAAGCAACCGGCAGATCGACAGTTGTTATGTGGGATATTATATGGATCCCGACTGCAGTGACCACGGTGAAGAAATTCTGATCCTGCCCGATGCAACCTTCAGTGATCCCGCTATTCCGGATATTATCCTGCAGCGTGATATTGATGGTGACAAAGGCGGGGCGACCCGTCCCAATGCACGGGGCGTGACCGAAGATTATTCATTCGGAATTGCCATTCTCGAGACACCAAAGGACATGGGGGTGACCACTTTTCATTACTATCAGGATGCCGGGCCTACGGAAGATAATATACTCTGGCCGATAATTGCCAACAATCCGAATGATGCCGATATGACCATTTTTGCAGATCGTTATTTTCACGGCACCAATGTCCAATTTGACAACGTTGATTTGCTTTATGCCCAGGCCAAACAGGATCTCGTATTTATCGTTGCTTCCGGCCCCTTCTCCATGCAACCGGGGGAAATGGTTAAGTCCTCGATAGTAGTCGCCGTTGGCCAGGATGATGAAGATTTTTATAAACAGATAAATCAGGCCGTTGACATGTTCGAATTCAAATTCGTCGGTCCGTCTGCACCACCTGCGCCGGCAATCACTGCCGTGCCCGGCGATGGTCAGGTGACGCTCTACTGGAGTGCCGAGGCAGAATCCAGTCAGGATCCGTTTACCGGTGTGGTGGATTTCGAAGGATACCGGATTTATCGCAGCCAGGATAATGGCCAGACATGGGGTAAAGAATTAATCGACGCGCAGGGAAATCTGATTGGGTATGTTCCGATTGCACAGTTTGATCTTGAAAACGGTATTTCCGGTCCGGATCCCAGAAATCCATTTACCTATCTGGGTGATGACGATGGAATAAAACATACATATATTGATAATGAAGTAAAGAATGGGATTCGTTATGCATACACCATCGTGGCTTATGACAAAGGTGATTCACTGATTTATTCGCTTGAATCTGCGCGCGGCACCAGTACAGCCGACAAAAATTTTGTAGATGTTACACCAACACCTGATTATCTGGGAAAAATCCCCGCCCAGGTGGACAAATTATCCCATACAGCCGGAAACGGTAAAGGTGAGGTTGTCTTCACCATAATTGATGATCGCATGCTTACGGATCATTCTTATCAGATTTACTTCAACAATACACCCGCAACAAGTTTTGAGATTTTTGATGTAACAGCTTCAGAAACCCTTGCCACTAATTTACCGTTGAATTTCCAGGATAATCCTGTTATAGATGGATACCAGATTTTTATCGAATCAGAACAAAAAATCGGTGGTATAAAAAGTGTAACTGATGGCTACGGCAAACCTGTCCTCAATGGTCTGCCCGATAGCAGCAAGTCATGGACAGTCAGTATTACTGAGTACACTCAGTCCGATCTTGCTGTTCGCACATTTGATTATGAGATCAGGTTTACCGATCAGGGTGCCATCGCATACAGTTTCGGACCTGCAAGTTCTTCTGTAGCAGCATTCGCAGTACCCTTCGAAGTATGGGATATCAGCACCGATGAAGCTCAGCAGATCGTTTTTCAGGTAAGGGATATAAATAATAACCAGCAATGGGATGAGGGCGAGAATATATTTATCGTTCGTTCACCCTATTCTACACCAAATATTGGGGATCCGATTAATGCACTTTTTCCGAATGAGTTCCCCTATGTGGTAATCATTGCCAATGCGTCAGACGACGCTCCGGGTAATCCTCCGGTCACCGGTGATATAATACGCCTGACTTCGTATCGCAGTATCAAAGAGGATGACATCTTTGCGTTTTCCTTTAAACAGAAGAGTTTTGATCCGGCAGACATGCAATTGTCGGAAATCCGAGCGGTACCCAATCCTTATATCGTTGGCGCCGAATGGGAGGAATTACAGAATGTTCACCAGTTGCGTTTTATGTTTCTCCCGCCGGTATGCACTATTAATATATATGCCCTCAGCGGAGAGAAGGTCGTGACGATTGAGCATAGCAATTATTCCGGTGACGCGGTCTGGAATCTGACCAATGAATCCAATCAGGCGGTCGCATTTGGTGTCTATGTGTATGTGGTTACAACCCCCGACGGTCAGAAACATGTCGGTAAACTGGCCATAATAAGATAGATCTCCGTCAGGAGCGTATAACATACAGGACAAACCCATGAAAAAAAATCGATTACCTTTTTATCTCGGCATGCTTTTATTGCTTATGACCGGTTTCTGTGCCGGTGGAGAAAGCACTAATAAAAGCGGAACTACGGCCGCTCAGTTTTTGAAAATAGGCGTCGGCGCCCGTGCCATGGGAATGGCCGGTGCGTTCGTTTCAACGGTTGATGATGCCTACTGTTTGTACTGGAATCCGGCTGCTCTGCCAAAAGTACAGAATCCCACGCTGGTCGCAGTTTTCACGGATTGGATTGCCGATATCAGACATCAGTTTCTTGGCTTCGTTTTACCGATTAATGAGGTCAGCTCTGTAGGCATCCAGGCCACCGTACTGAACATGGGTACAATGGAAATTACCACAGTAGGAATGCCGCACGGTACAGGAGAATTTTTTAAAGCAAGGGATCTTTCAATCGGGCTTTCCTACGGGATACGCCTTACTAATTTTTTCTCGGTTGGCATTACCGGGAAATATATCGAACAGGAAATCTACAATGAAAGTGCCTCCGCTTTTGCAATTGACATCGGCAGCGTGCTCGACGTCCCCTTCCGTGGAATGAAACTGGGTATGCGGTTGGCGAACTTTGGCGGCAAAATGCAACTGGATGGACGGGATCTCACACGTGAATACGATCTGAATCCGGATAATACCCTGAATGTCGGTGTGGAAACCCGTCTGAAGACGCAGCCATGGGAACTGCCGGTGCTGTTTCAGGTGGGCTTGTCGGCTGAAATCATAGGCTCCGCGGAGGCGCTGGTCGGTTCCGAGAACAATCGTTTGATTCTGGCGATTGATGGCACCCATCCGATGGATGCCCCGGAATTTGCCGCTTTTGGTCTTGAATATACTTTCAACGATCTAATCTCCCTCAGAACCGGTTATCGGTTGAACCGGGATATCGAAAAGTTCTATTACGGGCTCGGGATAAAAGTTCCCTTCGGCGGTTCCTCCAATTTTACCTTTGATTATGCCCTGGCATCCTTTGAAGAACTTGATTATATCCATATTTTTTCGGGAGGAATCGCATTCTAACCAGGAACCGGCAACAGGTTTAGTATCGAAACTGATTTCCGTCGGAGGTTATATCTTTGTATCCCGAATGGCTAATCTTTGTTGTGATGCTGGCGGTATTCATCATCAGCGCAATGATTATCCGCTGGCCGATCGGCATTTCGCTGATCGTCGCATCGGTTGCCGGTGCGCTTACCGCCGGTGAAGGATTCCCTCTAAGACATTTTATTGAAGGCACATTTACCTATCTCGATCCACTGCTGATCATCGCCAGTGCGATGATCTATATGACCGTTCTCGAAAAATCCGGTTTACTCGGAAATCTGAGTCGTTTAATAATTCTTCATATGTACCGGTATCCGTTAGGCCTTATTTTTTTTATTACGCTCTTCATCATGTTTCCCGGTATGATCACCGGTCTTTCGACTGCGGCGGTACTGACCACCGGTGCCCTCGTGGCTCCTGCATTGATGCATCTCGGTATCCCCCGTCTGAAGGCCGCCGCTATGATTGCCATGAGTGCCATATATGGCATGATTGCGCCGCCGATCAATGTTCCGGCAATGATCATCGGTGGTGGTGTCGATATGCCTTTTATCGGCTTTGAAGGGCCGCTGCTGTTCGCTACGCTGCCCCTGGCAATCGGAACGAATACAATACTTGGATACCGCCACCTGCAAAATGTGGATATAAACAAAATTCTACCTGATCTTGATGAAGATCTGCTCAAAAAATACGGTCTAAGACTGTACAGCCCTCTTCTGCTTGTTGCAGTTCTCTTCGCCGGGAACAGGCTGATTCCTGCCTATTTTCCCAATCTTGGGATACCATTTATTTTTGTGCTGGGAAGTCTTCTGGGTCTAATTAGCGGCAGACGATTTAATTTCTGGAAAATATCCACTGATGCGATTCATGATGCCCTCCCCGTCATAGGTATCCTGATCGGTATTGGTGTTTTTATTCAGATCATGACCCTGACGGGGGTGCGTGGCTTTCTGGTTGTGGGAAGCCTCAGTCTGCCCTCTTTCTGGCGGTATCTGGGAATCGCAGTTATGATCCCGCTTTTCGGTGCCATATCAGCTTATGGCGCGGCATCGGTGCTGGGTGTCCCCTTTTTACTGGCATTTTTGGGTCAAAATGAAATCATCGTCGGATCTGCCCTGTCATTAATATGCGGCCTGGGGGATCTGATGCCGCCGACCGCCCTTGCAGGTATATTCGCTGCCCAGGTTATCGGTGAAAAAAATTATTTCCGGGTTTTACGTTTGACATTAATTCCGGCAATTTTAACGGCCGTATGGGGTATTGGCATGATCATTTTCGCCAATGAATTATCTACATTTTTGTGATTTGCATGCAGTAGGTAAATATATCATCCTTGTTCATAAACCAAGGAAAAACACAGATAAGGTTATGAATTTATGAACGGGTCGAACAAGATAAACTTTCTTTAAGCAAAAATCAGTTGTGATGTTGCAACCAGTTTGATAATTTGAAGGTAGCTAATATGGTAACTTTATTATACCAGGCAATCACATTATATATTGTATTACTCCTGGTAGTATCTGTTTGGAAAGAAGAGAAAAAAACGCTGCAGATTACTGCCGCACTGAGTCTGATACCATTTATTTTACGTCTGCTGATGATCAAGTAGGCTATGAAACAATTTCAAAAAAACCTATGGCCGATAATGCTGCTGTTGTTGACCTGTCTGATCACATGGAAGACCGCACAGGATTTTCGGCAGCAGTTTCACTGCGAAGAATTAGTACCCAGCTCTTATCTGACCCGGACCATCCTTCTAAGTCACTATGAATCCGCTTTGAGCGGAACTGCGGGAGATACCCGGATTTATATTTTCAGAGGAGACACGAATTCGGGCGGAAAGGCATTGATCGTCGGTGGAACCCATCCGGATGAACCGGCCGGATTCATAACGACTTATTTAATGATTGAAAATCTGAAAGTAAATAAAGGAACAATCTTTATTATCCCGCGCGCCAATAACAGCGCCTTTACCCATACACTACCGCAGGAAGGTATGCCACAGTTCTTTTCCATTCAGGGAAAACACGGAACCAGGATATTCAGATACGGGGCCAGAATTACAAATGCAATAGATCAATGGCCCGATCCGGAAATTTACCTGCATTATCCGTCCGGTCAAAAACTGGCCGGGAACGAAACACGGAATTTAAACCGGTCATACCCCGGAAGGATCGACGGCACCCTGACGGAACTGATCGCCCACGGTATCATTGAACTGATCAATCGGGAGCGAATGGATATCGCTTTCGATCTCCACGAAGCATCACCTGAGTATCCGGTGGTCAACGCAATCGTGGCGCCCGAGAGAAGCCAGGAAATTGCCACCGAAGCAGCCATGGAACTTGAATTTGAAGGACTACGTTATTCGCTCGAAGCATCACCATATAACTTTCATGGACTGAGTCACCGGGAGTGGGCCGATCACACCGACTGCCTGCCCTTTCTTTTCGAAACAGCCAATCCGATACAAGGCCGCCTGCGGGGTAAAACGGACGAGCAACTTCTCCTTTCCGGACGCGATAAAATGTACATCCTGGGAAAAGATATCGGCGCACTGACGATTCCCTATGATTCAACCGGATTGCCATTACGAATACGGGTCGGCAGACATTTGGCAGCGCTCGGCAGGGTGATTGACATATACTCCCGGTACAATCCCGGACGTGCCATCGAGTATTCAGGGATACCTTCCTATGAAGTGCTCGAGAAGAATGGTTTAGAGGAATATTTTTAAATTGTAGAATTATTTCCGGAGGATAAAATGAGCACCAGGATATACTCCCTTATATTTGTATTTTATTTATTTTCGGTTCCCGTTTTGCATAGTCAGGAATTTCAGGCTGAACAGCCGGTACTGATCACCAGCGCCGGACAGAGTTCGGATGTTCTGATGGGTAAAATACTCGCCGGAAAGGCAAAACTCGATTTTCTGTTCGATAAACAGGCGCAGACCGCTCAACTTGATTCTGTTAAAAGTATCATCATCGTAAGTGGCGGAAGTGTTAAAGGCATGGGTGCCGCAGGTATTGACAAGGATCAGGAATACGAAAGAGTAAAATCAATCATCGCCGCGGCGAAAAAAAACAAACAACCGGTCATCGGCATGCATCTGGGAGGCAAATCGCGACGAGGTTCCCTATCGGATCAATTTAACCGACTGGTTGCGGAAAACAGCAATTATATCATCGTGGTCAAAGAGGGTGATGAAGATGGCTTTTTCACTAAGATCGCAAAAACAAATAAAATAATCTGTGAGCATGCGGAGAATATTGTGAGTGTCCAGCAGAGTCTTGAGAAATTGTATGGTTTAGCGACCGATGAATAAATCTTTAGTTTTAGCCTCGTTGATCTGGTTTTCTGCAAATACATTCGCTGTTGAAAGACGGGAAGGGAATATTTCTAATCTGCTTGCCAATATCATTGCTTCTATGCCGGGTGAGAACAGCTACGCGTTTGTTGTTCCGACAACCGGACAGCAGGATACCTTTGCACTGGTAACAAATGCGATTCTGAACGGGCACTATGACCATGCCGACTCAATTGCCGGATCATTAGGTTATATCGTGTATGAATGGTACGATACAGGCCAGAACGGTGACCGCTATTATATATTGATGGAGCCGGAGGCAGACAGAGTAAATGGCGTAAAGAAAGGTTGGGGGACTTTTATGTTCCGGCCTGAAAATACCAATAACGCAATAATTGAAGTACCGCATCCACTCCATGACTACAATACCTGGCGGGTGGGATTAAGCGCCTATCGCTATCTGCGTGTGCAATATTTTATCATGGCGGGCACCCATCGGTATGCGAACGGAACTGAACCTCGACCGGCAGATGTAGCGCATAATTCAGAAAACATGTTCCACACAGTGCATCAATGTGTTTCTCCCTACAGCCAGCACTCCCTGCAGATTCATGGTTTCAGTCGATCCGATTATCCGGACGTGGTCTTAAGCAATGGTACTGCAACCCCCCCGCAAATATTATCCATCCTTGCCAAAAATATATCTGATCAGGGATTCACTGTTGGTGTATATGACGGCGTAAATTACAGCGCATACGGGGCCACTACCAATATTCAGGGGCAGTGGTCGCGAAGCATGGGTTATTCCTTTATGCACATGGAACTGGAACGGTACATCCGTGAATCAATAATACAGTACAACAAAATACTGGTTGCCCTGGACACTACATTTTATATTTCAACCAGTTTGGAATTTCAGATTGGGACAGAACCGTTGAATACCTGCTCGCTTTCCCAGAATTATCCGAATCCGTGCAATCCAACAACCTCAATCAAGGCATTTTTACCCCATGCCGGATATGCCAGATTAATGATTTATGATCAGTTGGGACGCAGGATCATAACGTTAGCTAACAGTAATCTGCATGCCGGTAATCAGGTATTCGTCTGGGCAGGGAATGATGAATTCGGAAATCCGGTTTCAAGCGGTACATATTATTGTCTATTCCAGTTTGAACATCAGAAACAAATAAAAAAAATGATCCTGATCAGATGAAATATTGTCTATGATGTTCATCGCGGCATTCATCAGATTATCGCCAGGGACCTATGCTGCTGGGGTCATTATTTTGCCTGTGAGTAATTAGGAATGCCCGGTATTGAAATTCAAGCCAAAAATTAGATCGCTATCCCATGGATTTCTGCCAATGAAAACTAAAATTTTAATCTGCGCAATTATCTTATTACTTACCGATAAAAACATTTCCGCTCAGTCTACTTTTCCTGTGAAAGTGGATACAGGCGGATCTGCAATGGTAGTAGCAGCCCATCCAGCTGCCGCTAAGGTGGGTGTCGATATTCTCAAAGTTGGGGGCAACGCAGTAGATGCCGCTGTCGCCATGGCTTTTGTGATTGGTGTTGTGGAACCCCATGCTTCTGGACTTGGGGGCGGAGGTGGCATGCTGATCTATTCCAGTGAGGATCAAAGCTACCAGTATCTTGATTATTACGTCAAATCACCAGCCGTCATAGATACCACCTATTCTTCCAAACAGGGGGTGGCGACGGTGAATGCGCTATGTATTCCGGGAACACCCGCCGGACTCCTGGCTGCCTCCCGAAGATTCGGCCGGCTCCCTTTATCTGATGTGATAGCTCCCGCACTCCGTATTGCCGAAAGGGGTATCGTTGTCAATGAGGGGTTGTTTGAGGCAATTCTGGAGAAACTCGAAGTGATCATGACCTTTCCTGGTACCGCAGAACTATATCTGATAGAAGATCTGCCGCCGGCTGTCGGTGATACCCTGAAAAATGAAGGCCTTCTTACCGTACTTCTAAATCTTGCTGAGTATGGGGAGGACTATTTTTACCGGGGACCTTTTGCCCAGCAGGCAACTAGGGATATTATTTATAATGGTGGGACAGCTACTTTCGCAGATTTTTCGGGGTACGAAGCCATTCTAAGGTCACCGGCCAAGACCGATTACCGGGATTATAAAATCTATACCTCTGCACCGCCACAATCGGGATTGACTTTGCTTGAAATTCTTAAGATAGTCGAACATGTACCCGAAAGTTGCTGGAGACCTTTCACTGTTTCGGTCTGCGCCGCCCATTATTTTATTGAAGCCATAAAGCGGGCTGATTTCGACCGCCTGCATTATCTGGGCGATCCGGCTTATATCAATGTCCCGGTGACCGGTCTGCTGGATTCTGAATACACCCGAATCCGGTTCAGTGATATCGACCCGCACCAAGTAAAATATGAAGACAATAATAAGATCCCACGGTTGGATCCGTTTTCTTTTGAAGACAAAGATGCCCAGCATACCACCCATATCTCCGTGGTCGATCCGGAGGGTAATGCGGTATCCTTAACCCAGACCCTCGGTTTATTTTTCGGAAGTGGATTTTCTTCCCAGGGCATTTTGTTCAATTCTTCAATGAGTGTGTTCTACACGGGGAATGTACCCAATGCAATGGCTCCCAATAAAAGACCGGCGAGTACAATTTGTCCGACCATTATCGCACATAACGACAGGCCGGTCGCGGTGCTGGGTACCCCTGGAGGGGGGAACATATTTAATACCATGGCGGAAGTGATCATTAATTTACTCGATTTTAAAATGTCCCCCGTGGAGGCAGTCGATGCACCGAGAATCAGTCCACGTATATCGCGTACAAACGTTAATCTTGAAGACCGTTTTGATCCCGGAATAATAGAGCAGTTGCAAGCCAGAGGGCATACCATCAGGTTAACCAATGCCTATAATTTATATATGGGTGGAATCCAGCTGATATATTTTGACGAATCCATGGAGTATTATATCGGGGTGTCCGATGCGCGCCGTGATGGTGCGGCTGAAGGTTTATAACTCAACCACAAATTCTCAGGAATTAATATGAATTTTCTACGTAACTATTCCCGTTTTACGCTGCGCGTTTTTATCATTACCGGTATCGCATTTTTCAATTCTGTTCTTTCCCAGGAAGTTGAATCTGAGAATGGTATGGTTGCCAGTGCACACAGATTGGCATCCGAAGCCGGCGTAAAAATCCTGGAAGAAGGCGGAAATGCAGTTGATGCCGCAGTCGCCGCAGCCTTCACCCTGGCAGCTGTCGAACCGAATGCTTCCGGACTGGGCGGCGGCGGTTATATTGTTTTTAAATTGAATAATCGCGATGATTGTGTGTTCCTGGATTACCGTGAATCCGCCGGCAGCCGCACCGATCCCGCGCAGTATTACAGGGATAAGGAATCATTTAAAAAATTGGCTGAGACAGGGGCTGCTTCGGTTGGCGTGCCTGGGATGGTTGCAGGCCTGCTCGCATTGCATGAAAGATACGGTACATTGCCAAGAGAACAGATTCTGCAGCCGGCAATCGGTCATGCCGAAAATGGTTTTGCCATAACTGATAAACTGGCAGAGATTATCATGCAGAAATATGAGCTCATTTCATCGGATAAGGAAACTGCAGGTATCTTTCTTCAGGATTTGTTACCTCCGCCAGCCGGAACAATTCTGCGCAATCCGGAGTTGGCCGGGTCGATCCGCCGTATAGCACTTGAGGGTCCACAGGCCTTTTATCGGGGAGTCATCGCTCGATCGATCGTAACAACCCTCGATCAAAATAACGGCATGATTACTATTGATGATCTTCAAAACTATCAGCCTAGATTTTCCAGACCAGTTTCCGGGAATTACAAAGACTACGAGATTGTATCCGCTGCTCCATCGAGTGGCGGCGGGGTGCATCTGATCGAATTATTCAATATTCTTGAAGGATATGACCTCAAATCATATGGACATAATACCGTCGAGTATCTGCATCTGCTGGCCGAAGGACTGAAGATCGTTCTGAAAGATAAAGATGCTTATGCCGGCGATCCGGAATTTATCAGTGTGCCGGTTGGCAGACTGACTTCCAAATCCTATGCACAATCCCTGCGCAATATGATCCGGGAGGATGAGGCATCCTACGATTATCAGCCGGAAGCATTAATTGATGAGGGTGAAGGGAGTACTTCTCACCTTTCCGTAATTGATAAGGATCGCAATATGATCGCCCTGACCCAGAGCATCAACTACTGGTTTGGCTCAGGTGTGACGGCTGAGGGTACAGGCATCCTGCTTAACAATCATATGGATGATTTTGATCATACCCACGGCCGGCCGAATTCAATTGCACCCGGAAAACGCCCCGTCAGCAGCATTGCACCGACACTTATCTTTAAAGACGGTAAACCATTGCTGACGATCGGTACGCCGGGTGGAGCCAGAATCATAGCGGCTCTGGCCCAAATAATATTGAATATCACCGAGTATGACATGACGATTGACCGGGCAATTGAGGCGCCAAGAATACATGCTATGGATAAATATCTGTATCTTGAGGACAGGATCCCGGAAGAGGTTATTTCCGGCTTAAGGAAGAAAGGGCATCAGGTAAAAATAATGGGAAGTTTTGACCCATACTTTGGTGGGGCCCAGGGGATTCTGATTAAAGATAACGGCAAAATTCTTACCGGTGGAGCCGATTCCCGCAGAGACGGTGTTGCTGTTGGTTATTAATAATCATACATTCAGAAGGATTTCAAATGAACAGAATAATTATAACAATATTCGCAGCTTGTATGTTTTTTTCATGCAATAATAAGACGAAAGTAACGGATGACGAAAGGCTGGCGCAATTTTTTCAGAAAAAAGCGGTAAAGATCATCGTTACCGATTCCGGACTCGGTGGATTATCAGTTTTCGCGGATCTTGTAGAGAGAATTTCCGGTGCGGGGCTTTTTGAAAAGGTCGATGTGACCTATTTTAACGCCCAATTGGATTCCACCACCGGTTACAACGATTTGAAAACAAACGACCAGAAGGTTCGGGTATTTGAAAATGCCTTGCTGGCAATGAAAGAAAATTTTGACCCGGACATGATCCTGATTGCCTGCAATACTTTATCTGTCCTTTATCCTCAAACAAAATTTTCTGAGGAATCAGACATTCCGGTAGTTGGAATCGTTAAAACAGGCGTTGAACTGATCCGGGACCGTCTGCAGTATAACGACAGCAGTGATGTGATTATCTTCGCGACCCTGACGACTGTAGCGCAGAACTCACATAAGAAAATGCTCGTTGAAGGAGAAATCTCCGGGGACCGGATCTTAACCCAGGCATGTCCCGGATTGGCCGGCTCAATTGAACGCGGTGTCAACAGTGAAAAAACCAGAAATCTGATAAATAAATATGTCGATGAGGCGCTGGCAAAACTCCCCGATCATACTACATCGGTTATCGTAAGCTTTAACTGCACACATTATGGTTACGCAGGTAATATTTTCGCCGATTGTTTGCGTGAAAAGAATCAACCGTTTACCGAAATGCTTGACCCAAATCCGCACATGGTCAATTTTATGTTTACCCCGCCTTACCTTAACCGATATCCCGGAACGGATGTTACGCTGAAAGTCGTCTCTCAACCGGAACTGTCAGAAGCCCGAATTATCTCTATTGGATCACTGATCGCAAAGACCTCGCCCGCTTCCTATGAGGCACTGAAAAATTACACTTTCACACCTGAATTGTTCGAATGGAAATCACTCGCGGAAGATGAAACTCTGTAATACTCTGTCGATCCGGACGCTTGTATCATCCGCACTTATTCTTATTTTTTGTTTATACGGATGTGCCGGTTATGTCTATGAAGGCACACAAACTGCAGCGGCAATCAGAGCTCAGATTAAAACACGACAGGAAGTTCAGCGTATCAAATTGATGGCCGGAACAGCTTACCAGACGAGTGTTTTTATCTTTGATTCTGAAATACCCGGACCTGCTGTATTAATCATTGGCGGAACACATGGAGATGAACCTGCAGGATATGAGGCAGCACTGCGTCTGGTGGACCGGTTTTTTAATGAAAAAATAAAAAAAGGGAAATTATTCATCCTGCCGGAGGCAAACCGGATTTCTGTTCATAATTATCAACGCCGGGTGCGTGTATCGTATGGCTGGCATCCTGAAAAAGGCAACCTTAATCGTTGTTATCCCGGGTCAGCCGGGGGGTTACCGATGGAGCAGCTGGCAAAACAGATCCAGGACCTGGTTGTCGAAAATAATATTTCGGTGCTCATTGATTTGCATGAGGCACTGAATTTTCATCTGGATATTGAGGAATCGGCTGAAAAAAAAGGCCTTGGCCAGACCATCATCTATTATCCTAATGAAGCTTCAACATGGATTGTAATGAATCTTCTTAGTGAAATTAATAAAGATATCAGTGATAACCGGCAAAAATTCAGTGCTTTAGAACAGCCGATCGATAACAGTGCCTCCTGGTGGGCCGGGAAATATTTGGATATTGCCGGCTTCACATTTGAAACCGCACGTAAAAATCCGCTTGATCTGCGGATAGAATACCACCTGAAACTGGTTGAAATTGCACTTCGAACCGAAGGTTTGCTCTAGCTGCGTCTTTTCAAGGTAAGCATAATAAAACAAGCTGCCATCAGTAATAATCCAGACAACCAGAATCCAGGCGGAAGGTATTTTTTGAAATATACCATACTATGGCCGGCTTCGGGTAAGGGGCATGGTGCCAGCTTTATGTGATTCCGAAATGCCAGCTCACGAATATTCAGCATATTTAATACGGGAATATTTTGATTTAGAAAAAGTGCTATCAATCGCCTGCCAGATATCATTTTTGAACTCACCGGTATGATCAAACCTGAGGGCACACGTTCATCTTCCAGGGAGGTCTGATTCCCACCAATATTAACAAACATCCTGATGCCGTTCCCGCGGTCGAACAGATGCCACTTAGTCTGAATAGCCTCGTCGAGGTCACGGGGTGCAAAAAGGGTATATCCATTCCGCTGAGCCGCTGCTTTTACGATATCATAACCACCATTAAAGAAGGACGATCCATTATCATTCTCCCCACCCGGTGTGATCAGTGCGGATCTGCTTTGAATGATCCCCTGATTTATTAGGGCATTTTCCATATCAAGATACGTAAGTTCCGGCCGGTTGGCGCCAAAAGAGGAAGAGCCTAATGAGGCAGAGATGACCGGTTCAACTTCGACCGTTTCGCAGGCGATGATCGCTGCAAACGTCAGGGCCGGAAAAGAGGCCGATGCCTGTATGGCGACTTTGTCCCCGGATTTAATTCCCTGTGACCAGAAAATATCGACAATAAGCGCCGCAAAATCCGGATTTAACGCAGTCTGCTTCGCAGTCAGATTACCCAGGGTGGTGGTAATCGGAGAAAATTCTGTTCCGATCAGACCTGTGTTGTTCGGATCAAGTGCCGGATCAATCTCAATGTTTTCTATCCGGCATAGTTCCCCTATCACTTGCACCGCCAGGTATGTTTTACGGGCTGCCGCCAGCATTTGCCTGTAAACGGGCTTTTCAACCTTGCGCTCCAGAATTTTTGAGAAGACCAGTATTGAAATTACGATGAGGAATGCAATCAAAAGATATCTTTTGGCTGTACGTGTTTTTACCTGATGCCTATACACATTCAATTCCATTAAAAAAAGAGCATTTGCAGGATGATGAAAACTGTTCCACAGACAACACCCATCGCGAGGATTGTTTGTAAAACACCCTGGCGATAAAAATCAGCAGCGATAAGACCCGGGATAATATATCCGATAATCTGTAAGGTGCCTGCATCATTAATGAAAGTCGGCATTAGCGTATTGGCGATAAAATTGAAGAGAAATCCAATGAGCATTGTCAGAAGGTATCTGCGCCGGCCATACAAGATAAAGAGATTTCCCGCCAGGATCATGATCCAATGTGTGATCAACGCAATACTCAATGTTGTTGCGATGCGCAATGGCTCATCAAGATAAAGTGCAAGATATCCCGGCACAAGTATCCCGCCGGCGGTTAAGCCGGTAATCTCAAAAAACACATATCCGATTGCGATCCCAATCCCAAATGCAGTAAGTATCATTCCTGCCCAAATCCTTTCAATAAGGTCTGAATCCCTCTGGTATTTCCCAATCCAATCAGGCAGGTGTTTACCTTAAATCCTGCTTCTATTATTTTTATGATCTTTCTGATCGAGATCAGTTCAATTTTCCGTCCCGGCAGATTTTTTCGGAAGAGGCGCCGGCACAGACAGGTTCCTGATCCCATTATCCATACCACCGTATCAGATGGCAGAGAGTCCATCATACTGGCAAACGATTCAGTCCGCAAGGGTCTGTCTCTTCTGGCATTAAATATCGTGATACAGGATCGACTCCGCTTGATCTCAGGCATGATATGAGCAAGCAGATATGCTGCAGAATCGGAATCGTTAACCGAGAATAAATTCCAGAAGGTATAATTCTTTTGATTATTGACATAGCGCATCTGTTCAACATTTCGCATCCATTCCTGTCTGAATATTTTTACTCCTGTTTCAAAATCGAGGCCAAAATGATCAATGAAAACATGTATAAGCCCCCAATGGCTATCTAAAACTACCGGTGGAATGGGGATATCATCAACGGGAGATTTTTCCGGATTATATGTTTCAATACGTCCTGCTTCGATTTTTGCATTAGAATATTCGGCCGGGATGAACAGAATATTTTTATTCGTCGAGGACTGCAGAATTGTCTCAGTTATTTCCTGCAGGTTTTTACCCATTACCTCAAAATGATCATTCCCGATGTTTGTGATAAACGTATGGGTAGGATCGAATATTTTCCATGCCAGTGTATGCTGCATTTCAGGATGAAGAGCCATACATTCCAATACGGCAACCTGTGTATTTTTGCCTGCCCAATCTCTGATAATACGCAGGTTTTCAATGATATTTGCCGGAGCAAATCGATGTAACAGCTCACTTTGCCCGTTAGATTTCCATAAAACCGGCTCTTCACCGGTGGTTTTCGCATTGACTTTGTATTTATTTTCCAGAAATATACGGTACATCATGCGGACTGTACTCGTTTTGCCTCTGGTACCATTGACCAGAATTCTCACCGGAATATGCTTTATCGATCTTTTTAGTCTTATGATTTCAATAGTCAGAGACAAGAAAGTAATCAATAAAAACGCAAAAAGGAATATTGACATCGGTTGTTCCGAATCAGTGGAATTTTACATGCCAAAATTAGCGAAAAAAATATTTTACAAAAAACTTTGTCCGAGAAAAAAATCAATATCTCAGAATCCCGTTCCTATAAAAAATTCAATTTTATGAAGCCTGTTTATTATTTTGAGAGGGAATAGCCGGCGACAATAATAAACCAGAAAAATTTGATCGCTGGTGATCCTCAGTTTGCAAGGGCATTTCGTTCACAATAGGGAGTGAGAGGCAACGACCGATAATACAAAATATCCAAAGAAATTTAAAACTACCGGTAATATTTGATGTTAATCAGGAGAATAGCATTGCTTCATAAAAAATATTAACCGTAAATTGGCGCATAACAATGTGATTTTAAGGTCTCCTTCTGATTTCCGGAGCTTGTCGGTATTATCCCGTTGAGCTCAAAGACCCTTTTAATTTGTGATCGTCAACATCGAGAATAGAATACATAAAACATTCATGATCATTGGAATAAATAATCAAGAATCTGATAATTCAAAGCCAAAAAATTAAATCAACGAAGCCAAGACATTTTATTGAATGGTTACCCGTTGCAAGGTAATTGAGGAGAACGTGATGTCAATTTTAAATGATCCTAAGCATCCATTATATATTCCGGAGGAAAACCGGAGAATTGCTCAGGAGCGTGCAGAAAAAAACACAGAAATGATTGCAGATTATCTGGCAGTCAGAGATAAAATTCCAACTGGATATACCCACTATGAGAAAATTCGGGAAAATAAAAAAAGAATTTTAAAGGCGCTTGGAGGATCGGAAGAGAATTGGAAGGACTGGCGCTGGCACATCAGTCATGGTATCCGGGACACGGAGACCCTGGGCAAAATTATCAAAGTGACAAAACAGGAAAAGGCTGAAATTGAAAAAACTGCGAAAATTTACCGTTGGTCAATCTCGCCCTATTATGCCAGCTTGATGGATCCGGATAACCGGGATTGCCCGATCCGGAAACAGAGTGTCCCGCTGCTCCTGGAATATCATGATAAGGAAGAAGAGACCGATCCATATGCGGTTGTCTATAATTCGCCTGCCCCTTTGATCACACGCTTGTACGCAGACCGGTTGATTATCAATGTCACCAATATCTGCAGTGTCTTTTGCCGGCATTGCTTACGAAAGAAAGATATCGCTTTAAAAGATGCGATATATCCCAAAGAAGATGTTCAGAGTGCCGTCGATTATATCGCCCGTTCACCCGAAATCCGTGACGTCCTGATAACCGGCGGTGATGCATTAATACTTTCCAATCAATATATCGACTGGATTTTGACAGAACTCGAAAAAATACCCCATTTAGAGATTATGCGCCTGGGCTCACGCATGCTGGCAACTCTGCCGATGAGAATTGATGATGAATTGTGTGCAGTATTGAGCCGACATAAACCTGTGTACCTGAATACCCAATTTAATCACCCGAAGGAGGTAACTCCCGAAGCCGCTGAATCTGTCGATCGGCTGATCAAAGCGGGGGTTCTGGTGGGTAATCAGTCGGTTCTGCTGAAAAATATTAATCATGATAAAAATGTAATGAAAAAACTCATTCACGAATTGCTCAAGATCCGTGTTCGACCTTACTATATTTTCAACTGCAAGAAACTCCAGGGCATCCGTCATTTCCGTGCATCTATCGCCGATGGTCTTAATATCATGGAAAATTTAAGAGGATTCACCTCTGGTCTTGGGGTTCCGACCTATATCATCACTGCTCCGGAAGGCAAGGGAAAAACACCGATCGCACCGACTTATCTGTTGAATATGAACAGAAATGGCAAGGTCTTATTCCGAACATGGAGCGGTTATGTATGTGAATATGAAGATGAATTGCCCGATGAAGAATGAACTTATGCATGATGTTCACAGGTAAATATGGTGCGGAAGATCATAAGAGAAATACGTTCCTTTCTTGAATCAAAAAGGGATGAGCAGCTCCAGTTTTTAATAACTATCTGTAATCAGAACAGTTATTCTTTTAACCGCAGCGGCGTGGAAAAAATAGCCGCTATGATTGATAAACAAATGCAGGATTTATTACCGATCCATGAAATTGATCCGCAACCGAAATTTGCCGATCATCACATCTACCGATCGAATGAATGGCAGAAGTACATTTATCTGGCCGGACATATGGATACCGTTTTTCCACCTGAACACCCTTTTCAGGCGTGCCGCATCGATCAGGATTTGCTGTATGGGCCTGGAACGGGTGATATGAAAGGGGGACTCACAGTAATTATCTATACCCTGAAAACTTTGCAACATGTTGGTATATTAAAAGACCTTCCGATCTCGGTTATTTTTAACAGCGATGAAGAAGCAGGATCGAAAACATCCGCAAGTCTGTTCGCGCGAGAGCGGGAAAAAGCGTTAATCGCTCTTGTAACCGAATGTGCCGGTCTGAAAAATGAAATGGTAATATCAAGGAATGGAAAACTTGGAGCACGTTTACGCAGTTATGGAAAGGCCCGCCATGTGGGATTCGGTACGCACGAAAAGTCAAGTGCGATATTAGAAATTTCCAACAAGATTATCGCGCTTGAGTCGCTTAATAACAGCCTTCCGGATTTCAGTCTGAACGTTGGTAAAATTGAAGGTGGTCTGGGACCAGCGACTATACCGTCAGAAGCAACCGGATACATCGATATGCGCTGGACGGATGATGCACACGAAAATATTATCCTGCAGAAAATAGCAGAGATCATGGCTGTTAATCATCAACCCGGCTGCCATTCGGAATTTGAAGTTTTGAACAGCAGACCGGCAATGCCCTACACCGGCAGGAACAGAGGTTTGATTGAATTGGTTCAAAATACGGGGGAGGAACTGGGTTTGCAGATCCCGACCGAGCATCGCCGGGGCACCTCCGACGCTAATTTTTTTGGTTCCTATGGCGTACCTACACTTGACGGGCTGGGACCTCTTTCCGAACATGACCATACAGAAAATGAATATATTCGAATTTCATCCCTGTTTGAACGGACGCTTCTGCTGTCAGTATGCATATTAAAATATGCTGAAACAATCGGGTCAGGAAATGAATAGATAACCATAGGATTGATAATCTATCTAAATAACAAAATACCACCTAGCGCACGCGAGTAGTTTATAAATATACATATTTGATAATCATTCGGGATGACGAATTCCAAATAATTATTAAAGTTGCGTTTAAATCATCAATAACGTGCTGGGAATATAACCCTTGGCTAGTAAACAATTCAGTATCGGCCTGAGAATGAGATCTCTCGCCACATCATCTATCCGCTGGATTGAACGTGTTGGTAATTACCTTCCGCACCCTTTTTTTCTGTTCATCATTCTGATCTTCCTGATATTCGTACTCTCCCTTATCCTTAGTCAGACTGGATTGGAAGCCAGTTATGTAAAAATCAACCCTGAAAATAACACCCAGGCAATCCAGACCATAAAAGTTGTGAATTTATTTGAACGAAGTACGCTGCAATCAATTATCGAAAATTTTGTGACAATATTTATCCATTTTGCTCCCGTCGGTTTGGTAATTCTTATGATTTTGGGTGTCAGCCTGGCTGAGCAGGTTGGTTTTTTTTCGGCCACAATTCGGTTATTGATCAAAAATACACCTCGGTTTTTAATCACGTATGTAGTTGCCCTCACAAGCATATGTGCCAATATTGCTTCAGATGCCGGAATTGTAATCGCACCGGCACTCGGTGCCGCTATTTTTCTGGCTGTTGGAAGACATCCTATCGCCGGCGTTTGTACAGGGTATGTTGCAGCATACGGGGGTTATTCAGCCAATATTTTTGTCGCAGGTACCGATGTGGTGCTTGCCGGGATCACCGAGTCTGCTATTCGCTATATTTCTCCGGAGATCCCTGTTCATCCCCTGATGAACTGGTACATCATGATGGGTTCCACCGTTATCCTGGCAACTGTTGTGACCCTGATAACCGAAAAGGTAATCATTCCCTTTCTGGGCGACTATAATCCACCGGATGATTTTATACATGAAAATAAAGATGATCCCCTGATGGTAGGCAGCAATGAGAAAAAGGGAATGCTTTATGCCATGATCGTAACAGTGCTTTTTCTGGCGATTATATTGAGTCTGACGATTCCCAATGATGGATTATTGCGCAATCCGGAAGGCCGATTATTACCAAAATCTCCACTGATTTCCGGTATCATTTTCATTCTTTTCACCTATTTCATTTGCATCGGGGCGGCGTTCGGATATGGGAGTGGTAAGATCCGGTCCGCCAAACAGGTTCCACGCATGATGGCTACCGGATTGAGTAGTGTCGCAGGATTTCTGGTCGTTTGCATTCCGGCATCTCTCTTTATCGATCTCTTTCACAGGAGTAATTTGACGACTATTATCGCCATCGAAGGTGCACACCTTTTTGAGCAGATCCATATCGGTTTGATTCCGGCTTTGCTTTTGTTTTCTATGATGTGTGCGATTCTGAATTTATTCATTACTAGTGGATTTACCCAATGGATGATAACCGCTCCTATTTTCGTACCCCTTTTCTTCCAACTGGGATTAAGTCCGGCGATTACCCAAATGGCATTTCGGATTGGAGATTCAACCACAAATATCATCTCTCCGATTTCCGCCTATCTACCTATGCTGCTCGGTCTGTTGGAACGATACCGAAACAGGGATCAGGAGATTGGTATTGGTTCAGCTCTGTCGCTGATGCTCCCCTATTCGATGGCCTTATTTATTTTCTGGATTGTCTATTTCGCCATATGGCTTGCACTGGGTCTGGATCCCGGCCCAGGTGTAACGATCTACGGGGAGTGAATTTCTGATGAATCATAACAAATAAGAGCCATATCATGCCCAAGGGAATTTATTGAGAATCGGTTATTAAGTATGAGAATAAGAGATCCCGTAAATATCCGGAAAAAATGATTATTTCCGTTTCCGCTGTGGGATGTTATCGTGCTGCCGAAAAATGATCTGAGTCATGAGGAATACAATGCGCAAAATATTTATTATTGTCATGCTGATTGTGCCGCTCTTACTGGGCCGGGAGCGCGATACCCAGCGATTTGCTGAATCTACGCAGGGTATGATTGTCACTTCCACCCCGGAAGCTGCTGAGGCCGGTCTGGAAATGTTCAGAATAGGTGGCAACGCAATAGATGCGGCGGCCTCCGTTGCATTTGCCCTGATGGTAACTGATCCGGCCATGTGCAGTTTTGGCGGTCGTTCTCAGATCCTTATCCGCCTCAGCGATGGCCGGTCTCTCGGGATTGATGGTGCCACCGAATCACCGGCAGAGGTATATGAACCGGCAGGGACCGGTCACGGCTATAAAACCGTACCGGTGCCCGGTAGTCCGGCAGCGCTTGAAGACATGATCCGCCGTTTTGGTAATCTCCCCTTACCGGTGGTCATACAACCGGCGATTGATCTGGCGAAAAACGGTATTATCATCAGTCATGAATATGAGCAAGTTTTCATAAAATATGGCGATACATTCACTCGATATCCCGGAACAATTAAGCACTTTTTGAACAAGAACGGAAAATTCTACATCGAGGGCGATCGTTTTGTTCAAAACGCCCTTGCGAAAACACTCGAAATGTTTGCGAATGCAGGAAGCGTTTCTCTATATAGAGGGGAGCTCGCGGCAGCTATTATAAATGATATGAACAAAAATGCCGGTCTGATCAGTTCTGCTGATTTGAAACGGTATCGCCCTCATTCCGGGAAGGTGTTGGAGGGAAAATACCGCGGTTTTCGTGTGATAAGTCGCGGTGGTCAATGTGACGGTGCTTCTGTAATCGAAATGCTCAATCTTCTTGAATCCTATGATTTAGCCTCCTTTTCCCTGACTGACTTCCGGTATATCGCCCTGCTGGCTCAGGTAAATCACATCGCGTATATGGATGAATACTTGCCGGATTGGATACAAACAGCGCCGGCTACAACCGAGCGGCGACGGCGCGAGATCCGGCTGGAGGAACCCTTTCCGGTAACCGTCAGACAGGAGAGCGAGCTCCCGGAGGGTGAAACCAATCACCTCTCAGTGATCGATAAAGAGGGAAATGCGGTTTCAATCACCCAATCGATCGGTCCTTATTTTGGCTCCAAGGTTGTCAATCCAGAGTTGGGATTTTTTTATGCGTACAGTTATGATATGAATGATGATCCGGTTCCATGTCAACGGGAAAAGACCAGTCAATCACCAACCATTGTCGTGGATGGATACCGGCCATTTCTAGTGATCGGCTCTGCCGGCAGCAGCAGAATCCCCGGCTCGATTGTACAGACAATCATTAATGTCATCGATCACAAAATGGATCTTTATAAGGCGGTCAGCTCCCCCAGAGTATTTTTACTGAAGGATGAATTGCGCCTTGAGAACAGTGCTATTCACGATACAACGATTCACAGACTGGAACAACTCGGATACTGTGTACGAACCTATACCGACCTGAATGGCTGGTTTGGCCGGGTACATGCGATTCAGGTCGTGAACGGTGATGAGCTGAAAATGCGGGGCGCTGCGGATCCACGGGATGACGGCGCCGCCCTCGGATATTGATAGCGGTTTAGGGGTCTGGGACCGGTTCGCATTTGTAAATAACGAACCTGTGGTAACGCTGAATTGATAATAGAATCATAGGGGCATTGGTTCCCTGGTTTAATTTTTTCAGTCTTTAAACCCGGAAATCCCCATGGTAAATTTTGAAAGTCGAACAATTACGAAATCAACAGTGATCCTGTCACCTAAAGAAAAACAGAGTTGAGGAAATGAAAGTAGCTGTCATATTCAACAAAGAAGAGATCAAAGATTCCGACGTCATATACCGCTTCGGAATGCCTACGAAAGAAAGATACAAACCACAAACCATTGAATTGGTTGCTTCAGCGCTGGAGAAGGCTGGACACAACGTACGCACTTTTGAGGGCAACAAATTTATCATTGATGATTTGCAAAATTTTATGCCGCGGGTGGTTAGCGGCGAACGCTTAGGGATGATCTTTAATATGGCTTACGGAATCCAGGGTAAAAGTCGGTACACCCATATTCCTGCCATGCTTGAAATGCTCGGTTTACCTTATGTCGGTTCGGGGCCGGCATCACACGCTCTGGCTTTGGACAAGGTGCTCTCTAAGATTATCTTTTCAAGATATAACCTACCAACCCCCGCATACTGGGTTTATTCAGGCTTGGCAGATGATTTTTCCTGTGTAAAATTTCCGGCGATAGTAAAACCCAAAATGGAGGCGATATCCTTCGGGATCAAACGGGTAACAAACATCAATGAATTAAAGGAAGCTGTTGCTTTTATCCTATCGGAATTTCAACAGCAAGCCCTGGTAGAGGTTTTTATCCCGGGAAGAGAATTTGCCGTCGGTTTGCTGGGAAACGGACCCACTCTGCAAACACTTCCTGTTGTTGAGATAGATCTCAATAATGATCCGGATGCTATTCAAACCATGGAAGAAAAGATGGGTAAACCGCGCCGCAAAATATGTCCGGCGCCGGTATCGGAAGAAATTGCCAATCAATTGTGTCAGCTTGCGAGAGACGCCTTCAATTCGCTTGTGCTTCATGATTTTGCCCGCGTAGATTTCCGGATGGATAAAGATAACAATATCTATATTCTTGAAATAAACTCTATGGCCAGTCTAAATCCGACCGGCTCCTATGTTTATGCAGGGGAAATCGCCGGATACAGTTTTGATGAGCTGGTAAACCGAATGTTTGATACTGCGGTAGAACGTTATTTCGGAAGAGATATTCTAAAAAAAGAATATATTCCGGTATCTGTTAAGGGAAGGTCGGAACAGCTGGATATCCGGGTAAGGCGATATTTACGCGGGCATCTTTCAACGACGGTTGACTACCTCGATCATATCGTATCAACCAATTCCTATGTGTATAACATCGAAGGTGTGAACACCCTGGGCAAGTGGGTCAGTGACCGTTTAAAACAACTGGGCTTTCAGTTGCAGGTTTATCCTCAAACCGAAATTGGGAATATCCTGTATTATACCAATCATAATAAGGGGAACAATGATTTTCTGATCTGCAGCCATTTGGATACAGAATATGATTATCGCCGTTTTGTTTCATTTCGGGAAGATCGTGGTAAATTATACGGGTCGGGTATTGCCCGCAGTAAGGGTGGTATTTCCGTTATTCTGATTGCCCTTCAGGCTTTACGCTACAACCGTTTGTTGAAGAATATTAAATGTGGTATTCTGCTGACAACCGATTATTTTTTATATAGCAAAATATCCCAGAGCATCTGTCAGGATAAAATGAAAGATTCGAAGCATGTTATCGGGATGAGGTATGGGGAGCTGCATGGTCTGCTGGGCACCAGTTGTATGGGAATGCAGAAATACAAGATCGAATTCTGCAACTTTAAAAATCACCGATCCAATCACGTAGCTGATTTGGTAGCCGCACTTACTGTAAAAATCGATGCCTGGAAAAAAATCATGCGACTAAAAGAGAAAATCGTAATAATAGTTGATAGCATCCAGGCTAATCAGTTTTTAAGTACCGTCCCCGATTTTGCAACTGTTCACATTACTGTTTATTATATGACCTTTGAACAGGCAAAATGGATCGATCAGCAAATTAATAAAATTGCCAAAAAAGATTCACATGATCGTTTACAGGTGCGGGTTCAGACTTTTGGTGGTCGTGCTCCCGTAATAGGTACTACAGTTACCCAAAAATTTTTCACCCAGATCCAAAAGATAGCACAGACGCTGGAGCTGAATGTTGATTCCGGTCATTTTAATACCTCTTCCGATATCGCGTTTGCCGGCAATACGATTCCTGCTGTCGAGGGATTAGGACCATTGGGAGATCAGTGTGGTTCACCAGATGAATATATTATCCGGGATTCGCTTATCGATAGAGCGGCTCTGCTGGCGATGACACTATATCATTGTTCAGTAAAATAATGCCAGGCAACAACAGTTAAAATAATGTATGCACTCTATTGGTTCTGTTCTATGAAAAAGAATATCTTCAAAAGTATTATATTTTAGAAATAACTACTTGCATGTTTTTATTTAATTAGGGTATATTTTCTTTTATTTAACAGCACTTCAGATTATTAAGTTTCTCCACCATTCAGACTGTTAAAAAGTAATAAAGACCTTACCATTATTAAGAAAATAAATTAGAATATTGTCAACAATCTGATTTATTATCGTTGCATATCTATCATTAAATGAATGCGTTTTTCAGGAAAGGAGGATAGAATAGGGAAAACATTGAAATGAATATTTAGATAGATAACAGGAAAGTTATATCGTATGTATCACTGTAAATGGATGCACGTCTAACAGTGGTTCCTACCTTGAAGTCAGACAGGAACTAAAGGAGGATCAAAACATGACTTTAAAATTTTTTTATTTCGTTCTAGCGGTGCTGGTGATCAGTTCAGCAGTTTTTGGACAAGATGTATTACCTATCGCTGGTTCGGATACGGTTATGGTGGATTCGACAACACATTTTAGAATTGTCGGCGGATATCGCTCTGAAAATAACGTGGCATTTTATGAACCGACAACCGGCAATCTGTTAGTGACGTATTACTATATTGGTACCTCCGGTGAACCGGATGGGCAGCGAAGAATTGTAGCTGCAACATCAACCGATGACGGCGCCACCTGGTCTGTTGTGAGAACGGTCAATTCCGGTGTCCCTGACGAGATGAATGCCTATTATCCGGTTGCGTATGGGAACGCCACCACCCCCATTATAGTTTATTATAATCGTGCAAATCCAGACGCTAATATTTACAGTGATCCAATATTGGCAACCGATCTTTTGGGTTGGGGAGGTGGTTTATGGAATAATGTATCCGTAGATGTCTCGGGAACTGCTGATACGGTTGTTGATAACAGATATCATACATTCGCGATTGCTCCAGACAATCCCAATTTATGGTTGATCGGTGGCGTTCAATATTACCCAAACACTAGTTCTGCAGGATGGTTAAGTCTATATCGATCCACCGATGGCGGCGCAACCTGGGGCAAGCAGATTCAAGTGGTGACTGTCGTATCAGATGATTCACTAAAATCAAATTATGTTTATTCATTCAGTGGTTCCACCCCTCCACTGGCAATTAGTGCCGGATCAAACAACAAGGTCTACGGCGTCTTCCAGGCGAAAAAGGAGAGTTCGCTTGATATTGAACAAGTGATGTATGCAACTTCCGATGACGGCGGATTGACCTGGACCGATCCCACTCCGATTCCCGGGACAGAAACGCTTTGGTTCTCAACCGACGATATATACCGGAATTTTGCTACTCTGATCGATAATGCCGGCAACTGGCATGTGTTTGGTATGGGCATCGACACGACTGAAATTGTTGCCGGTGAGGATTGGCCATATCGTGTCTGGGATTTCCGCTTCAATGGATCCGACTGGACCATTACCAAGTTCGGTTTTCCGCAGTTATTGAATAATGGTATGGTTGAACCGGCAACTACCGGTTCGGATGAAGAAGATGTTATGAACAGTCCGGCCATCGGCCCCGACGGTACACTCTATTACGCCTATACAGATGTGTATGACACAACGGGCTCCGGCGGTGATCCGATTGCATACAAATACCGGATCTATGTCATGATATCTCAGGATAACGGTACCACTTGGCAAGGTCCGACCTGGGTTTTCGATAAACCAGGATGGGCTAGTGAATATCCCTGTGAAATGACCCGAACCGCCAGCGACAAACTGCACTTCTTCTTCCGTGAAGGTGAGGGTGGTACTGATGTATATAAACAATTAACCTATCTGTCTGTCCCGACGCAGGGTGTTAAGGATAAGATTTTATCCTTGCCGGATAATATAGCAAACGAACTACCCCGATCGTTTAAACTATTTCAGAATTATCCTAATCCTTTTAATCCGGCTACAACCATACGGTTTGATCTGAAGCAAAACGCACATGTTAAAATCACTATATTCAACCTGCTGGGACAACGAATTGAAACAATCGTTGATCAAACTATGACTGCCGGTTTTAAAGCTGTCGTCTGGAATGCCGCTCATCTACCCTCGGGAAAATATTATTATCGATTACAAGCGGACGATTTTACTGACGTAAAACAAATGACCTTGATCAAATAGTCTCGGTATTGGATCAAGTTTAAAACAAATTTGATGGTATATACAGACACTTAACCACGGAGTTCACAGAGAATCTCTGCTTTACCGGCTGAAACTTTGTGATCTCTGTGGTTTATAAATCGGTTAAGTTAATCCAATTTTTATACTGTGATTTTATCAAATATTATAAGAATAGATAATATTCGTTAGGCAAAGATTCCTGATCCGGGTCCTCCTGCCGAAATGATACTTGACCTGACTTTCCGCCGGTTGTTTTTGTTTTACAGACTAAAACCGATTGAGTAAGATCCGGTTCATTTTCACAAACAAATACAGTCTTCATTAGATCCATCTTTTAGTCAGGAATTAAACCATGGTGGCGAATAAAATAACTGCCGTCTTGATTATATTCCTTTTCACAGGTTCCTACCTTCTCGCTGGTACCACTGGTAAAATTACCGGAATCATCAAAGATAAAGATACCGGTGAACCAGTACCCGGTGTTAATGTAATAATTGAGGGTACTCGGCTCGGAGCTGCTACGGATCTTGAGGGAATTTATATCATTCTGAATGTTCCCCCCGGAACGTACAATATTCAGGCGATGATGGTCGGTTTCATCACTATCACGCAATCGGAGATTCAGGTCTATGCTGATCGTACTACACGGGCAGATTTTGAGCTGGAATTATCGATTATCGAAGGTGAAACCATCGAGGTTAAAGCGGAAAGACCGTTAGTTATGCGTGATGAAACGACAAAAACTGCGACGCTGGATTTCGAAGTATTTTCTGAAATGCCGATTCAGGAAGTGAGTGAGGCCATTGCTGCCCAATCTGGCATAGTTGCCGATGCTGAAGGTAATTTGCACTTGCGTGGAGGACGCTCAGGGGAAGTTGCCTACATGATCGATGGTGTACTTGTGCAGGATCCGTTTTATAAATCCGGCGCAGCAGGGGTTCTTCTCGATAAATATTTGATTCAGGAATTACAGGTAATGACCGGTGCCTTTAGTGCGGAATACGGGCAAGCCATGTCGGGTGTTATCAATGTGGTAACCAAGGAAGGGACCACACAAGATTATACTGGACGAATCGAATATGAATCTCATTGGTTAAACGAGTCCCCCTACCGCCAACAGGATTGGATGTTATCATCCGATCTGGTTGATCTGCCTGCCGGAAGGGAAGCTAAATACCGCGATGCACTTCGCTGGTATCGATTTAGCAGTGAAAAGCCCGACAGTCTGGTTTCGACCCCAACTTCATTTGATCCGGTTGGATTTTCAAGATATAATACGCCTGAATTTACATCTATTCCCGGGATCGGTGATATTCCTACCATATTTGGTACCCCGTTATTGGGCTATTACGCAGGAACTTTTGCGGGACCCGTACCTTTTTTTACCAATCTGTCCTTCTTTGTTTCCGGTCGCTATTCAAATTACTACAGCCATTTACATTTTGGATATGATGCCAACCGGGATTTAAATATCAAACTAACCTATCGACTGGACAATTTCAAAGTCAATGCTAATATTCAAAGATCCCGTCATTATTATAAACCGTATGATCATCAATGGAAATATAATCCGGAGGGCTATGAGGACAGGCAGGCGGAAGTAGACCGGGAAGTATTTGAATTAACCCATGTACTGGGAGAAAGAACGTTTTATGTCCTGAGATTTTCCCGTTACCAGCGAGGTTATTTGCGCTTTAATCCCAATAAACAATTTAAGATCAGTGACTATCCTGAGTCGATATATACCAACACAGAAGTTCTTGATTCACTGATTTTAAATAATTCAGACTGGAACCAGGGTAATCTGAATGCGGATGGTTTTTACGTGAGCGGGGATTACGGCCGATACGAGGAAAATCAGACAATCACCTATACAGGAAAAGTTGATTTCGTTAGCCAGGTGGCCCGTAATCACGAAATTAAAACCGGGATAGAATACAACTTCTATACGGTTGAACGGGATCGCTGGATACAACCATGGCCTAATGCTCCCCACTATATCGAAATATTTAGCTACGAACCGGAAGAGTTTGCCTGCTATGTTCAGGACAAATTGGAATATGACCGGTTTGTACTAAATGTTGGTTTACGCTACGATTATTTTAATGCAAATCACACCATGTGGGAAGATATATACGTTGCCGGTAAATTAGATGAATCTACCGGCGAATGGATTCCGGCCGAGGAGACGGCAGTTGAACCCCAGCATTATATTAGTCCCAGAATTGGTATTGCTTACCCGATCACTGAAAACGTTGTCTTCCGCAGTTCTTACGGTCATTTCTATGAGAAACCCGGATTTTATGAGATGTACAAATCTCATGATGTAGTTGCGGACCGTCATCCGCTGATCGGTAATCCAAGAATGAAAAATCAAAAGACCATTCAATATGAATTTGGTGTAAAATCGCAATTTGGTGCCTACTGGACGTTTGATATCAATGCTTATTACAAAGATGTCACTAATCTGGCAGCGAGTACCTATCATATTGGTTTTCCCTATCATTTTACGGTTTTTGATAACAGTGATTATGCCAGCATCAGAGGTATCGAAATTACTTTAGAACGTAAAACAGGCAGGTTCTTCACCGGCGTACTGAACTATACGCTTTCCATCGCCAAAGGCAATGAATCTTCCTCAAGCGACGGGTACAATTTATATCGGGGTGCCAATGTCTCAGACCGTCCAAACCGGGAATATTATCTGGATTTTGACCGACGACATGATTTATCACTGAATGCTATATTCAAAACACCTACAGATTTTGGACCGGATTTATTTGGAATCAAGCTTTTTGAAAGATGGAATTTGAATTTACTGCTCCAGGCTGCCAGCGGTTTACCCTATACACCTACACTTGACGAAGGTTTTGTCGATATATTCCTGGAAAGAAACACCGGCCGGAAACCATGGTTCTTCCAGGTCGATTTACGCCTGCAAAAATATATTAACCTGTTTGGCAATACAGAATTTGTTCCCTATCTGGTAGTCAAAAACTTGTTCAACAGGCTTAATGTCAATTATGTATGGACAAGAACCGGCAAAGCCTGGGATGACGGAATTACCAGCTCATATTCCAAGGATCGCCAGCACAATCCTGAAAACGTAAGTATTCCGCGACAAATTTCCTTTGGCTTCAGAATTACATTTTAATAAGGAATTAAGTTGTTCGAAACATGAAATTTTTGGTGGGGAAGATTGGAAATATGATAATCTGCAGGGAAGCTGCACATTCCATATTAAATTTATCATCTTTGATCTTAATTTTTTTCAATATTCAATTCCGGTACAAAAGGTCAACGCAGAAAGACGCATACTTGGCAAGGTGATACAATGAGAAGAGTATTGTTAATTATGTCGATGATCCTTGGATCATCCTTGATCATCGCTTCTTTCTCCGGGCGAAATGAAATTGATAAACCGGTAAATAAATTAACTAAACCCACTGCACGGGGTTCCGATGTGGGGTATGCCCTGTTGACCAAGGGGGAACTGGTTAATTGCTATATGAACATGGGCCAGATATCTGATTCATACTTCCAGACCGTATTTTACAATTTCAACTGGCCACAGAGCAAAGGCAGCATTCCCGCTAAGGTTGAGTGCACCGATGACCTAGCCTTCGTATTTGCCCGGAAGGGAAATGTTATTGATGGACACACCGGCAACTGGATTGAAGACTGGGGTGCCGTACGCGGACATTATGGCAGGTATCATGCTAATCCACAACCGGAAGAGTTAAAAGTGCAAGGTTACCCGCATTTGGCCGTCAGCGATATTGAAGAAACCTGGCCAGAGGGATATGATGATTCAACCGGCAACTTTATTGCTACACCCGGGGAACGTCATTGGCCTGGTAATTTTCGAGTCGATATCAATCCTGCTTCACCGACATACTTGCAGGAGGTACCCGGTGAGTTTCCAGCAGATCGAGTTGTATTTTCTGCAATTGATGACCACGATAATCTCCAAAATCCGCCGTTGGGAATTAGATTAGATACACAAGTTTATGCCTACGGACGTCCATATGCCGCTGATTTTCATTTTTATGAAACCGTCATTACCAATACCAGCACAAATTATCTGGATAGCTGCTGGTACGGGTATTATGTTGACATCGATTATGGAGAATATACCCGTGAAGCGATTTATACCTATAGTACCGGTACAACACCCGGACCCTGGGATGTCTTGTATACATTTACCCCGAATATAACAGATCCGAATTTGCTGGAAAACGGCATCTTCGGATTCGCGGTGCTGGAAACTCCTGATAATTTAGGAATCACTGACGATCACTATTTTCCTGATTCGGATCCCCCCATTCCACCCAATGATCATGAAATGTTTGCGATCATCACCAGTCAACCGAATCTCCTGCCAATACATTTGTTACCCAGCGATTTTTTCCACGGCAGCGATGTACATCATGATGATTATACCCCTACGCAAACTTTGCTAGGCACTGATTGGGTAAATTTTGTAATGACCGGTCCCTTTGATCTGGCACCGGGTGCATCTGTGAGATCGGTGCTGGTCATCTGTGCAGGTGAGAATGTTGATGATTTTAAGACAAATATTGAGATGGCAACAAGCATGAAGGAGAAGTATTTCCAGGGCCCCAGCGGTCCACAATCCCCGAAATTATATGCCGTCCCCGGAGATGCCGAGATTACTCTTTACTGGACGGACAAACCCGAAAAAACGGCTGATCCCTTTAGCGGCGAGTATGATTTTGAGGGGTATAAGATCTATCGTAGCCTTGATGACGGTCAGACTTGGGGTGAGGAGATAAGAGACGGAAAAGGAAATCTGGTCGGTTATCTGCCAGTAGCGTATTTTGACTTAAATAATGGAATTTCCGGTCTCGACCCATTGAATACAACGTTCTACCTGGGGGATGACAAAGGTCTAATGCATACGTGGAAAGATACAGACGTTAATAACGGGACCGTTTATAGTTATACGATTACATCCTATGATCGTGGAGATCCGGGTGCAAATATCCAGGCCTTCGAATCAGCAAAAGGGAAAAAAGAAACCGAGCAGAATTTTGTCAAGGTAACACCAAAACCCAAAGCCATCGGTTATACAGATTCACAGATATCACAAGAACACAAAATCGGTCTTGGAAAAGGAAATATTGAAATTTCGATTGTCGATCCATGGGCATTAACCGATCACTTGTATCAAATCGCTTTCGATGACAGCCCGTCGGTTTCTTTCAATGTCATTGAAGTATTAACCGAGAAAAGTGTAACCAGACTGTCCGATTTCCCGATAAATACTTCTGATATGCCGGTTGTGGATGGCTTTCAGGTACGCCTAAATGCAGATGATAAATTTGGTGGTATCAGTTCCATCCTTGATGAATATGGCAGGGATGTCTCTGGTCCGGATCTTTTGGACACAACCGGATCTTGGTACGTAATTGAAGGTTCACATTTACAGGCAGCTGGCAATTTTGAAACCCGCACATCTGATTACGAGATCAGATTTACTTCCCAGGGTTCAAAAATTGGTACCCGATTAGGTGCTGCAATTGAAATAAAAATATATGTTCCGTTTGAAGTCTGGAATACGACTATGAATACCCAGGTCACTGCTGTCATAACCGATGACGGTGACGGGATTTATGAAGAAGGTGAAGAAATATCCATTCTGAATCAATCCTATACCGACCTGGATATTGGACAAACATTCACCGTCGATCTGATTCAGGCAGCTCATTATAAAATCAAAATAATGAATGCCTCCGGTGACGTAAGTTTACAACCAATGGAAGGTCAGATAGTACGCCTGGTCACCAAAAGAGCACACACACCCCAGGATCTATACGAATTCAGTTTTTCAGCCTATTCCTTTAAACCGGCATCTACCCAGAGTCTGTCCGGGATCCGGGTCGTACCGAACCCATATGTAGTGAATGCTGCCTGGGAACAGTCGGTCAATGTTAGAAGACTGCAGTTTATGTTTTTACCACCCAGGTGTACGATCGCAATATTTACCACCCGTGGTGAACTTGTAACAACACTTGAACACACCGATGGTACGGGTAGCAAGGACTGGAATCTGACTGCTCAATCTGGACAAGAGGTGGCGTATGGTATTTATATTTACGTGGTCAAAACACCGGAAGGTGAAGAATATATCAGTAAATTTGCTATTATCAAGTAGTCGGAGGAACCACCATGATCAGAATGCGCCTGATCTTTGTTCTTTCAATATGTATCCCTCTGATTCTGCAGGCAAAGGGTGGTGATTTTAATAAGGTAGGAACGACCGCCGCTCAATTTTTAAAAACTGAAGTGGGTGCACGTGCCCTTGCCATGGGAGGCTGCTTTGGAGCACTGGCCAACGATGCATCAGCATTGTATTGGAATCCGGCAGGTATTGCACAACTGAACCAAATGGAACTTTCTTTTACGCACACTCAATGGATTGCCGGTATTTCCCATGGATTCGCCGGATTTGTTTTTCCCATCAGCGATAATAACATCTTCGGACTTAGTTTTACCTATCAATCTATGGATGAGATGGAACAGACAACCATCGAACAACCGAAAGGCACCGGCCTCTATTACGATGCCCAGGATGTTGCTGTGGGCTTAAGTTTCGCCCGACGGATGATCAGTTACATTTTTTTCGGCCTGACCGCAAAGATGATCCACCAATCCATTTGGAATGAAACCGCCATGGGATTTGCAGTTGATATGGGTCTTTTGCTGGACACGGGAATCAACGGAATCAAGGTAGCCATGGTGATGACCAATTTTGGAACCGATATGCAGATGGATGGCAGGGACCTGATCCGCTCTTATGACCAAGTACCGGAAAGCGCTTCTAATCCGAATACGGCATCAAAACTGAGTACTGAATCCTGGCCGTTGCCGACGAACTTCCGACTTTCACTCACTTCTGATCTTATGGGACCACCACACTCTTTTATACCAAATACCGACAACAGAATTACCATTATTCTGGATGCCACACATCCAAATGACAATCCGGAACATTATAACGCAGGATTGGAGTACGGCCTGTTTGATCAATACTTTCTCAGAGCAGGGTATAGGGGTAATACCGACGAAGAAGGTCTGACGCTTGGTGCCGGGATCCGACTACCGATAGCTGATGCAACAGATCTAAGCATTGATTATGCCTATGCTGATTTTGGTGTGTTTAATTCAGTCCAACATTTTAGTCTGGGTTTCAGGTTTTAGTCCTGAACCATGAATACAATCATTAAAACCTGTGCTAATTTGAAGCAACATAGCTGGTCTTTCATCACTTCGTGACATAGCTTCATTTATTGCATTACCGCGTTGACCCCTCTGAGCCTATCAATTAAACTAGCTGATGTTGAATTGTTTCTTTGGCTGTTTGATTAAGTGTATATTTTTCCCCGAAATTCGGTGGCTATCTCAGACTTGAATTGCATATTAAATGCGCTTAAACATAGTAAAACAAAACTAGATCGTATTTTGGACCTATGATGTATGATAAAATCAATTGGAAAGCGAGGGAAAAACAGTAAAATTCTCAGTACATTGGTTTTACCATTTTCCAAATATTCGGATATACTGCCCGTTACCATAATGTTAAGAGGTTGTGTGAAATTATGAAATCAAAAACATTATAATACAGAAAAATGTTAACGTGGATGATTATTATCAACAATTCTTAATTATATCATTAATAATTTTTAAAACCCGAGAAATTCCATGGTTGAAACTAAGTTTTTGCACAGTCTTTTAATCTCGGGGTTCGCGGGTAACCGTAAAAAAAGTCCCCCGAACCCGCTTTGCACCATTTTCTACAGTTTCATGATATACCTGAACGACATTGGGAGCCACCTCTTCAATATAATTATAATCACGGGTGGTCCCAAACTGGAATGCCCCCTGCCAGGTCACTCCATGATCATCGGAAAAAATCAGCCAGTTACCGGGCCGGCTGTAGGTACATACAATTATGCCATTATTCAGAACGACCAGATTCGGACAGACTCCCCGGTCAGCAACCTGTGCCGGCGGTGTCCAGGACTGACCGGCGTCAGCCGAACGGGAGCAGTACATGGGGGTCGGGAACAGATTCAGCGTTCCGCCATTACGTCCTCCAGTGCGCATCATACAGATGAGATCCCCGTTTGCAGCCTGAACAATGTCGGCCTCGCGAAATCCTTCCTGAGTAATTGCCGGAACTATAGCGGTCGGTTTGATTCTTTCATCGGCAAATCCGGCTTCGGCCAGCGGATGATCATCAGGAATACCCCGTCCGAGCATTTTATCATAGGCCACAAGCACCGGATTCCCCCAGGTACGGCCGTTGTCGTTTGAGGTGACCACCACAGTCCGGTATTTCCGCTGACCGAGTTCCGGCGGATATCCGTCGCAAAGTTCCACATCACCTTCATAGTTGCCGTACATGGTTGCCTTCAATGCCCCGTCAGCAAGTTTGATGATCCCGTGATGGAACAGAAATCCGTCGATCCTGTCTCCCCCGCCGGTCACTGTGTAGGATACATATGACATTGCGACCTGACCCGTTTCAGTTTCTACTGTCTGCCAGTTGTCCTTCGAGCGCTTTTGCCGCACCTTGAACCGGTTTTCTGTATCGCGTCTGGTATTTCTTGAGATACTCAATATTTCCCCGTTCCCGAGATCAATCGCGACTTTCTCATCCGGCCCCTCCGGACCTTGCCGCCAGGTGTATCCTCCGTCATAGGACCACATTGCATTTTTACCCTGCCCGACAACAATCCGCCCATCGGCAAATTTAAATGCCAGGGCTGACTCGGAATTGGGAATTAAAATCGATTCACCCATTTCAACCTTTATGCCTTCTATTTCAGGAATATTAACCTGAAAATCCTGGGCAAAGATTTTATCTCCATCACAGTAAACCAAAGCAATGCAAAGGATATATAGGCTGTTCATCTTTGCAGATCTATACCTGAACCACGAAAATGCAGATTTCACAATATTTTCTCCATTGTTTTTCTTGATTGATTAGAATCACAGATAAAGATACTTAATTACAGTATTTTAATATATCATTTTTTATGCCTATAATACAATCACTGTATTCATCTGGGAATCTGAAATGATTACTTTCCGATTATCGTTTTGTAATCTGCACAAAGATCAAACTGATTTTCACGTCATTGCGATCCGCCAGGGGGAGGTAAGGATCTCAAAACTTGATTTTTATAAAAGATATTCTATTCTCCGGGATTGTGATGTTCTTATTTTTACAGGTATATTGAAGCATCAATAATTTTCGATATCAACATTTCCGTTTGCATGATCATTTATAATCATGATTATTTATAATATAGTGGGGACTCGTCATGAAGACCATTCATCTTACTATTTTATTAGCTACACTGGCGTTATTTTCTTTTCTAAAAGCACAGGAAGTTGATACGACTCTGATTGGCTGGTATACCCTTGATGGACAGGCAATTGATCAGAGCGAATTCAGCAACGACGGGACCATGTATAACCTGATTCCGGCTTCCGATCGGTTTGGCTACCAGGGTGGCGCTCTGGAATTTAATGGTTCAAATGCATACATCAGTATTCCCTCTTCCACTTCACTGGAATCCCCGGATTCAACGATTACCATGTCCGCATGGATAAACATGTTCGGCTGGAGTAAAACCGGCGACCCATTCAATCCGGTGCTTATGAAATCCAGCAGTGGGGGTAATGCGTTTCAATATCGTCTCTCCATCGGCCCTGGCGGTATTGGCGCGAATTTTAATAACTGGAATACCGGTCATGTGGCGTCCTTTGGTTTTGATTTTTTTAACTGGTATATGGTTACGGTTACTTATAATGCTGATTCTCTCCGTTATTATGTCAATGGTGATCTGATTTCGACTGTAGTATTTGATGTAAATATGACCGCTGATTCCCGTCCGCTGGAAATCGGTCGTGATGTGCCCGGAATTACAGAACATTTTTATGGCAGAATCGATGATATTCGAATATATAACCGTGCGTTGTCGGAAGAAGATATTACCATATTATATGATAACTACCATCACAGTGGACAAATATTTGTACCGATAACCGACTTTCCCGACTCAGCGAATACCTCCGGTTCCTTCGCTGCCATCTGGGGTGATTACAATGGCGATAGCAAGCCGGATCTTTTTCTGGCAACCTCCGGGGATTCCAACCTTTTTTTCACCCAAACCATTGACAGGCAGTTCATGAGGGATACAGGTTCTGAAATTGTTCTTGACGGTACAGATTCACGCAGTGCCGCCTGGGCTGATTATGACAACGACGGTGATCTGGATTTGGTGGTCGTTCGCTTCAATCGGGAAAACATCCTCTACAAAAATAATGGTGACGGCACGTTCGCACCACAAAGCGAAAGTCCGGTCAGTGAGCTGGCGCGCACTTCAACCGATGCCGCATGGGGAGATTATGATGGAGATGGATATCTGGATCTGATCGTCGTCAGCCGGGATAACGGAAATGAACTCTTCCATAATAATGGAGACGGCACGTTTGCCCGGGTCGACACCGGTGTCATCGTAACCGACAGTCGCAGATCTATCACACCCACCTGGATTGATATCGACAGTGACAGCGATCTGGATCTTTACATTACCAATACTTTCGCCAATAACAATTTTCTTTACATCAATTATGGCAACGGCTTTTTTACCCGCAACGATACCAGCATCATTGCCCTTGACGTTAAGCATGGTTCAAGCCCGAGCTGGGGAGATTTTGACAATGACGGCGATCTTGATTTGTTTGTCAGCAATACCAATACGGAACCGGGTGAGAACAATAACATCTATCGAAACGACGGCCAGGGCGTTTTCAAGCAGATTACTTCGCTTCCCTTAGCAAATGACAAAGGGGTTTCCGCCGGCAGCTGCTGGGGGGATATAGATAACGACGGTGACCTCGATCTGGTAGTCGCCAATGGAGAGTTTATCGGCGCCCGCAGGAATTTTATTTATCTTAACAATGGCATGGGTGAATTCGAGCGGCTCACCGGCGAGCCAGCCGCTGTGGATTTGGGGCAAAGCGACGGAATCAGCCTGATTGATTGGGATGGGGATGGCGCTTTAGAGCTACTGGTGGCCAATCGCGACACGAATATTGCAGCCTATGATAACACGACACCAGGAAACTGGCTGATGATAAACCTGGTCGGTACCGTCTCAAACCGCAGCGCGGTCGGTACCATCCTGCGTGTCAAGGCCAGTATTCACGGTCAGAATATCCGGCAGATGCGGCTTGTGGCAAGCAATGCAGGCAGAAGATCTACCGGTGGACTGATGCAGCATTTTGGCCTGGGCGATGCCAGCGTTATTGATTCGCTCATTGTGGAGTGGCCTTCCGGTTTAGTGGAAACTTATACAGATGTCGGCGCTAATCAGATGCTTAACCTGACCGAGGGTGCAGCGACCGCCATCGGCGACTACAATCCTGCACCGGCCGGACTGGAGAATTATGCGCTCTTGCAGAATTATCCCAATCCGTTCAATCCGGTTACAGTCATCAGCTGGCAGCTGGCAGTCGGCAGCCAGGTTGACTTGAATGTGTACAACCTACTGGGGAAAAAAGTCGCGACACCTGTTTCAAAGTATATGGATGCCGGATATCATTCTTATCGCTTTAATGGCGGGAACCTGGCAAGCGGAATTTATTACTATCAGATCAGGGCAGGGCAATTTGTTCAGGTGCGAAAAATGTTACTGCTGCGTTAGTTTATTGATTCAGACAGGATTACCGGATTTTCAAGATCCGAAAAAATCACGAAGTTATAAGAGGTTATAAAAAAACACAGATGTTATTTGTGTCGTTCCGTGGATTGAAAAGGTCAGGTTGATTTCGATAATTTTACGTCACGACTTTAAGCTGGCTGAATCCAATCATGCGTCCGATTTCCTCATCGTACAACCGGAATCGTAGCGATTTCAAACTTTTTTTAAACGTCATCGGCCTGACTTTATTGAAAAGATCTACTTGCCGGTGACAGCGCGGCAGATTGTAGTTCGGGATCCTGGAATTCAAATGGTGGATATGGTGGAAACCTATATTACCGGTGAACCATTGCAGAATCGCCGGTAGTTTATAAAAAGAACTTCCCTTGAGCGCTGCATCCTGGAAATCCCACTGTTCATGCCGCTGCCAATAAACGTCTTCATACTGATGCTGGACATAAAATAGCCAGATTCCTGCAGCACCGGCCATTAAAATAACCGGCAGTTGGATCAGCAGATAGCTTTTGATACCTATTAACAGGATTGCTGCACCAATCAGAATAATCAAACCCAGATTGGTCAGATATATACTGCGGCGTTCACGCTCTTTTATCCCGCGCGGCGCAAAGCGGTTATTTATTAAAAATAACCATATTGGACCAAATACAAACATGATCAGAGGATTACGGTAGATTCTGTATGCCAGTTTTTTTGAAGCCGGCAGAGCCAGATATTCACTGGTCGTCAGAGTCCAGACATCTCCGGTTCCACGCCGGTCAAGGTCTGAGCAGGTAGCGTGGTGCCTGGCATGGTTGAAGCGCCAGTCATGATAAGGAACAAAAGCTAATATTCCGGTAAAGTAACCGACAATTGTATTTGCCTTTTGAGATTTAAAAAAGGACCCATGCCCGCAATCATGGAAGATAATAAAAATACGTACGAGAAAACCTGCAGCCGGTATAGCGAGCCCCAGAGTCAACCAATACGATACTGCCAGACTGTAATACATACCCGCGATAATAGCCAGGTAAGGAATTACCGAATTGACCAACTGCCAGACACTTCGCCGCCATACCGGACGTGCGAATGATTTTATCAAATCTTTATCTACCTCATCCCCGGTGGAATTAGCGTTGCTTGATAGATAGACTTCACTGATAATTGGATACATGCAATAATTTTCCGTATTTATGTAATATATTCTTCCTGTTTAAAGAGTTTGAACGACTCGTCGGAAGTGAAATCCATATACCGCCATGGTGATAGCGATATCGAATTTACTGGGATATCTTACGAGACTGAAAATAAAAAATTTCCAGAATTGACGGCGCCCTTTTTCAATGACCCCCAGGACCCATATCGTTAAAGCCAATGCCCTCAACTGGCTTATGGAGAGAGAGATTCTCCTTTTTGCAGGGATTTGATATTCTCTCAGAAAGGTTTTTATCCGCTGATAATAGGCCCTGGTCGAATATATATTTTCCAGAATTTTACGGTATCCTGCGCGCAGATTATGGGTGCTCATTTTGGGAATAAAATTCAGCGATCCATCCATGTTATCACCGGTGATATTGCTGATAATTCTGTTTTCCGATTTCAGGCGATTGAAAAGCCGGGTACCGGGCTGAGCATTCAGCAGACCCACCATGGCCGTTACGATTCCGCTTTTCTGGATAAAGGATATCTGCTGTTCAAAGATACTATGGGGATCCTCGTCAAATCCCACGATAAAACCACCAGAGACAATCAACCCGTTCTGCTGGAGGGATTTAACCGAGGCCACCAGATCGCGGTTCTGGTTCTGAGTTTTACCGCATTCTTGCAAGCTGGCCATATTGGTGGTTTCGATACCGACAAAGGTGGCATCAAATCCTGCTTTGACCATGAGCTCGATCAATTGCTGGTCATCAGCCAGGTTTATTGAGACTTCGGTCATATAATTAAACGGGTGCGAATTCTTTTGGGACCAATCGATCAGGGCCGGAAGCAATTCATTTTTTAGTTTTTTTCTGTTCCCGATAAAGTTGTCATCCACGATAAATACGCGCCCCCGCCATCCACGGTGGTATAAAGCATCCAGTTCTGCTATAAAATTTTCCGTTGATTTTGTTCGGGGTTTTCTGCCATTCAGGAGTGTAATGCTGCAAAAATCGCAATTGTAGGGGCAGCCACGTGAATACTGGATGCTCATCGAGGCATAGTGTTTCATCTTGAGGAGCTCCCATTTCGGCAGGGGTGTATCAGTAAGATCGGGAAATTCCTCCGACATATAAATTCTTTTGGGATGCCCATGCTCAAGATCCTGTAAAAATTGTGGAAGGGTGATTTCCGCTTCATTCAATATCAGGTGTTCGATGTCCGGAAAAACCTTAGGATCCATGGTCACCATCGGTCCTCCGGCCACTACCGGGATACCGTGTTTATGGCAACGGTCAACGACTTCGGTAAATGATTTTTTCTGAATGTGCATGCCGGTCAGGAACACATAGTCGGCCCAGCGTATTTGCTCATCAATGAGAGATTGAACATTCATATCCACCAGTCGCAATTCCCAGGTATCCGGTAATAGCGCAGCAACCGTCAATAATCCGAGGGGTGGTTCGGATGATTTCTTGGCTATAAATCGCAATGCGTAATGAAAACTCCAGAATGTGGTTGGAGTTTCGGGATTTATCAGCAATATTTTCATGACATTGTGCCTTTTATTGAGTTATATTATCGATATGACTTTAGCTTAATAAAATTATACAGGAAAATTTGTAAAAGTAATGTAAAAAATGCTGATAGATTCATGAAAAAACAAAACTCAGTCTTTTATCATGTCATCGTGTTCACACTTGCCCAATTATCCTGGTTCTCACTGCTGGGTTTATGGATATACTGGTATGTTTCGAACTATATTGTGTTAACGGAGGTTGGCGAGCAGCTGTCATCGCAGTTGATCTCTGAAAGTACCCACGTGATGGCCCTGGTAAGCGGTATTATACTTTTGGTGGTCATATCAATCGGAATGTCACTCATATTTATCTATCTGAACAAACAGACCAATATTACCCGTCTTTACGACAATTTTATCGGCAATGTAACCCATGAACTGAAATCACCTTTATCCTCCATTCAATTGCATTTGGAAACATTGCGAAAAAGGAATATTTCGAGTGAGACAAAACAGCAGTTCATTTCCCTTATGCTCAAAGATGCTCAGCGTCTGAACGATCTGATCAATTCCATTCTGGATATTTCGGGATTGGAGCAGAAAAAAATCGCTTATAACTATCAAATCTTTGATGCGGATGATGTCTTCCGCACGATGATTGCCGAGGCATCATCAGAATTCAGAATTCAACCGGATGCCATAAAAACAGAAGGTAATCTTGACGGGAAAATTGTAGCAGATTTGCGTGCATTGAAAATTGTTATCAATAATCTGATTGACAACGCTATCAAATACTCCGAAAATCCGCTCGATCTGGTTATTTCTTTCCGGACGACCGCAAAAAAATTCCTGATCAGCTTTCGGGACCATGGAATCGGTATTTCCGGAAAAGATCAGAAGAAAATTTTTAAAAAATTCCAGCGGATCTACAACATACACATTCCTAATGTCAAAGGAACAGGATTGGGACTCTACTGGATCAGGGAAATCATCAGGTCGCACGGGGGTGTAATCACGGTAAGCAGTCCGGGGAAAAATGCGGGGACTACTTTTCATATTGAACTGCCGATATATCAGGCGTTCAAAAAGCGCTATATTAACCGCCTGCTCCGTATCACGCGCCGAAAGAGACAATTAAACGTTATCGGAAATGAATAAAAAATCATTCGCTGGCAGCAAAATATTGCTGGTTGAGGACGAAGAATCACTGGCCATCGGACTGATATTCAATCTTTCTGAAGAGGGTTATAACGTGGATTGGGTTCCCGACGGGCGAAAAGCCCTCGAATACATCAATACAGGTACCTATGACCTTGTACTGCTCGACATCATGCTCCCTTACTTAGACGGATTCAAGGTGGCTGAACATGTGCGTATAAAAGATCCCCAGATGCCGATCCTGATACTGACCGCACGTACCAGCGCCCAGGACAGGATAAAAGGGCTTGAGGCGGGTGCCGATGATTATCTCGCCAAACCCTTCCACCTGCAGGAATTATTACTGAGGGTGCAGGGGATGCTAAAAAGAAAAAACTGGTATGGGAAGTCCGCTGTCAAAACTCCGGTTTACCGTATCGGAAGCAACGAAATCAATTTCGATAATCTTACCTGCATGTCCGGAGAGGATGTCTTTCAGCTGACCGTCCGGGAGGCAATGGTGTTAAAATATCTCATTGAGCATAAGGGGAAGGTGGTCTCACGCAGAGAATTGCTCGAAAATGTATGGTGTATATCCGGTGAAATTGAAACCCGCACAATTGATAATTTCATCGCCCGGCTGCGTAAATATCTGGAACCAAATCCTGCCCAGCCGATATATATCAAAAGCATTCGAGGCACTGGATATATTTTTACCGATTGAATTCTGGTGCAGATTATTTATTTTTAACTCGATATGCTAATTTTTAGCCTATATGCCACAGCGGGTTCACAGAATATTTTGATTATGGCCAAATTTCATCCTTGTATTCTGTGGTTTATCCATGCATCCGGTAAATAAATTAATTTAAATTTGTAATATGACCCGGAGGCATTGTATTTTAATGCGCTACGGTAGGTTAATCCGTATCAGGCTCATACGTTATTTATAATCAACCGACAGGGTATATTATGGCAAATATAAAAAAACATAAAGGAAGAATAGCCATCCTGACCGGAGGCGGTGACGTACCTGGCCTTAATCCGGCCATCCGGGCGGTAACTATCCGGGCCATTCGTGAAGGATATGAAGTAATCGGAATCCGTCGGGGCTGGGCCGGATTGATCACGATCATTCCGGATAAAAACGCAGATAACAGCAGCAGTTATCAGGAACTTACCGAGGAAATCGTAAATAAGGCCGGACGGACAGGCGGAACATTTTTGCATACTTCCCGGACAAGACCGAGTCATGTACCTGCGGTTAACGTGCCGGAACACCTGAAGGAAAATTATAAAAAACCGGTCAACGATATGACTGCTGAGGTGATCAAAAATCTGGATTTCCTGGGGGTGGATTATCTCATTCCGATCGGCGGGGATGATACCCTCAGCTTCGGTGTTAAACTATACCAGGAGGGTGTCAAGGTAGTGGCAATCCCCAAAACAATGGATAACGATGTGCCCGGCACCGATTACTGTATCGGTTTCAGTACCTGCGTAACCCGGACAATCATGCTGACCAACAGCCTGCGCACCTCCGCCGGATCTCACGAACGATTCCTGATCATTGAAGTATTCGGCCGATACGCCGGTTTCACCGCCATGCTGCCGACAATGGCCGGTGCCGCCAATCGTTGTGTGATACCGGAGCATAAATTTGATATCAACCGGCTTACCGAACTGCTGGTTCAGGACCGATATAAAAATCCCAGCCACTATTCAATCGTTCTGATATCGGAAGGCGCTATGTTCTCAGGCGGAGAAATGGTCTTCGAAAATCAGGAAAAGGACGCGTACGGGCATGCTAAACTGGGTGGGATCGGTGATCTGGTGTCCGCCGAATTGAAAGAAATATCCCCGCGTTTTAATAATGGTCAGCGGGTAAACGTAATTAACCAGAAACTGGGTTATCTTGTTCGCTGCGGTGATCCCGATGCCACTGATTCAATAGTACCGATGGCCTATGGCAACCTGGCTCTGGATCTGATCTTGAAAAACATCCACGGTCGCCTGGTGGTACTCAAGGATGGCCGGTACGATAATATGCCGATCGATGTGGTAACAAGTACAAAAAAAGTCGTCAATGTGAGGGAGCATTACAATACGGATCGTCTCCGGCCGCATTACCGTAGTTTTCAATTGAAACCGCTGTTTATCATGACCAGCGAATAAGAGCAGTTCTTGCCAGGGCATGGCAAGCCTAGAATTCACCGACTTTAGAACTCTAATGATTATCGGTTTCTCTTTTTGAGAACGATCACGTTTCCGGCCAGTATCAGCATTACACCCGCCAGTGCGAAGAGATTCCATTGATATCCCTCAAAAATCGTCGAGAGAATTAAGGCAAGCACAGGAATCACGAGCGTTATATAAGCAGCCTTGTCGGCACCGATTCTACCCAGCAAGGTAAGATAACACCCGAAGGCAATGATCGAACCAAAAATTGTCAAATAGACCAAGGAAAATATGTAGCCGTGCGAGAACTCAAAATCGAGTGGTTTGCCAAGAATCACGATAAGCCCGAGCATGCATAGAGAACCATATAACATCGCGAAGGCATTTGTCTGAACCACTGGCATACCGGATCTTTTCTGCAGATAAGCCGAAGTAATGTTACCCAGAGAAGCGGAGATAGCACCTAAAAAAGCAAGAAAGAAAGCGATGGTACTGGCGTTGGCGAGGTCAAACCGGATGATTTCATCCTTAAAAACCAAAACCATGCCGGCCATACCGATTATTGCACCAAGCACAACATATCCGCGCATGGGCGATTTCAATAACCACGCCCCATTGATAATATTCAGAAATATGATTGATGAAAATACTATCGCGACAAGACCACTTGGCAGTGAAAGTTCTGCATAATATACCAGCCAGTAATTTATACCGAACAACAGGAAACCTAATAGTAACATCATTCCATGATCTTTTAAACGGAAGCGCATATTAAGCCGTTTTATTTTCCCATACACCAGCAGAATTACGCCTGCCAGCATGAAACGGTAAGCCACTGATACCATGGGATCAACGAAACCGAGCTGAAATTTAATTATGAGCCAGGTCGAACCCCAGATCATGGCCGCTGCTAAAAATAACATGATATTCTGCAGAAATTGCTCCTTTAATTTTTTAATCAGGGATGGGAAATCAGGAGGCAGGAGGAAGGAGGCAAAAATTAACGCCGGAATCAGCTTGCAGTCAAGAGAATAATTAGATAACTTTATAATTTATATATATTTAATAATAATTCCTAATTCCTAATTCCTAATTCCTAATTCCTAATTCCTAATTCCTAATTCCTAATTCCTAATTCCTAATTCCTAATTCCTAAT
>Ga0209536_100000485_pt1 | contig 64550 bp, 62 predicted proteins | sample DeeMarSeWOR28_12_FD_187461 | JGI IMG/M metagenome (GOLD analysis project Ga0209536, IMG submission 187461) | Marine sediment microbial communities from White Oak River estuary, North Carolina - WOR-2-8_12 (SPAdes) (version 2) | ecosystem: Environmental > Aquatic > Marine > Intertidal zone >...
ATGCCTTGATAAAAATGTTGATTATCTGTCTGGCATCCTGCAATTCCTTGTCCGAAAGGGGCGTTGGTGCTGGAATTTTCTGTGGTTCTTTTGTGTCAGCTTTCTGCATGAAGTTGAGAGAACTTTTTTTTACGCTTCAGTTTTGTATCCTGACTCTGACTTTATTAATAAAGTTAGAGCATTAGTCTGTCTCTGCACGTCTGTAAAAGGAGCATGTCTCATAACCTCCTAATGTATATATATGCCAAGGTCTACAGTCTGTAAACAATGGAAAATTGAGCATAAAAAAATCCATGGTCATTTTGTACCAGATGGATTGCGGGGATGTCACGTTCTTTTAAACGACACATCGCCAGAAATGGTGGTTTTTTTATTGAGTAAAATTAGGGGGGTATTAGGGTAATATTAACTCAGGAATAAAAAAAGGAACCCACCCTGCCCGGCTGAATCCCTTTCTAATACTGGTGCCCGGGACGAGAATCGAACTCGTACAGGGACAAGCCCCGAGGGATTTTAAGTCCCTTGCGTCTACCAGTTCCGCCACCCAGGCACCCTGTTTTTCTGCGACTCTATAATATCATTGCCCAAAATGCAAACAAGATTAGCAGCGGCTGTTCTTAAAAAAGGATAATCTCCCAATTCTGTGCGGCCAAAGCAAGACAGGCATTGCTAACCTAGCGTTATCATTACCTGTATAACTTGGCAAAAAACTAATTACTCTTGACAAAGCGCTTATTTGGTTGTATCAGATTATTTACTTAATATGCTGATATCAAAGTAGTTTTGAGATCAGCACGTGTTGGCGGGCATAGCCGTTTTTTTATGCAAAATTTGGAGGGCGTTTTATTATGTCAGATCGTGAAACAGGGACAGTAAAATGGTTTAACAACAGCAAGGGATTTGGTTTTATTGAACGGGAACAGGGAGATGATGTTTTTGTGCATTATTCATCAATCCGTGACACAGGGGGTTTTAGAACTCTTGCCGAAGGCCAGAAGGTTGAATTTTCAATAACAGAAGGCCAGAAAGGTTTACAGGCAACCGATGTAACGGGCATCGAATAGGAAATTACACCACATAAAATATGAAAAACCCGCCGGAAATTCCGGCGGGTTTTTTTATCGGGTTACTTGTGGCCAAGTCAATACTCTTTTGCCCTGGCCACTCTTTTATCTGACAGTTTCATGCAGTGCGGGTCAGGACGGCTCTTTACCACCGTGCCTTCCCCCGCTCCTGTCCGGTTAATTTTACATCCCGCCTTTATTGCCTCCGGCAGCAAAACAAAAACTGCATACGTCCGGATGTCATAAATCAATAAGATATTGTTATTAATTCCCTTGTCCGCAAAGCATTTATCATGAACATAAAAAAAAAGTAGCCAGTTTTCCGGGCTGCCTGTATCTTTCGTATGCCTTTATCAAGTTGCTAACAATATTGACTCTGCAGCCATGAAAAAAATTCTCACCAGTTTAGCCTTACTGCTCCTGATCCTTATTTATGGGACATCGGGCTATATGCTCATTGAAAACACCAACCTGACAGATGCGCTCTACATGACTGTAATAAGCATTACGACCGTCGGTTTCAGTGAGGTTATCCCGCTGAGTCCTATTGGCAAATATTTTACGATAGTTCTTGTTTTCGGCGGGGTCGGTTTGTTTCTTTTTTTCGTCAGCTTAATTACACAGGCCATGGTGGAGGGCGGTCTGCAAACTTTCTTAGGGAGAAGACATATGGAAAAAAAGCTGGCTAGCCTGAAGGACCATTACATCGTATGCGGCTTCGGGCGGATTGGGAAAGTGATCAGCAAAATTCTGCATGAGAACAGAAGGCCCTTCCTGATAATTGAGAACAATCCTGAAGAAATCGCAACCATAGAGGAATTGGGGTATCTGGTACTAAGGGGTGATTCCACCAGTGATGACATTCTGAAGAAGGCCCATATCAATGATGCCAAGGCGCTAATAGCTGTTACAAGTTCTGATGCCGATAACGTGTACATTATCCTCTCAGCCCGGGTTCTGAAGCCTGACATCTATATTCTGGCCAGGTCAAGCGGCAAAAAGGGGGCAGAAACAAAATTATTGCGTTCCGGGGCCAACAAGGTTTTCTCACCTTATGAAATAGGCGCACGCCGCATGGCACAATCACTGGTCAGGCCTACGGTTATTGATTTTATAGACCTTACAGTCCATGATGGTGAACTTGGCCTCAGACTTGAAGAACTGCGGGTTTCTGACAAAGCAACATTTGCCAATAAAACCCTGATGCAGTCAGGTATCCGCTCCGAGCACGACCTGATTGTTGTCGCTATCAAGCGTGAAAAAGGTGAGATGTTATTCAACCCGAATCCAAACACGGAAATACTGCCCGGCGATATTCTTGTTGTGTTAGGAGAACACATGAACATTCAGGGGCTGGAAAAAAAGCTCTAGTTTTACTTGCAGTCATCCAAGCACCTGATTGGCCAGGTATTTTTTCTTCTCCTCAGTAAAATTAAGAAGTTATATCGTTGTCCATCCTCTTCGCAAATAATACTTTTTACGTCAAGACATGAAGCACTGGCAAGTTCTTCTTCACAAAAGCATCACGCAACCAGCCCACCTGTTTACCCGCTTTGGTATAGTTCCTGAAAATCTTGACAGGGTGACCGCTATTTATCCCATGCGCATAAATCCCTATTATCTTGGCCTGATAAAACAACCAGGGGATCCCCTCTGGCGCCAGGTTGTTCCGGATCGTTCGGAACTTGGCGATACTGTCTGCATGGAGGATCCCCTCAATGAGGAGAACTTGAGCCCTGTACCGAACCTGGTTCATAAGTATCCTGACCGTGCCCTTTTTCTGGTCCACAACCAATGCGCAGTTTACTGCAGGTTCTGTACCAGAAAGCGTAAAGTCGGCACGAAAGATATGGTTGTCAGCAACAATACTATTACCCGAGGTATCAAGTATTTGCAGCAGACACCTGCTATCAAGGATGTTCTTGTTTCTGGCGGCGATCCATTGCTTCTTGATGACAACAGGCTTGATTATATTCTTTCAAACTTACGTGCCATAAAACATATTGATATTATCAGGATCGGCAGCCGTGTCCCCTGTACGCTGCCCATGCGGGTGACAAAAAAACTGGCGGCAACAATTAAACGATATCACCCGGTATATATCAATACGCATTTCAATCACCCGGATGAAATCACGCCTGAGGCAGCAAGAGCCTGCAACCGCTTAGCTGATGCCGGCATACCCCTTGGCAGCCAGACCGTTCTGCTGAAGGGGATCAACGACGATCCGGAAATTATTAAACGTTTGCTGTATAACCTCTTGCGTATTCGCGTCAAACCTTACTATCTTTTCCAGACAGACATGACAAAGGGTACGAATCACTTTCGCACACCAATTGCCAGGGGTCTTGAAATCATGCATTCCCTGATCGGACATGTGTCAGGTATGGCTGTACCAACCTTTGCTGTCGATGCCCCGGGGGGTGGCGGCAAAATACCCCTGGTGCCCAGTTTTGTGAAAGAAACAGGCAGAAAACTTGTTTTCCAGAATTATTGCGGTGCAACCTGCACCTATGATAATCCTGAGGAGTAATAAAAAGAGGTAGATCCATGGAGAAAAAACTGCTTATTGCCGTTGATGCTTCAGTTTACACTTTCAATACCCTGCATTACCTGGAGCAACTCTTTGCCCATCTTGATGACATCCGTTTGCATCTGCTCACCGTCATAACCTGTAACCCCTCAGAAACTGCAAGCGCATGGCTTGACGAGCTTGAACTGATGAGCACTCTGAGCAATGAGGAACAGAAACGCTGTTCTGCTGCAAAAAAATTTCTGCACAAAGCTGTTGCAAGACTTGAACGCAACGGTATTGGACCGGACCAGGTAACAACCGAGGTTAAAATTTCCACGACAAACCCTGGAACCGAGGTATTAAACGTTGCCAGAAAAGGCACCTATGATGCGCTGGTTTTGGGACGGCGCGGTGTATCCAAGCTGGAAGAACTCATCATGGGCAGCGTCTCCAGTACAATGTTTGAAAAATGCCATGATGTGCCGATCTGGATCATTGACGGGCAGGTTGACTCCCGCAAGTTTCTTGTGCCGGTGGACGGTTCCCATTTCACTTTGCAGGCTGTTGATCATCTGTGCTTTATACTTAAAAACAATCCCTATGCCGAGGTTACTCTTTTTCATTCTGCCGCCATGTTTGCCCAAAAACAGGATCTCAGCATGGGATATTGCAACAGATTTCTTTCCCAGGAATGGTGCCAGGAATACAGTCATGATGAAGACCTCTATTTTCTTGCACCACGCCAGATGCTTATCAACAGCGGCTTCCCACCGGAACGCATACATCGGCTTGAAACGAAGAAAGGCATGTATCCAAGCCGCCAGATTGTCCGCCAGGCCCTCATTGATGACTTCGGGACCATTGTTATGGGCCGCCGTGACAAAGAGATTGTAAAAGGTGTTTTCGGCAGCGTCACTGAGAAAGTAGTGGCAATGAGCGAAAATACCGCTATCTGGATTGTCGGATAAAATTCCGCTGTCTGCAGGCAAGATCGCAGTTTTGCTTCAAGGCTTGCCGGCAGTTGCCAAATATAATTAAAATGCTTAATTTTATAACGTTTTGCCGCGGTTGTTTCTTTTCAGTTTACTGGTAGACTCTCATTGACATTTCCGAAAAACAGAATCCGTATTCTCCTGCTCATTGTCTGGGTCCTTCTCTTTGGCGCCCTGCTCAAACGAGACTATTTTATCAAAAGTATTGATATTCGTCAGGAGCAGATCATCAAGCGCGGCAGAGAAGAAAGTTTTGCCGGCATTTACTTCCAGAATGAAAAAATCGGGTTTGTAAAGAACAGACTGACAGAGTCCGGCTCAGACGGCTACACCCTCTACCAGGATGCCTTTCTCTATTTAAATATCCTCAATGAATCCCATCCGGTTGACATGCGGATCAAGGCAACCCTGAGCAGGGACATGCTTCTCAGGGATTTCAACTTTCACTTCACCTCCCCGTTTTACAAAATGGATGCAGAGGGCCGAGTAGAAGGACAGGATGTCCTTTTCTCCTTTTCCACGGGCAAGGAAACTGTTTCCGATGTAATCCGCCTGCAGAAACCACCCCTGCTTTCCACCAACAGGCGTTCTTACCTCCTGGAGCAGAAACTGCAGCCTGGTGACAAGGTAAAGATTCCTTATTTTGATCCAATTTCCCTGTCAGGAAAAGACACGGTCATGGAATACATCGGACCTGAGAAAATTCTTATCAATGGGCGCATTTATAAACTGCACCATTTTGTAGAAATATTTTCCGGAGTCAGGATAAACAGCTGGCTGGATGACGAAGGCAAAGTCATCAAGGAAGAATCTCCGGCAGGTTTTGTTTTCGTCTCGGAACCGGAATTCAAAGCCACTGATATAAAAATTAAAGGCAGGGAAATTTTAAGCAGCGTTTCCATTCCATTAAGTGGCGGCACCCTTGACCTTGCCGGCCGTGATGAGATCCGCTACCGCTTAACCCTGCCTCCAGAGACTGATTTTGATCTTGACAAGGACCGTCAGAGTCTTGATGGCGATATACTCACGGTGAACCTTGAATCTTCTCCAGCCCCAGAGAGTTCCGCCTGTGAAGGTTTTCCGGAAGAACTTGCTTCCACACCCTACATTCAGGCAAAAAACAAGCGCATAACAGAGCTTGTCCAGGAACAAGCAGGAAATGCGGCCAGCGCTCTTGAACGTGTACATATCCTGGCTGCCTGGGTCTTTGAAAACCTGGAAAAAAGGCCTGTACTCGGCATTCCCGATGCCCTCACCACCCTGAGCACGAAAATGGGCGACTGTAATGAGCATGCTGCCCTGTTTGCCGCCCTGGCAAGGAGTTCTGGCATCCCCACCCGGGTGGTTGCAGGCGTCACTTTTTCAGAGGAGGCATTTTACTATCATGCCTGGAATGAAGTCTGCCTTGATGGTGAATGGTTCTCAGTGGATACCACGACAAATCAATTCCCGGCTGATTTGAGCCATATAAAATTTGTCGAAGGCGAAACAAACGAGCAGGTAAGGATTGCTGCCCTGCTTGGTAAGTTGCAGATTGAAATAGTCGGAGACCAACGGACTGATTTATGAGTGAGCTGACACCCAGAAAACATGCAATAGAACCCCGGCAGAATGATATGGATGCTATTCTTGTCATAGACCACCTGACAAAACAATTCGGGAAATTCACCGCGGTTAATAATATAAGCCTGAAGGTTAAACATGGTGAGATCTTTGGTTTCTTAGGACCGAACGGGGCCGGCAAAACAACCACCATAAAAATGATAGCAGGCCTTTTGCAACCAGACCATGGTGCGATAACAATTAATAACCGCAGCCTGGCAAAAGAGCCCCAAAAATGCAAGCTGGATACAGGTTATATACCGGATCGTCCCTATCTGTTTGAAAAATTAACCGGGTTTGAATTCCTCCAGTTTATTGCGAGCTTATATGACCTGGGACCTGATACCTTCGTCCGTAATACCGCCCATTACCTGAAGCTCTTCGACCTGCATGAGTGGCAACACCATCTTATTGAAAGCTATTCACACGGTATGCGGCAGAAGCTCATCATCTCAAGCATTTTCATGCTCGAGCCCCCGCTGATTGTTGTTGATGAGCCCATGGTGGGACTTGATCCGAAAAGTGCCCGTATTGTTAAAGAATTATTTAAAAGCCATGCAGCCAGGGGTACCTCTGTTTTTCTTTCAACCCATTCCCTGGAAATTGCCGAAGAACTTTGTGACCGGATCGGCATCATCTTAAATGGCAACTTGCGGGCAATCGGCAACCTGAAAGATCTGGAACGTGAAGCCCGGCTGGAACATTCAGATCTTGAAGAAATTTTCCTGGAGCTTACCGGCGCCTATGAACTGCAGGATATAATCGCAGCCCTGCGCTCGGGATGAAATATTTTTTGCCATGAACCCAGCCAAACGGAAAACACTTTTGCAGCCATTCCTGTGTTCTGCAAAAAACAGATTCTTTCCGAAAGAACGGATACCGTTCCGGACACTTGGAGTACTGGTCTTCAGTCTGGCAGTCTGCGTGACCCTCTACATGATTGGCGTCAAGGTCATCGCCTATTTTCACAGCCAGAATGAACTCGGCATTATTCTCAGCCTGAAAATATTCCAGATGGCCTGGATAACCATGTTTGCCATGCTTGTTTTCTCCTGCATGGTTTCTGCCGTATCGACCCTATTCCTCTCGCAGGACAATGAAATCATCTTTGCCGCACCGGTTGGCAAATCTGATATTTTCTTCATGCGCTACGTTACAACTTCAATATATACCTCGTGGATGATGGTTGTTTTTTCAATCCCCATTTTTGCAGCCTATGGCACTGTTTTTAAGGCAGGGTTGCTTTACTGGCCCCTCATGCTGGGGACAGTAATCGCCACTGCCGCTACTGCCACAAGTTTCGGAATGGGATTGACGGTTGTACTTGTCAATCTCTTTCCGGCCAAACGCACCAAGGATATAATTCTTTACCTGTCAATATGTTTTGGCATCTTCATTTATCTGATTTTTAGGCTCATGCGACCTGAAGACCTGGTCAATCCAGACAAGTACGGTCACTTCATTGACTACCTTTCATCCCTTGCCACCCCGGCCGCTCCTTATATCCCGGCAGCCTGGGCCTCGAACCTGCTTTCCTACTATCTCATGGAGCAGAAGATTGATTTTCTGATAACGTCCCTGCTCATAGTTACTCCCCTGACCCTTTTCGTTCTCGGCGAATGGGCCATGGAGCGCTGGTTTCTTGCAGGCTTCACAAAATCACAGGAATCCTTTGGCGGTTACCGGACGTTTTTCAGCAGGCGGAGATACCGGCGCAGTTCCCTGAGATGGACATTTCTGAAAGAGTCAAAACTGTTTCTGCGCGATTCTGCTGAATGGTCACAACTTTTCATGATTGCAGCCCTGGTCATCGTGTATCTCTATAATTTTAAAGTGCTTCCTGTCGAGCGCTCAGTCTTTCAAGAAGAGTATGTGACCAACCTTATATCATTTCTCAATATCGGGCTGACGGGCTTTGTCGTGGCCTCCCTGGCAGCCCGTTTTGTCTACCCCTCCATCGGGGCGGAAGGCGGTGCCTTTTATATAATCATGTCGTCACCCCTTTCAACCGGCAAATACATCCTGCACAAGTATCTTTTTTATGTCGTACCCTTCACCGTGCTTGCCCTGATACTTCTGGTCGTGTCCAACCGCCTCCTCAATATAGAGGGGCCCATGTGGTGGATCTCGGTCATTACCGGCTTGGTTATTACCTGGACAGTACTTGCTATGGCACTTGGCTTTGGAGCAATTTACGCTGACTTCAAGGCAGAAAACAGGGCTGCTGCCCTGGGAGGAATCGGGGCCATCCTTTTTCTTTTTACTGCCATTGCCTTTGAAATGGCAATTATATTCCTGGGTGGCTCACCTGTCTACCGGGTAATGCGGAGCTGGTTACGAAACGGGGTGCTGCCGCTACATGGCATGCTGACGCTCAGCGGCTGGATTCTTGCCTCAATTGGTATCTCCCTGTTTCTGGCCCTGTTGTTCATCCGCGCGGGGATAAAAAAACTTGAAGCCTCAAGTTCCTGAGCCGATATGCTCCTGCCCTTCTCTCTCTAAATCTCACCTGCAGGTGCAGAATGCACCATTAAGTAATCCTAAAAATGGTCAGGCACTTTAACGCTCAGTCCCCCGAAACATACCCTGTCCCCTGACAAACCGGGCAGATTTCCTCATCGGTACACTGGCAGTCAATCCATTCATCATCTTTTTGGGTGCCGCGCCATTCCATGTCGCAGACACATGTCCCGGCAATCTTTTTTTCTCCGTTGCACTCCGGGCAGGTTTTCTTGGTATCAGCGGTCATGATCGTACCTCCCTTATTACCAGTTGTGAGGTTATACACCATTCTCTTATGCTTATATAATACACATAGCAGGGTACATCTTCAAGAAAATGGCGCCTGGAAACAGTTTAAAAATCAACTGCGGTAATCAGCGTTGATTTTAATGTAGTCGATTGAAAGGTCACAGGTATGGATTTCACCGGCTGAGTGCCCAGTTTTAAGATCAACAGTGACAGTGAAAGTTTTCTGCTTGAGAACCGCTGTTGCCTTAGATTCAGCAGCGGTTCCCTGTGCCAGGCCATCGTGTACGAGAAGGACATCATCAAAAAAGATATCCACCCTGTTTTGCTCAAAGGCAGCACCGGAACGCCCCAGGGCAGCTATAATCCTTCCCCAGTTGGCATCCTCTCCAAAAAATGCTGTCTTGACCAGAGGTGAATTGGCAATTGTGCGGGCAGCCCTGTCAGCATCGTCGTTACTTGCTGCGTTCCGTATCCTGATAGTGACAACTTTGGTGGCCCCCTCACCGTCTGCAACGATCTGTAGAGCCAGGTCCTTTAGCAGCTCCGCCAGTGTGGCTGCAAAAATGCCGCTTTCCGGGGTATCCGGTGCATCGATGTGCGGATTGCCGGCTGAAGAGTTCGCCAAGACCAGGACAGTATCATTTGTACTCGTATCACCGTCAACGGTAATGCGATTAAAGGATTGCATCACGCCCGTTGACAGATGATGCTGCAGGATGTCTGCAGCAATATCGGCATCAGTCATGACAAAGCAGAGCATGGTAGCCATGTCCGGCATGATCATACCAGCCCCTTTGGCCATGCCGAAGAGCTTTACTTCAGTGTCCCCAATGAGGCAGGTGCGTTCAGATGTTTTGGGCACGGTATCCGTGGTCATGATGGCGCTGGCAACCTCTGCATAGCCGGTTGGTGATAGTGACCCAACCAGTTTGTCCATTGCCGCTGCGACTTTTTCAACCGGCAACTGTTCACCGATAACGCCGGTCGAGGCAATCTGCACCAGGTTCTCATCTATATCAAGGGCTGCCGCAGCCAAACCCGAACAGTTCCGGGCTGCCTGCATCCCGCTCTCTCCGGTACAGGCATTTGCTACGCCGCTGTTCACCAGTATTGCCTGGGCCCTGCCCTGGCTGATGCGCTTTATATCAAGCAGAACAGGAGCTGCCTGCACACGGCTCCTCGTAAAAACACCGGCGGCAACGGCAGGTTTCTCAGAAAAAATCAGACCAAGGTCCAACCGCTCTTTTTTCCTGATACCGGCGGCAACAGCTGCGTATGTAAAACCCTTGATGATCACTGGCAGCGCCTACAAGATAATTTGATTACACATCGTTACTATTATTTAAACCTGCCGCAGCATTTTTTATACTTTTTGCCGCTCCCGCAGGGACAAGGATCATTGCGGCCAATCTTTTCGCCTTCCCTTTTCAAAGGCTGCTGCTGGGTTTTTCCGGCTTCCTGTCCACCACGGCTCAATCGCATCTCAGCCTGCTGCTGTTTTCTTTTTTCCAGGGCTTCACGGTCAACATCCTCCTCTTTGGCAATCTGAATACGGAACAGGGTTGTCAATGTCTGCTGCTTCACTGTTTCAATCATATTGGCAAACATTTCAAACCCCTCCCGTTTATATTCATTGAGAGGATTTTTCTGGCCATAACCACGGAGCCCGATACCTTCCTTCAGGTGATCCATGTTGAGCAGGTGCTCTTTCCAATAGGTATCAACCATCTGCAGAAAAATTACCCGTTCAAGATACCGCATGCCTTCAAGGCCGATACGTTCCTCCTGGCCTGCATAGGCATGTTGTGCAACCTGCAGAAGCATGTCAAAAAACTTGTCATGATCCAGGTCCTGCTTGTCCGATTCATCCCACTCAGGTACAGAGCCGATGATGTTCTGCAGCCGTTCATTGATGCCCTTCCAGTCCCAGTCCGGTGACATAACTTTCGTCTCAACAAATTCTGCCGCAATGGATTCCATTTCTTCAGTAAGTATTTCCTCAATGAGAGGCTTGATATTGTTGCTTTCAAGAGCTTCACGCCTCTGCTGGTAAATGACTTCACGCTGCTTGTTCATGACATCATCATATTCAAGCAAATGCTTACGGATATCAAAGTTATGGCCTTCCACCTTGCGCTGGGCGTTTTCAATAGCCCGGCTGATCATGTTGTGTTCAATGGGCTCATCTTCATCCATTCCCAGCTTATCCAGAATACCGGAAATCCTGTCCGAGCCGAAAATGCGCAGCAGATCATCCTCCAGGGAAAGATAAAAACGGGAAGAACCGGGGTCTCCCTGCCTTCCTGAACGGCCGCGGAGCTGATTGTCAATACGCCTGGACTCATGACGGCTCGTCCCCAGAATATGCAGACCGCCAAGTTCCGGCACCTCTTTGCCAAGCTTGATGTCCGTACCCCTTCCTGCCATATTGGTGGCAATGGTAACCCTGCCCCTCTGGCCTGCTTCTGCAACTATTTCAGCTTCCTTTTCATGCTGCTTTGCATTGAGGACAGAATGTTTGATGCCTTCTTTCTTCAGCATGTTGGAAATCTTTTCAGATACATCTATGGAAATCGTGCCTACCAGTACAGGCTGGCCTTTTTCATGCAGGGATTTAATCTCACGGATGACAGCCTTGTACTTTGCCGGGACATTCTTGTAGATGGAATCCGGATAGTCAATACGGATCATGTTCTTATGGGTCGGAATTATGACCACATCAAGGTCATAAATTTTCTTAAATTCTGCCGCCTCTGTATCTGCCGTACCTGTCATGCCTGCAAGCTTGTCATAAAGCCGGAAATAATTCTGAAAGGTAATGGAGGCCAGTGTCTGGTTTTCACGCTCGATCTTGACACCTTCTTTTGCCTCCAGCGCCTGATGCAGGCCATCACTGTAGCGACGTCCCGGCATGGTGCGGCCGGTGAACTCGTCAACGATAACCACTTCGCCGTCCTTGACCAGGTAGTCAACATCACGCTGGAAAAGGAGATGGGCCTTTAAAGACTGGTTCAAGTGGTGCAGGTATTCAATGTTCTTGGGGTCGTACAGGTTTTCCACCTTGAGCAGTTTTTCGCCCAGGGCCACGCCTTCCTCGGTCAATGAGACGGTCCGTGATTTTTCATCCAGATTATAATGATCATCCCGTTTAAAAGCAGGGATCACCTTGTCAACCTGGTGGTAAAGCTCGGTTGAAATATCAGCCGGCCCAGAGATAATAAGGGGTGTCCGGGCTTCATCAATGAGGATGGAGTCCACTTCATCGACTATGGCAAAGTTGAAATCCCGCTGGCAAAAATCCTTGATGTCAAATTTCATATTGTCCCGCAGGTAGTCAAAGCCAAACTCATTGTTTGTGCCGTAGGTCACATCGGCATTGTAGGCTTCCTGGCGCTCCTGGTCATTCTTTTCATGCAGTACCGTGCCGGTGGTCAGGCCAAGAAAACGGTAGATAGCGCCCATCCATTCAGCATCACGACGGGCCAGGTAGTCGTTGACCGTGACAACATGCACCCCTTTTCCTGACAGGGCATTGAGATAAACGGCCAGGGTGGAACACAGGGTTTTACCCTCACCTGTTTTCATTTCAGCAATCTTGCCCTGGTGCAGAACGATGCCGCCAATAAGCTGGACATCATAATGTCTTTCACCAATTACCCTGCGGGCAGCTTCTCTCGTTACTGCAAAGGCTTCAGGCAAGAGATCATCGAGGGATTCCCCCTTGGCAATTCTTTCCTTGAAGGCAACTGTTTTTGCAGCCAGGGCATCATCATCCAGCTTCTGGACATCAGCTTCAAAGCTGTTTATCCTCTCAACAAGCGGCTGGATCTGCTTCAGGACACGTTCATTTTTGCTGCCGAATATTTTTGTTAATGCAGAACCTATCATTTACCGAGAACTCCGTATGTTATGACTTAACAGCAGTCTTTAGACATTTTTGATGCTATCATATTTGAACTCGTAAGCACGGGTGATATACTGGAATTGTTATATCACATGCAATTGGCCTTTCCGGCTGCGACCTTCATCCCACTAGAAGGCAAAGGTGAAGCCACCCGCTTTTTATGTGCTTTTTTCCCAGATCAGGGCTTCCTCGTTACAATCCGGAAACTTGGAGCAATTGATACAGTCACTCCAGACCTTGTGGGGCAACTCTGACTTATCTATATCCCTGAATCCAAGCTTCCTGAAAAAATTGGGCTGGTAGGTCAGGGTAAAAACCCTCGTGATACCATAGGAATCAGCCTCATCAAGGGCTTTGCTGATTAGCTTCCTGCCGACCCCTTTTCCATGATACTCGTCAATTACTGCCAGCGACCGTATTTCGGCAAGGTTCTCCCAGCATATGTGCAGGGCACAGACGCCGACGAGCCTTTCCTGGTCCGGATCCTCTTCCTCTTTCTCGACATAGACACTAAAATCTCGCAGCTGATCGTATAAAGAGCTCAAAGAGCGCCCCAGCAGCAGATCCTTTTCAGCAAAGTACTGCAGCAACTTGTATATTTTCTTTATATCACCCATACGGGCATTACGTATCATAGCAGAACATTCCCCAATTTCTTGAAAGCTTTACCCAATAAACAACTCTTGCTCCCTATTTCATGGCGCGCCATCTTACCCCGAGAGCAGCACCGGGTCAAGGACGGCAACTATTTATGTCAGGGCGAACCTGCAGGAACCAGTAGTATGTGGCAGACTCCGGCACCTAATAGAAAAATCGCAAAAATACAGAATAATACGTATCCAAACCCCAGCAGTAAGCCCGGAGTGCGCTCAAATTTTATTTTCTTTTTTTCTTTCTGCTTTTAGCCACGATCTTTGTTGGAACTCACCGGGCAATTTTACATTTTTGCTACTGTTTTAATCATTACCGGTCCCGGCATTGTATCCTACATGGTCTCAGGCGCGGAAAGACCTACAACCCGCAAACCGTTATGAAAAACTATTCGAAGAGCTTCGGCCAGCCACAACCTGGCCTGGGTAAGCTTCGGGTCGTCTGAAATGACCAGGTGGCTGTTGTAATAGCTGTGGAACTGCCCAGCGAGATCCATGAGGAAAAAAATAATCCGATGGGGTGAAAGGTCAAGAGCTGCATTTTCAACGACTTCAGGATATGAGGCAAGGGCCTTGAGCATATTGAGTTCCTCGGCCAATGTTAAATTTTCCAGGGACACCTGCCGCAGCGGGCTCCGGGCAATATTTTTTTCTTTTGCCTTTTTCTGGATGCTGCTCAAACGGGCATTGGCATACTGCACATAGAAAACCGGGTTTTCCTGGCTTTCCTTGGTAGCAAGATCAAGATCAAACTCCAGTTGGCTGTCTGCCTTGCGCATCAAAAAGAAAAATCTGATAACATCCGGACCGACCTCGTCAAAGAGTTCATCCACCGTGACGAAATTTGCCTTCCTGGTCGACATTTTCACCTGTTTCCCTTCACGGGTCAAAGTTACAAACTGGTGGATGACAACCGTCACTTTAGAATCATCATACCCAAGCGCCCTGAGCCCGGCCAGGACATCCGGTACGGTTGCAATATGATCTGAGCCGAAGATATTGATCAGCCAATCAAAACCGCGTTTTAATTTTTCCCGGTGATAGGCAATATCAGGAAGCCTGTAGGTAGGCTCTCCCGTACTTTTAATAATGACACGGTCCTGTTCCTGACCAAGCTCTGTAGTCTTGAACCAGACTGCCCCTTCATGGTCATAGGCAAGGCCTTTCTCGCGCAGCCTGTCAACCACATCATCCACCAGTCCTTTTTCATACAGGGAATGCTCGTTGTAATAGTTGTCAAATTTGATGTCGAGACGTTCAAGGGTTCCAACAATATTGGCAAATATCTCCTGCTCTGCCTTTTCCTTGAAAGGTGTTACATCATCTGCATTCTTCAGGGAGTCGCCCTTTTCAGCTATCAGCTTTCTGGCAATGTCATAGATGTATTCTCCCTGGTAGCCTTCCTCAGGAAACTCTCCGGAAAATCCCAGGAGTTCCATGTACCTGGCCCTGGTTGACTCTCCCAGCACACGCATCTGCCGGCCGGCATCATTATAGTAGTATTCCCGCATAACAGCATGCCCGGTGGCCTCCAGCAGCCTGGCAATGGCATCACCCAGGACAGCCTGGCGACCGTGGCCGATAGAAAGAGGGCCCGTGGGATTGGCACTGACAAATTCGACCAGAACCTTTTTCTGCTGCCCTTTTTGCGACAATCCATAGCCATAGCCCTGCTCACAGACCGAATGAATAACTGACTGCCACACCGACTCCCGGACAAAGAAATTGACAAAGCCCGGCCCTGCTATCTCCACCTTATCAAATAATTCCTTATAGCCCTCCATCTTTTCAGCAAGCAGCGCGGCCACTTCGCGGGGATTCTTCTTTTCGCGCCCGCCAATAAGCATGGCCATATTGGTGGAAAAATCGCCGTGTGATTCATGCTTGGGCAGTTCCACTGCATATGAACCTGCGGCTGCAGCAGTCCACAGTCCCTGGTCAATGCCTTCAATGAAATATTGATCCAGAAGTGCTTTGATTTGTTCTTTTATCATTGTCCTGAATCCGTAACCGAGAAAAATTGTTTTCCAGCTTTAAATCATCCATTTCCAGTTATTACTGATAGCAAAACTGCAGGTTATATATAAAACTTTTCATTAAATGTCCCGAGCAGGCAGAGAACCTCATAGCTTATTGTCTCCAGCCATTTTGCCAGTTCGTCAGCACTGATCATTTCATCCCCCTGGCGTCCCAGGAGAACCACTTCGTCTCCGGGACGGACCGGGGGCAGATCTGTAATGTCAACCATGGTGGCATTCATACAGACCCGGCCACGGACAGGGGCCCGTCTGCCACCAATTAAAACCTCTGCCCTGTTGGAAAGTTTTCGCAAATACCCGTCAGCATACCCCACGGGTAATACCGCAATCCTGCTTTTACGGCGGGTAACAAAAGTATGACCATAGCTGATGCCGCATCCTGCATCCAGCTCTTTTACCTGGACAACCCGTGTTTTGAAACTCATTACCGGCTGCAATTGCAGCCCGGGGGCAGCAGTCTTTGCCCTGGCAGGCGAGGCATCAGGATAATAGCCGTAGAGGCTGATGCCCGGCCTGATCATATCAAGATGGGTGGTTGGGAAATACATAAGCGCTGCAGAGTTGGCAATATGAGCGACAACAGCCCCCGCCTTTTTTGCCTTCAACCTGTCAAGGATATTCTTGAAATGTGATAACTGTTCCCGGGTTTTCTCAACAGCCCCTGTTTCATCCGCAACCGGAAAGTGGCTCAACACCCCTGACAACGATATGCCCGGCAGACGTTTTATCAGGGAAACATAGGATTCCATCTCAGCCGGCAGTACGCCCAGCCTGCCCATACCAACATCCACCTTGAGATGCACCCCGACTTCCTCATTCTTCTCTGCAGCTGCCTGGGAAAGTCCTGTGATGAAATCAACATCGTAAACAACCGGCGTCAGGTTATGTTGGATAATTGCCCCGTACGATTCCCGGGAGCCCCCCAGGAGTATGATTATCTCACCCTGCAAACCACCACGCCGCAGGGCAACTCCCTCCCACACTTCTGCAACCCCGAAAGTTCTACCGCCAGCCTGGTAAATCGCCTGGGCACAAGCAAGCAGACCATGGCCGTAGGCATCAGACTTGACGACAGCCATGACCCTGACCTGGTGCCCGACTGTTTGCTGAATACTTTGAAAATTGTGTTGCAGGGCTGCAAGATCAATCTCGACCCTGTTAAAAGAACGCGCTTCCATCATCAGGGAGTCCTTTTCCACTCCAGCCACATCAGTCTGCTGGCAAGCATAAGGGCCCAGCCTACAGCTGTATAAATAAGTCCGACAGCTTCTGCGGGCAGAACCGTCATGCGCAGGAACCTGCCCAAAGTAATCATCGCCGCCACCAGAATCCATGTTTTCCAGGAATATACAGAACCTACACAGACCTTATCATCAAATTCCTTAATTCTTTTGATGTTTTTCCTTGCTACCCTGTCAAGAATAAAAAAAGTCTTGATTGTTCCAAGGACCAATCCAACTACAGCGTACCATAGTGGGCCGTGCAAAAAAATGAAGACAAAACCGTTTGACAGCAGAAAAAAGCCGACCAGGCTCCAGATCAGAGCAGCAAGGAACAAATGGGTCCTTATTGATACCCCGGGCTTATAGCGGAGGAGACTTTTTTTCAAATCCATCAGTACATCTATTGCGAAGAGTTATGGCGGACAGTATGACCAAAAAACATAGGCCTGTCTCCTTTGCAGGAAACAGGCCTATGGAATAACATCTTAGAGTCTGTTTTCTTTAAAAGAATTAGACCTCAGTTACAGTGATAGCACCTTCCGGACAAACTTCAACACAGGTCTCGCAGCCAAGGCATTCATCCATGTTAACCGGTTCGGATTTTCCGTCTACCATTTCATAAACCTGCGCAGGACAAGCATCTACACATTCTTCGTCGCCTGTACATTTGTCTTTATCTACTACAACTTCCCACATAGTAAAACCTCCATGAAAATTAATTATTGTTTAGAACAAGTCATACGACCAGTTGCACCTAAAATTATCGGTCTTGCAAAAAAAACCGCCCACATGTATTACACCGATAAATTGATATTATTTTCCAGGCGTTGTTGGTGGCTGTGGAACCTTTAGTCAGGTCATCAAAATTGGCAATCTTGTTTTGCAAGATTCTCCACGCACAAAAACTACTCCCCTCTAATTCAACCCCATTTTTTTGTCAATAAAAAAATCCACTCAGTGCCCATGGTTCTGTCCTAATTTCAGCGGGAAACAAACTGGAGAGAAATAGCGGTTGCCATGCTCATGGTTTCATATTAGAGTGTCGGACCTGCAAAACCAATGTAATCACTCTTGTGACAAGAGGCAACCGGTTGGTTCAAACTCATAAATCCATGTTTGCCCATGAAGTTCTATAAACACACCCATGGAGACAAAAAAAATGAACAGTAAAAAGAAATGGTCGCCTTCAAAATCAGAAGAAGCCATGATCCAGGGTATCATTGAAGGCAGCCCCGATGCAATCGGTGTTGCTGTGGTGCGCTTAAACTGCGGCTGCCGTAAACTGGCGGCAATGGATAAGGATGGTGAACCAGCAAGCAAGGTTATCATGTATCGCGATCGGGCAGATTCGATTTGTGACAGGTGCAAAAAGGATAACGGTTCCTATACGCGTATAACTGAGCAGTTCATTCACTGGGTTTCCCCGGAACCAGAGGCCATAAAGAAAAAAATGATCGAAGAAAAGGTGCTGGGTCTGAAAACCCATTAAGCCTTGGGCTAATTTCCTGCAGCTCTGCGTTCCTGCTTGAATTCTTTAGCCCTGGAAACAAGATTTTGGGCCCATTGCGGGGTAGCAAGAGCATGGATATGTGTATAGAGGGCCAATACATTCTTGTATACAAGACCATCCCTGCCATTCATGAAACCAACTCCGCGCTGCATGTCAAAGATCAAGTCCGAAGGATTACCCTGCCACGACAGAACAGTACTGTAACGGAATTCATGGCCTTTGATCTTTTCCTTTTCGCGATAGAAAGGATTCCTCCCCCCTACTGTTAGTTCCGTGTAGCCATGCGCCTGGGGCTTCTTGTGCAGGCCGAAACGGACTGGAAATACTCCGGCAAGGGCATACTCCTCCCCTTCCAGCTGGATACTTTCACCCAGATAAATCAGGCCGCCGCATTCAGCGTAAATTGGCAGCCCCGACTCAGCAGCTTCTTTGACAGACAACCTGAATCCACTATTATCAGCCAGCCGCCCGGCGCTGGTTTCCGGGAAACCGCCGCCGATGTATAGACCATCAAGCTCTGGCAACCTTTCAGCGGTCATGGCATTAATTTCAACCAGTTCAGCGCCCTCATTTTCCAGGGCTTCCAGGTTTTCAGGGTAATAGAACTGAAAGGCTGCATCCTTGAGAATTCCGATGCGCACTTCTGTAGCCTTTTTATGTCTGGCCAGCGGTTTTTCACTTGCAACAAACATCTGAACATCTGCCATGAGGGCTTCTATTTTCGGGAGATCAAGGTACTCAAGGGCCAGGTCACCGAGTATCCGTGTTGTCTGGTCAGCGGCATCATGTTCCTGGTAAGGTATTATACCCAGATGGCGCTGCGGAAACATATCATTTTTGAAACGGGGCAATGCCCCCACAACCGGGAGCCCGGTATAGTGCTCCACCGATTGGCGCACGATGGATTCATGCCTGGCCGTGCCAAGCCTGTTTAAAACAACACCCCTGAGCATGACCCGGGAATCCAGTTTCTGGGCGCCCAAAACCAGGGCGGCAATTGTACGTGTTGCCTTAGTGCAGTCCACAACGAGCAGAACCGGAAGCCCGAGTTCAACTGAAAGTTCGGCCGTACTGTATGCCCCATCAATATTTACACCATCAAACAAGCCTCTGTTTCCTTCCAGAATTGCCAGTTGCGCCCCGTTTGCATGCTGGGCAAATGAATGCCGGATTGTTTCCTGGGTCATTAAATACGGATCAAGGTTAAAACATGGATTCCCGGCAGCCAATTGCAGCCAGCCGGCATCGATATAGTCAGGTCCCTTCTTGAACGGTACAACTCGCCGACCCTGCCCGGTATATGCTGCAACCAGACCAACAGCCACCACGCTCTTGCCTGAACCGCCGCTTAGGCCTGCAACCACAATTCCTTTTGGCATGACATGTAAACCTTTATCCTGTGCTCTTTTCTTAAGCAGCTGTTTGTTGAATTGGTTCAGGGTTCTCGGTGTTGAGTCAGGATATTTTTCCTGAACCTGTAACCAGCACCCATTACCCCATGCTTTTATGCAATTTTCACCTTGAAACCTTGATCCCTCTATCCCTTGAATTCTTCGTTCACCCCATCTCCAACTCAAGCTGCCGCAGTTCCTTGATTTCATCCCGCAGGCGGGCGGCTTCTTCAAAGGCAAGAATCTTAGCAGCCTTATGCATTTCCGCTTCCAACCTCTTAATATCCCGGCGCAGATCCTGCAAGCTGTGATACTCAACCACATCTTCGGCAGTCTGGACCGTGACCGTTATATAATCCTTTTCATAAACCGAGGCCAGGATATCCTTGATACTGGAGCGTACCGTAGTTGGGGTTATGCTGTTTTCCATATTATATTGCTGCTGGATTTTTCTTCTGCGTCCTGTTTCCTCTATGGTCCTCTGCATTGAACCCGTTATTACGTCAGCATAGAGGATCACGAGCCCGTCAATATTTCTTGAAGCCCTGCCGCAGGTCTGGATCAGTGAGCGCTCACTGCGCAAGAACCCCTCCTTGTCTGCATCCAGTATCGCCACCAGGGACACCTCAGGTATGTCCAATCCTTCTCGCAGGAGATTGATGCCAACCAGCACATCATATTCTCCCTGCCGAAGCTCCCGGATAAGTTCCATGCGCTCCAGGGTTTTTATATCCGAATGCAGATATTTGACCCGGACATTTAAGTTTTCATAATATTCAGTCAGATCTTCGGCCATTCTCTTGGTAAGAGTCGTGACAAGAACCGCCTCTTTTTTCCCCGCCCGCATCCGGATCTCAGCTAACAGATCATCCACCTGGTTTTTGGCAGGACGTACTTCGATAACGGGATCCATAAGCCCGGTCGGCCGTATGATCTGTTCAACTATCCTGCCCTCTACCTGATCCAGCTCAAAATCTCCCGGAGTTGCCGATACATAAATGACCTGGTTGGTTCGCGCTTCAAACTCGTCATACCTCAGTGGCCTGTTGTCTAGGGCGGATGGCAGCCTAAAGCCGTACTCAACCAGTGTTTCCTTGCGGGAACGGTCCCCGCGGTACATCCCGTGCAACTGCGGTACACCGATATGACTCTCATCAATAAAAAGGATGAAATCATCCGGATAATAATCCAGCAGCGTTGGCGGTGGCTCTCCCGGAGCAGCTCCTGTCAGGTGGCGGCTGTAGTTCTCAATGCCGTTGCAATATCCCAACTCACTGATCATCTCCAGGTCAAACAAGGTCCGCTGCTCCAGACGCTGGGCTTCCAGCAGCCTGTTTTCCTTCTCAAAAAGAAGCAACCGTTCCTTCAGCTCCGCCAGGATCGTACGTTGGGCGATTTCCAGACGCTCCCTGGAAGTGACAAAATGGCTTGAGGGAAACACGGCTATTTCTGGCAGATGGACCAGTACTTCACCGCGTAACGGGTCAACGATTGCGATGGAGTCAATGGTATCGCCAAAAAGATCAACACGTATGGCCCTGTCCTCTTCATAGGCAGGAAATATCTCCACCACATCGCCCCGCACCCGGAACGTACCCCTGTGAAATGAGATATCATTTCTTTCATAAAGCATATAAACCAACCGCTTCTGCATCTCTTCACGTGGATACTCGTCCCCTGCTTTTAAAAACAGGTGCAGATTTTTATACTCATCAGGCGAACCAAGGCCATAAATACAGGAAACAGACGCCACTATAAGAACATCGCGCCGGGTCAACAGCGAACGCGTTGCCGAATGCCGCATCTTGTCAATGGCGTCGTTGATGGAAGAATCCTTTTCAATATAGGTATCTGATTGGGGGATATATGCCTCAGGCTGGTAATAATCATAATAGGAGACAAAATATTCCACGGCATTCTCTGGGAAAAGCTCCTTGAATTCGGAATAGAGCTGGGCCGCCAGAGTCTTATTTGGTGCTATAACCAGCGTCGGTCTCTGGACCTGCTCCACGACCTGTGCCATGGTAAAGGTCTTCCCCGAGCCTGTGACCCCTAGAAGGACCTGTTTGGGATATCCTGCATGTATGCCTTCCGCAAGAAGTTCGATTGCTCGTGGTTGGTCACCGGCTGGGATAAATGATGATTCTATTTTAAATAAATGCTCCATAGTAGGACAACTCAGCCTTTTTTCCAGGGGATGAGCATTGGCACTTTTTTTTGGTACATTCGGTATGGTGCGCCGATCTCATGGATGAGCTTTTTTTCTTCCAGTACTGTTCCCAAAATTATATAGGCTGTCAGTACCACCTTACTCACCAGTGATACATCAGACACAACACCAAATCCCCAGACTAGAAGAATGGCACCGCTGTACCAAGGATGACGCACATATCCCAGGATACCTTCAGTGGTAAAGTCCGTGGTCTTATTATTAACCCCGTGTTTCATATCATCAATCTGCTTAATACCGAGCATATATTGTAAATCGTACACGCGATACCCGCCGTAAAATAATATGATAGCAGCCGCATACAGAGCATATTTCACAATATACCAGGGCGGGGGCCAGGCAAAAATAACCTTTTCATCAAGCTGTAACTGAAAACAAATAACCGGCAAAAGAGAAACAAAACTGAAAATGACATAGCACAGCCTGTAATAAGCGTACTTTCTGCCCAGGATGCCCTTCATCCTCTCTGCAAAGCCCCGGCTGATAAGAAGGCTGTGCAAAAAACACCACGCTATCCATAGCACAACCAGAATAAAAATTGCATGTATCCGGGTCATTGTTGAATTTCAGAAAATTGTGCTCATATTCTTTGCATCCTCAAAACATAGATACAGGTTCATGACAATTTGCTGCGATACAGTCAACAGTATTAATAAATTGACATCTTGCTCCAGACAACATAATTATTTTACAACTGGCTTCTGAAGATTTTTTTATTCAATCAATAATACAGAATGATGCAAATCAGAGAATAAGGAACCCTCATGCTGACCATAAGCAATAAAAGCAGGTATGGCATTGCAGCACTTCTGGCGCTTGCTGAATTTTACAACTCCGGCCTCCTGCCCATAAAAGAAATCTCATCCCGTTGTGACATTCCACACCAGTTTCTGGAACAGATATTCAACAGGCTTGGCAAAGCAGGTATCATTAAAAGCACCAGGGGCAAAAGCGGAGGATATGAACTGGCAAAACCTCCGGGGAAAATCACTGTTCTGCATATTGTTAATGCCCTTGAGGGTGACATAGAATTTGTAAGCAAATCCGTTGAAAAAAATGATGCCATTGTTGAACTTTTTCAGGCAGCGGAAAACAACCTGAAGGCAACCCTTTCTGTCAGCCTTGCCAAACTCGTCGCTAAGCAGCAGGCATTAAGGGAAAACGTCATATACGACATTTAATTTCTTTCCGGTACCCCTGCAGCACACCTCTTGCCCCCGGGCCGTATTCCCGATACTCTTGCAATTTTTTTCTTGACATCCTTCGAATCATGTTTTATTACTTGACTAAGTTGATCAAATTAATAATGTTTAAGACGCCAAAGATGCCAGAACTAATTTTACAATTTTGAAGGAACGATGAAGGAGATCACCATGCAGATAACAGTAAACGGGGAAGAAAACGAACTCCATGAACCCGAAATCAATCTCGCGAAGCTTTTAGAAATGCGCCGGGTTGAATCTCCGGAAATGGTAGCAGTGCAAGTCAACGGCGAATTTGTGGACATGGAGAGCTATCCATCCACCTTTCTCAAAAACGGCGATGATGTCGAGTTTCTTTATTTCATGGGAGGAGGCGCCAGGTGACCGGATTTTCCACATATGCGATCCATGGGGCCCGCTCCCAGGCACAGGATTTATATGGCGCCCTGCGTCCTCCTGTTTATGACAGTGTTGCCTTTGAACATGGCAGCGCTGAAGACATCAGCCAGGTTTTCTCAGGCAGAAAGCCCGCCCATGCCTATTCCCGCATTACAAATCCTACTGTGGAGGAATTCGAGAACCGGGTTAAGCTTTTGAGCAATGCTGCAGCAGTTATTGCTGTTTCTTCCGGCATGGCCGCCATAGCCAACGTCTTGCTCACCCTGGGTGGCAGTGGCACCAACATAATTGCCAGCAGGCACCTGTTTGGCAATACGCTGTCACTGATCGAAAAAACCCTGAAACCATGGGGCCTGCAGACACGATACGTGTCCATGGCTGAGCCGCTGGAGATCCTGGCCGCTATTGATGACAACACCAGGGGCGTTTTTCTCGAGACAATAACCAACCCGCAATTAGAGGTTGCGGATATCAGAGCAATTGCAGACATTACCTCAACAAAAGGAGTGCCGCTTATAGTCGATAACACTGTCACAACCCCCTATCTTTTCCGCTCCAAGGATTTCGGCGTGAACATTGAAGTGATCTCCAGCACAAAATACATATCAGGGGGTGCAACATCTGTCGGTGGCCTTATTATCGACAACGGCAATTTCGACTGGCTGCAATCCCCGCGCCTGGAAGACCGGGCCAGAAAGATGGGGCCCATGGCATTGCTCGGTGCTTTAAGGAGCGAGGTATACAGGAATATGGGCTCCTGCCTGGCACCGCACCATGCATACCTGCAAAGCCTCGGTCTCGAAACCATGAGCCTGCGCATTGAAAAAAGTTGTGCCAATGCCCTGTCTGTAGCCCGTTTTCTCCAGAAGCACGAAAAGGTTTCTGCAGTAAACTATCCCGGCTTGGAAAATGCCCAGCATCATGAAATTGCTGCCAGACAATTTGCCAACCGTTTTGGTGGCATCCTGACCTTTGACCTGCAGAGCCGGGAAACTTGTTTCGCTCTGATCAACAAGCTGAAGCTCATCAGAAGAGCTTCAAATGTGAATGACAATAAAACCCTGGTCCTGCATCCGGCCTCAACAATTTTTTGTGAATATCCTGAAAACAAATTGGAGGAAATGAACATACGGCAAACAATGATCCGTTTATCCGTCGGCATAGAAGACGTACTTGACATTATACATGACCTGGAAGGGGGCCTGGCAACATTATGATTGTCGGCATCGCAAAAAACACGATGCGGACAGGTATCGCACCTGTAACGTATTGATATTACCTGGCCCTGTTGATGAACGAGTGACTTTTGAGGATTGTATTATGATTGATTTTACCGAAAAACTAATGGAACGCTACAGCCGTCACATTTTACTTGATGATGTGGGTGTAGAGGGACAGGAAAAACTGCTGCAGGCAAAAGTGCTTATAGTCGGCGCCGGGGGACTTGGTTCTCCGGCTGCCCTCTACCTTGCGGCTGCCGGTATAGGAACCATCGGCATCATTGACAGCGACTCAGTGGAAATATCAAACCTGCAGAGACAGATAGCACATTTTACTAAGGATATTGGCATCTCCAAGGTTGTTTCGGCTGCAGAAAAAATGCAGGCTATCAACCCTGATATCAAGATCAAAACCTACAGGGAATACCTCTGCGCCGCAAATATCACAAAAATTTTCTCAGGCTATGACTTTATCTTAGACGGGACTGACAATTTCCCCACAAAATTTCTTGTCAACGATGCCTGCATATTTTTAGGCATTCCATTCTCGCACGGCGGCATCCTCCGTTTCAATGGTCAGACCATGACGATAATTCCCGGCCAAACCGCCTGTTACCGCTGCGGCTTCCGGAATCCGCCACCGCCCGATGCTGTACCGTCCTGTGCCCAGGCCGGGGTGCTTGGTGCTGTTGCAGGAATGCTAGGCACTATCCAGGCTGCTGAAGTTTTAAAATTTATTACCGGAGCAGGAGAGCTTCTTACAAACACCCTTTTAACATTTGATGCCAGGACTATGGCGTTCCGTAAAATCAAACTCAATCGACAGGAAAGCTGCCCTCTTTGCGGTTTACATCCGGAAATAACCGAACTGGCTGATGCTGAACAGACTGTTTGCGGTCTGCATTAAAAATGAAGCAGGTAACGACATGCTGAAAATCACCCAGAATATATTTGACGAAATTATCAGCCACGGCCGTTCTGAGGCACCTCTTGAGGCTTGTGGTTATCTGGCTGAAAAGGATGGCGTAGTCTGTAAATGCATTCCCATGAAAAATATCGACGCCTCTCCTGTACACTATTCCATGGATCCGGCGCAGCAATTTGAAGCGGTCAGGAGTTGCAGAGCGGCAGGACTGACCATCAGGGCAGTTTATCACAGTCATCCTGAAACTGTTGCCTATCCTTCAGCAGAAGATATTAAACTCGCTTATGACCCTGCATTAAGTTATGTGATCGTTTCCCTGGCAGATGCGGCCCCCAGCATAAATTCCTTTATCATCAAGAGCGATGGGGTTTTCCCGGAACGAGTTGACATAGTTGTCGACACTGACAAAAGCCTGACAGGGACAGATAATGCGCCCTAACATACTGTTATTACTCATCCTCGTTGATATCCACGAGACTTTTTACGATTCTATCCTAATTGGAGCAAAAACATGATAACAACAACTACAGCAGATGTCTTTCAAGACTTACGGGGTGTTGGCTGTCCGATGAATCTTGTAAAAACCAAGGTCGCATTTTCCAAAATGCAATCTGGCCAAGTACTGGGCTTAATTCTTGATAACGGTCCGCCGATTAACAATGTGCCCCGCTCGGTAATACGCGAAGGCCATGAAATTCTTTCGCAGGAACAGCTTGATGATGGAGCCTGGTCCGTTTTGATCCGTAAGGCCTGAATGGGGTTGCATCGGACGGCTCAAGATGTAAGAGAATTTACAAGACACAAGCATCCTCTGGTATCCTCCCCCCCTCTCAAGGATGGTTTAGAGGTTCAAAAGACCGGAACTGGCAAGGTCCAGCTCCGGTCTTTTGTTTTTTATAATGCTATTCCGCTGTAAAGGTAATAGAATAAGGGCCGTATAGATTCAGTTTCTTTGTCGGGATTTTTGCAAAATCCGCGAAATCTCACTAAAGATTCGCGCACTATACAATTGCCTGTAAGTATAAAAATTTATTGAGATCATGTCAGACAATTTTATTATATAGTATATGACAACCGGAATCACTACCCTCATCTGGATTATCGGCAGCAGCCTGCTGATGTGTTTACTTGCTCTGGTTGGTGTAATTACCCTGTCTATGAGCGAAAAAGCCATGAAGCTCCTGCTTCTGCCCCTTGTTGCCCTGGCTGCCGGTGCACTGCTTGGTGGTGCCTTTTTTCACATGATTCCGGAATCTGTTGATAAGACCGGTTCTGACACAGCAGTGTACATATACGTCGTAGCCGGATTTGCTTTTTTTCTGCTGCTTGAGCAAGTGTTGCACTGGCATCACTGTCACCGTGAAGATTTACACTGCAAAAAGCCCCTGACCTATCTCATACTGATAGGGGACGGTATCCACAATTTCATAGGCGGTATTGCCGTGGCTGGAACTTTTCTCATTGATATCCGCCTAGGCATCTCCACCTGGCTGGCGGCTGCAGCCCATGAAATCCCACAGGAGCTCGGGGACTTCGGTGTCCTGGTGCATGGAGGCTGGTCCCGGAAAAAAGCATTGCTGTTAAACCTCTTATCGGCCTCAACATTTCTCCTTGGCGGCATCCTTGCCTTCATGTTCTCTTTCAGCGACTGGATTTATTTTTTGATCCCGTTTGCTGCAGGCAATTTTATTTATATAGGAGCTTCGGATCTTATCCCGGAAGTAAACAGGCATGAAAAATTTTCGAGGAATATTTTGCATTTCTGTTGTTTCTCTACCGGAATACTTATCCTTCTTGTCCTGCGCATTATGTTCAGTGCTTAAAAAATATCGTCCTACATTATTATTATGCGACCAATATTGCCTTTTCTTATATTTCTAACCCTTTTGACAGCATTGGCATCACCCCGGACTGTTCAGTCTGAGGAAACCATCACTGAAGTCTTTCTTCTGGAAAGCAGTGACAAACTCCTGGCATTTTCCGGCCTGCGGAACAACTGGTTTGAAAAAAATTTGCGTACCGGGGAAACAGTTGTCAAAAGCAGCCATGCGGGCAATGTTGCCGTTGCCTACACAACTGAACGGGCTCTGGCCTTCAGCGCTGTTACCGGCAGATGGACAGAGGAAAACTTGCGCATACGGGAATCTGTCGTCAGTATCAGCGCCGAAGGCAATGTCGGCACTGTTGTCACAAATATACGCGCCTTGGGATTCAGCGCCCAAACCGGAGTCTGGGTAGAATCACAGTTTAGTATTGGCAAATAAAAGTTTTATTGTTGTTTCACCTCTATTATCAGATATTGTTTTTAGTCTTTTGCTCCCTTTATTAAAAACTGCCCCTGTGAGACATGATGTTTACTATACGCAAAATCTTTCTTGTTGTCCTTTTAGCTATTTTACTCGTGATATTCCATGGCAAAATCCTTACCGGCATAGGCTCGCTTCTCATCGCCGAAGATAATCCTGTAACAGCAGATGCTGCAGTTGTCCTCTACACAGGGGTTGATATTTATCCACGCCTCATTGAGGCGGCCAATCTCTATAAACAGGCAAAGGTGGAAAAAATTGTCATAAACGGCAACCGGAAGACTGCTGTATTGCGCAGCCTGGAAAACAGCGGTTATGAAGCACCATGCAAATGGTACGCCGAAGAAATAAGTATCCTGGCACACCTGGGTGTTGCAAAGGACCATATTATAGCTATCAGTGCTGAAGATGCATACGATACCATCAGTGAAGCAAAAATTGTCGGCGAAACCCTTCTCAACAACGGCTTGACAAATGTGCTCATTACCACCAGCAAATTCCATAGCCGCAGGGCCAGGTATATCTGGAGCAAAATGTACCGGGGGCAATTGATCATTCATGTCGCCCCGGCCCAAAATGATCCCTTTAATCCTGAAGCCTGGTGGAAGAATGGAAGACAGATACGCTGGGTCCTATCAGAATACGGGGCCTGGATGTATTATCATTGGATGAAGTTTTTTGACTGACATATTTCTCCATGATACTATTTCCAGCATCCACACCCCAGCATTAACCCGCTAACTTTTTCATCCAGGGTGGTATATGTCGCTAATTGCAACAGGTCTCATCGCCAGTTTTCTTGCGGGTCTTGCAACCGGTTTCGGTGCCCTTCCCGCCCTATTCTTCAAAAGTGTACCCGATAGACTGATGAGCGCTTTACTGGGTGGCGCTGCAGGGGTAATGCTCGCCGCTACCTCATTTTCCCTTATAGTCCCGGGCATTGAACACGGTGATCTTTTATGGCCTGGATCTGGGGTTTATGTTGTTGCAGGCGGCATCCTTTTGGGGACATTCTGCCTTGACCTTGTTGACAGGCTTCTGCCCCATGAACATTTCATCCTGGGCCATGAGGGCCCGTCAAGCCGGATGAAGCGAATATGGCTCTTTATTATTGCCATAACCATCCACAATTTCCCCGAGGGGCTGGCCGTTGGTGTAGGGTATGGCAGCGGGGATATGGCAGAAGGCACCAGCCTCGCCATAGGTATCGGGCTGCAGAATATGCCCGAGGGCCTGGCTGTTGCTCTGCCATTGCTCGGCCTGGGCTACAGCCGGATGAAAGCCATCGGCATTGCCACGCTTACAGGCCTAGTTGAACCTGTGGGAGGATTATTGGGCGTTGCGTCAGTGAGTGTTTTTCACCCAGTTCTACCCCTTGGAATGGCCTTTGCAGCAGGGGCCATGCTTTTTGTCATCAGCGATGAAATCATTCCAGAAACTCATGCCAAGGGCAGATCAAGACTGGCAACTTTCGGCATCATCGCAGGATTTGTGATCATGATGTCACTGGATAACCTCCTTGGATAACTATTTTTTCCCTGGGCATCACTGTATGTTGCCCCTTGATTTTCATAGTATGTTCATGTAAAATTTTTTTATTTAAAGATATTATTTCATTAATTCTTTTAGTTCTTGGTAAATGCCTATGATTTATTCTCAATCGCAGCGTGAGCCAAAAAATAACGATCATTGCCGCAATGATCGTTTTCTCGCCAGTGCTGACGTTGAAAACGTTCTGCGTCCCTGGCAAGTTCCTTTCCAACTGAGTGTTATCATAAGGTATTACTGTGCGCCGCCAACCTTTTTAAACCAGGCAGAGTGAGGGTAAAAAATGGAACTACGCAAACAGAACAGTTCGGAGCTGGTTCAAAAGTCTCAGCACTCTATCACGAACTTGTTGATCAAGGATTTTGCCAAAGATAAAATTACAAAAATCTTGCATGATGCCGGCATCACGGTCCAGGGAAAAAACGACTGGGATATCCAGGTGCATGATGAACGGTTTTACAACCGAGTGTTACTGAAATGGTCACTGGGTTTTGGTGAATCATACATGGATGGCTGGTGGGACACCAAGGCCCTGGACCAATTAATCTACAAGCTGTACACATCAAATGTCGACAATAAAAACAACAACTTACCCAGCATGTTTGACATGTGCAAGGCACGCCTTATCAACCAGCAGTCAAAAAACCGGGCCCACAAAGTCGCGCATGTCCATTATGACCTGGGAAATGACATGTACTCGGCGATGCTTGGCGGTACCATGCAATATACCTGTGCCTATTGGAAAAAGGCCAGCACATTAGATGAGGCACAGGTGAATAAACTCGATCTCATTTGCAGAAAACTGCATTTGCAGAAAGGCGAAAAAGTGCTTGAACTCGGGTGCGGCTGGGGTGGCTTTGCACAATTTGCTGCAGAGAACTACGGCGTTGAAGTTGATGCCTACAATATCTCAAAGGAGCAGGTAAATTTTGCAAGAAACCGGAACAAGGGGCTGCCTGTCACCATTCATCTAGCAGACTATAGGGACGCCAAGGGGACTTATGATAAGGTTGCCGCCATTGGCTTATGTGAACATGTTGGTTACAAGAATTATGGCACCCTCATGGAAGTTGCGCACCGCTGTTTGAAAAAACACGGCCTGTTTCTGCTCCACTCCATTGCCAACAATGTTTCCACAACACACTGTGATCCATGGTTTCACAGGTACATATTTCCCAATGGCATGCTCCCTTCCGTCAAGCAGCTTGGTGAAAAAATGGAAGGGTTGTTCATAATGGAAGACTGGCATAATTTCGGACCTGATTATGACAAGACCCTCATGGCCTGGTACCAAAATTTTGATCTCCAGTGGCCACTTTACGAGAAAAAATTTGGCGAACGCTTTTACCGCATGTGGAAATATTATCTCCTCTCCCTGGCAGGAGCATTCAGGGCCCGTCGGATTCAACTCTGGCAGATTGTCATGTCAAAAGACGGTGTGCCCGGCGGTTATGAATCTATTCGTTGAACGCAATGTTCACCCATAGAAATGGTGTTCTGTTTGACAGCCTCATTGTGTCAGGTCATCCGGTCCCCAAAATGCCTTTGCCCCAAGCGCACCAGCGCATCGTTAATCATACCAGCCGCATAAAATGACCGGGAGCGGCTATCGTCCTATTATGAACCGTGCAGCCAATCTTGCAGCGTATGAGAATAAGAAGCTGCTGCTGATTACATCTCTTCAGCAGCAGCCTGGCACCAATATTCGTTTGATCAAGGATACTTCCAACCTGTTCCGTGAACGTAAACCTCTGTATGGCCATGGTTTGAACGTCAGGGATTTTAACAAGGTTATTTACGTGGACCCCGAAGAGGGGTTTGCTGAAGTTGAAGGCATGACGGTGTATGCTGATTTGGCAGGCGAATGTCTGAAACACGGTGTAATGCCCTCAGTAGTACCCCAGCTTAAATCCATCACAATCGGAGGCGCTGTCAGCGGAATCGGTATCGAATCGTCCTCTTTCAAATACGGTCTTGTGCATGAAACTGTGGAAGAGATGGATATTCTCCTGGGAGATGGGACCACTCTGACCTGCACACCAGAAAATGATCATCAAAGACTGTTTTTCGGTTTCCCAAACTCTTACGGCACCCTGGGATATGCCTTAAAGCTGAAAATCAAAGTTGTGCCTGTAAAACCATATGTGCGGTTAAGACATATCCGTCACGTGGATGCTGCTGCCTATTTTGCAGACCTGGAATATCATTGCAAACAAGATATTGACTTCATTGACGGCACGATTTTCGGTCCTGATGAATATTATCTCACTGTAGGCGAGTTCTCAGAATCCGCGCCCTACACCAGCGATTACACCTATAAAAACATCTACTACCGTTCCATTCGGGAGCGGGAGTCAGATTACCTGAAAGTGGAGGATTATATCTGGCGCTGGGATACTGATTGGTTCTGGTGTTCGCAATATATTTTCGCACATAAGCCCTTGATAAGACGTCTTCTTGGACCCAATCGCCTCAATTCCGTGACATATACAAAAATCATGCGCTGGAATAGAAAATATAACATTGCACACTATCTGGATCGTCTTCTGGGATTTTACAGCGAAGCGGTAATTCAGGATGTGGAAATACCCCTCGAGCGCTGCGCGGAATTTATGGACTTTTATTTCAGCAGCATCAAGTTTACTCCTGTATGGGCATGTCCCATCCGTCCTCTGGCTAACAATGCCCGATTCCCTTTGTATCCGCTGAACCCGGCAACCTTATATGTAAATTTTGGTTTCTGGAATGTAATAAAAAATCGCGAGAAAATGGCGCCGGGCCATTACAACAGGCTGGTGGAGAAAAAAGTGAGTGAACTCGGCGGCATGAAATCATTATATTCTGACGCCTATTATTCTCCGGAGCAGTTCTGGCGTATCTTCAACAAGGATGAATATTTCTCCCTTAAAAACCGTTATGACCCCAAGGGACACTTTAAGGATCTTTATGCCAAGTGTGTCCAGCATGCATAAGGACCAAATGGCAATATCGCAGATTCAATGCATAGCAATTGGGGGACCAGGAACCCTGAACAACCAAATCTATCCGTTTGGGGCCCGCATTTTTCATTGACAGGTTCAGGCTTCCTTCACTAAGCTATATACCCGCTAACAATAATATCATTACGTTTATTGCTGCATAGAACTTATTTGAACTTCGTTTACTGCGCTGCCTTCACTCCTGACAGAGGACTATGAAATGCTGAAAGTAAAAGATATAATGACTACAGAAGTTTTTGTGCTGCATGCGACCCAGACCCTGGAACTCGTTCGCTCCTTGATGCGTATCAAGCATGTACGGCATGTGCCTATTGTTGATGCGGAAAATGCTTTTGTGGGTTTAATGACACATCGGGACCTCCTGGCTCAGACCATCTCTCATCTGGCAGAAATTGACGAGGAAGAACAGGAGTACCTGGATCGTCATATCCACATTGTAAACATCATGAAAACCGATGTCGTGACTGCAGAACCGGAAATGGACGTCTGCACGGCAATTGCCCTGCTCCTGGATCATAAGTATGGCTGCCTGCCGGTTGTGTCGGATGACAAGCTTGTCGGGATTGTTACTGAGGCAGATTTTTTAAATCTGACCCTGGAGCTACTGCGCAAATCTGACAGCACCTGCGCCTGATGTCCTGTAAAAGATACCCTGGCTAAAAAAATGCAACGTAACCGGTAAAGAGTTCCGTTGCATTTTTTTAGCTTGTCTCTTTTTCCACCTTTACAGCACACACCTTGGCTTCCGGAATTTTACATTCCGGATCACAGGCATCATTGGTCAGCAGGTTGGCAGCAGCCTCTTTGTAATGAAATGGAATAAATGTTACGCCCTCGCTGATCCTGTCTGTTGCCAGAACCGGCAGGGTGATGGTGCCGCGACGCGAGGCGACCTTTACCTGTTCGCCGTCCTGTAACTGCAAACGGGCGACATCATTCGGGTTCATTTCAACAACCGGACCGCGATCGGCGGATTCAATAACCTGGGACCGTCTGGTCATGGTCCCGGTATGATACTGGTAGAGTACCCGGCCGGTGGTGAGAATAAACGGGTATTCAGCATCAGGGAGTTCCTCGGGATCGCGCCAGGTAATCTGTGTAAAGCTTGCCAGGCCACGCGGAAAACCGTTTTCAAAAAGTACGGCGGTCCCGGGATGATCTGCGGACGGACAAGGCCACTGGATGCCGCCCTCTTCCAGACGCTGGTAATTTATGCCTGCAACCGCCGGCCATGCTTTGGTAATCTCGTTGAATACCTCCTCAGCCTCAGCGGTCTCCATCCTGTCCGATCCCGGCCTGAAATCATCCGGCTTTGAACCTTTCTGCGCAGGATTCATGCGCTCGGATATTGCCCGGATTATGGCAAGATCATTACAGGCTCCCTTCGGCGGCAGCAGGGCCTGCCGAACCCGCTGAACCCTGCGTTCCGTGTTGGTGAAGGTCCCTTCCTTTTCTGCATAGGCGGCAGCCGGCAGCACCACATCGGCCAGCTCAGCTGTTTCGGTGAGGAAGATATCCTGCACCACGAGAAATTTAACCTGACTGAACGCCTCTTGGGCATGGCACATGTTCGGGTCGCTCATAACCGGGTTTTCACCCATGACCCACATTGCCTGAATTGCACCGGTAATCATGGCCCTCGACATTTCAGTTGCGGTCAGGCCCGGCTTGCCCGACAGAGTGCAACCCCAGAGTTCCTCAAAACGCGCCCTGACCTCATCATTGTCAACACGCTGATAACCAGGAAAGACTGTCGGGGCACATGCCATATCACTGGCTCCCTGGACATTGTTCTGGCCGCGCAGGGGATTTAAGCCCGCACTGGGCTTACCGAGATTGCCGGTCATAAGGGCCAGGTTGGCCAGGGCCTTAACGTTATCGGTGCCAGAGGTATGCTGGGTTATACCCATGGTGTAAAATATAGCAGCCTTATCGGCCGCGCCATAGATCTTGGCAGCTTCCTCAATATCACCTGCCGGTACTCCGGTAATCTTCTCCGCCCATTCCGGCGTGCACTCCTTGACAGACTCGGCGAAGGATTCGAAGTTTTCTGTTCTGTCTTTTATATACTCCTGGTCAGCAAGATTCTCACGCAGGATCACATGGCACATTGCATTAATGAGGGCCCCATCGGTACCCGGTTTCTGGGACAACCACAGATGTGCATGTTCAGTAAGTTTTATGCGGCGAGGATCAGCCACGAGTATTTTGGCACCATGATTTTTTACCGCCTGTTTCATGCGCAGACCGATTACCGGATGTGTTTCAGTGGTGTTTGAACCGATAACCAGCATGACATCAATATCAGCGATGCCGGCAATATCATTGCTCATGGCCCCGGAACCAAGCACTGTGACCAGACCGGTCACCGTAGGGCTGTGTCAGTAACGGGCACAATGATCAATGTTGTTGGTGCCGATCTGCTGCCGGAAAAATTTCTGGAAAAGGTAGTTCTCTTCGGTGGTGCAGCGCGCCGAGGAAAGGCCTGCAAAGGCATCCGGACCCTTGTCGGCAAGGATGTTGCGAAAGTTATCGGCCACATAATCAAGGGCCTCATTCCAGGTGACCGGTTCCAGGGGACCTCCCTTCTGACGTCGGAGAAGGGGGCTAGTGAGTCTGTCCGGGTGGCTCAAAAAGGCATGGGCAAACCGGCCCTTGACACAGAGGTCTCCAAAATTCGGCAGTTGCTCTGGGTTTGCGGTTACCTCCATGAGCGTGTTGCCCTTCACCTTTAACTCAAGCTGACACCCTGTTCCACAATAAGGACAGGTGGTCCGTACCTTTTCAATGGCTTCATTGACAAGGGGTACGATCTGCTCTTTCTTGTTGAGCGCACCGGTGGAGCAGTTATCAACGCATTTGCCGCAGGAAACGCATTTCTCGTTGAACCGCAGAGTAATGGCTTCAGCCCTTCCCTTCTCATCAAAGCCAGCGGCCGAAAGCTCCAGGGCTTCATATTCGCAGGAATTCAGACAGCGCTGGCAGAATATGCACTTGTTCAGGTCAACGACTATTGCCGGATGGGATGCATCCTTTTCGTAAAGTGGTTTTTCACCCATGCCGGTCTTATTGAGATTAATATTGTTTTCAATGGAAAGCCGCTTCAAATCGCAGCGGTCAAAAGCTGTACAACCGCAGGAAAGACACCGTTCCGCCTCCCTTCTTGCTATCTCCTCGTCAAATCCTAGCTTGACCTCGGCAAAGTCCTTTATAGTACTCAACGGTTCGCGCTGCGGCATTTTCTCACGCAACCTTGAGCTTATACCGGTAAACGTTTCCGGGACAACGCTCTCAAGGGTTTTGCCGCGGGAGAAATTAAAGCGGCTCTCACCGGCCTCTCTTTCGACCCCCATGATCTCGGCATGGATGTTTTCTGCTGCCCTGCGGCCGCCGACCACTGCCTGGATGACGGATCTGGGTCCGCTGGTGGCATCACCGGCAGCGAAGATCCCTTCAAGATTGGTTAAAAAAGTACGGTTGTTGGCATTGATGTTCCCGGTGGATGTCAGTTCAAGGGATTCTTCAAGTGTGCCGCCTGTCAGACTGCCCAGGATAGCCATTTTTCCCATGGAGTAAACTACAGTATCAACATCAAGGTGGGTATTCGAGCCGGAAATCTCTACTGGGCTGCGCTTGCCTCGTTTGTCAGGTTCACCGAGTTCCATTTGGATAACTTCAATGGCCAGTCCCGTATCCGACTGGCTGATACCGACCGGTGTCGTCAGTTCCATGATCCTGACGGATTCGTTTTCAGCATCCCTGATGTTTCTTTCATGGGCCGGCATGTCTGCCTTGGGCCGGGGATCAATGATGGCTACCTCTGCAACGCCTGACCGAACCAGGGCCCGCGCTGCTTCCACGGCAATATTATTACCGCCTATGACGACGGCTTTCTTGCCATAATCCGTTTTCTCTCCGGTGGTGATCTTTCTGAGGAATTCTGTGGACCCCATGACGCCGGACAGGTCTCCGCCCGGAATTTCCAAATCCTTATCAACCGGGTTGCCGATGGCGATTAGGATAGCATCGTAACCTGCATTTTTCAGGTCCTGTAACGTATAATCCTTTCCCCATTTCTTCCCGGTTTTCACCTTAATGCCTTGATTGAGAAGAGTGTTTATTTCATAGTCCAAAACAGCCTTGGGAATTTTAAACTCAGGAAAACCGTAGCGCAGCATGCCGCCCAGCTCCGGGGCTGCCTCATAGACCGTTACTTCGTGCCCTTTTCTTGTCAGGAAATAGGCCCCGGTCAGGCCGGAAGGACCGCCGCCGATCACCGCAACCTTTTTCCCGGTAGCCTGTTCATTGGGAATCCTCAGGTCTATGTTATTGGTCATGCACCAGTCAGCCAGAAAGCGCTTGAGATGATTGATTGCAATGGGTTCCTCAACCAGCACACGCCGGCATTTGGTTTCGCAGAAACGAGGGCAGACCCGGCCCACGGAAAAAGGAAAGGGGTTGCGCTCCATGACCAGCCGCAAACCCTCTTCGTACTGCCCTTTGGCCACATGGGCGATGTATCCCTGGACATTGATCTGGCCGGGACAGGTAAGGTTGCACGGCGCCTTGCAGTCCCCGAAATGGGTCTCAGCAAGAATCCCCAGCCGTTCACTGCGCAGTTTGCTTAACACTTCAGAGCCCGTGCTGATGTTCATACCTTCCTGGATCTTTGTTTCACATGATCTTACAGGGGTTTCATTTCCTTCCACTTCAACAATACAGAGTCCGCAGGGGTATTCCCCATTTTTCCCCCTGACATGACAGAGCGTGGGAATATAGATTTGTGCCCGTTCTGCGGCTTCAAGGATGGTTATGGACTTCTGGGCAGATATTTCCATTCCGTTTATTGTAATTTTCATTGTTCTTGCTCCTATCATTTAAGGCAACAGGCATGGAGGACGCCGCTGTAGTTTTCTCTGTGATTTTGCGACAGCACCATACTAACAAAAGATTCTTTTTAAAATCAACTTTTATTAGGTATTTATACTCATATTTTAACGCTCCTGTTTTGCGCGTGAAATATTTTGTGCCATGAAATGAGACGAGACCTGTCCTTGATCTGAGGACTCTGTATGTAATTATTTGTTTCTCCCCCAAAAAAAAAGGCCTTTCCGGGAAAGGAAAGGCCTTGAAATCCAGCAATGAGAAAAATGAAGGTGTGCAGTTTCAGAGGAGTGACATTACAATTACTACAATATCAATGAGTTACAAGCCTTTTTTCTCAAACCAGCGAAACAGTCCAAACACACCTGCGATAAAAACTATGATAACTATCCAGCGGTTCACCCCGATCAGCTGGGGAATGGTCAACTGGCCATAATATCCCCATCCCAGAACTCTTTTCATAAGAAAAGGATAGATTTCAGCATAAAGTCCTGCACCGACTATCATGCCGAGTATGCCCCAAACTGCATCCCAGCGCCCTTCTCCGAGAGCACCCCCCTGGGTGCCGGGACAATACCCCAATAGTCCCCAGCCAAGTCCGAAAAGCAACCCTCCTGCAATATTTTCACCTAGGACCACGGGCTTATACAAAAGCTGCACAAGGCCGAAAATATCAAAGAAATGGATGCCCACCATACCAACAATGATGGCAGAAAACATGAACTTGACAATGGTCATGTCCTGAAAACGCAATGCCCCTATCTGTTTGTCATAACGCACTACCCTCGCCTTCTGCAGCAAGAAGCCAAAGAGCATACCGGTTATAAGACCCATTATAAGCAATTCCATTACTTGTTACCTCCACAGTAAATAAGCCGGGTCATGATAATACCGCCGACAAAGAAAAATATCATGGCGATCAGACCGCTGACCGCGAGCTGGCTCACCCCTGACAAACCGTGGCCGCTGGGGCACCCACCTGCAAGCCTGGCCCCGAACATGGCAATTATACCGCCGATAAATGCAACTATTCCCCGCTTGAGGGAACTTGTACCGAACCGTTCGGCCCACATATCAGGAACACCCTGCCACTTGAAAGAGCCGGACCAGACTGCAGCGATGAGAGACCCCACACAAATCCCGATTACAAACATCAGCTGCCAGTCAAATTTCGGCAGGTAGCGGATGAAATATTCAAGTTGCTCGACTCTTTCAGGTTCAAATGCCTTTCCCAGCATCCCGGCAGACCGGACAAATGAAGTGGAAGCCCCGAAAAACTGGCCAGTCCATAAAACGGAAACAATAATAACCAGCCCGCTAAGGCCTCCTGCAATGTAGGGACTCCAGCTGCCGGTATCCCTATTTTTTAGTTCCATAATATTCCTCCACAATGCAAAATATATAGTTCATAGGATTTACTTTATTGTGAGATTAATTCTTACTATCAAGAAAATACCACCTGCTGGATATTTTTTTGTCCTGGTGGGCAACACCTTCAAAAAGATACCGAAAAACAAGGAAACATATCATAGTATTAACAGCTGTTAAGTTTCTGCTTGACAAAGAAATAATTTGTTTTTAATAATAGTTAATATTATGAACAATGTCAACACAACTATTGATATTCGGGTTTTAGAGTACCAGGCAAACAAGCTGCAGGAATTGATCAGCGAAGTGCACAATTGCTGCAAGGATCGTTTTTCCCATGAGGCCAAGGCCTTCAAAATGCCCCAGGCGGAACTCCGATGCCTTATGCTCTTCGAAGGACACAAGTACCTGACAGGTATCGAGATCGCGGGGATGCTCGAGGTTGCAAAAAGCCGCGCAACCGTCATTATCGAGAACCTGGAAAGAAAAGGGTTTGTGCAGAGATCTCCCGACCCAAACGATGCCAGGGTCAAGCTCATAAGCCTTACCCCGATCGGACAGCGCAAGGTACGAGAAATTGAGGAGTTCATGTTTACACTCCACCAGCAGCTGCTGCGCCAGATAGATCCAGCCCAGCGCGCTGCTGTCATTAACGCTTTAGAAACCCTTCGGTCTTCAATGGAGGCCGTAAAGGCACAACTCAACAAATAATTAGCAAAAATTAGGATACATAATTGTAAGGAGGAAAACCTATGAGTGAAGAACAACCAAAAAAAATGGCAATCATTGCTTCAAAAGGGACGCTTGACATGGCCTATCCGCCGTTGATCCTGGCATCCACTGCTGCTGCCATGGATGTAGAGACCATGATATTTTTCACCTTCTATGGTGTGGATATCGTCAACAAGCACAAATATGCCAACCTGAAAGTGGCTCCTATCGCTAACCCTGCCATGCCCTCTCCAGTCCCCATGCCGAACATCCTCGGCATGCTGCCAGGCATGACGGCCCTGGGTACCATGATGATGAAATCAATGATGGGCAAGATCAACTGGCCGTCCATTCCTGAAATGATGGAAGTCTGCCTTGAAATGGATGTAAAGATGGTTGCCTGTACCCCGACCCTGGAAATGACAGGTTTAACCCAGGCTGATCTGCTCGAAGGTGTAAAAGTGGGCGGTGCAGCCGACTACCTTGATTTTGGTCTGGATGCGAATATAAACTTGTTTGTCTAATCCGATAATAATAAACCTGAAAACCGAAACACAATATTACTAGAAGGAGAATTACAATGTCTGATATAACCCCGGATGAAATTGCAGATCTGAAAGGCCTGAACTGTCCCATGCCTGTTCTGAAAACCAAAAAGGCCCTGGACAAAATCGAAGGCGGTAAAATCCTGCGTGTCGATCTTACCGATGCTGGCTCCAAGTCCGATCTGCCGGCCATGATCAAAAGAACCGGCAATGAACTGCTGGAAATGACTGAAGCGGATGGTGTCTACACCTTTTTTATCAAGAAAAAAGCAAGTTAATTTGTTAAGATTATCTTTATTCCATTAAAACGAGGGGAGAACGGTGCCGGCAGCAGGAAATTCCGGCACCAGGATTTTTTGACAACTCATACAAAGAGGAGTTTAAGAGGAGATGAAGCAGAAAAAATGTATCGGATTGAGGAACCTGCTGCTCGGCTCTGCAGCAGTCATGGCCGCCGGCTTACTGGTTGCCAATGATGCCAATGCCACCAACGGCTATTTTTCCCATGCCTACAGCATCAAGAACAAGGGCATGGCTGGTGCCGGTGTGGCCGCACCGTTGGATGCAATGGTGCCTTCCTTAAACCCAGCCGGTCTTACCGAGGTGGGCGACAGGGTTGATCTTGGTATAACGGTGTTCAGCCCCAGAAGGGAGTACAATGTCTCCCGTAATCCAACCAGTGGACCTCCATTTTTTGAATTAATGGGAGGTACGGTTGAAAGTGATTCAGAATATTTCTTTATTCCTTCAATTGGCTGGAGTACCCAGCTCGATGACCGGACCGCTTTAGGTATTGCCGTTTATGGCAACGGTGGCATGAACACCGATTATCCGACAATGACCTATTATGATCCAACAAATGCGGCAACCGGTGTTGACCTCATGCAGCTCTTCATCGCACCAACATTAGCAACCGAACTGATTTATAACCACTCCATCGGTATTACACCGATCATAGCAGCCCAGTTTTTTGAAGCCAAAGGTGTGACTTCCTTCGCACCTTATTCAAGCGCTCCCAGCAAGCTCTCAGGCAATGGTCATGATACATCATTTGGCATGGGCATAAGGCTCGGCTACCTGGGGAAACTCACCGAGCAGATCAGCCTCGGACTTTCCTACCAGTCAAAAATCTATATGCAAGAATTTGACGACTATGCCGGACTTTTTGCAGAGCAGGGTGATTTTGATATCCCGGCCAACTGGACAGCCGGTGTTGCTGTAAAGCCTGTCCCTGAAGTAACCGTTGCCTTTGATGTCCAGCGCATCTATTACAGCAATGTTAAATCAATTGCCAACCCCTTACTAATGAATCTTATGACAGACGGACTGGGCACGAACAATGGTGCCGGTTTTGGCTGGGAAGACATGACAGTGTTCAAGCTCGGCCTGCAGTGGGCACGATCCGATCAGTGGACCTACCGCTTTGGTTATTCCTACGGTGATCAGCCGATACCTGCCAGTGAAGTCCTGTTCAACATCCTGGCTCCCGGCGTAATCGAGCAACATGCCACCTTTGGCCTCACCTATACATTTGCCAACCAGAGCGAACTGGACTTCTCCCTCATGTATGCCTTCAGCAATGATGTGACAGGCATTAACCCCCTGGCAAATCCGGCGAGTGAACCGCAATACGTCACTCTGACCATGGATCAGTGGGAAGTTGGTGTCGGCTATTCCTGGAAGTTTTAATTAACCCTCCCTGGGGGATAAAAATCCCCTACTTATACCCTTGGGGGGCGTGTATAACGCCCCCCTTTTTATTTAAAGCTGCTTCTTTTTTTACTATTTCCCAACCCATCAGGATTATTGAGGAGGATCAAACAATGGTTCGACAAAAATCAAAAATTTCTCTTTTTATCATGCTTCTGGTCCTGTCCTTTTTTTCAGTGGCCCAGGCAGAGGTGCTTAAACCTTTCATACTGGGCAAAACTCCGCCTGGGAATATGGCGGAGGCAGTGGAATATGCCAAGACACAGCTTACCGATCAGGGTTTTACCGTTGTCGGCAGTTATGAGCCTTTTCCAGCTGCCACTGTCATCTGTGCCAGTCATCCTGAGTTAAGTGCCGCAGCTGCCGGGGCAGAAAACGGCGGCTTTGGTGCGGCCCAGAGAGTAGCGATTACAGAGGTCAACGGTATTCTGCAACTTTCCTACATGAATCCAGCATACCTGGGTACAGCATACGGACTTGGCAAGCTGGAAGCCATTGCCGCAAAACTGGAAGCAGGCCTGGGGCATGAACAGGAATTCGGCGCTGAGGGTATCAAGGAGGAAAAACTGGGCCCCGGTAAATACCATTACAAAATGCTCATGCCCTATTTTGGCGACATAGACGTGTTGAACACCTACCCGGATTTCGAGACCGGTGTAAAAACCGTGGAAGAAAACCTGGCAGCCGGCAAAGGAGGTACAGTCCAGGTATACCGCATTGACCTGCCCGGCAAGGATATTTCTGTATTCGGCGTGGGAATCATCCAGGGTGACGGCCCTGATTCCGGTGACAAGGATACTGACAGGGAAATCCTGGATATCATTGATTTTCAGGAAATCCGTTCAACAGCCTACCTGCCCTATGAACTAATGGTACAGGGCAACCAGGCAATAGCCCTGAGGGGGCGCTACCGGATCGCCGTCCATTTTCCGGATACCTCCATGGCTGGCGCCCACGGCTTTACCAAAATCATGAGTTCACCAGGTGGTATTAAAAAAGCTCTGGAAGCAGTTGCCGGCAAATAAAATATAATCGAATATATGATATGAAAAAGCCGCCCATGCCAGGCGGCTTTTTCTGTTGGCAGGAATTGCCTGTCACACTCAGACAAACAGATCCTCACCCCCAAGAGAATTGACAAGTATCATTGTAGGCATCCCGTCAACAAAAGACCTGTAACAATCATGCCATGCAGCTTCTCCAGCCTGTTCCGGCAACTCGAAGCCAAGAATAACACAGGTGGCATCTACTGAATGTTTGTGTAAAATCCTTGAAAAAGACTCTTCTGCGAGAACAACCTCCACATCACCCTCTACCCGTGCCAGATCCAATAATTCCTGCAAAGCCTTTTCTGCCGGTTCACGCCCTGCTTCATTTTCAACCACCCGCAATATCCGAATCTTCGTATTGGACCATTCCCAGTTTTCAGATATCAGAAAAGCCAGCAGCAGCATAAGAGCCCCGTTTTTATGGCCCCGCCACCAGATATCTATCCTTTTTTTGCCCTCCGGTTCCGGTATTTCCTTAGTTTCCACAAGGGCCAGGCTCATGCCAAGGGCTGAAGCTGTTCTTAGGGCGTTCAGATACACCTGTCTGCGTTCCATCTTCCCGGACCAGCCAAAAACTGCCATGTTAGGCCTTATAGGGCCGATAGCTGTTGCCTGCAGCAGCATGCTTATACCCTGCTCCAGTCTTTCGGCTGCAACCACAACGGGAAAGGCGCCATAATTCTTTTCATTGCAGAACTGGGTCAGCTGCTTTAAAGCTGCCGGCCTCCGCGGGGCAAGTTCAACCACATTTCCGACAAGCACGTTAGCCAGGTATACGATACCCCGCCGTGATTCCATCCAGACGGCATAAGTAATTATCTCTTCCCGGGCCATGGGGTTACCGGAAAATACAAGAATATTAGGGCGCCAGTTCTTGGAATCCTCGGGCATGCGGCGGAGACGCAGGAGATTGTTGCGGGTCTGCCGGTAAATAAAGCCCCGGCGGGCATCGCCAAATGTGGCAATGAGCCGCCGCGTTTTCAGATACCAGAGCAGCGACAAAATAATAACTACAGCGATGAACGCCGCTTTCCAGTTGATCAGGACAGTGGCCACCGCACACCCGATGCTGCCAAGCAATGCTGTGGACCAGTGAAAATAACGGAACTGGGGCCGGAAAGAAGGGTTATCCCCGAAATCTTCAATAAAGGCAGCCAGGTTGATCATGCCGTAACTGTAAAGAAAAAACATGGTAATAATGGCCGCAACACTGTTTAAAGCTGAGCCGCCTGATTCATTGCCTGCCCAGAGGAGTACGCCGATGGTTATTATAAATGTGAGGATCAATGCTCTTCGCGGCTCATCCCCTTTTTTGCTTCCCTGTGCAAAAAAATGCAATAACTGCAAAATTCTGTCCCTTGATACAGCCTGCAGGATGCGAGGAGCGCCCAGATAGCTGCCGACAGCGGATGACAGGGTGGCAGCAATTACACCGAAGGTAACAAGTATTGACCAGCCCCAAAGAGCATTGTCATGCAGCAGTTCATAGGGTGTTGTTATAAGAGCATTTCTTTCATAAGCTCCCCCGCAAAGGACTATCTGGGCAATATAGACCAGAAAACCGACACACACAGCCGCGAGGGTCCCGCGAGGTATACTGTGCCCGGGATCCTTAAGATCACCGGACATATTCACTCCTGCAGCAATACCGGTTACCGCAGGAAAATATATGGCAAATACAACCCAGTAGCTGAAAAGCGGAGCCATTCTGTCCTGCAGGTCAACAGATGTATATGCCGGGTTGAGGTTCTGCTGGAGGGTGGCAAATGAAAAATGCTGAAGCGCACCACCTAAAAAAGCGATTATGGCCAGGAAAAGAAACGCCATGATCACAAACTGGATTTTGATGGCCCAGCCTGCCCCTGAAAAAACAAGAGCAAACAGGACCAGTGCCGTACCGAGAGTAATAAGCTGAAAATATGGGACGAGCAGGGGATAGGAACGGACAAGGGCTTCGGCAAATCCTAGAATATAAAAAGGCACTGACAACGCCAGGGCAAAGAAAAGTGCGATGCCGATGGCCCCGCCGAATTCAGCGCCAAGCACCCGGGAAATGAGAAAATAAAAACCACCGCCGCGCACCCTCATATTGGTGCTGATGGCTGCAATGGATAATGATGTTGTAAGGGTAATACTTTTAGCGATGACCAGAATTGAAATAGCGCCCAGAATCCCGGCCTGGCCAACCACGAAATTGGCGCGCATGAACATTATGACGCCAAGAATGGTAAGAATGGCGGGCGTAAATACGCCACCGAATGTACCGAAACGGTTCCTTGTTGTGCTTTGTTTTGCCGTGTCAACCATAAGTAGTCTCAATGAGAACCAGCAAGAAAATCATTCCTTTTGCTGTACAAAAAGTAAGCCGGTCTCTCTTAAATAGGAAATAATTTCACGGGGTACATATTCCAGCGCTAATATCTCATCAACAGTTATCTCCTTGGCCTGCAATTGGAGCAACAAACGATTATGAAAGCGTGACTCTGTCCTTGTCTGGTGATAGTCGCGGTACACCAGAGCAGAACCGAGTATAGCAATGACGGCCATCATCATCCAGAAAACCGCATGGCTGATCTCAATGTGAAAGCCTTCCAGCAGGAGCTTGGTGCCTACGAAAAAAATTAACTGATAGGCAAGATCCTCAAGTTTTGGCAGCTTCTCCAGCAGCCGGATAAAAAAACCAGCTGCAAAGCGCAGGAAGATAATCCCCATAATACCTGCCAGCCACACAATTAGAAGTTTGTCACTCATAGCCACTGCCGTGGTGATACTGTCAATGGAAAAAGCAATGTCCGTCAATTCAACTATCAGTACAGTCTTCCAGAAACTGGCAGCAACCTTTGGCCGGGACTGATGGGCATCCTCCTTGTAGAAGAAGAACATGTGTTTCATGGCCAAGTAGACCAGGTAGCCCCCGCCTATAATCTTGAAAACAATAAAACGCATCAGGTGGGCGGCAAATACCAGGGCCACAATCCTGAAAAAGAAGGCTCCGCCAATGCCATACATCAGGGCTTTCTTCTGCTGCCCTTTCGGCAGTTCCCGTACCAGAATGGCGAGGACCAGGGAATTATCCACTGAAAGAATGCCTTCCAGTATGGCAAGAGTCATAACCGCCAGGCCATCGGCTCCTGAAAGTGCCTGAAATTCCTGGCCAAGCTGCATAAGGAGAGAAGTTTCCATAGACAGACCTATCTAATTATGTGGTGTGAGATAACAGGGCATGAAAAATTTTTTGAGTTGTTATCTGCTGCTGGGTTTATCAGGAGATTTTTCTCTTTTTGTTATCAGACCAGAGCTGGCAAAACTGCTCTTTCTCATTGCCGCTGCAGGTTTTCATCACTGACCATCTGAGCATCAGGGGAGCAAGCATTGTCGTAATAAAAGCCATGAGTACCAAGGCTGAAAACTGGTCCTCTGTTAACAGGGGGTCACTGATGACCCCCTTGGCCAGCAGGTCATTGCTGAGCGCAATAACCACGGCAACAATAACGAGTTCCACGGCACCTCTGCCGTTCATGCCAAAACCTATAATGGTTGCTTCCCGCATGCTGTAACGGAATGACAGGGCACCGATTCCACAGCCCACAAGTTTGCCGACTATGGCGGTAACGGTGATAACAGAAACAAGAAACAGGAACGAAAGACTCCACTGAAAGTGGATATGAAATGCCAAGGAAGCAAAAAAGACAGGCATCAGAAAACCGTAACTCAAGCCGTAAAATCTGTCGCTTATGGCATGATAAACTTTCTCATGCATAATCTCCTTGCGGACAAACTGGCCTGCCAGAAAGGCTCCGATTACCGTGTGCAGACCCGCCAGTTCCGCTGCAGTGGCCATAACCAGGGCGGAAATCATGGCAAAGGTAAACCCTTTGGCGTTATAGTCATCCAGTCTTGTGGTAAAGATCGGGATTATAAAATGACCGGCCAGGATGGTGAAAGCAAAAAATGCAGCGACCTTGAAAATGATGATAAAGATGCCGACAGTTTCGACCGTGCCTGTTTTTACCAGACCAAGCAGTATGGATAACCCGATGAGGGAGAGGATATCATCTGCAATTGCTGCACCCATGATGATATGACCGATTTTAGTCTTGTGGATCCGCATCTCCTGCAGGATGGCAGCCTGCACAGCAATAGCTGTGATGGACAGGCCGATACCGATAAAAAGTGACTGAAAAATGGTCCCGCCAAAATACCGGGCCACGAAAAAACCCATGGCAAAGGGCAGGACAAAACCGCCGACCGCAACAGCAAGTGACGGCCAGATATGCTCAAGGATCTCCTTGGGATCCATCTCCATACCGGCATAAAACATGGCAAAAAATATTCCCAGATCGGCAAGAAACGTAATGGCCTCTGAAGGATTTACAATATTAAACACCGCAGGCCCCAGCAGCAGGCCTGTGATAAGTTGACCGAGCATTACAGGCAGCCCGAGTCGAACAAAAAGCGCTCCCATGGGCCAGGCCACTGCCAGAATGATAAGAAGATTTATAATAAGATGGTCCGTCAGCATGTTTGACTTGTTCTCCCTTTTACGTAAAAATGCTTAGAATGCTTGCCCGTCGTTGTCAAGACATAAACAGCTACTGGAGTCGAAAACTTTGTTACACTGTATTCTTTTCCTCCTGGCATGACAATCTTCGAATCTGTTAGATTGCTGCCTGGCTGCAGCAGGATCCGAAACAAAAACTTCCAGGTGATGTGCATTGAAGATAAGCTGTATAATACCTACCAGAAACCGATGTCAAATGACCCTTGAAGCCATAGGGAGTGTCATGCGGCAGCAGTTTACCGGTCTCGAAATAATTATCGTTGATGACGGCTCGGTGGATAACACAGTTGCAGAAGTCAAGGCCAGATTTCCTGAAATTATCACCATACATCTTGACGGCGCTGGTCCGGGCCGGGCCCGCAATGCTGGGGTGGCAGCAGCAACGGGCGATGTGCTCATGTTCCTGGATTCCGATGATCTCTGGCTAGAGAACCATGTGCAGGAACTCGTCAATGTTTTGAATCGGGGCTTCCAGGTTGCCTATGGTGTTGCGCAAACCCGGCACGAACTTGGCGGTCCTGATTTTCTCATACCTGAAAATGGGGTGGGTATTGAGGGTGACTGTTTTCCCGCCATGCTGCGCTGGTGCTTTCTGGTGCCTTCCGCCATGGCTTTGAGACGCTCGGCTTTTCATGAAATCGGCGGTTTTGCCTCTTTTTCTTTTGGTGAAGACTGGATTTTCTTTCTCAGGCTTGCAGCACGATTCCCCTTTGGTTTTGCAGGTTCTGAGCCGATTACATTAAGAAGATTACACCCGGACAGCCTTTGTTTTTTGAATGACAAGAAAAAACTTCTTGCTATGATCAGTCAAGTGCTTACAGTTCTGGAAAACGAGCCCCGGGCAAGTGCGGCTCAATGTTATCATTTTAAAATGCTGCACGACTGGACCGCTGCTCATATGACACAATGGCAGACTGTACAGGATTGGTATCAGTCAATGCTGCAGGAGAAAATTATTTGAGCACCTTCATACCTGAAGATACACACCAACAAATCCTGGACCGTTGTCCCGATGTGCCGGAAGAATTCCCATCCTTTCCGCTGCCGCTGCAGAGAGTTGGCATCTCCGGTAAAACGGTATGGGTGCGCCTGGTTGATAATAAAGGAGGTTATATCCCCTTCAGCGCCACAATCCTCGTCAACCTTGATGCCAACAGACGCGGGATTCACATGTCCAGGATCGAGCAGGCGATAACCTCTTTGCATGGCAAAGAATTTAACAGTCTGCCCGCATATGGAACGCAGCTTGGAAATCGTATCCTCAATACTCAGAATGCCCATTATCTGTCTCTTGAGTTGACAGGCTGCCTGCCGGTTATCCGGCAGGCTCCGGTCAGCAGACTCGACTCCATTGACACCATTGAGGTCATCTACAAGCTGACATTGAAAAAAAACAAAGCCGGGGAAACATCAAAAGCAGTGGTGGGCGCTTCCGTACATCATCTCACTGCCTGCCCCTGCACCCTTTCATACAATGAGGTGCTCTTCAACCGTTTCAATGATCCCTGGCCCCAGGCTACCCATTCTCAAAGATCAAAAACCCAACTCCTGGTCAGCCCGCCCCATCAAGAGCATCTGCCTTCATTTCATGATTTAACATTCATACTTGACAGTGCTCTGCATATATCCCAGGATCTCCTGAAAAGGCCGGACGAGACCGAACTGGTTTTAAAAGCCCACAGAAATCCGCAATTCGCTGAAGACACTGTACGTGAGGTGGCGTGGGCAGCAGGGGAAAAATTTAAAGACAGGCTTGACCCGGAAACCAGGATAGAGGTTCATTCGCTCAGCCAGGAATCCATTCATATCCATGATGTTCAATGTTCCCTCGACACCAGATTAAAGGATATTCTCGCTACTCTGCAGATAATAAAACAGGAGTCTAAACATGGTGGCAAATAACATTATAGCCGAAATTCAGGGTCTCTATAAAGTCGTGGCCCTGCAGCCTTTTCGAAAAACAGAGGGTGTCTCCTTTGACATTCTGCCCAGGAATTTGGTGCCCAAGGTCGATGCGGTTGACAGGGTCATCCACAAAAACAGGGCCGTTTCCCCTGGTCCGGTTGGAGATATCAGCGAACCCTGGTATATGCACCCTCATCAGGATGATAACCTCATCGTGCTCCAGGGTATTCGTTATGTTGAAATCTACACAAAGGCGCACGGCAGGATTGAATCATTTATCATCACCCCGGAACGTATAGAGCACAACAACAGGATTTTATATGACGGGCCGGGACTGCTTGTCTGGCCCAGAGGCGTTTTTCATCGTATAAAAAGCGGCGACAACGGCTCAGCTTCAATTAACCTTGCCACCCATTACGAAGGTATTGACATGAAGACCAATTTCAATATTTACGATGTTGATATTGAAACTGGTGAATTCATGGTGTTACGGGAAGGGCACCTGGACCAAACCATGTAGCAGGCTAATTCACTTTTTTACTGTTCTTGGTTTCCTGTATAATCTGAGCGTTGCCGGGCGGGAAACAGTTTGCTGCCTCTCTGACCCTGCCAGACTGCCGGAATTCGACATATTTTCGCACCAGAGGCAGCATGTCATCAAGGTACTGGCCAATCTCTTTTTCGGTAGCGGTTGTCAACGTCTGGCAAAAAAGGCATTTGCGCTCTCCGCCGCCGGTTGAAGGCAGACCAAGATCTTCGAGAAGATGCCTGGTAATCATTTCATCTTCCAGGTCCTCATATATTGGAAAATACGTGCGGATGCCAAAGCCACTAGAAAAACTTGCTATCTTTTCCATGAAAACCGGAGTCTGTTCCGGATAGTAGTCCTGCCGCTTGGCATAAGCAGTCACAAGATGGGGAATAAAATTTTCTAAGCAGTAAATGATCGCCCTGGTGTGCATGGCCACCTTGCAGGCTACACAGACAAGGTTCTTGCCATTGTAACGCGGCATGAATTCTTCATACCGGTCAAGCCACAATCCCTGGAACAACCGTCCCATGTCGAGTTCCACCATTAAGGCCTCAGGCAATTTCACTGCACTGTCCGGTAAACTCATCTCTGTCAGGGGAACCTGCTTTGCCAGAACTTTCTGGGCCTCCTTAAGGCGCTGGCGGGGGAACTCATGAAAGCGGCTCATGCCATTCAGCATATGCAAGAGATGAATATGCCGCGGACGCGGCAGGTTCGGGTGATGCCCCAAAGCTGCAAGGGCATAAAGAGCCAGGGAATCCGTCCCGCCTGAAAACATGATTGCAAGTTCAACTTTCTCCATGACACTGACCTCGTGTTGCTTTAACACCTTATCCTGATTCCTTGAGTTGCCGGATGACTCCACCGGTTTCAGGCGCTAAAAATTATCCCGCTTTGTTGATGCGATAATGCAAAAACAGCTCACCTGTTGATACCGGTTCGCTGGATAAAAGTTCAAGTTCCAGAAAGGGGTTGCCAAGATCATTGGGGCCGTCGGCAAACGCGGTGGAACCATGCGCGCCTGAGACATAAGGTATAATGGTCAATAGAATTTCATCAACCACTCCTTCCGCCAGGGCTGCATAGTTGAGCTGCGCCCCCCCTTCTATCAATACCGATTTCACTCCCCTGCCGGCTAAAAAATCGAGCGCAGCCTGCAGGGAAAGGCCATATGGGCCTGCAGGCAGGGAAATCAATTCAGCCTTGTTCGCGAGTTTTTCCTGCAGCAGAGAAATATTGTTATTGGCAGTGAATATAACAGGTTTTGGACCATGATAGAATAATTTTTTATCTTTATCAGGAATCAAGCCGCTCCGTGAAATAACGGCCCTGATACGGTCCGAGGGCAAACTGCCGTTTGTGCCGCGCATTTCAGGATTTTCAGTCCGCAGCGTATTGGCGCCCATGATGCTTGCCCCTGTTTTGTCCCTGGCTTCCTCCAACCTGCGCCGGTCCAGGAGACTTCCATACCCAACAGGGCTAATCCTGCCGCAGATAGTCGTGGCACCAACAATTATGACCTTCACGCTATAAAACCTCTGCTACCATTCCTGCCTCGATCTCATCTGTAATGATCACCCTGCCGATGGAGGTAGGAAGGACAAAAAAGACCTTGCCGCCAATGGTTTTCTTGTCTGCCAGGAAATATTCCTGGATCCTGGCCCGGTCATATTCCGCTGGAATGGCAACCGGCAAACCGTAATCATGGAGAAGATTCTGCAGCCGTTCCTTTTCCCGGGGGTCCAAAATACCCTTTAAAACTGCAAGTTCAGCCGCAGCCACCATGCCCATTGCAACAGCCGAGCCATGAGGGAGCGTATATCCCGAAACAGCCTCAACCGCATGACCGATAGTATGCCCGAAATTGAGAATGCGCCTGAGATCGGATTCTTTTTCATCAGCTTCGACAATAGCGGCCTTGATCTTGCAGCATCTGGCAATAACATCCTCTAAAACATGCATATCCAGGGCAAGGATATCTTTCCGGCTGGTTTCAAGGAACCTGAAAAAGTCCCGATCGTATATGACACCGTACTTGATAACCTCGGCCAGGCCGTTCAAGAGCTCATTTTCCGGGAGCTGCAGCAGGACCTGGCTGTCAATAAACACAACCTTGGGCTGATAAAAGGCGCCAACCAGGTTCTTACCTTCAGGGATATCGACACCTGTCTTGCCGCCGACTGAACTGTCAACCTGGGCCAGGAGGGTTGTCGGCACCTGGGCAAACGGGATGGAGCGCATATAGCACGCAGCAAGAAATCCGGTAATATCCCCGGTGACGCCTCCGCCCAAGGCAAGAAGACCGTCCTTGCGATCAAAACCCAAGCGGGCCAGAGTACTCGACAATGCTGCAATTGTCTCAAGATTCTTGCTGGCTTCACCGCACGCAAATGTAATCATTTCTGCCGGAATATCACTATCATGCAGAGAGGTCAGGAGCCTTTCGCCAAACATTGCAGCCACATGGTCATCCGCTACTATGGCATATCGTTTGGCAAACGGGTTCTTGTGCAGCTCGGAACCTATTTTGTCCAGCAAGCCCTGCTGGATGAATATGGGATAGGATCTCTCCCCAAGACCGACTGTAATTGATTTCATGCATTATCCCCTTTGCTTTTGTTTGCCCTTGCCGGAAAACGGCAGAAATTATTCGATCACCAGAACAGCACACTTTTTCGCTTCATGGATAATCCGGTTCGAAGTGGAGCCGAAAATAAACTCTTCTTTCTTTGAGATGCCGCGCCTGCCGATAACAATGGTGCAGCACTTCATTTCCTCCTGTTCCTTGATGATGCAGTCTGCAACCGACGGCGCCCGCATTGTATCTATGCGCACATTGACCTTGTCTTCAGGAAAACCGGCATCAAGGAGAATATGCTTGTACTCCTCCATTACCTTTTTTGCTTCTGTGTGCTTGTCGGTAAGCCATTTCTGCCGTTCATCATTATTAGGGAAAAAAGTAGCTTCCGGCTCCAGAATAATATGCAGCAGCGTCACCTGGAACCCTTCATAGCACCCAAAGAAATCGCCGACAAACAGAACCGCCCTCCTGGCATTATCAGAGCTGTCCACAGCGATCATAATATGCCGTTCAACCATGCCCGTGATATCACACTTTGTATGATCTATACTCATAATCTCGTATCCTTATAGAATAAAAGCAATATTTCAGGCATTGATGTGTACCTCTTCGAGGTCCGCAAGCAGTTGCCCGGTATTTTCATAATACAGATTGGCCCCGTTTGAAAAATGAAGAAGGATATAATTCAAGGCATCGGGCACATATGGATAGATTTTCTGAATATTTGCCACCCGGTTATTAAAAATTATATTCATATCTTCCGGGGTGAGTGTCTCCAGATGGGATGATTCCTTGGCCTGCAGCTGCTGGACGGTAATGTCCCCTCCTCCCACAAGAAAAACAAGGATGTTACCAAGGCCGAACAAGTCGTAGCCGAACATGTTGGCCGCATGATAATAGTCATAGTCAAAGTCTATCCAGCGGTATGTGCCTGTTTTCCTGTCGAGCATAATATGATCGCGGCGGATATCTCCATGTTTCTGTCCCTGTTCATGCAGAAATCCTATGGCCTTGACCATTTCTGCGTATATGGCAAGATAGCCCGGCAGATGTTCATAAAAAAACTCTTCATGGTTTGCAGCCAGCTTGAAGATGAGTTCATCAAAGCGTTTTCCCTGGATAAAGTCGAGAATCCTGACAATGTTGCCAGCCGTATCCTGGATTGCAATACCCTGCATGAAATTGCTATGACCTGCAACCATCTCAAGTATGGCCGCTTCTTTGCCGGGGCTGCGGACGCATTTGAAAACTAACTCTCCTACCCGCGCTTCTATTTCCTCGTGAAAAACAAGCTTGATGATCTTTGCTTCCCTGTTTTTCAAATCAATGGCCTTTCTTACCCAGTATTTGGGTTCATCGTCCAGGCCGAATCGGCCTTCCCTGGTATAATTGCGCATCAGGTAAGGCACACCGGCAAGTATAACCACATCATTATAATCAACCTGGAAAAAATCCGATGTATCGGTGATAATTTTGAAACGTTGCGGCACATTATCCGGCCCCAGATAGGCAGCGATCATCTCCTGCAGTTGCCTGAAGGAATAAGGCGGCTTCTTATCTTGGGCTGCTTGCGTTTCCATGCTCTAGGTTGTATCACAAATTTGTTGTAAGAACAATTAGCTGCCACGGATTCAGGAACTCACTCTCGGTGATTCTCTGCGTCCTTCATAGTACAGAATGTAATCCCTTTAGGGCAAGAATGAAATATCCGCCCAAAATGTAGATGGAGAGAACGCAGACTTATAGATCATGGCTGCAAGCACCTCAGGTACACAAGCATTTCTGCTGCGACAGGAATAATGGAAAAATAAAAAAAGGGAGATACCCTAGGGTATCTCCCTTTGAAAACAATATACTGCAGAAAGAATATTACTTGATCTGATCGCCGGATGCGGCTTTCTGCATTTTAACCTCAACCTTCTCGGTCAGGCCTTCGTAATATGCGCGCAGGAGGACCAGAACTTCGTCACGACCGAAATGGTCCGGAACCTCGGCGCCCTCGGAAAGGGCTTTGCGCAGCTTGGTGCCGGATAGAATTACGCGGTCTTCCTTGGTATGATTACATGTTCTCAGTGAGGCCATACCGTCGCATTTATAGCAGTAGAAGGTCCAGTCGATTTTCAGGGGCTGGCAGAGAAGCGCTTTGCCTTCGCCTGCTGGTTTGGGAATGGTGTCAAAGATATCCTGGGCTTCAAACATGCCGTAGAAGTCACCGACGCCGGCATGGTCGCGGCCTATGATCATGCGGTTAACGCCATAGTTCTGGCGGAAGGTTGCATGAAGCAGGCCTTCACGGGGGCCAGCGTAACGCATGTCAAGCGGATAGCCGCCCTGGATGACATTGTCCTTGCAGAAATAATGCTCAATCAGGGTATCAATGCATTTGACGCGAACATCGGCAGGAATGTCACCGGGTTTCAGAGAACCAACCAGTGAGTGGATGAAGACACCATCACAAACCTCGATCGCGATCTTGGCCAGGTATTCATGGGACCGGTGCATGGGATTCCTGAGCTGCAGGGCAGCTACCTTGCTCCAGCCTTTCTCGTCAAACTTGGCACGGGCCTGTTTCGGAGTCATGTACACACCAGGGAACTTCTCCGGAAAATCACCTTCACTCAGAACCTTGACAGAGCCGGCCAGGTTAAAGTCCTTCTGGTTCATGACCATCTGGACGCCAGGATGATCATCCATGGCTACTTCCCAGAACTTGCCGCCAACGCTGTCATCGCCCTTGCCCATGAAAATTTTCTCGCACTCCCAGCGCTTGTCAGCTTCGGTCATTTCGTATTTCTCAGTGACTTTCATGGTTGCCATGATCTTGCCGGCTGCGTTCTCCAGGGCTATCTCATCACCAGTGGTAATTGACGCGGCATCTTCCTTTGTGCAGGACAGGGTCACAGGTACGGGCCAGAAGGTCCCGTCTGAAATCTGCATATTCTCACAGACACTCTTCCAGTCAGCCCTGTTCATAAAGCCATCCAAGGGGCTGAAGCCGCCGATACCCATCATGATGAGGTCGCCGTTCTCACGCCCGGAAATGGAAATCTTCTTCAATGATGCTGCTTTTTCCTGCTCTGCCTCAAGTTCAGAGCCGTGCAGCAGGCAGCAGACCAAACCTTTTCCGCCATGTGGTGGTACTAATTTCGACATAATTCTTCTCCTTTATCAGTGAGTTATAAAGATAAATATGGACAGTGGATAAACTGAACCTTGATTCATTTTAGGGGCCAACCTTATTCAGAGGAGCGGGAATTGTCAAGAAAAAAAGTAGCCCTTGCACAAGACTTTTCCCGGGAAATTCCCTGATCCCAGACAGGTATTTTTACCCAATTGATGTGTTAGATGTGTGCCGGCCTGCAACATAAGGCGCTGAGAGTATTATGTATTCACGTAAATCCCGCACTCCGCTATGGTACATTGAGACCGTATTTCGCATCAAATTTGTCTCTTGAATTGGGTCATTGCTTTCTGTTTTTTGATGGCAATTTTGTTTTTTGAGAAGATAATTTCTGAAAAAGAATCCTTAAATGACCTTTCTCTTTGAAACATTGGCCACAATGTATTAATTAGAGATGCGACAATTTGAATGCCGACGATCAAAGTTAACCTTCTCACTATTTTGCAAAAAGGCAGGTATTTATGGCACGGGTTTTCAACAACAACAGCGCAACCGACAAAACAATCAGGGCAATTGACCGCAAACGTGAGCAGGAACGGCGCTTCATGCTCTCCCAGGCTTTCAAAAACGCTGAAGAACTCTCCACAAAACTTGTGCAGCGTCTTATTGACCGCCATATTATTGAAACCACCTCTGAACAGGCAATGCGTGATTTATTCACTGAGCAACTCCGCAAAATTTCCAACATGGAGGAATTTGATATCCAATTCAAAATTGCCCCGCTGCGAAATCTGGCCACAGATCCAAATTTTATCAGTCTGTACCTGACCCAGTATATTATTGAAGACCTCGTTGACCATCCAAAGGTGCAGGACGTTTTTGGTGACGACCTTGATGTGTATCTCACTGTAGATTCCATTCTCAGCAAAATAAGACCCTCATAACCCCGAAACCCTGTTGCATTTCAGCCTGCTCCCATGCAGCTTTTACATCCAGATGATATTCCGAATCTTGTTTATGCCAATGACCGGGGAGAAATAAACAATTTCCCTGAACTCAGCATGGCCGGGAGAAGCGGTAATTTTTTCCTCAAACCCCATCCTGATGATCTCATCCCGCTGCCGGAGGGCAGTGAGCTTTTCCTGCTCCCTGACAGGAGGCCTATAGGTATACCTCCAGGCGATGATAACCCGGTGGTGCTTGATCATGTCCCGGGTGCACCCCGTGAAAAGATTCAGGCTGTTGCAGCGTTCATGGCGCCGGCACACACTGCTGTCCACACTGCCGCTTATGAACCTGCAAAAAACGATCTACCCCCCCTGCCCCTTTTTGCCTATACGGCTGTCGGCTGGCTTAATGGTAAATTCTGGGTCTCGGCCTTCCGTTCTGATCCTGACAATCGACAGGATGCACACTACTTCGATCAGGAAAAAATAAAAAAGAAAACCGTCCGTCTCCTTAAAAAAAACCCAAAAAACAGGCTCATTCAGCACCTTGGCAAATGTTGTCTAACCTATGGATGCCCTGCTGCCAGGAATTATTTTCTCGGTCGCTGGGAAGCACCTCTGCCAACGTCCCCCCTCTGCAATGCCCGGTGCGTTGGCTGTATTTCACTGCAAACGTCCGGTTGTTGTCCGGCCACCCAGGACAGGATCAGCTTTGTCCCGCGGGTTTCGGAGATTGCTGCCCTTGCCGTACCGCACCTTAAAAAAGCCCCCCGTGCAATTGTCAGTTTTGGACAGGGGTGTGAAGGGGAACCGCTGCTGCAGGCGCGGATTCTGCAAAAGGCCATAGGAGCAATCCGCGCTCAGACCGAGCGGGGCACCGTCAACCTGAACAGCAATGCAAGTCTTCCCGGTAAAATAAAGATGCTTGCCGAATCCGGACTGGACAGTTTACGGGTAAGCTTAAACAGTGCCAGGGCAGAGTATCATGCCCGCTATTACCGTCCCGTTGATTTTTCCTTTGTTGATGTTCTCGAATCCATTGATCTTATGAAAAAGGCTGGGAAATTTGTTTCCCTGAACTATTTTATTCTTCCCGGCTTTACCGATGATCCTCATGAATTTGCAGCTTTCTGCAGGTTAGTCGAAGACCACCACCCCGATCTTATCCAGTTGCGCAACCTGAACATGGACCCGGACTGGTATCTTGAAACAGTGAAATACAGACCTGATACTCCTCCCATGGGCATCCGCAACTGGCTTGCAGAATTAAAGCAGCTCTTTCCAAAGCTCCGCTTCGGCTACTTCAATCCATTTTTAGGATAAATTCCGGTTTTAGGATAAATTCCGGCTGGACGGAGGGTAAATTTATACATTCAGAAGATAAATCTACTGTCGCTGGTGCAATTTTATTGACCTTTGCGTGCATTTTTCCTATGATTTCAGGGAATCATTCCCATGTAGTATTGATATTATTGGAGGTATGTCATGAATGAGCTTGATAGCAATATGCGGTTAACAAGCCAGCGCCAGGTAATTTTAGAAGAGCTGCAGAAAGTTACGTCGCATCCTACGGCCAACGAAGTATATGATATGGTCCGGAAAAGATTGCCAAGAATCGGGCTGGGCACTGTTTATCGCAACCTGGATCTTCTGGCTGAAAAGGGTATTATCAAGAAGCTTGAAGTTGGGGGTGAGCAGAAACGCTTTGACGGTGATACATCCCCGCATTATCACATCCGCTGCGTGCGGTGCAACCGGGTTGAAGACATCTTTATTGAAAGAGACAAAAAGCTTGAGAAAAACGCGGCATCAAGCTGCAATTATAAAATACTGGATCACCATGTGCAGTTTTCCGGTATTTGCAGTCACTGTCTCCCCGAAACTTAATGTCTACCGGAAGCTGATCCTGGCAAATCTCCGCTTCCCTACCTTGATCAATATATCTCCTGCCGGCTGCACCCTGTACTCTGTATCCATAATCTTTTCGTTGTCCAGGGTGACCGCCTGCTGTTTTATCAAACGGCGGGCCTCAGAAGTAGATTCTGTCATGCCTGCTTCAACAAGCAGTTTGGGCAACCAGACTTCACCGTTTGCTTTTTCCAGAACCAGTTCCGGGATATTATCAGGCAGACCATGGTGCTTGAAAACCTGTTCAAAGGACTCTTCAGCCCGGGCAGCATCATCTGCCCCATAAAATCTGGTGGTCAGTTCCCGGGCCAATTTTTTCTTCACATCCTTGGGGTGCATCTTCCCTTCCCGCATGTCGCGGGCCAGAATTTCGATTTCAGCCGCGGACAGATCACTCAGTAATTCATAATAGCGGAACATAAGAGTATCTGAGATTGACATGACTTTGCCGTAGATATCGTCTGCAGTTTCAGTAATGCCAATATAATTGCCCAGGGATTTGCTCATCTTATTTATTCCGTCAAGGCCTTCGAGCAGGGGCATGGTTATTACGACCTGCGGTTCCTGATTCCAGGCGCGCTGCAGGTCCCTGCCCATCAGCAGGTTAAAGAGCTGGTCAGTGCCGCCCAGCTCGACATCAGACTCCAGGGCCACTGAATCATAGCCCTGGATCAGGGGGTATAAAAATTCATGGATACTGATAGGCTTTTCATTATCAAACCTGACCCGGAAATCTTCACGTTCAAGCATTCGGGCCACAGTAAGCTGCGAAGCAAGCTTGATCATGTCATAGGATGTCAGCTGTCCAAGCCAGGAGCTGTTGAATACAACTTTTGTCTTTGCAGGATCAAGGATCTTGAAAATCTGTTCCTTGTACGTTTCGGCATTTCTTTTGACGTCGTCAAGGGTCAAAGGCTTTCTGGTTTCAGACTTGCCTGTTGGATCGCCGATCATGCCCGTGAAATCACCGATCAAAAAATAAATATCGTGACCCAGATCCTGAAAATGCTTCATTTTCTGGATCAGGACGGTATGTCCGAGGTGAAGATCTGGGGCAGTAGGGTCAAAGCCGGTTTTGATTTTCAGCGGTACCCCGCTTTCACCTGATTTTTTCAACTTACGTGCCAGGTCATCACGGGATACAACGTCCACCGTACCCCGCTCAATCAGTGCTATTTGCTCATCAATGGTATAATTCATGGCCCTTCAAACTGTTAAATTCAAATGCTGGACAATCCGGAAACGTCCAACGCTTATTACTTGGCGTATTCGACAGCCCGTGTCTCCCGGATAACCGTGACCCGTATCTGGCCCGGATAGGTCAACTCTTTCTCAATGGTTTTTGCAATGTCCCTACTCATCAGGGTTGCATCAGAATCTGAAACATCTCCGCTGTCTACAATGATGCGCAGATCCCTGCCGGCTTGAATTGCATAGGATTTTTCCACACCCTCAAAGGAATTGGCTATCTTTTCAAGATTTTCAAGGCGTTTTACATAGGTTTCAAGCATTTCCTTGCGGGCTCCGGGACGCGCACCTGACAGTGCATCGGCTGACTGGACAAGGACGTCAAGAACACTTTCTGGCGCAACATCTTCATGATGAGCGGCTATCGCATGGATCACTTCCTGGGACTCGCCATATTTCTTGGCCAGGTCGCTGCCGATTATGGCATGGGAACCTTCAACCTCATGATCCACAGCTTTACCAATATCGTGAAGCATGCCGGCCCTCCTTGCCTGCTTGGCATCAATACCCAGTTCGTCTGCCATAATACCGCAGAGAAAGGCAACTTCAACTGAGTGCTGCAGCATGTTCTGGCCGTAACTCGTACGGTACTTTAAGCGTCCCAGAAGTTTAATCAACTCGACGTGAAGGCCGTGGACCCCGACGTCAAAAGTAACCTGCTCACCGGCCTCGCGCATGGTTACTTCCAGTTCCTTGCCGATCTTTTCAACAATCTCTTCAATCCGGGCCGGGTGGATCCTGCCGTCGGCAATCAGCTGCTCCAGAGAAAGCCTTGCCACCTCGCGCCTCACAGGGTTGAACCCGGAAAGGATAACTGCCTCCGGGGTATCATCAATTATAATATCTATGCCGGTGGCAGCCTCCAGAGCCCGGATGTTCCGGCCCTCACGGCCAATGATGCGACCCTTCATTTCCTCGCCTGGTAAGGGCACAACAGATACCGTCCGTTCAGCCACATAATCACCGGCATAGCGGGAGATTGCCAAAGCCAGTATATTTTTGGCTTTCCGGTCTGCCTGCATCTTCATTTCATTTTCAATAAGGACCAGTTTTTTTCCGGCTTCAAGACGGGCCTCGCTCTCAATGCTCTCCATGAGCATTTTCTTGGCCTCCTCTCTTGAAATCCCAGCAATCTTTTCGAGCTTGAAACGTTGTTCCTCGATCAGGGCATCTGCTTTCCTGATTCTTTGCTCAAGCTGCTTTTCATTTTGTACGAAGGACTGCTCACGCCTCAACAAATCAGTTTCCCGCTTATCCAGCAGGTCAATTTTTCGTTCGATCTGGTCAAGTTTCTGGCTCAGGCGTTTTTCTTCCTGAACTACTTCCGCGGTTCTCTCCCGGATCTCCTTTTCTGTTTCCTGTTTAAGCTGATAAGCCTCATCTTTGCTTTGTAACTGGGCTTCCTTCTTGATCTGCTCGGCTTCACGTATTGCCTTCTCAATGAGCTGCTTGCCCTGGCTTTCGATGTTTTTCTGGTGCATTTCTGTAAATCGCTTGCGGATATAAATACCGACAGCAATGCCAACAAAAATGCCAATCAGAATAAAAGCTACTACCTGCAGTGTTCCACTGAATATATTCACGGAGCTAACCTCCTGATTGTATTAAAGCTCCTTCAGCCTTCTGGCCCTTTTAAAAATAACGCCAGGTACACAGGCAAAAAAAGCTGTTGTCTTGTCAATACTTGGAAGAAAATAGGGGGGAACGGTCTTTGCAGGTGCTGCAAGCGACTCTCGGATGAGAATTCGGACTTACTTTTCTGTGTCGCTCCTGACAATCAAAAGTCACGTCCCAACTCATGCGCTACTTTTTGTCCAGGAGATTATAGTGCCTTGCTCCCCAAAATCATAACGGGAGTTCAACTGTGGAAATACTTACAGAACAATTACCTTATGTTTGAACTTTTTCAGGTGTAACATTTTTCCTTGCTTTTTTATATCAACCTGATCTTTCAGGAATTGTTATTACCAGTTGATGACTCCCGATCTTTCTCCAAGTTCCTCGAGTTTCTCTTTTTTACAAAGGGCCGGGCAAAAATAGATTTCATCGGCCTATATAATAAACATCCAGGCTGGACATAAGCCTGTGATGTATTGTTTTTAATGTAAAACCCCCGCCCTGCCGTGTCAACAGAAAGATAGAACCTAACATGCGCTAGGTGGGCAGTGCTCATAACCCCTTCTAGTAATAGCGCCAAGGGCGAAATTGCTATCCAGAATCAGTGGAGGCGCCCTATCTTTGAGAGTTGGCTCAAACTTTACCTGTCAATCACCAACAGCGCAGGGGAGATTTTCCAACTCAATGAACAGCCATTTCAAAATCCCTGAAATTTATGTTCACCTAATAAGAACATTTTTAATCGTTCTGGGCAAGTAGGGATTCGCTTTCAGTCCCAGTCTTTTTGCTGATGCCGGTTTGAGTTTTTCTGTCAGGGGGCAGAGAGTTTTCTATTGCCGACGCCAGTTTGTCAACGAGCTCGCTCATCTCTTGTTTATATTGCTCAAAATCTCTTTTCAAACGGACATACTTGCCGGCCATATTCAGACTGGTTAAGACTGCCACCTTGTTCACCGGCAGAATGCTCTTGGAAGATTTTGAGCTGTCCTCAATCTGCGTTTTAACCAGATGCAGAATTTCTTCAATATCTTCCTCTGGTGCATTTGTATACAAGGGATATTCCTGGCCGAGCACCTCGAATTTAACCAACCGCTCCATTGTATACACCTTCAATTAAACTTCACGACGCTGAAACTCATATTCTCCGTCATTTATCGTAAAGCTGGGCCGGAAGACTTTTCTGCTTTCACATTGAAAAGTGAAGAGGATTTTTTAACCCGGCTTTTTGCGGTATCAGTCACTGGTCCGCTGTCTTGCCCGGGCTCTTCCTGCTCAAAGGATTTTTCCCATTCATCTATTCTTTCAATCAAACCGCCGACCCGGTTATGCATTACACTTCTGTCTTTCTGCAAATCCTTTATTGCTTCCTGGAGCTCGTCAATTTCCTGTTGTTTAGCCTGCAGGAGAACATTTATTTCACTGTTCTCATTCTTCAACTGGTTATGGCTGTCTATCAGCTTTTCAACAAATTGCTCCAGGCGCGCCAGATCTTCATCATGTTCCATTTTTGCAAGACTCTCCTTTTGCTTCACGTTATTGCATCATATCCCTGTTCCGTATTCTGCAAAAAATGACCCGGGCTTCCCCGTTCCAGGCTGCAGTAAATTCCCTCCCTGCACGAACTGTCTATCCGCTGCAGTCTTACAAATCATACTCGCGCAGAAATTACAAAGCAAGCTGTTTATGGCAACAGGACTCCATTTAACCCGGTTCCATTTCTCTTGGAAAACTGCAAGCTAAAGCCTGGTATACTGCCAGCTTATCGGGTGTCCATCCCTGTAGGGCATATAGCCGTGAAATATCTTGGGATCATCATCAAATACCAGCGGCAGAAAGTAGCGATCCCCCTCCCACATCGGCAGGGTATCCAGACGTGCCACCTCAACCCAGCTCAATGAGCCCTCCTCATTGCCGGGGCGCGGGGTGCCGCTGAACCTGTCTATCCTGAAAATAAAGCCAAGCCAGCTTTCACCCCTGGGCCCGAACCCGGGCCAATTAATGGTGCCCCGCAAAAGCATTTCCTCACACTCCAACCCGGCCTCCTCTAGAATTTCCCGGCGCATGCAGCTTACGACATCTTCATTGGCCAGCATCTTGCCGCCAAGGCCATTGTATTTGTCCAGATGATGATCATCAGGACGTGAATTACGGTGAATTAACAAGGTTTTCCTGCGGTCTCTGGAGAGAACATAACCAAGGGTTCCTATAATCGGGCAGTACATTTTTCCCCCAGCATCATTGTTTTAGCAGTACTAATGAATTTCACAATGCTCCCTGATGACCTTAGTGGGCGCAATCAGAGCATGTCAAGCTTATAATGACTGCTGCCCTGCAAAAACAGGCGCTATGAATCTATAGGGCTGCCTGCCTGCGCATCACGCAAATCATGCCAATGTTGTAAATCAAGTTTACACAAAAAGTAACCATATCATGCACTCGGGCGTCAATTCACTCTATGAAATTTCCTCCGGGATCTGCTTTTTCAATGAAATACCTTTGGCGCTAATACTACAAGAGCATGCATCTATTCGATAATATTGCAAAATTATCATATCAACCATATTTACTGGTTCCCGGTATTTTAATTTCTGCTGCTGAGTGCCGATTTGAAAAAATCTGGCACTCTCTTTGCTATTAAAAAATTGAGTGCGCGTACCTGAATTGGAAAACTCAACCTGGTAATTTCCAGCACGTTCAATTCAAACATTATGGCAGACAGGATTTTATCCATACAGGTGACGTCAATATCAAGACACTTAAGAGACTCGACTGATTGGTCCGATGACGAATAAGATTTTTGACAAAATAATGGCGGGATCGGGAATAGTAGCGCTTCTTTGGATATTGGCGTATCTCCTGGTGGCCATGCTAGAAAAATTTTGAGTACACCGGAAATTATCCGGTCTGAAAGCATCATGCAAAATTATTACAAAAAATACTTCCTGCACCCCCGCAGGGGTCCCTTTGCCGAGATAACTGCCTTTATGCCATCCAGTGACAGGTCGCCATCCAAGCCCCCCAAGACCATAGACCTGACACTGCCATAGAGAGCAAGACTTAGATCATTGCCAAGGGCCCCATATCTCCTCCTCGGAAGCCCGTTTCCGTCTCCCCCGGAAGCGGGCTTTTCTTTTTCACCAAATAAAAAGGGCCGCATCATTTGAAGCAGCCCTCTTGAGTTACTGGAGCCGGCGATGGGAATTGAACCCGCGACCTACTGATTACGAATCAGTTGCTCTACCCCTGAGCTACGCCGGCAATATTTGTAGAATTCGCTTATATAATCCCTGTTTCCGGTTAATTCAAGAAATTTATCCAAGTGGCAAAATTAGTCATTTTTTAGCCAAATTGTTCGCACCATGCGAACAGTTTGCGAACAGTTCTTGCCCATCT
>Ga0209536_100000486_pt1 | contig 64460 bp, 58 predicted proteins | sample DeeMarSeWOR28_12_FD_187461 | JGI IMG/M metagenome (GOLD analysis project Ga0209536, IMG submission 187461) | Marine sediment microbial communities from White Oak River estuary, North Carolina - WOR-2-8_12 (SPAdes) (version 2) | ecosystem: Environmental > Aquatic > Marine > Intertidal zone >...
CATGGCAAAGTCTACTATTTTTATTAAATGCTTGGGATTGCGATGACCACAATATATAGCGGAATCGAATAAATTTCATTTTTGTTCGGTTTCGGCTATGAGTCCATCATTGCTTGTAAATTCTTTAGGTTATTTATTGTACTTACGAATATATAATGAACGGAATCTGAAAGAAAAGCATTTCAAAATTTTAGATTACAATACCCATCAATCTTAAGACTAAATGATGCCTAAATTGAGCGATATTTTTAAAATTTAAAGCGCTCATTTTAGGTTATAGTTGCCTGCATCAGTTTCCACCGATTGTGGCCCTGATGACCTTATACCCTTCATTTTCGAAGGTCTTTGCCACGGCTTCCTGGAGGTCTTTGCCCGGGGTCAGGGAAATCATATAGCCGCCCATTCCCCCTCCGGTGACCTTCGTTCCCAGGGCGCCCTTTTCAAGGCCCAGCTTGCAAAGATAATCGAGTATCTCGTGTGAATACCCCATCTCTCTGACAATGTCGTGATTTTCCGTCATGAGCGCCCCGACGCGCGCCAGATTATTTGCTTCCAGGGCATCCTTCATTTCCTGGGACTGCCCTGTAATCTTTTTGAGGCGGGCGGCGAACAGTTCCGGGTCCGCTTCTTTATTTTTTTTAACAATATTGTCCATAAGCTTTGTGTCGGCGGTTATGCCGCTGTTGGCCAATACGATTTCGAAGGGGTCTTTGACCGGGATTTTTTCAAATGTTTTTTCGCCTTTTATGATCCGATAGAAAATAATTCCGCCGTAAGTTGAAGCCGTATTATCCACGCCGCTGGGGGTGCCGTGATAGGCGAATTCGCCTTCCCAGCCGACATGGTTGATCTCGTCTATCGAAAGACCCAGATTAAATTCATCGTTTAATGCCCGTGCCAGCGAGACACAGCTGGCGGCGCTGGCACCCACGCCGCTGCCGGCCAGCAGCGAGCCGCCATAGGTGATTTTGATCGGCGTTTTTTTGACATCGATTTTCATCACTTCCAGTATATGATTGATGGATTCAAGCTGGTCTTTCTTTTTCTTTTCTTTGTAACCCGGAACCTCATTGCGATTGTCCTCCAGGATCCAGCCATCGCCTTCGTCCAGTTTTTCCACCTGTGCCAGGGTTTCAAACGGGATGGCGGAAACAATCGCCGGAACCTCGTTATTTACAAATTGATCCCCGATCAGAATCGTTTTTCCAAAAGCGGTGCCTTTTCCCATAATAAACTCCTTAATTTAGACATTGAAACGCTTATTAACTTTAGATTGCTATCAATTTAATACATATTGGAACTATAAACATTTTGGATTTTAGAATTTGGATTTTGGATTTAAGAACAGACCGGCCAGATAAACAATTAACCTACAATATTATCGATCCGCAATCCAAATTCCAAAATCTAAAATCAATATGACTCATACACCACATTTCTCCCGCATCAGCTATTTCTGCTTTTCCAGAATTTGATTCATCTCTTCAATCAAGGCTTCTTCTTTGCCGATGGCTACTGTGGTGGCAGCGGTCAGTGTGTGGCAGGCATCCGAAAAACCGCCCAGCTTATGAGTTGCTTCGGGCAGCAAAATATCCAGCCCCATCATTCTGCCGGCCCTGATTTCTTCCTCAATTTGAGCGGATACGCGCATGGAAATTTTGACATCGTTCAATTGGATGGGCCCGAATCCCGGGATTTCATTGGGGATGATCTGGAAACCCGCCAGGTACCGCCGGGGATCGATGTAGTCCGCGTTTTTAATCCGATCACAAAACACCCCAATCATTTTGACACCCATCGGTGAAAATCGATCCTCAACATGGAACCACTGAATATGGGGTGTCTTCTTAAGCCCGCCATTTTTGACCTTTGCAATTTCTGCTTCAAAGGCTTTGGTTTGCACGATTTTTAATTTTTCCAGCATCCGGTCTGATTCGGGTGTCACGCCCTCCAGACAGACCTTGATGCCCATATCCGGGCCTTTCTGGTAAAATCCGGCTGCTCCCAGGGTGTCCAGATAAGCGCCGAATTCATCACAGGCGACCGGCCCGCCGCTTGTATTTAAAAAGTAGCGCTCGCCGTGTTCATGCTTTCTGATTTCCATTTTTCCCTGGCTGACGGCTTCCAGGGTGACATCGCGATTTTCACCTGCCAGACATCCATCCACAAAGAATTCATCTCCCACCGCTCCAATGGCCGCGATGTGAGCCAAATCGCAATTCACCGCATCCAGGGTTTGCGCAAAAAGATAGCAGGTCGTGGAGCCGGATATATCACGATCGCCCTTCAGACCGTAGAGGTCCGGGTCAAGATTGTGAACTTTAGGATCGGTAGCCGCTTCGGCAACATGATGATCAAGGATCAAGGTCAGGTTTCGTCCCTGGTTGAAGTCCGAGAGGATCGGTGCAATCCGGCCGGCAAAATCTGCAAATACAATTAAGCCGCCTTCTTGCTGATATACTTTTTGGAGCAAGGCCGGATAAGGCTTTTCCAGACAGAAACGGTTAATTTTAAATCCAGCTCTTTCAAAAGCCCTGGTGAGAATTGCACCGGAACTGAGACCGTCGGAATCATTATGATGAAAAATTTGAACCGTTTTGTGGGGCAATTGTTTAACTTCCCGGATTGCATTTTCCATTGCCCGGATCAATTCTTCTCGCAATTTGACCTCCCTAATTAAATTAAGCATTCAATCATATAATACTTTGTTTGATTAGAAAACAAAAAGGTACATTGGCAAATGTCGGTTTTATTTTGGTTTGATTTATTTCTTGTTGACAACTTTAACACAAGCTCTGTAATCAAAATCCTGACAATCGTAAATTTTTAACACAAATTAGATATTTGAATAAATATCTTTTCTGCGAATTTAACGCGAACCCTGAAAATATTTTAAGGAAAAGTATGAAGCCGATAAAACAGTTGCCAAAGGCCGTCAAGAAAAAAATTCGGTATGTGCTAGCGGATATCGATGACACGCTTACCTTAAACGGACGCCTGCCTGCAGTCGTATTTGTTGCCATGGAGCGTCTTAAAACTCGGGGCATTCGTACTATTCCGATTACCGGCCGTCCGGCGGGCTGGTGCGATCATATTGCGCGCATGTGGCCGGTGGATGGGCTGGTGGGTGAAAATGGCGCGTTTTACTTCAGGTACGATGACCATCAGCGCAAAATGCAGAGACGCTATTTTAAAGCCGAAGCGCAGCGCGGCGCAGACCGTCAAAAACTGGAAAAACTCAAACTGGAGATTCTAAAAAAAATCCCGGGCTGCCGCATCTCTGCTGATCAGGCCTATCGCGAAGCCGATCTGGCCATTGATTATTGTGAAGATGTGCCGCCGCTTGCCATGGAGGCGGTGGATCAAATTGTGCGCCTGTTTGAAGAAGCCGGAGCCCGGGCGAAGATCAGCTCAATTCATGTCAACGGCTGGTTCGGAGAATATGATAAGCTTACCATGACGCAGATGCTGTTTGAAGACGTCTTTAAAGATGATCTGGCGTCCGTTAAGGCGGACGTCATTTTTATCGGGGACTCGCCCAATGATGTCCCCATGTTTCAATTTTTCCCGCATTCGGTGGGCGTCGCCAATATTTTACAGTTTAAAGGCAAAATTATGCATGAACCCGCCTGGGTAACCCTGAAAGAGGGCGGTTATGGTTTTGCCGAAATGGTGGATTCGATTCTTGCAAAATGAACATCCCATCCCAAAATGATTGCTTTCAACTCATGTGCGAAATGCATATGCTGGAAAACATTGTGGCACACTCACTGCAGGTGTGCCGTGTTGCCATCGGTCTGCTGGATCATCTCAAATTCGAGGGGATTCATATGGATAGACAACTTGTAGAGGCGGCTGCACTGCTCCATGATATCACCAAGACGCGCAGCTTTAAAACCGAGGAAAACCATGCGCTCACCGGCGGGCAGTACTTAACCGATTCGGGATACGCGGAAGTCGGCAACCTTGTCCGGCAGCATGTCCGTCTTGATGCGTATTCTGCAGATAAAAGTCTCACCGAGGCCGAGATTATCAATTATGCCGACAAACGGGTGCTCCATGATCGGATTGTTCCTCTGGATGAACGTATGAATTATATTATGGAAAAATATGGTACTCGGCCGGAGCATAAGCAGCGGATTCGATTACTATGGGCAAAAACAAAAGACCTTGAGAAACAGATTTTCAGCTACCTGCCCTTTTCTCCGAAGGATCTTAGCGATCACCTTATATCCCGGAATATTTCCAGTCAGATTTCGAGCTATCAAAAGCTGTGTTCCCGACTTAGAACCGGGAGCCTTTAATCCGATGATCGGAATGTCTCTGGGAATTGGTCTTGTGGCGGCCTTTTCACACGTCTTCCGGGATTACCCGGCGAAGAAAAGCCGCAAGAAGATTGTTTTCAATCCTGATCGCCTGTATTCTTTATGCCCCCGGAATCGTGATTTTAAGGATGATGTCGGTGGATTGTTGACAACCATCGCCGATCACGTCATTATTATCACTTCTATAATAAGATCATAGGAGAACGAAAGCACCTGATGGAAATTTTAAATGATATACCCGTTCGGTTGCCCCTTGGTGAGATCAGACGACAACTGCATCTGGATAAAGACAAACGTTGGGAAGAAGTGAAAACGCTGCTCGAAGTCGCCAAACCGCTCATCACCCCCCGGGCAGCTTATAAAATCAGCTATATCGATCAGAAGCTGGAAAATGCGGTTGTCATTGAGGGGGTGCGTTTTACCAGCCGGGTGTTACGGAAAAATCTCGACGAGGTTGAGCGCGTTTTCCCTTATGTCATTACCATCGGGAATCAACTCAAAGAAACGGCCGGTGAATCCAGAGATTTGATCAGGGAATATTACTTCGATATCATCGGCAATATCGCGCTGAGTGCGACGCGCAAGTTTTTGGAAAAACAGCTGCAATCCAGATATGGCATTGATGGCATGTCTTTTATGAGCCCCGGGTCTTTGACCGACTGGCCGATCGAGGAGCAAAAGCCTTTGTTTTCTCTCTTCGGGGAAGGAGAGACCCCCATCGGCGTAAAACTGAATAAAAGTCTGCTGATGCTCCCGGCGAAATCAATATCCGGAATCTATTTTCCCACCGAGGTGTCGTTTTTTAGCTGCCAGCTCTGCCGGCGGGATAAATGCCCCGGCAGGAAAGCTGCCTACGATAATAAACGTGCCAAAGAGTACGGTGTCCTAAAATAGAAGTGGTTTCAAAAGGCGTTAATTGAGCCTAAGTTGAGCGATTGTCGAGGTTGCCGCAGCTCCAAGGAAGATGTCGTTCCGCTATAGTTAGCTATGCGGGACGGCATCTGACGCACTAGATGCGGTAAGATCGGCAATCCCGACGTGTTGGGTCGAAGCTGAAAGCGAAGACCAAAGGGTTTCAAATTTTAAAAATATAAATCGATAGAATTCCTTAAAACATAAAAAGTTCAGCCCATTTTTAAAATTTGAAACGCTCAACTTAGGTCGAATAAATTGGCGCGGTAGGCCTTAAGATATCCCGCGCAATATTCGTCTTTGCCGGCCAGCGCTTCGGCCGTAATGATATTTGCCATCATCTTCTTATCCAGCGGATTGATAATAGCGCCGTCCAGCCCTTTGGCAATGGCCATGCTCATAAAAGTCTGGTTTATAAATTTCCGGTTCGGCAATCCAAATGAAATATTGGATAGACCGCAGAGGGTGTGCACCCCTTCAAAGGTGGTCATTATCTTTTCTATGGCATTCATAAATTCCACCCCGAATTGAACATTCGTTGAGATCGGCTGCACAAGCGGATCGACATAAATGTTATCGATGGCAACATTTTTTTGTAGAAGACTGTTTATCAGTTTGTCTGCAATCGCCATTCGATCATCGGTTGTCTGCGGCATGCCTTCATCACTCATGCACAGGGCCACCACTTTGAGATCGGTTCCGGCCACAACCGGCAGCAGACTTTCATGACGATTTTTTTCCAAAGATATCGAATTGATCATGGCAGTTCCCTGGTGGACCGCCAGGGCGGCTTCGATCGCTTTAGGGTCCGGGCTGTCGATGCAACACGGATCTTCCACTGCGGATTGAACCGTTTTGACCAGCCACTGGAGGTACTCGGCTTCCTTGCCAACGAATACCCCGGCGTTGACATCTAAATAGTTTGCCCCGGCTGCGACCTGATCCTTTGCCACCTGCTTAATTTCATTCTGATCCTGGGCTTCAATGGCTGAGGCAATGGCCTTGCGACTTGCGTTAATCAACTCTCCAACAATAAGCATTGCGGTCTCCTTTAATGCGTCATTTTTAATTGGGTTGTGCCCAAACGCTGAACCTTCACTTCAGCTTAACAGCGCTTTGGCTTTTTCGGTGGCTGAAGCGGCATTGGCCCCATAGGCATCGCCACCGATTTTATCAACAAAATCCTGGGTGACCGGCGCACCGCCGGCCATGATTTTAACCTGATCGCGAATGCCCGCTTTTTTTAGCGCCTGAATCGTCTCTTCCATGCGCGGCATGGTCGTTGTCAACAACGCCGACATTCCCAGAATGTCTGGTTTATGCGCCTTAACTGCCTCAACAAATTGCTGGGCGGTGATATTGGTTCCCAGATCGATAACCTGGAAGCCGGCGCCCTCAAGCATCATGGAAACCAGGTTTTTGCCGATATTGTGCAAATCACCCTCCACTGTACCGATCAAATAGGTTCCCACCCCGGCCGAATCGCCTTCTGACAGTAAAGGATTGAGAATATCCATGGCCCCGTGCATACAGCGGGCGCATAAAAGCACTTCGGGGATAAACATGTCACCGGCCTTAAACCGCTGACCCACCACATCCATTCCGGCCAGCAAACCCTTATCAAGAATATCGCGGGCCGAGGCCCCTTTGTCCAGGGCCTGCTGGGTTAAGCTTTTAACTTCGGCTGCCTTACCGGCAATTAGTGCTTCTGCCAGCTTCTCAAAAAATCCTTCCATGGCCTATTCTCCTTACTTCAAAATGCGTAACACTATGATAAGCAAAGTGTTAGTTGTCAACGCCACCTCCATTTTTTCTCCAGATACCCAAAAAATTGAGTAAATACAGGGTCACACCGTTGATTTTATTTGATGAGATTATTCTCGCATTGATAAAAATTAACAGAAAATTTTGCCCCTTGTAAATAGTTGGCACTTTGCAGTCAAGTAAATTCGAACAAATTTTGTCAATTTTTAATACCCCCCTTAAATATATCCATAATGCCAACACCCATTGCCGGGCAATTGACGGACAGATTGAAAGCCAGATGGCTTATTGTTACCCGCGACCTGATAGGCTGCATCGGCCGGGTGCTACTGTAAGAAAACTTGACATATTTTTACATTACAGTAGATTGTTGACACCTTACGAGCGATACAGAAACAGTTAATTAAGGGAGGAGTCTATGCCGAAGACGGATTATAAACCGGGCCAGAGCTATGCCTACCCGCTCATCATCAAGAAATTGCTCAACACCCCTCTGATTTATTCGCCGCAGCGCGAAATCGTATATAGCGATAAGCTGCGCTATAACTACCGTACGTTGAACGAGCGCATCCATCGGCTGGCCGGCGGGCTTGAGAATCTCGGGGTCGATCCGGGAGATACCGTGGCTGTTTTTGATTACGATAGCCACCGCTATCTTGAGTGTTTTTTCGCAATTCCGATGATGGGGGCGGTGCTGCAAACGATTAACTGGCGATTATCGGCCGACCAGATTCTTTATACGATCAATCATGCCGAAGCAAAAATGATCATCATCCACGCTGACTTCCTGCCCATCCTGGACGATATCGGGGACAAATTAGAGACTGTTACGAGGATCGTGTTGATTTCAGAAACTGAAGCCCGTCCTGATACGAGATTGAGATTTGCGACCGAATATGAAGCACTGTTGCAAGCCACATCCGCGGCCTATGCCTTTCCCGATCTGGATGAAAACACCAAAGCGACGACTTTCTACACCACCGGCACGACCGGCAATCCGAAGGGTGTCTATTTTTCCCACCGTCAGCTGGTGCTGCATACCCTTGGGGTTGCCGTCGCCTGCGGCGCATATCACACCATCGGGCGATTCAGGTCCAATGATGTGTATATGCCGCTGACACCCATGTTTCATGTCCATGCCTGGGGTTATCCTTATGTGGCCACGATGCTGGGCGTCAAGCAGATTTACCCCGGGCCCTATGAACCGCAAAAACTGTTAAAACTCATTGAAGATGAAAAGGTTACTTACTCACACTGTGTGCCCACAATCCTGCAGATGCTCTTAAATTGCCCGGCGATCAAAGAGGTGGATTTGTCGAACTGGAAGGTTGTCATCGGCGGCGCCAGGCTGCCGAAGGGGTTGGCCAAGGCCGCCAAAAAGCTGGGTGTGGAGATTCATGCAGGCTACGGTATGTCTGAGACCGGTCCTGTCATGACGATGGCCACACCCCAGGAACATATGCTGGAATGGGAAGAAGACCCATTGCTGGATGTGATCATTAAGACCGGAAAACCCATTCCGCTGGCAGAATTTGAGGTCTTTGATGCCCGGGGAAACGCGCTGCCCCATGATGGTGAATCTTCCGGTGAGGTCGTCATGCGATCGCCCTGGTTAACACAAAGCTATTTTAAGGAGCCGGAAAAAACAAAAGCGCTGTGGCGCAGCGGTTGGCTGCACAGCGGTGATGTGGGCGCCATCGATGCAGAAGGCTATCTTCAAATTACCGATCGCATCAAAGATGTGATCAAAAGCGGCGGCGAATGGATTTCTTCATTGGACCTGGAAAATTTGATGAGCCAGCATGAAGCTGTTCTGGAATCGGCTGCCATTGGCGTTCCGGATGAAAAGTGGGGTGAGAGGCCCTTGATGGTGGTTACCCTTAAACCCGAATATAAAGACAAGGTCAGCGCTGAAGATTTTTACCGGTTTATGAAAGCATTCGCGGAAAAGGGGAAATTGCCCAAATACGGAGTTCCCGACCGCTATGAATTTGTGGCGCAAATACCAAAAACCAGTGTCGGAAAATTAGATAAAAAGGTGCTTCGAAAATTATTCGACAAATAATTTTATTAGAAGTGGTTTCAAAGCCTCAGATCAGGTTCAAGGGCAAGGTGCAGGCCGATCGAGAAAGTCGTTGTTCTCAGCATACATGGGTATGTGCGCATTTATCGGAGGCCTGCAACGCAGCCATTGGGCCTCAGATGGGGTTTTGAAACCACTTCTAGGCAAGGTGCCGAAACGGGCTGGATTGCGGCTCACAAGAAGCGCATTGCAGCTTCGGCCGATCAGATCTGGCCGATTTAAAAAAATCATTGACAAGGTCGCCGCTGATTCTATACATCTGTGAAGGTCTTAATGTAAGACATTATGGCGGTGATCGCATTGACCATCAAAAACCTTTCATCCTGATTTGCGAACGCGATATCCGGCAACCCGAAAAAAATATGAATCCTCAAGTTTCAATTCGTCCCTTAAAGCGCAAACGCCTTTCGGAAGAAATCTCCCAACAGCTAAAAAAAGAAATATTTAGCGGTAATCTCAAGCCGGGTGACAGACTGCCCTCGGAAAATAGATTGCGCGAAATGTTCGTTGTCGGCCGACCGGTGGTGCGCGAAGCGTTGCGGAATTTGGAAAATTCAGGCCTCGTCTATGTCAAACCGGGAGCCGGTGGCGGCGCATTTGTAAAGAAGATTTCTTCAATTGATTTATCCGAAACCTTTGAAGGGATCATCAGACTGGATCCGGTTTCTATGGCAGAATTGACCGAAGCGAGGCTGGCCGTTGAAATGGCAATGGTACCTATGATTTTTCAAAATATCCGGCCGGATGACATCAAGGCGTTAGAACGAAATACAGTTGAAGCTAAAGAAGCGCTTAAAAGCGGGATTCCGGATGCAAAGAATCTAAGATTTCACTTTTTGCTGGCAAACGCGAGTCACAATCAATTAATGACAAAAATTACCGAGGCGCTCTTACGGGTGTTCGCCAAGCTGCTTGAAACTTTGGAATACAGTTATGAAAGAAAAAAACGGATCTTAAAGGATCATGAGACGCTGTTAACCCTTTTAAGAGACAAACAATATAAAAAATTTGAACAGACCCTGGAAAAGCATATAAGAGATACCGCCAATTTATTCTAATCAAACATCCGGATATACCGGTTTCCGGCGGTTCGTATGCCGGAGATAACCATCTAAGCACCCGATGAATATCCAATACTTAACCCCAAAGGAGGTATATTATGGCTAAACTACTGCAAAATCGGTTTGGACTCGTTTGTGGCGTTTTACTGACCTTTCTTCTGGTGTTCACCGTCGCCGGGTCCCAGGCAGCAAAAAAGATAGAAATCAAATTTACAACCATTCAGATGCCCAAACAGCAAATGGGCAAGGCCGCTTTAGAATTAGGGAAAGCCGTCAACAAAGAGCTGGTGGATAAAGTTGACATGAAAGTTTTTACCTCGGCTCAGCTTTACCGGGGAAAAGAGGAACTTGAGGCCCTCATTCGGGGTGAAATCGATATGGCTTTCGTGATCGGCTCACGGCTTGAAACGATCGATCCCGCCTTGCAGTGTTTTAAACTCCCCTATCTCTTCAGCAGCGTCGATGTCGCTTACAAAATCATTGACGGTCCCATGATGACGGAAATATTCAAGAAGCTGCCCCCCCGGAATCTCAAGTTTTTAGGAGCGGTCAATTCAGGCAGTGTGGTATTCTCAAACGCCAAGCGACCGCTAAAAATGCCTTCGGATTTCAAGGGATTAAAAATAAGGTCCTATGGCCGCATGGGTAAGGATACCGCTGCCTTTCTGGGAGCCACCGCTGTGGTGACACCGTCTTCCGAGACCTTCAGTGCCCTTCAGACCGGAGTGATTGACGGCGTCATGACGCCCAATTCCGTGTATCTGCTGCGAAAATACAATACGATCCAGAAATACGTCACCGACGGCGGCCTGGTAAACTTTACCAATACGGCTTTGCTGGCCAACCTCAAGTTTTGGAACGAACTCCCCGATGATGTGCGCACAAAAATGGAGAAGATGATCGCAAACATGACTGCCAGGATGCGAGCGGAGATGAAAGACGATAATGCCAAGATCTTTGACCGCATCGCAGAGGCCGGAAATGAGGTCCACCACTTAACCCCCGAACAGGAAGCGGCCTGGAAAAAGGCCCTCCAGCCCCTCTATGAAAAATACGGCCCGGAGATCGGTCAGGATTTAATAGAAAAACTGCAAAAACAGTCCGCCGCACTTTCAAAGTAAAACGCTGATAATAATAATGACGGGTGTTCTCTTTCGGGGGAACACCCAAAATAATCTGAGAGCACCATGCAAGGTTTGATTGAAAAGTGGGACTATATTGAAGGCAAGATCTGTGCTCTTTTGCTCGGTGCATCGGTCACCCTTGCCTTTTATGAAGTCGTTTCGCGGTACTTTTTTCATTTCTCCGTGGATTGGTCTTCAGAACTCACCCTTTATGCTATCGCCTGGTGTACCATGTTCGGCTCCAGCGGTTTGATAAAAAGGGATGAGCATGTAAAGGTTACGGTCCTGTTCCACTTTCTGAGCGCGGAACGCGGCAAGATCCTGAATTTTTTAAATGCGATCGTCTCCCTGATCTTTACGATTGTGGTCACTTATTCCGCCACTTTGCAGGTCCATGAAGCCTATATCAGCGGAATTATCTCCGAGAGTTCGTTAAGACTTCCCCACTGGGTGGTCTATCTGGTGATGCCCTTAGGCGGGTTTCTTTTTTGCCTGCGCCTGATCGAGCGTTTAGGCAGCCTTCGCCGTGAAATTCAACTGAAGCAGGTCATAGCCGATCCCCTGTTTTTTGCCTATATCTTCTTCGGGCTCAGTCTATTGTTGCTGTTCCGGATGGAATTCAACCCCACCTTTATACTGGTCTTTGGCCTGATGGTCCTGCTTGTTCTGGGAGTACCCATCGCATTTGCACTGGGGTTTGTCTCAATGGCCGTGCTTTACTTTATGGATCTTCTCCCGCTGACCGGTATTGCTCCTAAAATGTTTGAAAGCATAACCAAGTTCGCTTATCTGGCCATCCCATTTTTCATCCTCAGCGGCACGTTTATGACCAAGGGTGGCATTGCCGGACCTTTATTGAATTTTGCCGATGAATTGCTTAAATGGGTAAAGGGCGGTTTTGCGATTGCGGTTATGCTGGCCTGTCTGATCTTCTCCGCCCTTTCCGGCGCCAGTGCGGCCATTGCCGCTGCACTGGGCATCATGGCGGTGCCCGTCATGGTTGAGAAACGCTACCCGAAACGGCTCAGCCTGGGGATTCTCTCGGCCGGCGGGACCCTCGGCGTTCTGGTTCCGCCGAGCAATATACTCATACTTTACGGTGCCATCAGTGGAGAATCCATTGCGGACATGTTTAAGGCCGGAATCGCACCCGGCATGATCATTGGTGCGGGTCTTTGTGTTCTGATCTATTTCATCTGTAAAATCAAGGGCTACGGTCAGGCAAAAGAAGGGGAAGGATTTAACCCGGGAAATCTGGGCAGAAGTTTCATCAACGCCTTTTGGGCCTTGCTGATGCCTGTTATCATTTTAGGCGGCATTTACTCGGGCGTCTTTACCCCGACGGAAGCGGCGGCTGTTTCGGTGTTTTATGCTGCCGTGGTCTGCGGCCTTACCTATAAAAAAATTAAACCTAAGGACATTATCGGTGTACTGGAAGAGTCTACCAAGCTCAACTGCCTTATCTACTTTATCATTATGACCAGCACGCTTTTTAGTTTTCTGGTCACGATGGAGCAGGTGTCCAATCAGATCCTGCAAATGATTATAGATATGAATATGGCCGTGTGGATTTTCCTCCTTATTGTAAATCTCACGGTCTTCTTTATGGGGTGTTTCCTCGGGCCGGGGGCCATCCTTCTGATGGTTGTCCCGGTGCTATATCCCATGCTGGCGGAGTTGAATATCGACCCCATTCATTTTGGGGTGCTGTTGACGATTAATATGGAGCTGGCATTCATAACACCGCCTTTTGGTATGAACCTTTTTGTATTGAGCGCCGTCTGTGATGAGCCGGTAATAGAAGTCGTCAAGGGACACATCCCGTTTCTGATTCTTCTACTGTCAGCGCTATTGATCATCACGTATTTTCCTGCGGTGAGCCTTGTTTTTATAAAATAATGATGAACGTCATTAACATATGGAAGTGGTTTCAAGACCTCAGATCAGGTTCAAGGGCAAGGCGCAGGCCGATCGAGAAAGCGCAGCATACGTGGGTATGTGAGCATTTATCGAGGGTCTGCAACGCTGCCATTGGACCTCAGATGGGGTTTTGAAACCACTTCTAATCATGTGCCAGGCGCCTAAGGCACACCTTAAGAGGTTGAGAATTATGGGATTTACAGCCATCGAAAAAATTTTAATGAACCATGCCGTGGAACCGTTGACGCACCTTTCACCGGGCGACTTCGTCACCTGCAACATCGACTATGCCGGTATTCACGAGGGCGTCGATGCCCGCAAGTTCGAACAGTTTGCCGAACTGGGTGAAATGAAGGGTGTCTTTGATCCTGAAAAAATCGGCGTGTACCTGAGCCATCATTTTTGTACGGCTCACAGTGATGAACTGGCCCAGAATCAGATGGAGACCCGGGAATGGGCCGAAAAGCTCGGGTTGCGAGTTTTCGATTTTGGGACGGGGATCGCTCACATTATCATTATGGAGCAGGGATATGCCTATCCCGGAGCCCTGTGTCTTTTTGGCGACTCCCATGCCAATGCTTACGGAGCGGTGGGGGCCATGGGAGCCCAGAGCGGACTGGAAATGCTGGAAGTGTATCTGACAGGTAAATTGTGGTTCAGGGTTCCCGACACGCATAAATATACCCTTGAGGGCCAAACGCAGAAAGGCGTGTATCCGCGAGACGTCATCCAGCACATCGTTAAAGCGGTGGGGATGGATGCCTCGGTCTACAAGGCGATCGAGTTTGACGGCGCCTATATTCATGCGTTGCCTGTGCCTTTGCGGTTCCCCTTTACGCTGATGTCCACGGAACTGGGCGCCAAATGCTGTTTTATCGAACCCGATGAGATTACCCTCAAATATCTTGAAGGCCGGGTGAAAAAGCCTTTTGAGATCGTTAAGAGCGATCCGGACGCCGTCTTTGAAAAAATATTCGAGTTCGATGTGAGTGGTTTGGAGCCGCAGGTAGCCGCACCTTCCTCGCCCGACAATACAAAGCCCATATCCGATGTCCTGGGTGATCGCGTTGACCAGGTGTGCATCGGTACCTGCACGGGAGGAAGCATTTACGACTTCAGGGAAGCAGCCAAGATTCTGAAAGGCAAACAGGTGAAAGCCCGTACCCTCATCATTCCCGGTACCCGCGAGGTGACCCGGGCGTGCACGGCTGAAGGTCTCATGGCGGTTTTTGTGGAAAGCGGCTGTGATGTCTTTCCAGCTTACTGTGGAACCTGCCAGAGTTTCAGTGTGGGGCATCTTGCAAAGGGTGAGGTGCAGATGCATCCCGGTCCCAGAAATTGGCCGGGCCGGACGGCTGAAGGGTCTCTGACATATCTGGCATCACCGGCCACATGCGCCGCAACGGCCATAGAAGGTAAAATTGCCGACCCGCGAGATTATCTCTAAGTCGGGATGGCGGGTTCAAAGGTTCAAAAAAGGCTAATAGGCTTGGAAGCTGGAAAGCTGGGATGCCAGAAAGATCGGAATTTTTAAGCCTCCAAGCCTCCTGGCATCCCAGCTTCAAGGCTATAAACATTATTGTGTTGTGTTAATTCATTGCGGCACGCAACACGAGATACAGACTAGGAGGTTAGTTTGATGGATAAAGAATGGATTGTCGAGGGATCGGTCTGGAAGGTGGGCGATAATGTCAACACCGAAAGCATCACCCCGAGCAAATGGCTGCACGCCGGACATGCCCGGCTCATGGAGCATATCGGTGAGTTACTGATACCCGAATTTCCCCAAAAGATTCAGAAAAATGATATCTGGGTAGGCGGGTCGAATCTGGGTTGTTCTTCCTCGAGAAATGCCCCTCTTTTTTTAAGGGATAAGGGGATCGGTGTGATTGTTTGCAACAGCGCCTCGAGGATCTTTTATCGCAATGCCGTCAATTCAGGGCTTCCCATATTTGCCATTGGCGCGGACGTCGATAAATTAAATATGGGGGACCGCCTCAGGGTCAACATCCGAACGGCTGTTATTGAAAACCTGACATCGGGGCTGGTGATCGAGACAAAACCCTTTCCCGATTTTATTATGGCGATCATCGCCGCAGGCGGAATCGGTCCTTATATCCTCAGCCGCAAAAGTGAATATGAACTTTTGAAATAAAGGAACAAACCGTGACGGAGAATCATCTGAAGCTTCAAAAGACCACTGAACTCATACAGGAAAAGCAACTGGATGGATTGGTCATTTATTCCGGCGGCACCTGCAGTATCCTGCGCCCGAGTTATCTGCACTATTTTTCCGATTTCAAACCGATGGGGCCCCGGAATGCGGCCGTGGTGTCAAAATCCGGTGATGTCGTGTTGCTGGTCGAACCATTTTGGGATGAAGACCGGGCTTCCCGTAAAAGCTGGATCCCCGAGATTCACGGCAGCGCTCACTTTATGGAGGATCTTCGGTCGGTTTTAGAGAAAATGGGAATCGCGGGACCGGTGGGCCTCGCCGGATCCAGGGAGATGACCGCCGACGTCTACCGGGCCCTGGAAGCACTTGTTGAAATTCAACCGGCGGACGACATCCTCGAGCAGGTCGCCCGGGTCAAAAGCCAGAGAGAATTAGCAGTGGTGCAAAAGGTCGCCGCTCTGTCGGACATCGGCTTCAGCGCGTTTCTGAAGCATGCCCGCGAAGGCATCCGCGAGTATGAACTGGCAGCCCTGATGGAATTTGCCATGCGAAGCGCCGGGGCAGAAGATATCTTTATTCTCCTCAGCTCCGGTGCGAATAATTTTGAGATGCACGATCCTACCGATCGCCGCCTGGAAAGGGGTGATATTTTGATCGGGGAAATCACGCCCGTGCTGGAAGGTCAGTTTTTCCAGCTTTGCCGCACCCTGGTCCTGGGAGAGGCCAGTGCGTTGCTCCAGGAAAAGTATGCTTTGCTCATGCGCGCCCTTGAAAAAACCCTTGCCAAGGTCAGGGCGGGCGTTCCGGCATCTATTATCTCCAAAACAATGAACCGCATTTTTAGCGAGGCGGGTTATGAAAAGTATTGTTATCCGCCTTACATGCGTGCAAGGGGGCATGGTTTCGGCGCCGGTTCCCTTGCACCGGGAGGCGTGATAGATGACAATACCCAGACCGACCTGGTCAAGGATCAGGTGGTGGTCGTTCACCCCAATCAATGGCTGCCGGAAACCGGTTATCTGGCCTGCGGAGGGACTTTTCTGATTACGGAAAACGGATACGAAGAACCTTCGCGGACGGAAACCAAGCTATACATAAAAGAGGGATGATCATGCAAACAATGCAACCGACGCTGAGAAACGGGCGGAATATATGGGGCCGGATCAACATGCCCTTCGAGGAATTCCAGGGCCGAATCGATATCCTCAGGGGTAAGATGACCGACCACCGGATCGATATTCTGCTGGCCTATGGTTACGCTTTTAACGATTACGGAAACCCCTGCTATCTTAGCAACTACGTAATCCGGTTGCCGAGAGGTTCGCTCGTTGTCCTGAGCCCAGATGATGTGGCGCTTTTTTTTGAGGGCGCCTCACGGGGGTTGCCCAGTGCAAAAAGATTGACCTGGGTCGAAGATGTTCGACCATGTCCTGATATCTCAAAGGCATGTGTCAGCTACCTGGAAGAAAAATCCCTTACAGAATCACGAATCGGGCTTGCCGGAGTCGATGAATGGATGCCTTATGATCAGCGACAATTTTTAATAAATGCCCTAAAGAAGTGCACGTTTGTCGATAGTCAGCCCTTTTTTCGCGATATGCGCATCATTAAGTCTGAAAGGGAATTGGACCAGATCCGCAGAGCCTCGCATATTGTTAACAAGGTTTTTGAGAAGCTGGATAGTGCAACCCTGCCAGGCCTTATTGAAAGGGCCCTGGAGGCCACAATCATCAAAGAGGCGCGCCTGGAGGGAGCCGAAGACGTACGGGTCCTCTTCGGTTTGCCCCGTCAGAAGAATTGGGCACTGCGACCCGCCGGCGAAGAATCCTTGCCGGCCGGCGAAAGTCTCATTATTTACCTGGCCCTGGTGTATGAACGCTATTGGTCGGCAGCCGCACGAACCCTCCAGATTGAAGATCATATCCTCAAAATCCCGCAGCTTGAAGCGTGGCAGTCTTTTTACAGCGAATTGACCGACTGCCTGCAACCGGGAAAAGATATCGCCACCTGCCGCCGGGACATATTGGCTAGAATCGAAAAACATGACACCGATTTTATTTTTGACTATGGACTTGGGCAGGGGATCGGATTGAGCCCCGAGGAAGGGCCCTGGTTGGATGAAACGGCGGGCGGCAGTCTCGAAAGCGGCATGTGTATGGCATTGCATCCCTGCATGCGGGACGCAACTTTGGGCGCGGTAATGATCGGGAATACACTGGTCGTTTCGGAAAGGGGCATCGAGGTGTTAACTGCTTGATCGATAAGGTGTTCTTAAATTAGAGGTGCCTATTTTAGGTGTCAGTTCCTGGGTTCAGAGTTTCAGGGTTTTGATGTTTTGGTATTCTGATGTTCTCCCTTTTTTTTACAGTTATCTAACCTCTGAACCTTTGAACGTTGAACCTTCGAACCTTTAGACTGACACCTGAAACCATAGAAATTGTGCGATACGACGAAGGAACGAAAATGACCGCAGACTATCCGCTGAAAAAATGCGATGTCCTGATTATCGGAGGCGGCGGGGCCGGCGGCCTGGCTGCCGTTGAGGCCGCCAGAACCGGAGAATTAAAGATTGTCCATGCAAGCAAGGGACCCGTCGGTAAAAGCGGTTTAACGCCGACTGCCAACGGTGGAACGGCCTTTCACGGTTCACCGCAGGATACCTTCAGCGATATGATCACCGGTGGGCGTTATTTGAATGACCAGCGCCTGGTCTGGTTTATGGCCAATGAGATCTACAATGCGATCGAAAAAATCAAGGCCCTGGGCATTGCGATCACCCGCATTCGCGATATTTCAGTATGCGTGCCCAGCGACGTGCTCATGGGCAGATTAAGGAAAAAAATCTTACAGACGCCCAATATTGATTTATTGGAAGATGTTCTCGTTACCAGACTCATCGTAACGGACGGCAGAATTTCAGGTGCCACCACGCTCAATACACGAACCGGTGAATTTTCCTGTATTACCGCCAAGGCTATTGTTCTGGCAACCGGTGGTCTGGCCGGTGAGCTTTGGACCCATACGAGCAATAATCCTTTTGGCATCACAACCGATTCCAGCGGCGCCGGACATGGTATGGCACATCTGGCAGGCGCCGAGCTTATCGATATGGAAATGGTCCAATTTGTCCCCCTGCCGGCGAATGCGCAGTGTCTACATTTGCGCTATTTCCCGGATTTTTGGACGGGGCCGTATCTCAATCGACTGGGTGAAAACATCGACCCGCACCTGGATTCTTACAAGGGGCGTTCCTATTCGCACCAGTTTGTTCAGAACATCTGCCGTGAAATCGAAACCGGCAAGGGACCTGTTTACGTGGATAAACGGGAAAGCGAACGCTTTGTTCCGACCGTAAAGATAAAAAGCTGGGGCCGCAGAAGAACACTAATCCAAAAACTGAACATCGATCCGCATGAAAACAAAATAGAAATCATTATCGGCGCGCATTTTGGAATGGGCGGTGTTCGGGTAAACGAAAAAACAGAGACGACCTTGCCGGGACTTTTTGCCGCCGGCGAAGTAATGGGAGGCGTCCACGGCGGATTGCGGATGCCGGGCTACAGCTTCTCACAAATGATTGTCTTCGGCCTCGAAGCCGGGAAACAGGCAGCCCTGTATGCCGCCGGTTTGAAAGATGATCCCATCGCTGATGCCAGCCAGGTTGAAATCGAAAAACAAAACGTATTTAAGTATTTACAGGCAAAAGAAAAACCCCTAACGCTCATCGAATTGAAAAAGCAATTAAACCGGATTATGGATGAAGATGTTTTTGTTTTCAGAGACAAAAAGGGATTGAAATATGCATGCCGCGCCATAGGCGAAATCAAGCAAAAGGTTTCGCGCCTTACCGTACCGGGATTTAAACGATTTAATCTCGATTGGATGCGCGCCATTGAATTTCCCCTGATGGTGGCAGTTGCCGAAGCCATTGCGAACAGCGCCCTGGCCAGGGAGGAAAGTCGTGGATTCCATTATCGTCGGGATTTCCCCGATGAAGACAATACAAACTGGCTGAGGCATACGGTTGCGCGACAAGCTGCCGGTGAGCTCAAAATTGAAACGTGTCCGGTCGAACTCGATCGCCTGACGCCCGGGAGTTAGTGATGGAAGAACATATCAATGTCAACATATTCAGATACGATCCGGATACGGATGATGCCCCCTATTTCAAGACCTACCAGGTTAAGGCTCCGGAGGAGGCGTCGGTGCTGGTCCTTTTGGATCGCATTCAAAAAGAGCAGGATCATACCCTGAGTTTCAGGAGCTATTGCTGCGGTCTGCAGAATTGCCAGTCATGCCGCATGAAGATAAACCAAAAACCGCTCTTTGCATGTCTGACGATTATAAAACCGGGAGAGGAAATCACCGTTGAGCCGCTTTCATTTCCCGACCGACATATCAAGGATCTGGTGGTTGATGCAAAGGAGTAAAAGATGACAATTGTTGAAAAAATTCTGGCGCGGGCCTCGGGTAACACCAGCGTGGCTCCCAACAAATATATAACCGCGCGGATCGATGTGGCCATGATGCCGGAAAATTTCAGGCTGGTGAAAACCATCCTGGATAAAGCCGGAATCAAGGAAGAAGAATTCAAAATCTGGGATCCTGAAAAGCTTTTCGTTCTTCTGGATCACAGAGTCCCTCCGTTTTCGGTGGCTACGGCCGAAAATCAGAAAATAAGCCGGCAACTGGCCAAGAAAATCGGTGTGAAACATTTCTATGACGTTTTTCCCGGCATTTGCCATCAGGTGATGATTGACAAGATCCATGCCTATCCGGGCGCTCTCATTGTCGGTGCCGATTCGCACACGACAACCTATGGCGCCATGAATGCGGCTGCAACCGGTATCGGTGCATCCGAAATGGTTTACGTGATCTTGACCGGCGAGCTATGGTTCCGGGTGCCGGAAACCATAAAGTTTATCATCGACGGTGAGCTTTCCGATCACGTAACTTCCAAGGACATCATTCTTTATGTTGCCGGCAAATTCGGCACCGACGTTGCCCAGTATAAAGCCATTGAATGGACCGGAACGGCCATTGATGCAATGAGCCTCGATGCACGCCTCACAATGGGAAACATGTCGGTCGAACTCGGGGCAAAATTCGGACTCTTCAAAGCAGATGAGAAGACCATGGAATTTGTCGCGTCCCGAACCGATAAGAAATTTGAACCGGTGGCGCCGGATGCCGATGCCGGGTATGCTGAGACCCATATCATCAAAGCAGCCGACATCGAGCCGCAGTTGGCCCTGCCGCACAGCGTCGGCAATGTTAAAGCTGCGGCCGATGTAAAAGGGATAAAAATCGATCAGGCCGTGATTGCGTCCTGCTGCCATGGTCGCATCGAAGATCTCCAGATTGCGGCCGACATGCTGGCAGGCAAAAAGGTCTATCCGGGTGTTCGTTTCTATATTGCACCGGCTTCCTATGATGTCTACCGGGAAGCCATCGATCAGGGCATTATCGGCAAACTGATCGATGCGGGCGTTATGATCGGAAATCCGTCGTGCGGATTTTGCACCGGGTTTCAGGGCGTGCTGGCGAAAGGCGAAAAATGTGTCGCCGCGGTGCCCCGAAATTTCAAGGGACGCATGGGCAGCCCCGAGGCGGAGATCTATCTGGCTTCGGCAGCAACAGTTACGGCATCTGCCATAAAAGGCGAAATTACGGATCCAAGGGAGGTGATTTAGATGGCCACCGTAAACGGAAGAGTTCGTAAATTCGATGACAACGTCGATACCGACGCGATCACACCCGGAACCATTTTGCATCTGCCGATGGAGGAGTTAAAACAACACGTATTTTCACCTATTTCAGTGGATTATTATAAAACGATTCAGCCGGGCGATATAATTGTAGCGGGGCATAACTTTGGATGCGGATCAAGCCGCGAACAGGCCACCGCAGCCGTTAAAGAACTCGGCATCCAGTATATTGTATGTGAATCCATGGCAAGGATCTATTTCCGGAATTGCATCGCTCTGGGGGTTTATCCCATTATGTCGCGGGGCGCCAGCGGTATTTTCAGTGAGGGGGATCCAATCTCAATCGACTTGGACAGCGGTGAAATCGTTAACCCCAAAACGCATAAATCAACTCAATTCGAGCCGCTCAGCGGTACACCCAAAGAGATATTAGACAGCGGGGGTATACTCCCTTTGATAAGAAAAATTGCCAAAGCTTCAGCTTAGGCGCTTAACTGTTTGCATAGAATCTGAAATGCGAGTATTCTTTAAGAAGTTGAGGGTAAGGGAGCCTTTCAATACGCGTTTCTCGACAGGCGGGCCTTCTGATTTTATATGACGTGGTCTGTACCCGTCGCAAAATGGTTTTCAGGGGAAAACGCCCCGACGATACAAATAGTCAATAATGAATATTTAATTTAAAGGGTTGAGGATATGTACACCAAAATATTGGTCCCATTAGACGGTTCGGAACTGGCCGAATGCGTACTTCCACAGGTTGAAGCGATTACGACCGGATGCCAGGTGAGCACGGTCGTGTTCGCAAGGGTGGCAGAGCCTCTTGACATCCCGGAGGGCGAATCTCGATTGGCATTGCCCGAGGAGCAATGGAAACGACTTGAAGAAATTCGAACGCATGATTCCCAAAAATATCTCGAACAGCTGGCAGCGCGCCTTGATTTTAAAGGCGCCCAACTGGAGACCAAAGTGCTCTCTGGCCATGCTGCCGATGCGCTTGCCGATTATGCTGACGGAAATGACTTCGATCTTATCGTCATCGCCACCCACGGCCGTTCCGGTGTCAGCCGCTGGGTATGGGGCAGTGTGGCCGAGAGAATTTTGCGATCAGCCTGCGTGCCGGTATTGATGGTGCGAGCTCCCGGTTGTGTGATTAAAGTTTAAACCCATCCCCCGGATCCAGGTCTTATCTGTCTATTTTTTATTTTTACGATTATTTCTTTTGAGTGCTGACGTAACTTTAAGTATCGGTGCAGGTACAGCGGAGGTAGCGGACCGATCGAACCTATATTTCTTCTAATATTAGGTGCCGGCGCATATGTCGGGTGGAACATCGGCGCAAATGACACGGCCAATTGCGTGGGCACTGCGGTGGGTTGTGGCTTAATTTCATTCAGAAATGCTGTCATTCTAGTAGGCATTTTTTGTATTTTGGGCGCCCTCTTGCAGGGTCAATATGTAATGAAAACCATCGGCAAGGGGATTGTTAAAGATGATCTGAACTATCCGGCTGTTATTATCGCGCTGGTCAGTTCCGGTTTTTTTGTTACCCTGGCGACCTTTTATAGAATTCCGACATCTACTTCCCAGGCCATTGTCGGCGGTGTTGTGGGCATCGGGCTGGCCTTGGGCGCAGAAATCGATCAGTCTAAATTTATTTCTATTGTGGAAAGCTGGGTAATTTGCCCAATCATGGTCATGGTACTTGCATTCACGCTCATGCATATTTTGAATCTTATTCTCAGAAAATTTGAATCACGAACATTTCTGATGCAGCACGCCATGGGGCGGCTGGCAATCCTATCTGCTTGCTATACAGCCTATGCGTTAGGGGCAAACCATGCCGGCACTGCGGTCGGCCCGATCGCCAATCTGGGGATCTTCCATCCGATCATTTTACTTTCTATTGGGGGGGTGAGCATAGCGCTCGGCGCGGCAACCTATGGAAGAAAAGTCGCCGATACCGTTGGCAAGGGCATAACCCCCCTGGATATTCCCAGCGCATTTGTTGCGCAAATATCGTCTGCTTTTGGCATGCATTTTTTCTCGGTGATCGGCATGCCGGTATCGACGTCGTCCGCTATTGTCGGTGCTGTTGTCGGGGTCGGGCTCGTGAAAGGTGCGAAAGCCATCAGCAAAAGGACGATAACGGTAATTTTTCTTGGATGGTTTTTGACACCAACTTTTGCAGCAGCAGCATCTTTTGTGTTGTACAAATTAATTAACACCGTTTTCGCATAAATAAGGAGAGATTATGGCACTGTTTAAGAAGGAAAAAGAAGTTGTCGAGCTTATTATAAAGCATCTGAACCTGATAGTGGAGTCGATGGAGAGCGGTTTGAAAACAATTGAATTCTACCTCGACGACAACATCAGTGATGCCAAGGTCTGGGCGCGTAAAACGCGAAGCGATGAATCTGAAGCTGACCTTGTCCGGCATGAAATTCGCGACAAATTATACCTCGGTGCCTATTTACCCCTGCTAAGAGAAGATGTTTATAAACTGGTCGAAAGTATTGACAGGGTGGGCAATGCGGCCGAAGCATGCGCGGATTTCTTTCTCAATCAGCGCCCCTTGATCCCGGAGGAAATGAAACCCGATTTCCTTGCGATCAGCAAGGACTCCCTGGGCATTGCCGAGTCTTTGAGACTTGCGGTGATGTGCTATTTAAAAGGCGATTGTAAGATAGAAACGGTTCGCGACCATACCAGAGAAATCGGCCTCCAGGAATCCAGAGTGGATAAGCACGAATGGGATCTGACCAAAGAGATCTTTATTTCCGAGCTTGATTTCGCCCACCAGACCCATTTGAAACATTGTCTGGACGCTATCGTTGAGGTTTCAGACCGGGCCGAAGATGCCGGGGATCAGCTCGAACTGGCCACGTTGAAATCTATGGTATGAAGATGGATTATATTAGAAATTGTTTCAAAACCCCATCTAAGGACCAATGGCTGCGTTGTCCCGCGAATTGAAATGCTCACGTACTCGCGTGTACGCTCCGCGTTCAATTCGCGTGACGCCTTGCCCTTGAACCTGATCTGGGGTTTTGAAACAACTTCTAAATCACTTCCGCTTCCGTGAACCCCTTGATCTCTTTTTCAGAATATCCGAGCTCCTTCAGGATGAAGGCGGTGCTCTCTCCAAAATCCACGGCCTTGCTGCGGACTGAACCGGGGGTCTCGCTCAATTTAACCGGCACCCCGATGGCCGCTTGCTTTTCTCCGGTTTTTTCCTGTAATTCTAAAATCATCTCACGTTCCCGGAAAAGCGGATCATCCAGGACTTCGGAAAGGGTTTGAACCTTACCCCAACATATTTCCAGGGGCGCCAGCTCGGCATTCCATTCATCCAGGGTTTTGCTTTTAAAGGTCGAACGCATAAAATCCAAAATTTCCTCACGGCGACTGTCATCGTACTGAAGCGTCACATATTCCGCAACGCCCAGATGATCACAGAGTCTCTTCCAGAATCGATTCTCCACAGCGCCGATGGACAGATAGCGCCCGTCGGAAGTTTCGTAAGTGTTGTAACAGGCGTAACGATGAGAGAGGGTGGCATCCCCGCGTATCGGGTCTTTGCCGGTCAATTGTTGAAAATAAAGCGCCATGGGCAAAAAGCCGACCATTCCGTCGGTCATGGAAATATCGATATATTGACCTTTGCCGGTTTTTTCGCGGGCAAAGAGAGCCAGCAGAATTCCGATGGCGGCATTCATCCCGCCGGCAGCGATATCGGCGATCTGGATTCCCGGAATCGAAGGGGAGTGATCCGGCTGTCCGATAAGATTCAAAACGCCGGAGAAGCTTAAATAATTGACGTCATGGCCGACGCGGTCGCGAAAGGGCCCATTTTGCCCATAGCCGGAAATCGAGCAGTAAATAATTTTAGAATTCACTTCACATATACGCTTATAATCAACGCCTAAACGGTCGACCACCCCCGGACGGAAGCCTTCAAGGATGACATCGGCCTTTTCAACCAGCTGGAAAAAAATCTGCTTGCCTTCTGCGGTTTTGAGGTTGAGCGACATGTGTTCTTTATTGCGATTGATTGTTTTTAAAAACAGGCCGTCGGCAAGAAACTGTCTGCTTTCGACGGCAATCACCCGGGCACCATGATCTGCCAGGATCATGGAACAATAGGGCCCCGGCAAGAGGCGGGAAAGGTCAATTACCGTTATTCCGGATAGAGCACCCGATTTGAACATAAGCCCTCCACTGGTCGTTAAAAAATTATTAAACTATCTTTATACTATCGGGAAAAGCGAATATCGAATATCGAACAAGGAATTTCGAATTACGAAGGTTTTCTTTGTTTCCGCTTGGCAGTTTTTATGCTAGTCATAAAAATAGAAATCAATTCATCGTTCTCGATAATGTCGGGTTCAAGCTTCGATTTCGGCTTTATGAGATTAGCTCGAACGATAATTATTAACCAGACTTTCGTTTCACGTAACTCCTTTAAGCATATTTTCATTTTGTGAATAAAGTCAGAACGAGATTCTGCACTCTGCGCCTCGCCATAATTTGGAGCAGGTGAAGTTCCACAACGAATGAGTTGCCCCGCAATATGATTTCCAACTTTTGTCTTTGGCAAGGATTCTGCTATTCGAATAATTCGGACTGCAAAATCAATTAAACGCTCTTCAATGTCAAATATTCTCTTATCCTTCGACATTCATAATTCCTTGTTCGATATTCGATATTCTGTAATACTTATTTGCCTTTAAACACCGGCGGTCGCTTTTCCATAAAAGCACTCACGGCTTCTATAAGGTCTTCAGATGGCAATGCGGCTGCATTTTTCTGAGCGACATATTGTAAGCCAGCTTCAATGCCGTTGTCGCGACTGTAAAGTATAACCTCCTTGGTTCCCTGGACGGTTAACGGCGGGCATGCCGTAATCTGAGCGGCCAGCTCTGCGGCCTCCGCATAAAGCGCCGGGGGGTCGTTGCATATTCGGGTCACCAACCCCATCTGCAGAGCCTCCTGGGCGGTGAAATCACGGCCGGTCAAGGCAAGTTCCCTGAACCAGCCCTGCCCGATGATATGCGGCAGGCGTTGCAGCGTTCCGGCATCGGCAATAATGCCCATGCGTGTTTCGCGAATGCTGAAAATCGCATCTGCCGTCGCCATGCGAATATCGCAAGCGCAGATCAAATCCACTCCGGCGCCGATGCAATGGCTGTGGACTGCAGCAATAACGGGTTTGCGGCATTTTTCAATCTTGGTGAAACTTTGCTGGACCGCCTGAATCTCTTTTCGCATGCGCTCACGTCCATCCGCTGAGCCCTGACCGAGTAACTTTGCGGCTTCCTCAAGATCCGTGCCCGCGGAAAAGCTTTTGCCTTCAGCCTTGATGATGACCACACGGATATCCGGATCCCGGTCAAAGCCGTCGAACAAAATTTCGATCTCTTCAAAAAAGGCGAGCCCCATCCTGTTGCGTCTATCAGGGCGATTTAATGCCAACCAGACAACATGGCCATATTTTTCGACCTTAAAATTGGATGTCTCTGTCATAAAAAATCCTTTCCGATTTGCGTGCTTTGCGACTTTGCTTGCGGCCCATTTCATTTACGCATGGCTGATGCTCAGGCGGCTTTCATTTTATTTCTGATTTGCTCGGCCTGGGACATCATGCGCTCAAAAAGCGTTTTTACCGGCAGAATTTCTCTGGCAAAGCAAATTCCCTGTCCGCAGGCTAAAATTCCTTCATCCAGATCGCCCTGGTCATACATTTTTTTCGCCCGCTGGCCGGAAACAACCTCCAGGATTTCAGGAAAATCAGCACCGCAGGCTTCCAGATCCGTACAGGTGCTGGCGGCGGCATTGTGCCAGACGCGGTGCGTCGCATTAAGGGATCGCATGATGAGGGTGGTGTCCAGCTCGCTGGCACCAATTAAAGCGGTCTTCAAGTTATCGTGAATCGGGCATTCCGCGGTTACCAGAAGACGCGTGCCCATTATCGCGGCTTCAGCCCCCAGCGACAACACCGCCATTAAGCTGCGGCCGTCGGAAACTCCGCCACCGCCGATGACCGGAATCTGAACGGCATCTACCACGGCCGGCACCAGTACCAGCGTACCGATGTCCAGCTTGCCGGTGGCCCCGCCATTTTCATAACCGACCGCGGTAACAATATCCGCCCCCATATCCTGGACTTTTAGCGCGTAGCGCACGCCCACACATTTGTGAATCCAGGTCATACCTGCTTGCTTAAAGCGTCGGCAGAGCTCTTCAGGGGCCGAATGACCGGAGGTTTCCACGATTTTTACGCCTTTTTCTTCCAATACCTCCATATAGATATTGTTGTCCATCTGCCGCATGGCAGGAAACAGATTAATGTTGACTGCAAACGGTTTTTCGGTCAGCTCCCTGATCCGATCAATTGCTTCTGCGAAGGCCTCCCGGGAATCATACATCGCCGAGGCCATGATTCCCAATCCTCCGGCATTGGAGATGGCGGCAACGAAATCAGCATTGCTGATCCACATCATGGTACCGCCGATGATGGGATATTTGATCCCGAGCATTTTGGTTATCTCTGTTTCAATCATATCGCTCTCCTTAAATTTTTTTAAAATTAGGTTTGAAAAAAATATTAGCTCACAGCTGATAGCTCATAGCCAGAAGGCTGTAAGGCTGGAAGGCTTGGAGGCTTGGAAGCTGGGATACTTGAAGGTTTTAAAGCTTGTGAGCTTTTAGGCTTTATGGCTTCCCAGCCTTATAGCCTGCCCGCCTCTTACTATGAGCCAACAGCCACGAGCTATGATCTATCAGCTATGAGCTACAAGCTCTTGATTGCTTTCCGGCCTCCAAGCCTTCCGGCTTTTTTCACCATAAATATGAGAATCCTGTTTTAAAGTCAAATCTCTTTTCGGCCCCGTAAAAAAGCTGATTGACGCCTGTTTTGCTCTGGAGTATGGTGCGTGCAAAACAGAATTAACGACTTCAACTCAAACGCTTCGGTAAGGTAACTGACACGATGACGTCGCAAGGTGAAAAGACCAAATCGGACACCGTTTTTGGTGTTGCATATGCGGCCAGCGCTTTTTTGATCTGGGGAATCAGTCCGATTTACTGGAAGGCGCTGCGGTTGGTTCCGGCCTTGGAGATCATATTACACCGCATAGTCTGGTCGTTTTTCTTTCTGGTACCGTTGATCCTTGTCATGCGGCGCTGGAAGGATTTCATAGATGCTTTGAAAAACTTCCGCACTTTGATCATTCTTTTATTTACCGCCTTAATTATCGGCGGCAACTGGTTGCTGTATATCTGGGCGGTCAATAATGATTATCTGCTGCAGGCCAGCCTGGGTTATTATATCAGTCCATTGGTCAATGTCTTGCTGGGTGTGGTTTTTCTTAAAGAGAGATTACGGCGGCCGCAGATTGTTGCCGTGCTGTTGGCTACGGTCGGTGTTTTCTACCTCACCATTTACTACGGTGAGTTTCCCTGGATCTCCTTAGCACTTGCACTAAGCTTTGGATTTTATGGGCTGATTCGAAAAATAGCCCCGGTTGGATCACTGGCAGGGCTGACCGTGGAGACGCTGTTACTTTCTATCCCGGCCCTGGTTTATCTTTTTTATCTGGATAGCCAGGGGGCCGGCACTATTTTTCGGGTCAGCCTGAAACTGGACCTGTTGTTGATGGGCTGCGCCCTGGTTACTGCGATACCCTTGCTCTTTTTTACCCTGGGTACCAGGCGGCTTTACCTCTCAACTGTCGGGTTGCTGCAGTATATTGCCCCCAGCTGCATGTTTCTGCTTGCGGTGTTTTTATTTCGGGAACCCTTCGTAAAAGCCCAGGTGGTGACCTTTGTTTTTATCTGGATGGCACTGGCCATTTATTCAAAAGACTCCGTGCGGCATTATCGGCGAAACGGCTAATCGTTGCGACTGAAAAGCCTGAATATCAGCCGGCCCCTCTTATTCCTGAATCTTAAGAAAAATTTCCATTTCGGATTTCAAACGGGTTTAATTAATTGCACCCATCGATTAAAGACGTTCTCGCCTAAAGCTTGAAGGTTTGGAAGATAATCTTCGATCTTCTGGATAATAGAGGCCGCCGCGATGTTTTCTGCATCGAGTTCCTGCCTGAACTCTCGGATCAGGTCTTGGATGATGGTTTCGGTCACCTCCAAGTGAAAAAGAATACCGTAGGCCGTTCGGCCATAGCGAAACCCCTGGCAGGGCGTCAGATCCGATGCGGCCAGCGTTATCGAGCCGTTCGGTAAATCGAAGACATCTCCATGCCAGTGGAACGCAGTAAAGCGGGACGGCAATCCGCTCAATAAGCGGTCGCTGGCAGCACCTTCGAGTAACTCGACCGGGTGCCACCCGATTTCTTTTTGGGCACCGCTTTTGACCTTAGCCCCCAGGGTAGCGGCCAGCACTTGAGATCCCAAACAGACTCCCAGCACGGGTTTATCATCTTTCAGCGTCTGTTCGATCAACCGCTGCTCATCCACTAAAAATGGAAATTGCGCGTGGTCGTAAACGCTCATGGGGCCGCCCATGATAATAAGGCCGGCCTGAGCGTCCAGGTTTGATGGGATCGGATTTCGCTCAAAGATACGCACAAAATGCGCCTCAATGCCTGCTGATTTCAAACAGTCTAAAATTATACCGGGAGTCTCGCAATGAATATGCTGCAATATGCATACAGTAGCCGCAGCCTTGCGTTTTTGTTCTGATTTAACCACAGAAATAGTTAGATTCCTTTTGTCCAAATTTGATTTCTATCACGACTGCCGGTCGCTATGATTTTCTGGAGTTAATCAGCAGTATCCGATTGCTTAATTTGAGTGTAATTTTTATGTACGCTTTATGTTTACGATCCAATCCACAGGCCCTTCCTGTTCATATTCCCACTGGAACTTGCCGTTCTGCTCGGCCTCAAATTGATAGCGTAACGGCTTCGGGTCATGATCATTGATTATCTTCATTGTTTCGCCCGATTCCAAAAGATTCCAGGTCTGAAATATCTTGGCGTGCCTTTCAGGCGGTGGTAGCGGTCTCAAGTCCAGGGTTTCAATTTTAGCGTTCATGTGTTCACCTCTATTGTCGGATGCCGGCAAGCGGACTTTGCCCTCTAAAACGCACCCTTTGGTTGCCGGGTTGCAGGTTCGTTTCAGTCTCTGGCAGTAGCCCTTCAGGTCATAATGAGGGCACCCGCCGATCAATTCAATTTCCCTCTATCTGGCTTAAAATGCCCTGCTGTCATCATTGAGCTCCTGTCGAATTATTTTTTTCTGAAATGATAGCCTTCTCAGATTTCAGGCCGCGACCCACTCTTCCTGCAAAATTTCGCCCTGAATGCCGACAACCACATATTTTATGGGTATTTTTCTTTTGGCTGTGTCAGCGGCTTGCTGGGCTAAATTCAATAATCCCCCGCAGCAGGGAACTTGCATGATCAAAACCGTCAGAGTGTTGATTTTGGCACTATCAATCCAGCTTTTGATCTTTTCCAGGTAGATATCCTGGCCCTGATCCAATTTGGGGCAGGCAATCGCTATGGATTTGCCTTGCAGGTAATCTCGGTGGAAATCACCCAGCGCATATGCCACACAGTCAGCCGTCAGCAGCACATCCGCTCTCTGATAATAGGGGGCGGCCGGATTAATCAGATGCAGCTGAATGGGCCATTGCGCAAGCTGGGATTTGATCTTTCCAACCGTCGGTGCGGCATCATTTTCATTGCGGCTATTAAAACGCATCATCCGGGAGCCCGGACACCCTTCAAATTTTTCCATCTTTAGCCCTCCTGGTTTTCAAATTTATTCTCTAACCGGTTAATAAAGTTTTCATACTTATCAGTTGGTACACCGATCTTCTGATCGGCCTCATCAAATTTGGAAAAAAGCTCACCGACCTGGTGGGTGGAAAGCTGGTCATCCATCCAGGGGTACAATATTTCATCTTCCTTGCGGATGTGTTCGGTGAGCAATTCGCGATAGGCCATTAAGTTTTTGGCGATGGTTTTCCGATCCCTTTTTTCAAGCGCATCCTGCATTTCTTTGACCAGCGATCTGGCATGTGCGTGGTCCGCATGCATGACCTCGAGAATGTCTGAGTTTTCATCAAAATATTTAAAAAGAATATCCTCTTCTTTGGCATGGTGAAATTTATCAGCGTAAGAGCGTATCATATCGATCCCATCGAGAATCAGCCGGCGGCTTTCTTCTGATTCTAGATCGAGATCTTTGGCAACTTCGGGAATCAACGCGATCCATCTTTTGATCAGGACATGTTCGTCAACTAATTTTTTCATCGGCGGAGAGTATTTAAATTCTTTGGGTTTAGCCTCTGTTTTTTTCTCAACACGGGGTACCCGAATGTCCCGGTCAGGATGAATTGCTTTGGCAATTCTGGCCATGAGCTGTTGCTCCTGGTCTTCCGACAGCCGATGAATCGCCACGATATCTTTAAGAAGGCAGATACCAACGTTGCACGGTCCGCACCCGATGTCGTAATCGTTTAAAACATCCTCAACTTCTGGAAATTCCTCAATGATTTCCTTGATGCCTCTATTCAAATATGCTTCCATCAAATTATCTCCTTTGGGGGGAAAGCTTGGCTGAAAATTCAAGTAAGAAAAATCTTGCACGGCATAGATATTTATGTGAATTAATGACCCATACGCTGAAATGTTTTTGATTTGTTTGAAATCAAATGGACTTTTTGGGCCGACGGATGCGATGATGGCCTGGCTCAGGTGAGTAAATGACAGCATTTAAAGATCTTAAGGCGCTGTTCCCTTCCCGGAAAAAACATCAGCTGAATTCAAATGGAGGGGACGTCAGGGAGTTCATCGCATTTTAAGATACCCTCATTAAATACCATGTGCTGCATTCCTTTCATTGACCTAAGTCAAATAAATTAAAAGAGGCTCTGGTGGAACTTAGCAGTCATCTATCAGCAATTCATCTTTTTAAGGGCTTACGCGATGAGCACCTTAGCAATTTAGCCACGATCCTGACCGATCAGGTTTATAGGAAAGGCCAGCTTATTTTTTCCGAGGGTGATGAGGCCACCGGTTTTTATGTGGTCATTACCGGCCGTGTAAAAATATTCAAACTTTCAATGGAAGGCAAAGAACAGATCCTGCACATCTTTGGATCGGGGGAGCCCATCGGTGAAGTTGCCGTTTTTGAAGAGAAACGATTTCCCGCCAATGCGGAATCCCTCGAGGACAGCAGGCTTTTCTTTTTCCCCAGAAATGCCTTCCTGAACCTCATTAAAAAAACCCCCTCTATCGCTCTTCATATGTTGGCTGTATTATCTCAGCGTTTGCGTTACTTTGCCGCTTTAATTGATGATCTTTCTTTAAAAGAGGTTCCGGCAAGGCTGGCAGCTTACCTGCTTTATTTGAGCGAAACCCTTCAAAACGATGAAAATTTGAGTCTGGATATATCCAAGGGACAGCTTTCAAGCTTACTGGGTACCGTTCCTGAGACGCTTTCCCGGGTCCTGACCAAAATGATCAACTCCGGTCTGATTCGATTAGAAGGTACCCGCGGCATTCGTATTTTAGACCGCAATGGTCTGGAAGATCTGGCCGGCGGTGAAACCCGCCTGCATTAATTTCGGAAAGATAGCTACCTATGAATCGTCGATAAGGTGAGCGAAAAAGCTTCAAATCAATATAAGTCGGGTCGGCGATTGGGAAGGAAATAGCGCATGCGGTGGCCTCTTACCTTTTGCAAGTCCTCATTTTTTAAATCGGCAACCATCATATGCTCTTTTCCGTCGGTATTTTTTTTGATGATTCGACCGGCAGGATCAAGAATGACACCGAGGCCCGGAAAATTGAGTCCGGCTTGATTGTCACCGGTCTGATTGCAGGCCACCACATACAGGCCGTTGTCGAAAGCGCGGGCGGGCAAATGCCGCATCCAGGAATTAAATTTTTCTTTCGGTGTCCCTCTGGGGGAGGCGTGCGGCATAAAGATTACATCAGCGCCCTGGGTGGCCATGTGTGTGGAAAGCTCGGGAAAGTGTACATCGTAACATAGCTGGATTCCAAATTTAACGCCCCGGATTTCAAATAACGGTATCGTATTGCCTGCAGAAAACACATTGATCTCCGGTGGGGCAATATGAATCTTACGATAAGTGCCGGCCAGGCCCTCAGGTGTGGCCACCAGATGACTGGCAAATGCGTGACCCTTGGCGTCCGCTTCAGCCAATCCGGACAAGATAACCATCTTAAATTCCCGGGCCATCTCTAAAATAGATTGACTGATCGCCCCCGGCACGTTTTCTGTGAAATTCTCGATCGCCTTCAGCGTGCTGTAACCGGTAACATTCATTTCCGGAAAACAGATCAGATCCGCACCCCGTTTCCTTGCGGCCGCAACCCAGGAGGCCATGTGGTCCAGGTTGTCCCTGATCCGGCCAACCGGACAATTCATTATAATGGCAGCTATTCGGATGTCGTTCATAATTGGATATTCGGCTTTAGGCGTCAGGCATTGGGTATCAGATGTCGAAAGTTAGGTTTCATCTGTCGCCCACACGTTATATTGGTTTGATTGGTTTAAATCATTCAATTGGTTCGGTTTGAGCCAACCAATTCAACCAATGAAACAAATAAAACTAATGTAACAAATCCTTATACCTTGAACCTCTGAACCCTGGAACCTAAAGCTGAAATTCCGCCTTTATCTTGAACACTTTTGTTGCCGGCAGATTGAGAATATCGGATATGCCGGTTTCAGCGGCGATCTGTTTAAGATTCGCGTTAATCTCGTCCCTGGAAGGTGCAATAAAGGTAAACCAGATATTGAATGTGTTTTCCCGCCGGTAATTGTGGGTAACACCCGGATAGCGGTTGACGACTTCAGCAAAAATGCGGATTTTGTCTTCCGGTACTTTTGCGGCGCACAGCGTGCTGACGAATCCCAGCTTTTCAGGCGTAAAATTGCCGCCGATCCGGCGGATAATTCCGGATTTTTTTAACCGTAAGACGCGCTTTAAAACGTCATTTTCGGGCAGGCCCAATTCTTCGGCAATTATGCGGTAAGGTCGGGATGCAATCGGAAAATCGGATTGGATTCGATTCAAAATGGCCCGGTCGGTATCATCGATTGTCGCTTTCGGTTGAGTCATGGCTTACTTCCAAAATTTTCCGTCCAGGATCCGAACGTGAACCTTTCTCGTCCGCGGCCCATCAAATTCACAGAAAAAAAGCCCCTGCCAGGTCCCCAGGACCAGCGAACCGTTTTCAATCGCAACCAGCTCCGAGGCACCGACCAGGGTCGATTTTACATGGGCGGGTGAATTGCCCTCCAGGTGCTTGTAATTTGCATCCCAGGGAATGATATGATTCAAAACCATCATGATGTCACCCCTGACGCTCGGGTCGGCACTTTCATTGATTGTAACTGCTGCTGTTGTGTGGGGCACATACAGCATGCACAGACCTTCGCTAACCCCGGATTCTTTTACCCATGCGGCAACTTTTGATGTAATATCGATTAATTCTGTTTTGGCCGATGTTTTTACGGAGAGATTCATAAGACCTCCTAAAGAAAAAAGGCCCTGCGCAAAGAGCAGGGCCTTTTTAAAATGATAGATCGGTCACAATCTTGTGATTAGACACATCCGGTGGGTTTGGGAAGACCGGCCATTTTACATGCCCCCTTACCCGGACCTGACGGGAACAATTCATAAATATGTTTCAATTTAAAACCGGTTACTTTGGACAGAACGCGAACCATCGGTGCAATACCATTTTTCTCATAATAATCGCGAAGGACCTCAATTACTTTTTGATGTTCGTCATTGAGCTCCTCGATGCCTTCCTGATTCTTTACCCACTGAACCCACTCCTGGCACCAGTTATCGTAGGAATCGATAAACCCGTCTTCGTCGACTGTAAACTCTTTTCCCATGAATTCTACACTTGGCATTTAATCGTCCTCCTTCTTGGTAATTTATATATTATAATTTGGTTTCTTTCGGCCGCAGCCTGATTCAGTTCATTTTTGAAAAGGATTTTTTACCGTATATGATATGGCGTTGTCAATATGAAAATATTTTAATTCCGCAATGCTCCCATTCGCAACTCCCAAACCTAATATTCCCTGGGGGTTTTGTTTAGTTCTTCCAATGTAAAAACCGGCCCATCTTTGCAAACAAATTCTTTGCCGATATTGCAGCGACCGCACATCCCGATTCCGCATTTCATTCTGTTTTCTAGGGACATAATAATACGATCATGGGAATAGTCCAGCTTGTCCAATACCGGTTGCGTAAATTTAATCATGATCGGCGGTCCGCATACCAGGGCGAAGGTATCGTCTCCGCCGGGAGGCGCTTTTTGCTCGGTGATGGTCGGCACAAAACCGGTGTTGTATTTCCAGTTCGGGTCATCGGTTCCGTCCACGGTAATATGCATGTTGATATCATCACGCTTTTCCCATTCGATTAACTCATCCCAGTACAGCAACATACCGGGTGTACGGGCGCCGTATATGACGTGAATATCCTTAAATTTCGGACGATTTTCCGGATCGAGCATGTAAATGATGGATGACCGCAGGGTGGTAAATGCAAAACCGCCGCCGATAATGACGACGTTTTTGCCTTCCATCTTTTCCCATGGATACCAGTTACCCAGGGGACCACGAACCCCCATGATATCACCTTCTTTCATGGCATGCAGATACGATGAAACCAGCCCCACTTTGTTAACGGTGAACATGACAAACCCTTTTTCCGAAGGCGATGAGGCGATACCGATGGGAATTTCACCTTTTCCGGTCACGGAAAGTTCGGCAAACTGACCGGCCCGGTAGCTGAACTTTTCTTCATCTTCCGGATTCAAAAAGACAAAGCGAAATGTTTTCAAATTTTTGTCTTCGGTTTCAACCGTGATATGATCGATGCGAACCGGATACGGCATATATGGATTTTTCAAGGTAACCCCCGTAATAATTTAAAATCAAAAAAATTCAATCCATTAAACTTCGCACGCATCAGCTGCGGCGGCGTAGCTGTTCATCAGTTCACAAACGCGACGAATGTCGATGTTGACCGGACAGAGGCGAACGCAGCGGCCGCATCCCACACACTGAATTCCGGTGTCATATTTATCGACATAATATTTTAGTTTGTGCATGAATCGCTGGCGGACACGGTGTAATTTGGTGTTTCTGGGATTATGCCCGGAACCGTGAGCGGTAAAGAGCGGGTACATGCAGCTGTCCCAATTGCGCATTCGACAACCGCTACTGCCGTAGTTTTCATCCTGAATATCAAAACACCAGCAGGTCGGGCATACATAGGTGCAGGTTCCGCAGTTAATACAGGAAAAGGAAACCTCCTCCCAAAATGGTGCATTGTAAAGCGCATTGGTTTCGGTTTCCCTTAATTTGTCAGTGATTACCGTTGAGCTTATTTTACTTTCGGCGGCCTGTTTCTTGGCCTCAATTTCTTTAAGGGCTTTTTTTTCATCCAGCGTGTGCGTCCATCCGGCGGCTGCCAAAAATGTTTCGCCTTTGTCGGTGATGACTTTGGCCCAATATTGATCGCCGCTGTCGATCATCAGCAAATCCAGTTCTTCTTCATGATAGGGCCCGCAGCCGGCGGAGGTGCAGAAACAGGAATTGCACGGAGACTCACATGCCAGACCCACCAGCGTGGTGGCTTCATAGGCTTTGAGCCAATAGGGGTCCTGGTACTCCGGTGTATCGAAATTGAGCTTGACCAGTGCGAGGGCCTTGGCATCACAGGGCCGGATACCGATAATCGCCTGCGGCGCATATTTCTTATCGACTTCTTTCAAAATGTGGTGGTCTTCCTGGTTCTCATCCAGCGAATATTCGAACATGACTTCCGTTTGGGGATAAATGACCGATTTGGGTGACAGTCGGGTATTTAAACAGCTTAAATCCGGCAGCTGTTTCCGATCGAGTTCCTTGAAATTATGGAAATCATTTTCCGGGACGGGACCGAAAAGGCGATAGGTTTCTGCCAGTTTTTGGAGACCGGTCTCCCACTTATCCTTGTCGATTTGTACGATCTTCATTTCAAAAGCCTTTGTTGTTTAGTGTTTGGTGTTTTGTATTTCGTGTTTGGTATGAATTATTTTTAAGATATCTGCTAAACACCAAACACCAAACACTTCTTATTTAATAAACGCATCCGGATCACTCGGTCGGTATGTGTCCAGGGGCGGCCGCACATCCGGATCCAGACCGGCTTCCCACTCGAACAGCTCCAGACAATCTTTTTCCAATTTTTTGGTAAAGACGCGCATATTGATACCCACCGGGCAGGACCGCTCGCATGCGCCACAGTCGGTGCATCGGCCGGCACAATGGTAGGCCCTTAAAAAGTGGAATGTACTCACATCGGTCGGGTGCTGGCCTTTACCGACCCATTGCGGCCGGGATTCATCGGTAAAGCAGGTGGGACAATAGCAAAGCGGGCAGGCATTGCGGCACGCGTAGCAGCGAATACAGGGTTCCAGCAGTTTCTCAAAGTATGTCGCCTTTTCTTTTGCTGACAGCGCTTCAATTTCACGGACATCCGCATAGCGGTCCACATCGGTCTGCTCTTCGACCAGATCGCCAACCAGCTCGTCGTAAATAACCGGGTTGCGGTGAATGCAGATGGAACAGTTTTGTTGGAGCACTTCCTTTTTACTTAAAGTTTTTTCAAGACCGTTGCCTTTCACAGTGACGTTATGATCATCTTCGATGACCTCACCAATTTCTCCCTCAAACATACTGGAGATTTTACGCTTATCAAGCATCCCTCTGCAGGGGACACCGATGATAACGAGTTGATCCCGTTTGATTTTATTTTCGATGATATGGGTAACGATATTGCGGGAATCACACCCTTTGGCCAGAATACCGATTTTTTCTGCGCGATTCGTTAGATAATTACACAGGTTAATGCCGCAATTGCTGTCCCAGACGAAATTTTCGACCTCCGCGGGAGATCTGGCAAAATGGGGTTCATTCATCATTGGAACGGTTCCCTTGCGGAACCCAATGACCATGTCCACCCGGCATTCTTGCAGGAGCCGGGTGGAAATCTCCTTTATTTTATCAATGTAACTCAACATCTTAAGCTACCTTTGGTATGGTTTTAACTAAATTTTTATTCGGTCCCAGCTCCATTATGGCTTGGGTAACTTCAGTAACCACCTTGACGAATTTGGTGGCTTCCGCCGATGAGACCCATGAGAACTGGAGGCGGCCGGGCTCACTGCCCATGTGCTCTATCAGGTTTTGAAAAAGGGCAAATTTGCGTCGGGCGTAATAATTACCTTCCAGGTAATGGCATTCACCGGGATGTCACCCCGACACCCAGACACCGTCCGCGCCCTCACGCAGAGCTGCTAGAAAAAACTTAGGGTCCATCCTCCCGGTACAGGGGATCCGAACCACCCGTATATTGGCCGGGTATTCCATCCGTCCGACCCCTGCCAGGTCGGCAGCACCGTAGCTGCACCAGTTGCACAAAAAGGCAACGATTTTAGGTTCCCATTCGGACATGGTTTTGTTCTCCTTTATCTGGCTACCGGATAACCCTGTCGCACAAAAATACACTGTCGATGGCAAATTCCGATTTCCCCTGGTCGGTATGGCGTTTTATAAAGAAAATTTCGGTGTTTAAAGGGACTTTGAAAAAAGGTTGCAGGATATAAGCTTAGCAGCCGTTTGTCAATGAATTTTGAAACGGTTTAGGCGCAAAATAGACAGTTGGCCTGAGAGAAATATCGATAAATATCAAATTGTTGATCAATTAACGCATTTGAATCAGTCGGCTGCTTTAAGCATCAAAACCGGATGCTTTATCCCTGGCGATGCCGGCGCTTTGGCAGGCCGCCCTCCAAGACCTCTGATTGACTTTCATCCCCTAATTAATGTAATTTAAACTGTCTATCGAGCCTGACCAATAACGCGTTTCCCCTCCCTTGACGGGAGGGGATCAAGGGGAGGCTGAATAGATAAGAAGATGATTCCATTTCTAATTTCTCACCCCCACCCAAACCCTCCCCCATCAAGGGGGAGGAATTTATCAGATTTTCCGGGGTTGTTGGACAGTCTCTAATATCGAGTTAGAGATAATGATTAATCATTTAACGACATATGCGTTCTGCAACTGAAAATCCCGAAATCATCATTATCTGCGGTCCTACAGGTATCGGCAAGACGGCAGTCGCCGTTGATCTGGCGCAGCATTTTAATGGCCAAATTGTCGGGGCTGATTCCATGCAGGTCTATAAGTATATGGATATCGGTACGGCCAAACCCACTGCTGAAGAACAGATGCGCGTTGCCCATCATATGATCGATATCGTAGCACCCGATGAAGCTTTTGACGCGGCTCGATATGCGCGTCTGGCCCGTGCTAAAATCTTCGAGCTTACCGAACACAACATCACGCCATTTGTGGTCGGCGGAACGGGACTTTATATTAAGGCGCTTCTCCACGGCCTGTTCAACGGAGAGGTATCCGATCCGGATGTTCGCAGCAGATTGAAAGAAGAAGCCGCTGTCCATGGCAGCGAATATTTGCATACACGTCTCGGTCGGTTGGACCCTGAAACCGCCCGGCGGTTGCACGCCCGTGATACCTATCGCATCCTTCGGGCCCTTGAGGTCGTGGAAACGACCGGCAGGCCCATATCCCGGTATCATCGGGAGCATCGGTTTCTGGAACAGCCCTTTCGAGCTCTAAAAATCGGTTTGAATATGGATCGCGCAGATTTATATGCGGGTATTAACGCAAGGGTCGATGCGATGATTTCTGCCGGGTTCGTCAATGAGGTTAAAAATCTGCTGGCGAGAGGCTATTCCAGAGATTTTAAATCCATGCAATCCATCGGCTACCGGCATATGGTTGATTATATCGAGGGGCGCCTGCCCTGGGAAGAATGCACGCGAACCCTCAAGCGGGATCATCGACGCTATGCCAAACGCCAGCTGACCTGGTTCGGCGCAGATGCTGAAATCATCTGGAAAGATCCGGGCCAAACGGATGCAATAATGATGATCATAGAAAAATTCATGGACGAAGTCTAAAGCGTGAAAATTTCTATAAAATATTGATTTTTTTCCGCTTGACACATTAAATTTAGGCTGTAGCTTAAATGATAATAATTATTAATACACGATAATATTTGGGGTACGCCGTGTGATTCGTCGGCGAATCTTTAAATTTTGCGGCCCTTTAACACGGTCGTAAAGGGAGATGTATCCCGCATTGGTACATTGTCGGACGATACCGATACATCCCCATACAATCAGGAATTTTATCAATCTGGAGGCGGACATTGTCGCCGGACACAGGTTTGCATCGTTATTATGGTCGCCTAGAAAGCGTCATCAGAAGAATTGCCCTTCGCTTAAAACTCCTTCTCGCCCTTGAATGCTTTCTGAGACTGGCATCGCTTTTTCTGATCGTTCTTTTAGGAAGCCTCTTTGTTCAGGGGACGAAAGAGATGTCTTCATACCTTCCTTTTGTCTATTGCCTCCTGGCCTTGATTTCTCTGGCTGTGGTCTTTTTACTGGGGCTCTGGAGAATCGCTTCCAGGCTGCCGCCGCAACGGATCGCCAGGGGATATGAAGAAAAGTTCCCCTGGCTGCGAGATGATGTGACCAACTCTGTTCTTCTTTACCGTCAGATCAACAGTTCCTCGAAAAGCGACCATATCTCTGGGGATCTGGTTAAAGCCCAGCTGCGTAAGACAGCCGATATGGTTTCGGGGATTCATCCAAGACAGGTGGTAAACTTTAGACGCGTAGTGCCGCACCTGAAACTCCTGGTCCCTCTTTTGTTTGCTTTCACGGTGGTCTTTGCCCTGGAACCCTCATTTCCCGGCCGCTCACTTGCTTTTATCTTCGATCCTCTGTCGGCCCTTCCGATGCGAGAAACGGTTATAACCGTCGCGCCTGCACCTGCCATCGTGTTGCGCGGAACGCCGGTGGTGATTAAAGCCAGAGCAACCGGTTACATCCCGGATCGCGTTTTGCTCAGGTTTTGGCCCGACAATGGCGAGGTCGTTCACTTTGCGATGGATTCTGAAGGAAACGGCCGCTTCAGTTATCAGATCGACGCAGCATTGTCCTCTTTCCGATATCAGGCCTTCAGCGACCGGGCCAATTCTGCTCTTTATGAATCTCGCGTGGTGGATGCGCCGGACATCGGAAAAATGAAACTGACGCTGATTCCTCCCGACTACACGCGTCTACCGGAGGAAATTAAGCAGGAGGGCCACATCGAAGCGTTAAAAGGAACGGTTGTAAATTTGGAAGCGTGGGCAACAAAAGTGGTCAGAGAGGGTAAACTGATTCTGGATTATAAAAATCAGTTCCCGCTCAATGTAGAAGGCGACTGGCTCAGAGGTAACCTGTATGTTTTTAATCCCGGCACGTATTCTCTATCCATCAAAGATGAACTCGGACTCGAGAATGTCAATCCCGTCCAGTACAGAATCCATCTAATTCCCGATAAATATCCTCAAGGAGAGATTATTAGCCCCACAGAAGACCTTGAAGTCACCGGGAGTGAGATTTTACCTCTTATTTATTCCGCAAGCGATGATTATGGCCTGACGGCAATCAGACTGATCTATCAAATGGCCGGAGCGGAGCGGTCCATCACACTAAAGGGCTTCAAAGATAATCGTTCGGCAGGGCTGGCGCGTTTCAAGTGGGATCTGGCTAGCCTGGCGCTAACGTCCGGAGATCGTGTGTCCTATCGCCTCGAGGTGTGGGATAACGATTCGGTTTCCGGCCCCAAGGTCGGTTATTCAAGGACACTCACCCTGCGCGTGAGAGACGAGAGGGATCAGGCCGCCCGGGAGTCCGAACGGGCGCAGGAGATTTCCAACGCCCTGCTGGATCTGCTGGCAGATCACCTGGAAGCCATCAAAGACCGCCAGACACTGGCCGATGAAATTGTTCACATTATGGAAAAGGTCGATCAGCATCTTGAAAGCACGGGGACGGAAAAAATCGAGCGCTTTGATCTGGAGTCCATGAAACGGAATCTTTCCGCCTTGCATAGAAGGATCGAACAGCTATCCAAAGAGTCGATCACCCAGGAGTTGGAGCGATTGGCCCTGCTGGCCGAGAATATTGCCAATAAAACCAGGATGCATGAAGTTGAAGCTGTTGCGCGTGAAATCAGAAATCGGCAAAGACGGCTTCTCGATACGCTGCGTGAACACAAGGGGCCTCTCACACCGGAAGCACGCCAGGCCATGTTGCAAGAGCTTGAGAAGCTAAAAGACCTTATCACTCAGGTCATGGAGGCCATGAGCAAGATGGCCACTCAGCTTCCCGACGAATTCATCAACAGTCCTGAGCTCAGCGAGTTGGAATTCCAGGATTTTTTCAAAGATCTCGATGAGATCCAGAAAAAGCTCATGGCGGGGGATATGGCAGGCGCCATTGAAGCCGCCCAGAGACTGCTGCAAAACCTCTCGGAGATGATGGCCGCCATGGCGAGGGCCGGGGCTCAGGCAAGTACGGGCGCTTCCGGCAGACTTCAGTCGGAGATTTCCCGTCAGACCGGCGAGCTGGAAAAAATAGTTGCGGAACAAAAAGAAATTCTGGCGGGCACCGAAGCGGTCGATCGAGAATTGACGCGTTCGAGCGAAGCGGAAACCGGAAAGCGCCTCGAGCGCATGCGATCACGTTTTCATGAGCTCTTTGAGCAGTTGCGTCACCTGCTGACTTCTGAGGAGAGCGATTCCATTTCGGAAATGGAAAGAGTTCTTGAGGCGGGGCAGATCGAAAGACTCGCACGACTCGCCGAAAGCATGCAGAAAGAGTTTGCGGGCCAGCCGGATGCGCGGATGATTTTTGACCAGTTGAAACAGCAGGCCAAGGCGTTGCTGCCCGATCAAAGCGAGGTCATGACGGCAGACAATCAGGAAAAATTCCCCGACCTTTCCGCTCGCCAGAAAGATCTCCGGGACAGGACCGCAGATCTGGGAGAGAAACTGGAGACGCTCTCACAGCTCTTCCCGGGGATGGACACGGAAATCATTAACGATCTCAAACAGGGGGCGCGTTCGATGGGCACAGCGTCCGGAGAACTGGACAGCCAAGATGCCGCCGGTGCAATTCCTCCGGAGCAGGAAGCCATCCGAAGCCTGACTCGTTCACAACAGGCCATGCAGCAGATGGCGCAGCAAATGGCGCAACAGATGGCGATGCAGATGCAGGGAAATCAATGGGCTTACCCATACGGGTATGATCCGAGATCCGGCTGGTATTACGGACCCCGGGTCCCCATGCCCACCCTGCCGCAGCCGGATGTGAGGAGGCCTCCAGAGCGTGGCTATACCGGAATTGACAGAGAGGAATTTGATCCTCCCTCCAAAGATGCTTACAAAGCGCCTGAAATGCTGAGAGAGAAAGTCATGGAAGCCCTCAAAGAAGACATCCCTTCACGTTACCGGCGAGAAATAGAGCATTACTTTAGAGGTTTGACGCAATGAAAACACACATCGGTTTCATCTCAATGGTTCTGATTGCACAGCTGGCTTTGACCGCGCCGTATGTCTCGGCAACAGCATCACCGGAGATGGTGGAGGTATTAACAGCCAAGCTTGAAAGCTGGGACGTAGAAGAGATCTGGCCGCTGGTCGAGGAGACCCTTGCGAAACAGCCGCAGGATCCGGAGCTTCTGGAAGTCGCAGCCCAAATTGCATTTCACCGCGGCGACTACCCGCAATCCCTGCAACTGATGAAACAATCCATGGAGGTGGGCGCAGAGAACGAAAAGCGCCGGGGGTTCGCACTGTTCATCGAAGAAACCATCAATGTCCTGGCGGACTACAAACGATACGAAACACCTCATTTTATCATACATCTAAACGAGGCACAGGACGGCATTCTGGTTGATTATCTGACCGATGCGCTGGAAAAAACATACGCGGTTATGTCTCACTATTACGGCTTTAAATCCAGAGAAAAAATCAGGGTTGAACTCTTTCCCGATGCAAGGGCTTTTTATCTCGCCTCGACGCTCTCTATCCGGGACATCGAGGTAACCGGAGCGGTCGGCCTGACCAAATTCAACAAATTGCAATTTCTCTCGCCCCGAGCCTTGGTATACGGCTACCGCTGGCTTGACGCGATCAGTCACGAGTACATGCACTATCTTATTGTAAAACTGACGGCAAACAAAGCGCCGATATGGTTTCACGAAGGGCTTTCGAAATATGAGGAAACCCGCTGGCGCAACGGCCCCAGTTATCTATCACCGCTTTACCAGACACTTCTGGCCCAGGCCCAGGCAGATAACAAGCTGATTGAGTTCGTAAAAATGGAGCCATCCTTAATCCATCTGGATACACCCGAAGAAGTTCAGCTTGCGTATGCCCAGGGCGCCTCCGCCATTGAATTCATCATCAGTCGCATCGGCCACGAAGGCCTTAAAGAGGTCATGGAGCGCATGGCCCGGACCGAGACAAAGGGAGCCGGTGAGGCCCTCAAGGAAATGATGGGACTGGAATTTTCTGAATTTGAAGCGCAATGGAAGGCGTTTTTGGTCGCCAAAGAGATCAAACCCGTGGCCGGCACGAAAATTCAGCCATACAAGGTCAAGGAGGGAAAGGCCAGCGAGGAACGTATGGACATGGCGGAGATCAAGTCTCTGGTGGCCCGCAATCGGGCCCATCTCGGTGACAAACTGAAAGAGAGAGGACGCACGGGTGCGGCGGTTATTGAATATCGGAGAGCCCTGGCAGAGATGCAGCATGCCGTTCCCGTCATGAACAGACTATCCTCGGCCCTCATCGACCTGGGCCGGGATGACGAGGCCTTGGACATCTTGAAACAAACGCTCGATTTATCGCCGGACCACCCCACGCCATACACCCAACTCGGCCAGGTCTATTTGAAAATGAAAGATTTCGAGAAGGCCAAAGCGGCATTTGAGGAAGCCATTCAGATCAATCCATTCAACCCCGATGTACACGTCGGATTGGCCAATGCCTGCGCTATGCTCGGAGACAACCCCGGCTCCGCCAAGGAAAGAGACATTGCCAGCAGGTTAAGAAGGTGAGGAAATCAATGGAAGCTGCCAAAGCGTATGAATTATCGGATGCAGACCTCGATCGTGCGGAAGAGATGGGAAGGAAAAAGCGCGAGATCATTTCAGAGATCAAGAAAGTCATCGTGGGGCAGGACAGGGTCATCGAGGAGATCTTAATCGCCCTTTTCTGTCGAGGCCACTGCTTGCTGGTGGGTGTACCCGGTTTGGCCAAAACCCTTTTAATTTCAACCCTGGCCGGCATTATGGAGCTTAAATTCAAGCGGGTCCAGTTTACACCCGACCTGATGCCGTCCGATATTACGGGAACCGATGTCCTCGAGGAGGAGGTCAGCAGCAGGCAACGCACGTTTCGTTTCATCAAAGGTCCAATTTTTGCGAATATCCTTCTAGCGGATGAAATTAACCGGACACCTCCCAAGACCCAGGCCGCGTTGCTTCAGGCCATGCAGGAATACAAGGTGACGGCCGGGGGCGTAAACCATCACCTGGATCTGCCCTTCTTTGTGCTGGCCACCCAGAACCCCATTGAACAGGAGGGGACCTATCCGCTGCCCGAGGCGCAACTTGACAGATTTATGTTCAATATCGAGATTAACTATCCCAGCTATGATCAAGAGACGGAGATCGTCGCATCGACGACAAGCTCCCAGGAGCCTGTGCTCAACAAGGTCATCCGTGCCGATAAGATTCTGAAGTTGCAGGAACTCGTCAGAAAGGTGCCCGCCTCTTCACATGTCATCAGGTATGCGGTGAAACTGGTGCGCGCCTCACGCCCTCAAGAATCCGAAGCCCTGCCGTTCGTTAAAGAATGGACGGAGTGGGGTGCCGGCCCCCGCGCCTCGCAGTACTTCGTCCTGGCAGCCAAGGCCAGGGCCGTGATGGATGGGCGCTATGTTGCTTCTACCGAAGACATAAGGGCCGTGGTACCTTCCATTTTGAGGCACCGAATTATTACCAACTTTAAAGCCCAGGCAGAAGGGATCTCGTCACTCGATATCATCGAGCGACTCTTAAAAGAGGTAGCGCCTTGAACTATTTCGACCCTAAAGTCCTAGCCGGGATGAAGACCCTCTATCTGAAGGCACGTTTTGTGGTGGATGGCGTGATGGTCGGAATTCATTCCTCCCGGGCGAAGGGGCTTAGCTCTGAATTCGAGGAACACCGGGGATACGCTCAGGGTGATGAAACACGCCATATCGACTGGAAGGCGTATGCGAAGTTTGATCGCTATTTTATTAAAGAGTATCGTGAGACGACGAATCTGCGGGCTTACCTGGTGATGGATGCCAGCGCTTCGATGGGTTACGCTTCCGACGGGATGAGCAAGTTCGATTATGGTTCAGTGTTGGCCGCCTCGCTGGCCTCTTTGATGCTGAAGCAGCAGGATGCGGTCGGGGTTATCACCTTCTCCGACAAAATTGAACAAATGATTCCTCCCAAGGCCGCTCACGACCATCTCCTGGTCATTTTAAAAGCGCTGGAAGACACGCGGCCGCAGGGAGAAACTGCGACTGCCTCCGTGTTGCAGGATCTTGCGGCCTCTCTGAAAAGACGGGGGCTGATCATTCTGATTTCGGATCTTCTCGACGAACCGCAAGGCGTCGCCAAAGGATTAAAACAGCTGCGGGCCAGGGGAAGCGAGGTCATTGTTTTTCACCTCATGGATCGCGAGGAATTGGAATTTCCTTTTAAAGCACCATGCCTGTTCCAGGACATGGAGGCGGATCTGAGACTTCAGGCCGATCCTCAGGCCATTCGGCCGGCTTATCTTGAGACCCTCCGAGCGCTTATGGAAACATATCGTCAGGCCTGCGTCTCTCATCAAATTGACTATGCCTTATTTGACACCTCCATCGGTCTGGATCGCGCCTTGATCAGATACCTCAACTGGCGGCAGAAGTTTAACCCACGGTAAGCAAGAGATGAATCTTACTTTTCACAATCCTTTTTTTCTGTTCGGGCTCGCTGCCGTAATCCTGCCCATCCTCATTCATCGGATTACGCAGAGAAAACCGGAGGTCAGAAAATTTTCGGCGGTTCGCCTTCTGCTCCAGTCCCAGCGAACCACTGTAAGGCCGCGGCGGCTAAAACACCTTCTTTTGCTGATCCTGAGAATCCTTGCCATTGCGGCCATTGTGTTTATGATGGCGCGACCTGTGCTCGAACGCCCCGGCTTTGCCACTCTTTTACCGGAAGGCGCCAAGGTGTTGATTGTCGATAACTCATTGAGTATGGGCTATCGGGAAGACAGAGGGCAACGATACGATATTGCCAAAAGAGCAGCCAGAAACGCTTTAGAGGGCTTCGAAGGCAGGATTGCGATCATTCCGACCGCCAGCCTCCAGAGGGGCCCTGCTTTTGAATGGATGAATGCGAGAGAAGCCCTGACTGTTTTGCAAGCGCTGCCCCTTTCATTTGCGCGAGGCGAAACAGAATCGGCCTTTACCTCAGCCTATCAACAGCTCAAAAATTTAAGAATGCCCAAACAGATCCTGATTCTGAGCGACCTGGCCCGTAGCGATTGGGAGAGCTTTGATCTGACCCGGCTTGGGGTCATTTCGGATGCGGACGTCACCTTTTTTAGAATTGGGCCTTCCACCCGAGATCCGAATTTCAGCATCAAAGATGTCAGTTTAATCGAAGGCGAGATCCTGGCCGGCGTTCCCACCCGTCTGGCAGTTACGGTATCGAACCTTTCCGATCAACCCGGTACCCCGCTTGTGCAAATCTACCTCGCAGACGTGAAAGTCGAACAGAAGACGATCGATCTGAAGCCCGGTCAGAGCGGGGAGGTATTCTTTGAGCTTTTAGTTGATAAACCCGGCTGGATTGATTCAGAGATTAAATTGTCTCCCGATCGGCTTCGCACGGATGATGTATTCTATTTTCCGATGAAGGTAAAAGACAAAGTGAACATCCTGGTCGTCGATGGAGATCCCAAGACTTCTCTCAAGGCCAGCGAGAGCTACTTTCTGGTTAATGCGTTACATCCCGGTGCCTTCGACAGATCGCCGTTTACGACGCGCGTTATTACCGAAAACGAGTTGGCCCGAACGGATCTGCGATCGTATGACAGCATATTTCTGCTGAATGTCGCCCGGCCGGATTTTTCCCGGCTGGCTTCTTTCATGGAAATGGAACGGCCGGTCTTCATTTTCTTGGGCGATCGAATCGTTGCCGAGGAATACAACCGGTTTTCGCTCGCCCCCTGGCAAATTAATGGGATAAACGATCCGGACGACAGAGCTGAAAGGATTACCCGGATTGATTTAAGTCCGGAAGCGCGCAAGCTTCTGACGCAATTGGAAGATAGCCTGAAAAGCGTCTCTGTTCACAGGTATTTTAAGATTGAGGGCATAGCCAAAAACCTTCTTACGCTCGCAAATAATGCCCCGCTCTTAATGGAAGCCGAGGTGGAGAAATCCAAACTTTTTATGTTTGCCTCCAGCGCCGACCTTGACTGGAATGACCTTCCTCTGAAAGCGGCCTATCTTCCCCTCCTGCACGGTCTCTTGAAAGAAGCCGTTGGGTTAACGACAAGCTTCCAACCGGCCGGCGTCCGTTTTGGGGAGCCTTTTCGCGAAAAAGGCCGTCCGGTGCAAATAAAAGGACCTGAGAACGGCCCCGGAATCTTTCAATTTCAACTTCCCACCGGCGAACTGAGGCGGGGTTTAAACACCCCTTATGAAGAATCGGATCTGACAAAGGTTTCAGTGGATGAGCTGAAAAAGAAGTTCGGCGCGATCGATGTGAATGTTTTGGAATATCAGAATGACGGGCAAAAGGATCTGCGGGGCGGGCACAAAGCGTTATGGCCTTCTCTGCTGATATTCCTTTTGGCTATCCTGACGCTCGAAATGATTCTGGCAAATGGCATCTGGTGGTATAAACGTAAATCATGATCTCACGAAGAAAATTTTTATCAATGGCATTGGGCCTTATCGGCGGTTGGATCCAAACCTGGCCCAACCTTGCATTGGGTTCGCTCTTTCCGCATTTTTTCTTCGCTCAACTCAAATACAGCGGCGGGGAATGGGATCCAAATCCGCTGTTTGCCGAAGCCATCGTTGAGGAGCTCGAACTCCGGACAAGCATTGACGCCCGGAAAGAAAGACGCGTTATGCAACTGACAGACCGTGATATTTTCTTCTGTCCTTTCCTTTACATGGCGGGGCGCTATGAATTTGAACCCTTTACGCCGCAGGAACGGGAAATCTTAAGGCGATTCCTAACCTACGGCGGATTCCTCTTTGCCGAAGACACGGTCGGGGCCAAGGGATTTGGCTTCGACCAGGCCTTTCGAAGGGAGATGCGCCAGGTCCTGCCGGGATATGAGTTGCAAAGGCTTTCTCCCGAGCATTCCGTCTATCAGAGCTTCTACCTTATCGGCAGCTTTGGCGGCCGCCAGAGGGTCAATCCGTATCTTGAAGGCATCACCATCGATAACTGGACGCCGGTTATCTATTCACAGAACGACCTGGCCGGTGCCTGGTCGCGGGACAGATTCGGAAAGTGGCTTCACGCATGTGTTCCAGGTGGTGAGCCTCAAAGGAAAGCCGCTTTTAAGATGGGGATCAATATCATTGTTTACTCTTTAACATCGGACTATAAACGGGATGTCATTCATCATCCGTTTATCAAGAGGCGTCAGAATTTATGAACCTGAACCCGATCACCCTGGCCCCTGTTTTTCCATTGTGGCTGATACTGCTCCTCTTTTGCCTCGCTCTGGTTCAGGCGGCAATTCAGTGTGTCGTGAACTGGTCAAAATTGGGCCATACGCGAGCCCTCACCATCTCTTTGCTGCGCTTTGCCGTAATCGCTCTTCTGGTCATCTTCGCTTTAAACCCTTCGGTTGTTACCCGGAAAGAACACAGGATATCACCTGCCGTTGCCATCATTGTAGATACGTCCGAAAGCATGGGGCAATCTGACGGTAATGGCAAAGCATCCCGGCTCAAAGAAGCCAAGGCGTTGCTTTCGGAAGGTGGCAGCCCCCTCATAGAATCCTTGAGTAAGAAGTATGAAGTGCATGTTTATGGACTGGCCGATTCGCTTAGACCCCTGGCGTTTGGCGATGTGCCCCGTTTGGAAGCAGCCGGGAGTAAAGGGGATCTAAGTGAGGCCCTCAAAACAATCAGCAACAACAACGCCGTCGCAGTGCTGTTGAGTGATGGGAACTTGAAGTGGGATGAGAATCGAGCGCAGCTGCTTCCCACCGTGATTGTTCCGTTTGGCGATCCGCAAACGTATCGGGATATCCTGATCAAAGGAATCAGCGCCCCGGCGCTGGCTTTCAGAGACCGGAACCTCACCATTGAGGTCACGGTAAAAAATTACGGATACACGGGTCTGACACTGCCGGTCCTTCTCAAAGATTCGGGCAGGCTGCTTAGCGCCAAAAATGTCAGCGTCCAGGCCGATACCGGAGAGGCAACCGTCTCGCTCTCCTTCGTGCCGAGTGAAGTGGGTCAGAAAAACCTTTCGATTTCGATTCCGCAGCAGGTAGGGGAGAGCATCGTTAACAATAATCAGGTCAATCTTTCCATTAAAGTCGTTCCTGACAAGACTCGAATTTTGATGGTCTCGGGCAATCCGAGCATGAATTACCGCTTTATGCGGACTGCGCTTAAGAGCGATCCCTCGATCGATCTTCTCTCTTTTGTCATTCTGAGAACACCTTCGGATATCTTAAATGTTCGCTCTTACGAACAGAGCCTCATCCCATTTCCCGTCAAAACCCTTTTCTTAACGGAACTCACGAATTTCGATCTGCTCATTTTCGACAATTTCAACTACTCGCTTTATTTGCGTCCGGAACATCTTGAAAGCATCCGCAAATTTGTTGAGGGTGGCGGAAGTTTCGCGATGGTGGGCGGGCCAAATCTTTTCGATGAGGGCAGATATGGTTTATCTCCGATAGGCGACATTTTGCCTGTCAGATTTGTGGAGGGTGAGTTTTATCGAAGAGATTCACCCATGCGGGTAAGATTGAGTCCGGCAGGCGCCCGGCACCCGATTTTGCGCCTTAGCGGTGAATATCGAGAAGCGGATGGGGATCCGGGTCAGCTCTGGCAAGAAATGTCTCCTTTAGACGGCGTCAACCTGATGGAAGCCAAAAGATCTGCGACCGTCCTTTTGGAGACGGCAGTGGGGATCCCCTGGCCGATTCTCACCGTCTCAGAGCAGGGAAAAGGAAGGGTCCTGGCTTTGACAACGGACTACGCCTGGAAGTGGTACATGGGAATGGTTGCCCGTGGTAAAGGGAATCAAGACTATCTGATGCTCGTACACCGGATGGTCCGGTGGCTGACGAAGGACCCGAGCCTCGATCCGGTTCAGATGATCCTTCCGGAAACGGCTGCGTCCACCGGGCAGGAGACCGATATCAGAATCCGATTCCAGGATGGGGTGCCATCCCGGATCTCTGACGGGGCCATCGCCTTCTCTGTTTTTAATCCCCAGGGAGTCAAAATTGATTCAAAGATCAAATCCACCCCGCAGCCCGGGGAGTATATTGTTTCTTTTCTTCCTCAGAATGGCGGAATCTTTCGAATAAAGGTTGAGACTCCCGTCGGGCAGCTGGAGGAATCTCTGGTTGTCGCAGGGCCACTGGAAGGTCTGGATGCCGGACCGGATCTTGACCAGCTGCGGAAGATCTCCGCATCGACGAAGGGAAAATATATCCCGCAAAAAGATGAACTCCTAAAGGAAATAGAGCAGTATGTCCAAAGAGCGGAAAAGCAGTTTATTGAAGAAAAGCGTTTGCCGGTATGGGCGAGCGCTCTTGTAATGGCCATTGTTTTGCTGCTCCTGTGCTCGGAGTGGTATTTAAGAAGGCGCTGGGGCCTGATTTAGAACTCATCTCAAAAAAGCGTCTAAGTGACCATGGCTGCGTTGCGGCTCGGCTCAAAATGCTCACATACTAACGTGTATGCTCCGCTTGTGAGCCGACCCGCGCCTTGCCATGAACCCTGATCCACATTTTTGAGATGAGTTCTAGATATCACACCAGGTTCGTTTGCACGATCGGGAGGTTGACATGAAAAACAACTTACTCATTTTAGTTGCGGTGGTTATCGCTTTGCTCTTTGTCTTTGCGGAACAGGGGGAGACCGCATGCAGAAATCCCAACCTGGTGGAAGGCGATGGTTCTTTCTTTGTTCCGGCGGCGGCTTCAGGTTTTATAGAGATTAAATGGTTCGGCCACTCCTTTTTCCAGATTACGTCCAGCAGCGGAACGAAAATCATCACCGATCCATTCGGCCCCATGGGATTTCCCATACCCCAGGTTTGGCCTCACATCGTAACCGTCGGCAGGGAACACAGGAACCATAACAACGTCGGGTTGGCAAAAGGAAATCCTCTCGTTTTGCGGGGCCTCAAAGAGGGAACCTTTGAATGGAACGACATCAATCTCACCTTCCGCGATATCCTGATCTACAATGTGCCCATCCATCAAAGAGGCTATATGGAATATCGGCCCAGCCTGAAAGGGGCCGCTTTCATTTTTGAAATGGATGGCATGTGCATCTTGCATTCGGGCGATGTCAGTGAGCCATTCAACGAAGATCAGCTGCAGTTCATCGGGCATATTGATGTGCTGATGGTGCCCATTGGCGGAACTTACACGGCAGGGCCGGAAGAGGCCAAACAGATTATTGAGCAGTTAAAACCCAAGATCGCTATCCCCATGCATTACTGGTATCGGGAAAGCGACTTGATGCGCTTTACAGACGGCCCCTACCAGACACGTGTTTTCAATACCAGCAAGTTCAGCGTGAGCAAGGATACCCTGCCACCCACCACCGAGATTTATGTTCTGAAAGTGGTTCGGGAGGATGATTTATAAGCCGGGCCGCGTGCCAGCAGTCGCGTCCTTGTATCTCAGGGTAACACAGGGGACGATTTTTATGAAACGAATGCAATTCATTTTAAAGGTTGTCGTTTTCGCCTGTATGTGGATGATTCTATTCTCACCCGAGATCCAGGCTGCCTGCCGCAATCCCAATGTCGCTGACGGCGGCCAACCCTGGTTCAGGCGTGTTGCCGCTTCCGGGTTTGTTGAGATTAAATGGTTCGGTCACGCTTTCTTCCAGATCACATCAAGCTCGGGAACGCAAATCATCACAGACCCCTTTCGTTATTTAGGCTATCCGATACCCGAGGTTTGGCCGGATGTGGTGACGGTCGGAAAAGAAACGCCAAATCACAGCAATGTCTCATTGGCCAAAGGAGATCCTTTAATTCTGCGGGGCCTGAAGTCATGGGGAGTCGAATGGAACGAAATCAATACCGTCTTCCGCGATGTTCTGATCTATAATATACCCATTCATATGAGAGCCCCGGAGGAATTTATAAAGGGTTCCGCTTTTGTCTTCGAATTGGACGGCCTTTGCATCTGCCATACAGGTGATATCGGAGAACCTTTTAATGAAAGTCAACTCGATCTACTCGGGCATATCGACATCGTTTTTGTTCCCATTGGCGGGTCCTATACCATGGGTCCCGAAAAAGCGAAGCAGGTGGTCAAACAGCTTAAACCAAAGATAGCGGTCCCCATGCATTATTACAACGATACCACCGTACTGGAGAGATTTCTTGATGGACCCTATCGGGCGCGGTTCCTTGATACCAATAAATTCAGCGTGAGCAAAGACACGCTCCCACCTGTCACCGAAATTATTATCCCAAAAGTTATCCGGCAGAGCATAGAAGACGATCTATAGGCGAAAGATCACCGCCGCCGCTTTCCTTTGAGCATTCCGGTGGTGCCGACTAAATACTCAATTCGCACTAGCACTTCTCTTGAGATTAGAGGTGAATCTGCTGAGTTTGGCTGATCGTTAGATGAACCCGGTTGCTATTTCAATTTGGCCTCCAACCGTTCAGCCCAGCTTTTAAAATACGGATCATCCGACTTCAGCCCCTTCTCCAGATAACCTTTGGCTTCGGCCTTATTCTCGTCCCCGCCGATCTGAATTAAGAGCTCCGCCAGAAAAAGCTGGGCTTCGGTGTTGGTGGCGAAATATTTGGTTTCCTGATATTCCCGGTAGTAAGCCAGAGATTTTTTACGGTCCCGCAGCGGCCAGGGCAGAACCGCCCAGAAACGGCCTAGAGACAGCATCGGACCGCCTTCTCTATACATTTTATTGATTTCATAAGTTTTTTCGAAGCTTTGCTGGGTTTTGTCTTTCAATCCTTCTGCCAGGGCGGTGAATATGCTGACACCATCGGAGTATATGCCGACATTCAATCCGTAGTAATAATGCCCGTCAGGGCGCTCCGATTTCAATTCGATAGCCTTTTGGGCGTATTGCATGCCGGCCTTGCCGAATTGGGAACAAATATCCTTCCAGCCCTCAACACCTTTCTTTTTGGCCTGATCGGCGTATTCGCGGTGTGCCCGGGCGCACTTCCAGGCGGCCTCGTAATCGTTCGGTTGCTGCTCAACCGCCGTGATATACAGTTCAATGGAGTTTTTGTAATTTTCAAGCCCCCCCTGGTCAAAAATTTTGTCGGCTTCGGCCAGATAGTCCATCGCCGCCGCCCCATAAGGGAAAAGCAGATAAATTGCCGTTATTGTTATCGCCCGGATATAGCGTTTCATTGGCTTACCTCCTTAATATTAAAATTCGAAATTCGAAGTACTAAATTCGAAATTTACCCAGTGGAATCCTCCGCAGGAGGACCGCCTTTGGCGGTATTCCACCGGGCAGGTCCGAAATTCAAATGTTCAAATAGTGAAAACTGAAAATAGTGTTAATGCCTTTACTTTAATCAGTTATATTTCTGCCCGATGGCTGCGAATTTTGCCATTACAAAGCTTAGACGATCTCAATGGCGCAGGCCATGGATACCCCTCCGCCTCCGCAAAGGGTCGCGAGCCCCAGGCTTTTGTTTTTTTGTTTCAGAACATGGATCAAGGTGATGATGATCCTGGCGCCGGTGGCACCCACCGGATGCCCCAGACCGATTCCCGAGCCGTTGATGTTGGTGGTTTCGCGATTCAAGCCCAGTTCTTTTTCACAACCCAGATACTGGGCGGCAAAGGCCTCATTGATCTCAATCAGGTCAAAATCTTCTAAATTCATACCGCTGCGTCTAAACAGGTCGGCAACAGCGGGTACCGGGGATAGCCCCATGATGGACGGATGACAGCCGCCCTTGCCGGTGGCTGCTATTTTTGCCAGTGGCTGAATTTTTAGCTCTTTGGCTTTTTCAGCGGACATGATGACGATGGCGGCGGACCCGTCGTTAATACCACTGGAGTTTCCGGCCGTCACCTTGCCGATCTCCGGCACAAATGCCGGCGGCAGTTTCTGAAGATCTGCCAGGGTCAGTCCGGGTCTGAAATGCTCGTCTTTGTCGAAAATAACAGGTGCCTGTTTTCTCCGGGGGATTTCCATCGGGATGATTTCATCTTTAAACGAGCCGTCTTTAGTGGCGCGTTCGACATTGTTGTGACTGCGCAGGGCAACTTCGTCCATTTCCGCTCTGCTGATATTGAGATGCTGGGCGACAAATTCCGCCGTGTGCCCCATGATATAGGGTTTGCCTTTAAAAAAGGAGAGCGGCGGCTTGGCGGCATCCACCGGGCCGGCTTCGGGATGCGGTATGATGTGGGACCCGCAATGCAAACCGCGTACCAAATTATCGACACATTCATGATCCTGCAGGCGGTACCCCCATCTGGCACCCGGAAGCGAATACGGCACACCGGACATATGTTCGACCCCTCCGGCCAGGACGACCTCTGCCATACCGGCCTGGATCATCGCCATCCCCGAAAGAACGGCCTCCATACCTGAAATGCAAACCCGGTTGATCGTAACCGCCGGTACGCTATCCGGTATGCCGGCTAAAAGAGCGGCAATGCGTGTCACATTTAAGGTGTCCACCGGCTCCATGCAGCAGCCGTAGCGCACATCATCGATTATGGCAGCTTCGATGCCGGCTCTCTCTATAGCCGCTTTCATCGTTACACTGGCGATGGTTGCGGCATGGCTGTCTCTTAAAGTCCCGCCGAATGCGCCGATAGCGGTCCGGCAGGCTGAAGCGATCACCACGTCTTTCATGATTAACTCCTTTAGCTACGGGTTGCGGGTTGCGGATCAATAAGTAAGTCCTGAGTCCTGAGTACTGAGGACTGAGCAAAAAAAACTGCTTGGCGCTCGACTATTCCGATACGGCTTGTCGTTTTCCGGCCAGGGCTGGCAAAACTATTTTCGCTCTTTCCTGTTTCGAAATGCCCCAGCACTAAGCACCCAGTCCTGAGTCCTGTGTTATTGATAGTTACCCCCCAAACGACTTCTCGTGAATATCGATCGCTGCGGGATGGGGTGCGGCGACGGCATTCATCTTTCCGATGGTAACCGGCAGCAGGGAATTGATGAAAAATTCAGCGGCTTTTAGCTGTCCGGCGTAAAAGGCCGCATCTTTGTTTTTGGCGACCCTGGACTGAATTGCTTCCTCATCTGCGCTGCCGGCCAGTTTTTCGAGTTTGGGCACCGCCACCGCTGCCCGCCACAGAAGCATCCAGGCCATAATCATATCGCCGACAACATCCATAAATGGGTGGGCGTAGGCAAACGCCAGTTTCATATTTCTGGAGAAGGCGGTTTTGCTGATAATCATCGCGACTTCACTCAATCGGTTCAAGGCCGCTTCGACACGGCCGGCAAGGTCCTCCAGACGCGGTATTTCTCTGGCGCGCACAATTGCGGTCTTGATTTCATTCAGAAAATCCAGAAAAACAGTGCCTTTTTTCATCCCCAGCTTGCGCCCCAGTAAATCCATGGCCTGAATTCCATTGGTCCCCTCGTAGATACTGGTAATCTTGCAGTCGCGGTAAAGCTGTTCGACCGGATATTCTTTGGTGTAGCCGTAGCCACCATGAACCTGAATGGCCTGTTCGCAGACAAACTGCCCGCGTTCACTGCAGTAGGCCTTGATAATCGGGGTCAGTAACTCAATAAAATCATCGTAACGTTCTTTTTCCTCCCGGCTTTTTGCGGTGGATTTTTTGTCAAAACAATAGGCGACGTAATAAACAAAGCTGCGCATGCCGTCCACATACGCTTTCATCAACAACAGCATCCGTCTGACATCCGGATGGCAAATGATTGGTACCTGGGGCGCCTCGGGGTTTTTACCTTCTTCGATATCTCTTCCCTGCAAGCGTTCACGGGCATAGTTGACCGCATACAGATAAGCGGCCGATGCGTGCAGAAAGCCCTGGGTGCCGACATCCAGGCGGGCCTCATTCATCATATGAAACATGACCATCATGCCCTTGTTTTCTTCCCCGAGCAAAAAACCGCGGCATTTTCCTTTGCCGCCCAGAGCCATACTGCAGGTCGGACTGCCGTGGATGCCCATTTTTTCTTCCACACCGCTGCAGACGATGTCGTTGGGCTCACCCAGGCTGCCGTCCTCTTTGACCCAGATTTTGGGCACGATGAACAAAGAAATACCTTTGCTTCCCGGCGGTGCGCCTTCGATGCGGGCCAAAACCGGGTGGATGATATTTTCCGTCAGATCGTGATCGCCGCAGGTGATAAAGATCTTGTTGCCCGAAATTGAATAGGTTCCGTCCGGATTTTTAACGGCCGTTGTGGTTAACGCGCCCACATCCGAACCGGCACCGGGTTCAGTGAGCAGCATGGTGCCGCCCCACTCGCCGGAATAGACCTTTTTTAAAAACAGTTCTTTTTGTTTGGGAGTTCCGAAAAGTTCAATCATTTTAGCGGCACCGTGTCCGAGATTGCCGAAGCCGGCAATGGCAAAATTCGCGCCGATGATATACTCGAAGGCCGCTTGACGGATGATCCAGGGAAACCCCTGGCCGCCCACTTCAGGCGCTTCGGCCATGGCAATCCATTCGCCTTCTACGAAAAGCGCATAGGGGCGATGAAAGCACTGTGGGACGATAACCTTGCCGTTTTCAAATTTTACGCCCGCACGATCTCCTTCCTTGTAGGTGGGATAGATTTCCTTAACGCCTAAATTCCGGGCTTCGGAGATGACCATATCCAACATTTTGCGGTTCAGGTCGTTGTATTTTTCCGTTTTTAAAATGTCTTCGATCTTTAGTTGTTCATAGAGGACAAAGTCGATGTCTCTACGGTCTGAAAGAAGCTGTGCCATATGTGACTACCTCTCAAATGATGTATTCAAAATGAAAGCTAGAAAGCTGGGAAGCCAGGAGGCCAGGAAGCTAGAAAGTTAGGAATAATTCAACCCATCAAGCCTTCCAGCTTTCAAGCTTCCCAGCCTTCAAGCATATTTGGTTTTACCGCATCGCTTTTGTATGAGAAATGTCTGAGCTTTGTCAAGAAATTGCTTTGGGTGGATCTGTTTATGTAATAGTGGCAGGCCAGCGTCCGTGTTTTGAAGATAGCCCGGCAAATTTCAGTGATGGGGAAAATCGCAAAAGAGGGCAGGGGATCTTTCACAATCAATTTCCGTTTGCTGCTTCTGATTTTTTGCGTAATGCGCGATGATATTCCGGGTAGAGCTTCTGGGAGCATTCCGGACAGATGCCGTGGCCGAATTGGGCTTCCGAATGATCTCCGATATAGGTCTCGAGTTGATTCCAGTATCCCCTGTCGTCCCGGATTTTCTTGCACGATGCGCAGATGGGAAGGAGACCGCTCAGTTGTCTGACTTTGGCAAGGGATTTTTTGAGATTGTCGATAAGCGCGTCACGCTCTTTCTCATGCTGTTTGCGTTCGGAGATATCCCGGATAATGCCGCTGTAAAAGGTATCCTCACCTGATGTCCAGGAAGAAAGCGAAAGCTCGACAGGAAATTCACGGGCGCCTTTTGTTAGTCCGAAGAGTTCGATGGTTTTATCGATCAAGGTGGATTTGCCGGTGCCAACGATCCGGGCCATGCCTTTTTCATGGGCTTCTCGAAATCGTTCTGGCATCAAGCTGCTGACGGACTTTCCGAGGAGCTCGTCTTCGCTGTACCCGAACAATTTTTGAGCCGCTGCATTGCAAAAGACAATTTTTCCGGCTTTATCAGCAGTGAGAATCGCGTCTTTGGCAGATTGAGCCACCGAACGAAACTTGTTTTCTGATTCCCTGATGGCCGCTTCGATACGCTTGCGCTCGGTAACGTCAAAGCTATATTCGATCATCTGGGTAACATTGCCGTGCTCATCGAGAATCGGATGGGCGTGGACTTCAACATTACGGGGGTTTCCATCCGCGTCAAAATGCACGTGCTCAACCCGAACCGGCTGTTTGGTCGCTTTTATAATTTCCAACGGGCAGGGATGTTTGGTGGCGTTACAGGGCGTGCCCCGTCTATGGGTGAGCGCATAGCAGGTGGATTCTCCGGACACGCCGCTTTGTATAGCCGCTGAATTGGCCAGTTTGATACGATAATCATTCGCATCGACGACATAGAAAGGATGCGACAGGGACTCCAGAATCGAATTCAAGAATTCAGATTGCTTTTTCAGTTGCGCTTCTGCTTTTTTGCGGGCAGCGGTCTCTTTTTCCAGTGCTTTAACTTTCTTCAGAAGCTCTTTGTAGCGGCTGTCAGCAGTCATAGGATTCGCTCTGATGTGCCCCCGCCGGCTTTTTAATCACCAGGAGTAAAATTTTAGCTGCATTTAAACGGGCAAAAGTGATGGAAGCAGTAACTGGCCGGATCGCCGTAAGGTTTGTCAGTTTCAGCTATGCATTGGGCCATCATTTGCCTGGAGGCGTCTTCGTAGTCGGGGCGCTTTTCTTCTTCTTTTTTGCAATCTTCACAAATCGGCTGGTGATCGATGACCGATAGGACTCTACGATCTTTGGTTTCTAAAGTTTTGTTGCATCGGTTGCATTCTTGTGCACATGCAAGCTGTTTTTCCCAGTTTTCCATAATATTGCTCCAAATAAAGAATCCCGGCCTGGATGGCCATACTTTGATTTCGCCCCAGCAGAGGGGCAAATTCTGCCATTGCACAACATCCCATGGCATTCTTTTTTAAGTTTTAGCTATCATTGAACATAATACGCGATTGACGCCGGATCAAGTATCGTGGCAGTAAGGTTTCCGACCCAATGGAATTATGAATCGAGAAAATGCTTGACTTAAAGCGGGATTAATTGCACTTATCGGTTCTGGAGCTTGGCAACAATCTTAACAGATGCCGGATAAGCCGGCATGCAGACGATCAGCTTTATATGAGGAGGTATAAGCGATGAGTACTAAAAGCAAATGGGTCTATATTTTTGATGAAGTGGAACAGGCCGAAAAATATGTCGGCGGCGATTGGGATGCGGTCCGCGGCCTTCTAGGCGGAAAAGGCGCCAATCTGGCGGAAATGACCCGTTTGAAGGTACCGGTCCCACCGGGATTTACCTTGACCACCGAGGCATGCAATGCCTATCTGGCGGCCGGTGAAACGTTTCCGGAGGGAATGTGGGAGCAGGAATTGGAGGCGCTCAAGACTGTTGAATCGGCTACAGGGAAGACATTTGGAGATACAAAGAATCCCCTACTGGTTTCCTGTCGGTCGGGAGGGAAGTTTTCCATGCCCGGCATGATGGATACGGTTCTCAATATCGGCCTCAACGATGATACGGCCAAAGGGATGATCGAATTAACAGGCGATGAACGTTTTGTTTATGATCTTTACCGCCGTCTCGTCCAGATGTTTGGCAGCGTGGTTATGGAGATGCCCGATGAGCCCTTTGAAGAAGTAATCTCCGAAACCCGTAAAAAGGCCGGCGTTAAAAGCGACGCCGAACTGACTGCCGAAGACTGGAAGAAAGTAAGCGAGGAATTCAAAAAGATCTTCAAGAAGCACACCGGCAAGGATTTTCCAACCGATCCTTACGAGCAACTGAGACTGGCCACCGAAGCGGTTTTTAAAAGCTGGAACGGTAAGCGCGCCGTTGATTACCGCAATGCCGCCGGAATTGCGCATGACCTGGGCACCGCGGTGAACATTCAAACCATGATTTTCGGTAACATGGGAGACGATAGTGCCACCGGTGTGGCGATGACCCGCAATGCCTCTACCGGCGAAAAACAGATCGAAGGTGACTACCTCATGAATGCCCAGGGTGAAGATGTGGTGGCCGGCATTCGCCTGACCAATGATATTCAAGAGTTAAAAAAGGATCTGCCGAAAGCTTATGCCGAATTCGAGAAGATTTGCGGGAACCTGGAAAAGCATTATCGCGATATGCAGGATGTTGAATTCACCATCGAAAGAAGCAAGCTCTGGATGCTGCAAACGCGCGATGGTAAGCGCACCGCGCAATCGGCTGTTCGCATTGCGGTGGATATGGCGGAAGAAGGCCTGATTACGCGTGAAGAAGCGATTTTGCGGGTGACACCAGAGCAGGTTGACTTTTTTCTGCATCCCCAGTTCGACCCGCAAGCCAAAAAGTCCGCCAAAGATTCAGGGAACATGCTGGCCACCGGCCTGAATGTATCCCCCGGCGCCGCCGTCGGTGTGGCCGCCTTTGACGCGGATCTGGCCGAGAAATGGGCGAAAGACGAGAACAAAAAGGTGATCATGGTTCGACCGGAAACCAAACCGGACGATGTGCACGGGATGCTGGCGGCCGAAGGCATATTGACCAGCCGCGGGGGACGAACCAGCCATGCCGCCCTGGTCGCACGCCAGTTCGGAAAACCTGCGGTCGTTGGGGCATCTGCCATTGAGATTGATTTTGATCATCGTCAGATGAAGGTGGGGGAAATGGTCATCAAGGAAGGCGACTGGATCTCGATTGACGGGACTGCCGGTGAGGTTTATCTGGGCCAGCTGGAAACCATGGTGCCCGATATCAAAGACCCCTGGTTGCTCAAGCTTTTAACCTGGGCCGATGAATTTCGTCGTCTGGGCGTATGGGCCAATGCCGATTACCCGCGTGATGCGCAGCGTGCGCGTGAATATGGCGCCGAGGGCATTGGTCTATGCCGCACCGAACACATGTTTTTCGAGTCCGAGCGCCTGCCGCATATTCAGAAGATGATTTTGACCAATGAGCCGGCTGAACGCAATGATGCGCTCGAAGCTTTGCTGCCCTATCAGCGTGAAGATTTTGCCGGTCTGTTTCGGGCTATGGACGGACTGCCGGTCATTATCCGCCTGATCGATCCGCCCTTACATGAGTTTCTACCGGCCCCATTTGACCTGATGCATGAATTAACGGATCTAAAGCTTAATTTGCAGCAGGCCGGCAAAACGGCCGAGGGTGATAATCTTTCAAAGCAAATTGAAGCCAAGGAAAGTTTGCTGAAGCGCGCCGAAAGTCTACACGAAGCCAATCCCATGCTCGGTTTGCGTGGTGTCAGGCTGGGTATTCATATTCCGGAATTAACCACCATGCAGGTGCGTGCCATTTTTGAGGCTGCCTGTACTGTTGCCAAAGAAGGCGTGGACGTGCATCCGGAGGTGATGATCCCGTTGACCAGCCATGTCAATGAGCTCAAGGTTCAACGCGGGGCGTTAGAGGCCGAGGCGAAAAAAGTCATGCAGGAACAGGGCATCAAAGTTGATTACAAATTCGGGACCATGATCGAGATACCCCGTGCGGCGTTGACCGCAGACCAGATTGCTGAATACGCTGAATTCATATCCTTCGGAACCAACGACCTGACCCAGACCACCTATGGTATTTCACGCGATGATGCCGAGTCGGGGTTCTTAATTGAGTATATCAGTGCAAAGATTTTGCCGAATAATCCGTTTGCCACGATCGATCGGGACGGGGTGGGGCAGTTGATGCAAATTGCCGTCACCAAGGGGCGTTCAAAGAATCCGGACCTCGAATGCGGCATCTGCGGCGAGCACGGCGGCGATCCGGAATCCATTCTGCTGTGCCATGAGCTGGGGCTGACCTACGTGTCCTGCTCACCGTTTAGGGTGCCCATCGCCCGACTGGCGGCAGCCCACGCAGCGCTGCAGGGTCGCATGACAAAGGATCAGTAATACCTTTGTTTCATGAGACACTTGTGATTCAATAAAAGATTTGAAACATTGTCCCGGGTTCGCATGTCTCGGCAGTTGTTTCCTGTTGTTGGATAGCTGAAAAATCGATGATTTAACCTTGAAGTTCTGAGACAGACTGTCTCATATAGGGCCAGCCCTCAGCTTTCATTTTGCCGATCAAGGGAAAGCATATTATGGTGTAACGTGCTGATATCAGGTGGCTTACTTCTACGTATCACTGTTTTTCGTCTATTGGCATGAAAATTGTTTAAGCTTTTAACCTGTTAATAAAATTACATTTAATAACATATAAAAAGGAGGATTCTATGAGTAAGTCCGAAGAAAATCTGAGAGAAGCGTTTGCAGGTGAGTCCCAGGCCAACCGAAAATATCTTGCTTTTGCCAAAAAGGCGGACCAGGAAGGTTACGCCCAGGTGGCCAAACTGTTTCGGGCCGCTGCCGAAGCTGAAACCGTGCATGCCCATGCCCATTTGCGAACCTTAAAAGGCATCGGCAGCACCGCCGACAACCTCAAAGAGGCCATTTCAGGCGAAACCCACGAATTTAAAAGCATGTATCCGGCCATGATCGAAGATGCCAAAGCCGAAGACAACAGCGGCGCCCTGCGCAGTTTCGATTACGCCAACGCGGTCGAAAAGGTCCATGCCGACCTTTACCAGAAAGCGCTGGACAACATGGATAGTCTGGAGGAAGTCGACTACTACGTTTGCAGCGTATGCGGCTACACCTGTGAAAGTGAAGCGCCGGATGAATGCCCGGTCTGCAAAGCCAAGAAGAAAGCGTTTTTTAAGGTAGATTAAGCCAGCCCACAAAAATTTCGAACGATTTTCCGTACCATATCCAAAATCGCAAATCGCCGCCGGTGGTGCCGAATGATTCGATGCTCGGTATCCCTGTGGCGATTTTTTTATTCACTCCTAAAGCGATAGAAGTCGGCGATTTGTTAGGCGCGATAAAATCAAAGCAGTGTGATAAGTAGCATTATGTTAACTTTTTTGAAATTTTGGGATTTTCAAAGGATAGCCTCGAAAATGAAAGGTGAACCGCCCCGGTTTTTCCGGAGACCAGGTTAATTGAGTCCGGCCACCATGGCCGGGGTCTCTTGCTGCTGATAGTATAATGCCTCGTACTCAACAGGGGGGATGTTCCCGATCGGCTCGAACAGCCGACGATTGTTGAACCAGTCCACCCATTCGAGGGTCGCAAGCTCCACCTGTTCCATCCCTCGCCAGGGGCCTTCTTTGTAAATCAACTCTGTCTTGTACAACCCGATGATTGTCTCGGCAAGCGCATTGTCATATGAGTCGCCAACGCTGCCGACCGAAGGCTCGATGCCGGCTTCCGCCAAACGCTCCGTATAGCTAATCGAA